>ENA-UPXM01000546-UPXM01000546.1-activated-sludge-metagenome-genome-assembly--contig:-NODE-546-length-54113-cov-7.767379_pt1 | contig 54113 bp, 34 predicted proteins | sample MGYA00238178_ERZ772708 | MGnify/ENA primary metagenome ERZ772708 (study PRJEB29002, sample SAMN05720212) | activated sludge metagenome | isolation source: anaerobic digester from wastewater...
CATTGCGAAAATAATGATAAATCTTATGAGGATTAGCCGCATCAGAACGACTATCCTCATTCACTAAAGTCTGTAAGGAGCCGTCGCCCCAAGAAATTACCAAATCCTTAAGCGGTTGCTGGTCCGAATCAATGGTGGTATTAAAAGTTAAGACATGAATTCCAGGATTAAGTGATATGTTATCTTGTACTATCTTTCTTAAAGAATTACCATCAATCTTTACATTATTAATTTCTGGTTTAACGCCGCACCAATAAGCGTGATAGTGCTCATCATTATTAGGGGATAAATGGCTGGTTGACGAGGCGCAATAATTTTTCGGTATATATGAACTTGATGAACCGACAATATAAGCAGCATTAATATTTAATTGATAATTTTTTGTATTGAAGTTATAGGAATAACCAGCGTAAGACTGTAAAAACAGATTCTTTAAAATATTATCCGCTTTAAAAGTTGTGGAAGAGGCTAATGCCGAACTATTCCACAAAGGCACGCAAGTACCATTAGCGCTGCCACAAGAACGCTGGTTAATAAGAGAAGTGCTGGCACTATCCGTATTATCGAGAATACATATCATGTTTGGATTTAAACTACAGTAGCCGAGATGAGCGCAGCCGGTACCTTCGCCATTATCACAATCATAAGGCCGGCCAGCGAAAGCTTGCTGATCAATCTTGCTTGAATACTGATTTAAGAATTTAATCGGCTCGCTGGCAAAGATATTAAAACCGTCGGGGAAGGTAGCGGCCCCGAAAGGAACGGAAGCACGATTACGGCCATAAGAGGAAAAATTGAAATCATCCGGAGACAGCTCACCAGAAGAACTAGCACCAGGCGTATTACATGAAACCGGCATCTTTATCATCCCTTGCTGGGCACAATCACCAACTCGTTTATCCTTACACTTCCCTGCACAAACCTCGCCGACCTCGTCGTTGCAAACGCACTGATTGTCGCAGGCGCAATAAGAAACACAACCGGGCTTATCTATATAACAGACCTGACCGTAATACCTATCAGCATCACGGAAAAATAGCGGCGTATCAAAAGGATAGACGCTTAATCTATTGGTGCGGTTTGCCCAGGCTTTATTATTGCCCGCCGAATCAACCAACTGGGCAAAATTATTACAAGTGGGCAAATAGACGTCATCAGGATCAGAAGAATATATTAACTTCAATTCTTCTTCGTCAAACGTAGGGTAATTATAATCATAAACACGAACAGGCGGATCGGCAACAGTTGCTTCGTTCATATTAGAACAGCCTTCACCCTCGTCACAACCATGTTCATGGCCAACGGTATAAGAAAAAGAAGAAAAACCGTCATATTCCCCCCAACCAATATAATAAGTCTCCCCTTCACACCCTCCCATTTGATTATCGAGTGTAATTTCCTCGGTTTTTATTAGTAACTTATCTTGTTTGGGGACGCATATTTTTTTAATATAACCTCCTTTTTCTTCAGATATCCACATTTCATAATTATCATCATCTAATGGGTTATGCCAAGTCACACAAGGCCTCGGCTTCTTATTGCTGGTTGATTTATAACACTTCGATTCTTCTACGGACTCCCCCCCCTTCAAATCTTCAATCTTAAAACCAACGCGTTTCTCTAAAAGAACAAAATTCCCATTCGCTTGCGTACAGTAATTCAAAGGATAGGCGCCTTGATAACCAAGAGTGGAGCGGGCTGATTTAGCATTAGCGCTAATTTCATCAATCGGATACCAAAGTAAACAGACATTCTTATTGGCTAAATCATGCTGTAAACAATAACCGACCAAGCCGTCGCTCACCACTTGGCTATTCTTGCTCGTACAAGAAGTAGCGTCTTGAGTCGGATATAAACGGCACTCCTTAGCTACATATTTATCCTTACCAACCTGCAAAACCGGCTCGATATTGATATCGTCAAAATAGACATAGCGCTCCTCTTTAACATTCGAATCCGAGCCGACATAAATCTTAATGGACGTAGTACTGCCCACTTTACTAGCCGGAATTTTAAATACCTGACGCTCCCAGCCGTTCGGAGAATTAGCAACGGAACTGGCGATCAATGTATTATCAATGGCATCATATATCCAGACCCGGCCATTCAAGCCCGAACCCTTAGTATTGAGCAGATAATTCACATAATAATCTTGATTGGGCTGAATGGAAATCGGCGCATTCTCGGCATGAGGAGAAATCTGTTGCGAAGACATGACTTTCAGATAAGCTCTGCCTTCACCCGGATAATCAGTGGGGGCATTTTTAGGATTATTGATGATACTATCGGCGACAATGCCGTTATCAAAAGAACAGTCGTTATGAGGAGGGTTAACATAACGGCAAGTTAGTGAGGGGCTGCCCTCTTCAAAATTATAATGCGCCTCCGTATTCAAGCCCACTTCTTTCATATCCGCAAAATAATACTGATTTAAGACGGAATAACCGTCAATTTTAGACATTACAGCGATATCAGATTCGCCATTAAGTATAGTTCCTTTACCGGAATTAACGAAATTAGCACATTCGTTATTATCATTTAAATTATTACATTCACCCAGAGCATAACAGGTGCGCTGATTGGTAACGGGATCAACTACATAAGTGAGACAATCGAGCCAAGTGGCGCAAACACGATCAGGCCTAACCTTTATTAAAGTATTAGCGCTGCAATTACCGCTCGTGCAATTAACCGGCGCTTGGCCGTTAGTGCTGGCGAAGGCGTCCCAGCCCCCAGACAAAGATAACAGACCCTCGCCGCCGTTAACCGAACGTTCATTAAAAAGCACACAACCATCATCAAAATTAACTAAACCATTACAGCTTTTTTTATCAATATTCTGCTTAAATTGATAATCGACTATAGCCTCTTTAACGGAAACAAAATAACCACTGCTAGCGCCACTTACCGTCGCGGCCGTATTGCCGCGAGAATAGAAAATAAATCTCTTACTCGGCTGATTGGCGGGAATGGTGAGAGTGCTGCTGGCACTTGTACTCAAAGTATTATCCTCTTGAAGCAGAGACACTCCGGCCGGGAAAGTCAAAGAAACAGAATAGTCGATAGGATTGCTGCTATAACTATCAAGAGCAAAAATATACAGCTTATTAGGTTCTAGGACGATGTCTTGAGATAAAGGATAGGAGCAAGAATTATCAGTACTAGAAGACTGCCAACCGTTACAATTATTGTCTAAAGCGGCGTTAAAAATTAAATTAGGAGAAAAGCTGCTAACGGGGTCAATGTATTCGGTGCAACCAGAGGCGGCAATTTCACACAAACCGGCCGCTTCTGAAGGCACCGGTACTTGATTGCCGCCACCGCCGAAACCGATCGTCCGGTTATATGAGACCGGACATTCATAGTCGTTATTATCAACCAAACAGGCACGGTCGGCACTGCAGTCATCGGCACTCTGACAAAGAGGAGAGGCCTGGCTTTCCGTAGCGTCAATCTTCCCGTTATTATTCAAATCGCAACGCATTACCGGCACTTTATACCAAGCCTTGCCCGGCTTATCCGGATTAATACTGCTGCGATACACACAAGCGTTATTGCCGGGATTCTTGAAATAGGAAACACCACTGCCATCAATATACTGCCACGCTTCGCAACCAGCCTCACTGGCGTTACACAAAGAATTATTATAATTATCAGGCTGATTCAATTTAAAGACATCACTGTAATCAGTGGTAGTCCCGGTAGAAACGGCTTCACCCAAACGCGAACAGCCGGAATCGGCACGATTACACAGATAGGAAGAATCATAAATTGCGTAGAAGAAACGATCGCCGGCAACACTGACGCATTCCGGTTCGTTGGCATCACATTGACCGTTACCGTTTCCGTCTTTCCAAATACCCGGCTTATAGCTATTGTAGTTGGCGGTATTTACCATCAGCTCGCAACCGACGGCTGAATCTTGACATAAACGGCTAAACTGGCGCAAATAATGACTATTACCGGTCCGGTCGTTATACAGAGAACAACCAAGATTATAATCAGCGCCCCGATAATTATCCAACATGTCATAATAACAGACATCGGGCACCTGACTGCTGTTCTTAATCAAATAATAGCGGTCGCTAATGGCGGTAAGGATAAGGTTATCGAGATAGAAATCATGATTAGCAACAATGATTAAAGACTCGTTAGCATCAACTACATGATTAAGTTCCGGCAAATTCAATTCGAAAGAGCGCCATTCACTATCTCCGGAAATAGAGATGCTTCCGGTTGGATTGCTATCGCTGGCGTTGAAATATGTAATTTCTCCGTTACTATTACGGAAACCAAAGCTAAGCGTCGTTTCCACCGAGGCGGCCGCCGTAAATTTAAGACTATACGATTGACCTTGGACCGCTTGTTTGCCGATAATTTTCCGAACATGAGAAGGCAGAGCGGCATTAGCCTTACCAAAGAAACGGTCAAACCAACTTAATTGAGTTGGGTTGTCACAACTAGTCGACTGAATGCTGCCCGTGGCATTAGCACCACTATCATAAAATAATGACTTACCGTTATTAGTACTAACGACCTGCGAGCTGAGCACGGTATCACCGCACTGTCCCTCCCAGCCCTCCAAGTTATTTTCAAAGCTATCAGCGTCAACTAATTTAGTATTATTGCCCAAGCTACCATTATACTCACGGCAACCATTTTGACTGGCAGCGCATTTAACGCCTTCATTGGGGATGGCCTGATAAATACAAGCTTGATGCTGCGTACTCCAAGTTCCTCCGTTCTTACAAACGTAACAGACCGAAGAAGCGATGTTCCAAAAACGATCGCTGCCGCTACACTGCGCCTGCGTCAAAGTAGTATCAATATTATTCTCAGAGAGCCGATAAGGATGGCAATTTTCGGAACAGGTAATAGTATAAGCAGAAAGATGATAGGAAATAGCGCCGGCTTTATTGTAGAACTGACGGCAGTCAGGGTTAAAGCGAGGATCGCTCGGCGGTAAATTGAAAATAGTTTCATTACATTCCGCCGAATCGTCAGCGGTAACTGCCGGAGAACCGTTGGCATCTTTCTTCAAAACTAAAGCCTTTAATTGATAGCCGCTTTCTTCCGTGCCCACCCAAGTATAGAAATCGCCGCAGCTGGCACCGGGCTTAATGCATTGCTTTAATTGAGTATAATATTCTTTGCCCTCGCCGCCGCTGGCCGCCGCGTCAAGATTAGTAAATTCGCTACAACCGACTGCCTCCGCGCTGCAAGCGCGACTATTTTTAGGAATAATCTTTTCTGCGTAAGGCGAATAGAAATAATTTGCCCGCGCAACATATAAATCATAGCCGTCACAACTGGCATCACAATAATCAGAAGACCGGGCTTGCGCCGCCACCGAGAAAGCAGTGCTCTTTTCGGTATAACGTTCGCAACCAACTTCGTCACGATTACACTGACGGGCAAAATTCTTACATATTTCCGGAGCGTCCGCCTTTAAGCGATAATCGGGATTACCCACATTAGCGTTTTCATAACAAACAGGGGCCAAATACGGAGGGATTAATTTCTCATAAACATTATAGGAGCCATAGGCGGAAAAGCCAGAGTCCCAAGGAGACATTTCTAATTTTAGATTCCTCAATAGGAAACGAGTCTCACTGGTGCTGCTATAAGCAACCACAGAAAAAGACATCTCTGACAGAGGCTTTTCTGCAAGATTACGCGTGACAGACAAATGACGCCAAACATCGTGGTCGGTAGTTGAAACCGTGGTCGCATAATCTCCACCTAAAACTAAATCAATCTTATCACCGGCAAGAAGATAGACATCGGCGCTTAAAGTATAGGTTTCATCAAAAAGAATATTTAAATTGGAGGGGATAAGCGACACCGCGTTATCAGAAAAGATGCCAATAGGAGTACCGGTGGAATTACCCACCGATTCTACCAGTATCGCCTTACCGGAAGAGTTGCTGTCAATGGTGGAAACATCAATAATTTCGGCAGCTTTATTCCCCGTTGACCAAACCGGCCAATAATTATTAATTTTGCCATTAACTAGTTCATCGCCGATATTGTCTTCGGCAAAATCAGCTCCCATTATTAAATTAGAGCCCCAGCCAGGTTTAATGCGCATTACTTCGGAACAGCCTTCCTGGCTGGAAGAGCAAGAAAATAATTTATTATTAAAATAAGCGGTCGCCAAAGGATTGTCAGACCAAACTATCTGCCCATTTTCATTATTATAACTACCATTAAAAGAATATTTTTTACAGCCGGCGCTATCAGCGCTGCAATCGCCATAATCTAAAGTATTTTCTAAATAAGCAACTCTCTGGCCACTACTAGAATTTAAGAAAGCGCTACAAGTATTATCAATCGGCTTACAGGATTTGGAAGCAAAACTCCAAATGCGGCGCTCCGATTGGCAGTAGCCGTAAGCTTCGCAACTGCCGTCCGCCCTTTCTTTAATACAAGTCTTGTCATCGGCGCAATAATCATCAGCTCTGGTAATTTGAACATCATCAGCGATGGTGCCATCACTGGCAGCGCTCGGCACAACGGCTATATCTAAAATCTGCGCGCTATAACCTTGTTTAGCACAATAATTAAGAGGCGCTTTCAAAACCCAATTAGGATCGACTAAACCGCGACACCAGCCTTGATTGCGCACATCAAAATTAGAGGTGTATTCATTGTAGGCATCAGTAGCGCTAAAACATGACATTAAGTCAATTAAAGTAGCTTGCTTGCCGAAAGCGGCAGCGGCCTCCCAACCGATAGGGATAATCCGATACTTGCGCATTATCTGGAGATTACGCAAGCTATAGGCGCCTTCGCGATAATCACTAGTAAATAGCCACTCTTTATGCAAATAACCGCCTTTGACCGCTTCCGCTACCGTCTTTTTTTCTGTAATCCCCTGCATTAATTTATCATCAATAACACATTCGGTCGGACCGGGATTATTGCGATCGCGACACATCGTTAAAGAAGACAAAATGTCATAGTCAGCCCGGACCGTAAAATCAGGTTCGATAATACTGGCGGCGCTTTCACGAACAGACACTTCCCCATAGACTACATTGGGGTCAGTGGCAGGATTACTAATGGCCGCACTATTGTTATCGGAGGAAATCTTTCCTAAATTACTCATGAATTTATTGAAAGCGGTGAGAGCTAGTTGATTTAAGAAAACATTAGCGGCATCAATTAAAGCATCGCCGGAAAAAGTCGCCATATTACTAATATAATTCTGTTCAGACATCTCTTTTTTTGTTTCTGCCTCTCCCGGCAGACCAACTAAATTGCCGGCAATATCTCGCATATCCAGCCAACCGCCGTCCGCAATTAATTTAGTCTTGCTGTCTTCCTTCTTCTCTTCTATCTTCTTGGTCATATCCGACTGCAAAGTCAAGTAAATGCCTAAATCATTGGAAACTGGATTAAAGATTCCCTTAAATTTATCTAAGAAATCATCCTCCTTAAAAGCAATCATGCGGTCAATATAGTTATCCCAATTCTGAACAAGCGCCGAAGCGGTACAATTAGGAGCGGCCGGGCGATTATAATCGACCAATCCCATGGCAATAGTCAGCTTAGCCGAAATCGAAGGTTGGCAGACAGCGACAGTTTTGGCTGTTCTCGTGGTGGTGACACCGTCAGCGCCAGTGTAAACATTGCTAGCATTATTTTTTCCTCTACAGGCATTAAATGTATTAAGGCAATCATTAAGACAGTCATTAAATTCATCGTTTGATAATTCATCGATAGAAAAACTGCAATTGTTCTCGCACTCGTTAAGTGCTTCTTCACATTGTGCTTCGTTTTGCTCTTTCAACTTGCTGTTATTCCAATTATTAACCGTCTCCTCGATAAATTGACCGGCGGCCTCATCGCCAATTTGAGCCAAGTAACTGCCCCAGCCTTGGGTGACGAACATCGGCTTCTGTCCTTCCTTTCCTGAACCCAACCAAGTGGCGGTATCATAAGCAATTTTATTTAAAGCGGTGCGTACGGTTTTCTGGAAAGCAGCCGCGCCGCCTTTTTCATAGGCTTTTTTCAAAAAAGCCCAAATTGGCGTCAAGATGTTATTAACTGCTTGATTAACATCTGTGCCCGGAACCGCCTGGGCTTGAACCGGTTTTAGCGGCATCAGCAAAAAAGAGACTGAAAACAACAACAAAATAACGGCCACTCCAAATTTATGCCGCTTAATAAAAAGATTTGAGTGCTTCTTCATAGTTTTCCAGATAAACTATATCAAAAAATAATAAAAATTATTGGCTAACGCCGCTTTGGCCAGCTAACATCTCTTGATAAGTCTCAATCAAATCCTCGTCGCTTAACTGTTGAAGCATGCCGGCATCAGCGCCGCTGTCTAATAAAAGGGCGCGCAACTGAGCGGCGTTAGCTTGACCGGACATCATCGCCTGCAAACTATCGCTATTACTACTATCAGCCGTAACAGTAGCCGTGGCCGTAGAGATGGTAGCGGTATTACTGGCAGTCGTTGTTAAGACGGGGATATCTTGAACATTACATTGCTGCCCTGGCGCGCAATTAGGATTAGTACCGTTCTCAATTTCTGCCCGATCACTAATACCATCGCTGTCCGAGTCCTCCAAAAAAGGTGAGGTGCCATAAAGATTTGTTTCCTCGTTGTCAGTCAAGCCATCGCCGTCAGAATCCATATTAGAGAGGGCAAGCATAAAATCGTCAGTATTTAGTGAGTTTTCTGTATTATTTGAGCCGGGAATGGAAAACGGGCTGGTTAAACGAGAATGAAACTGCCAAACCCATAAAACAATAACACCCAAACTCAGAGCCGAGAGGAACAGAAAGGCCGTTCGCTGTGGTTTGGACAAACTTTTAAAAAATGAGGGAGAGGGCTCATTTTTTTTTGATTCTTCAAAATTGTCGCGCATAGTAATCTTTCTGTTTAAAAAATAAAACAAAAACCAGATTACTCAAATTATAACACAAAATCAGGTATAGCCGCAACTAAAAGACGCCACTGTTCTACGCTTAAATCTTCAGCTCGCGCTTTAACCTGAAGGCCGACTTTAATGAAAACGCCAGTAATCACCTCCGGCTCTAACTTTAAACCGCCAGATAAATTATTTTTCAACATTTTTCGCTTGGCACTAAAGCCGATACGCGCTAAACGGAAAAATTTTTTATCAAATTCTAAAGATTCTTTAGTTGTCTTGTTTCGTAAATAATCAAAGCGAAGAAGGGCGCTATCAACCGCCGGCTGTGGCCAAAAATCAGAAGCCGGCACTGTTCTGATAATTTGCGGATGGCCGTAATACTGAACCGACAATGATAATAGAGACATCTTCGGTGGTTGAGCGCAAATTCTTTCCGCCACTTCTTTCTGCAACATCAACACCAAAGAACGAGGCGGACGCGGTGAAGAAAGAAAAGTACGCAAAAAAATTGAAGTGATATTGTAGGGCAAATTAGCAACTACCCTATAATTTTCACCAGAATCAAAATATTTATCCGGGTTAAAGCGCAAAATATCCTGATGGACAATTTCGACATTGTCCACACCCTGAGAATCAAGAGCAATCTGCAAAAGAGCAGCCAATTTATCATCTAATTCAACCGCCACCACTCGCTTCGCTTTTTTAGATAAAGCCGCCGTCAGAAAGCCCAAACCAGGACCAACTTCTAAAATGGTATCTTTCTTGTTAATATCGGCGGCCGCAATCATCGCCTGATAAATACCGTCATTAATTAAAAAATTCTGTCCCTTACTACGCGCGGGCTTAATTTCATAAAGACGGCATAATTCTTTAGTTCTCGCAGCCAAACTGTCCATATGGCTAAACCACAAAATTAATCAGCCGACCGGGCACAAAAATTCTTTTCTTGATATCTTTTCCTTCCAACCATTTACTGACCGCCCCCTCAGAGATGGCTAAGTGCACGATTTCCTCTTCATCAGCCCCGGCTAATACAGTCAGCCGTGCCCTGAGCCTACCGTTAACCTGGACAATGTAAGTGACGGTCTCATCTTTGATTAACTCCTCTTGATAAGCGGGCCATTTTGATTTAAAAATACTCCCGGTAAAACCAAGCTTATCCCATAATTCCTCACTAAGATGAGGGGCAAAAGGCGCTAAAATTTGCAATAATTTTCCTAGATTTTCAGACGATAAAGGCATGGCTTGATGAGCCTGGCAATAATCAGTCACGCTATTAATTAAAATCATAAAGGCGGAAACGGCCGTGTTGAAACGGAAAGCCTCAATATCTTCATCAACTTTCTTTATTGTTTTATGGAGTAAAGATAAAATTTGTTTTTCTTCTTTTACCGGCAACTTATTACTGGAATCAACAATATTATAAACTTTCTCTAAAAATTTACGTGTTCCCGACAAACCCTTAGTGCTCCAAGCGACCGTCTGATCAAAGGGGCCCATAAACATTTCATACAAACGAAGAGCGTCGGCGCCAAAGCGCTTAGCCATCTCCTCAGGATTAATAACATTGCCCCAGCGCTTGCTCATTTTTCGGCCGTCTTCACCCATAATTAAGCCAACATGCTGCAATTTTATAAAAGGCTCCTCATAATTCACGACGCCAATATCATAAAGAAATTTATGCCAAAAACGAGCGTAAATTAAATGTCTGGTCGCATGTTCGGCGCCACCAACATATAAATCAACTGGCGACCAGTACTTTTCTAAATCTTTAGCCACCAATTCCTGCTGATTATGAGGATCAATATACCGCAGGTAATACCAACAGGAACCGCCCCATTGCGGCATGGTATTGGTTTCCCGTTTGGCCGGGCCGCCGCAGTGCGGACAAACGACATTAACCCAGTCAGATATCGCCGCCAATGGTGATTCGCCGGTGCCGGTGGGCGCATAACTTTCTACTTCTGGCAAAGTTACCGGCAGTTGTTCTTCTGGTACCGGCACGACGCCGCATTTATCGCAATGAATAAGAGGAATTGGTTCCCCCCAATAGCGCTGGCGCGAATATACCCAATCTTTAATTTTGTAATTTACTTTTTCCCGGCCACTATTATTCTTTTGTAACCAATCAATCATTTTTATTCTTGCCTCAGAGGATGACAAACCAGAAAAATCACCAGAATCACGTAAAGTGCCGTCTGTAATCAAAGCCTGTTCTAAATTTAACGACTCTCTATTGTTTGTAATAATAACCTGCCTAATAGGCAATTGATATTTTTGAGCAAATTCCCAATCCCTCTCGTCATGCGCTGGCACAGCCATCACGGCACCGGTGCCATAGGAATTTAAGACATAATCGGCAAGATAAACTAAGACTTTTTCTTGATTAAAGGGATTGACGGCAAAGACGCCTTCCAAACACACGCCGGTTTTTTCTTTATTAAGATCGGTTCTTTGTAATTCTGTCTTATCCTTAACTTCTTGCAAATAATTTTCAACCGCCAACCAATTGTTTATTTTTGGCTTTAAACTCATGACCAAAGGATTTTCCGGCGCTAAAACGACATAGGTACAGCCGAAAATGGTGTCAATTCTGGTGGTAAAAACCGTAATTTTTTCCTCGGAACCAAAAATTTGAAAATCAATCTCGGCGCCAAGGCTGCGGCCAAGCCAATGACGTTGCATTTCTTTAATCGCCTCCTCCCAATCGGGCAACTTATCTAAATCATCAAGCAGACGGTCGGCATATTTAGTAATTTTTAAAACCCATTGGCGCATCGGTTTCTGCTCGACTAAACTGCCGCAACGCTCGCAATGGCCGTCCTCCAAATCTTCATTGGCTAAACCAGTCTGGCAAGAAGGACACCAATTGATAGGAGCGTAAGATTCATAGGCCAGGCCACGCCGCCACATCTGCAAAAAAATCCATTGGGTAAAGCGGTAATATTTGGGGTCGGTGGTATTAATTTCTCTTTCCCAGTCATAAGAAAAACCAAGCAATTCCAGTTGTTTCTTAAAGGTGGCAATATTTTTTTGGGTGGCTTGGCGCGGGTGAACTTTATTCTTCAAAGCATAATTTTCCGCCGGCAAGCCAAAGGCGTCCCAGCCCATCGGGTGGAGGACATTATACCCCTGCATTAAACGTTTGCGCGCCACGATATCGGTGGCAATATAACCTTTAGGGTGGCCGACATGAAGACCAGCGCCGGAAGGATACGGAAACATATCCAAAACATAATATTTCGGCTTTTGCCTATCTTCGCCGGTTCTATATAATTTAGATGCGCGCCAACGCTGTTGCCATTTTTTTTCAATTGCTTGATGATTATACATATATCTTAAGCTTTTATATTTCTATACCTACGGGAGCGTGATCAGAGCCGAGAACCTGATCGAGAATAAAGGCTTTTTTTATCTTTTTTCTAAGTTTAGCGGAAATTACAAAATAGTCAATCCGCCAACCAACATTCTTTCGGCGCGCTCCTGCCCGAAAACTCCACCAGGAATATTGCACCTTTTTCGGCTCCAGTAAACGAAAAGAATCTAAATATCCAGCAGACAATAATTGCTTAAACCAATTTCTCTCTTCAGTGGTAAAACCGGCATGGCCGGCATTTTCTTTGGGTCTCGCTAAATCTATTTCTTGGTGGGCAACATTGAAATCGCCAGCAATAATAACGGGTTTATTACTTTCTAATTTATTGATATAAGCCAATAAATCACGATTAAAATCAAGCTTATAGGCTAGGCGCGTCAATTCGGCATTAGCGTTGGGAAAATAAACATTTAATAGATAAAAATCAGACAACTCAATTGTCTGCACTCTGCCCTCATCGTCATCTTTAGACGGACTGAAACCATTACTAACCTTGACTTTACTTCCCTGTTTGACTAAAACTGCCGTGCCACTATAACCAGGGCGCTTGGCTCCATGCCAAAAAGAATTATAGCCTTCAAATTCTAGCCGAATTTTTTCCCTGGCCTCATCGCTAATTTTTGTCTCTTGCAAACAAATAATATCAGGCTTTTCTTGTTGTAACCAATCAAGCAAACCCTTTTTTAAAGCCGCCCTTATCCCATTAATATTCCAGGAAATTATCTTCATAATAATAACTAAAGTAACATCAAGGGGCAAATAGCCACGAACGCCCACTTGTGGTATAATAAAATTAAAATAAATACTAATTAAGTATAAAGAAAAAATAAGCTTTTTTCAATTAAACCTATGAGCATCGATGAACGTATTAAATATTTAGAAATGAAAGAAAGACATAAAAAAAAGCTGCGACCTTGGTATAAGAAACCTTGGGGAATAATAATCATCATTCTATTACTAGGATTAATCGCGGCCGTCAGCGCCTCCGCCTTTTATGTAGCCAATAAGGTTCAAGAAATTAGGAAGGGGCAGAGCGCAGAACAACAGGCCGCTGAAATCCAAAAAATCACCGCCGCGATTGATGGTCGAGGAGAAAATTATAGTCTCGGACCAATTAACGCTAAGGTAAAAATCGTAATTTTTTCTGATTATGCTTGCCCCTATTGCCGCCAAGCCGCCACGGTTGTCCGTAATTTAGCCAAGAAATATGGAAACCAAATACGTATTACTTTCCGCGATTACCCTCTGCATGACAATTCGGTAGATTTGGCTTTAGCCGTTAATTGCGCCGGCAGCCAAAATAAATTCTGGGAAATGAACGAGCTTCTGTTTAATAATCAAGATACCCTTAGCTCTCTGCAAGGTCCGGAACTGAATCTTAAACTCAAAGAACTGGCTAATAGTCTGGGTTTAAACGCGGATAATTTTGCCTCTTGCCTGGATAATAAGACTTATCTCTACCGGTTAAACGATGATTTTTCCGATGCCGAACTATTAGGTCTCTCCGGCACTCCTACTTGGTTTATTAATCGCTATAAAATTACCGGCTTTTACCCGGAAGAAAATTTCATTGGCATTATCGACGGTCTCTTAGCCCAATAATTTAATTATGATACAGATAAGAATACATGGGCGCGGCGGCCAGGGCGTAGTCACCGCCGCCGAATTATTAGCCAGCGCCGCTTTTCTTGACGGCTTATATGCCCAAGCTTTTCCTTTATTTGGCGTGGAAAGAAGCGGTGCTCCTGTTCAATCCTTCGTTCGTTTAGATAAAAAACCAATTATCACCCGAGAACAAATATATAGGCCTGATATTCTAATTATCCAGGATGACAGCCTGCTGGCGGTAAAAGAAATCTTGGTCGGAATAAAGCCCAATAGCATCTTAATAATCAACAGCCGCACGAAAAAAACAGACTTAGCCTCAAAACTAAAAAATAAAATCAAACGCCATAATATTTATCCAAGCCCGGCGACTGAAATCGCCCTGGAACTCTTAGGAAAAAATTTGGTTAATACCGTCATTCTCGGTTCTTTTGCTCAAGTCACCAAGCTTATTTCCCTGAAATCGCTGCTGGCGGCGATTACCGATAAATTTGCGGACAAAGGCAAGGAAATAATCAATAAAAATAAAAACGCGGTGTTAAAATCCTACCAATATGAAGAAAAAGAATAATCCGCATCGGCCTTTTGCCCGGCCCGGATCCTCTTTAGACAACAAAACCGGTGCTTGGCGAACATATCGCCCGGAAATAGATAAGAATATCTGCATCGGCTGTTCCCGCTGCGCCAAACTGTGCCCAGACGCCTGTATTTTTATGAAAATGGATAAAAACAATAAGTTAAAAGCCGAGGTAGACTACGATTATTGTAAGGGTTGCGGTATTTGTGCCTCCGAATGCCCAGTTAAGGCAATTAAAATGACCAAAGACTATTAATTTAGAATTTTAAATTTAAAAACAATAAAAATTCAATCTTTGATTCATGGTTTTAAATAATAAAACAAAATTTCTTGAGGGTTCACGGGCGATTTCTCTGACTGTGTCTAATATTTCTCCAGAAGTAGTCTCCGCCTATCCGATCACGCCGCAAACTCATATAGTAGAAGACCTGGCCCAACTAAAAGCTGAGGGTAAGGCTGATTTTGAATACCTGCGGGCCGAAAGTGAATTTGCCGCCGCCTCAATTATAGTTGGCGCCGCGGCTGCCGGCAGTCGCGTCTATAGTGCTACCAGCTCCCAAGGTTTAATTTTGATGATGGAGGTATTGTATAATGCCGCCGGTCTGCGTTTGCCATTAGTCATGACCGTTGCCAACCGCGCCGTCGGCGCGCCCATAAATATTTGGAATGATCACAGCGATGCGATGGCAATGCGCGATGCCGGCTGGATGATGTTGTTTGCAGAAAATCATCAAGAAGCCGTTGATCTACATGTTATCGCCTACAAACTGGCGGAATCTTATAATTTACCAGTAGCCATCAATGTTGACGGTTTCATTTTAACCCACTCCTACGAAAACGTCATTATTCCAGACAAAAAAACTATCAAGAAATACCTACCTACTTATAAGCCGGCGCCGGGTACTTATCTTAACCCGCAAAAACCGATTACTCTAGGTGGCTTCTTTACGCCGGAACATTATTGGCGGGAAAAGAAAAAACTTGATGAAGACTTAAAAAAAACTGGAGCGAGCTTGAGCCGCGCCTACCGCGAGTGGAAAAAAATACTGCCCTCGCCACTCAGCGTTAAACCGATATTTGATAACGGCTTGATTGAATACTGTGGACCGAAAAATCCAAAAACTATTTTGATTACCATGGGCTCTGTCGCCGGCACGATTAAAGAAGTCTTAAAAAAAGAAAAAAATAGCGGCCTCTTAAAAATTAGAAGTTATCGACCTTTCCCCGCTCAAGATATTAAGAGAATAATAAAAAATTGTCCGCGCCTTGCTGTTTTAGAAAAAGCAAGTTCCGCTGGCGCTTATGGACCTCTTTACAGCGATGTAATGAGTTCTCTCCCCCAATATCAAGGTTTAAGCAGCGATCACATTATTGGTTTAGGCGGACGTGATATCAGCACCGCCATCATCAAAAATATCATTAAATCAGCCGGCAAGGCCGGTCTTAAATTTTGGTAATATGAAAAATGCGAAAGTCTTTAATTTAATAAAATTAGGCTTAATAATATTTACCTTTTTCGGCTTCTTTCTCTTTTTTCCTGGCCAGACTCTAGCGGACATCAAAGATCCTTTAATCTTTGAGCCACAAATAGGCTTGCCGGGCTTGGTCGATAAAGGTCAACAAATTACTCTCAGCAACAAAGATACTAGCTACATCGCCCAAATGGTCAAAGGCTTTTATAATTATGGCATCGCCATCGCCGGCATCCTTGCCGCCATTGTTCTTATGGCTGGCGGCATTATCTGGCTCACTTCCGCCGGCAGTAGCGAGAAAATCAGCCAGGCGAAAGGCTTAATTACGGGCAGCCTTACCGGACTCCTCCTAGTATTTGGATCGTGGTTAATATTAAAAACTGTCAATCCTTATCTTGTAGATTTTAAAATTTCTAAAATAAAAGCGATTCAACCAAAAACTTTCTGCTGCCATCCGACAAGAGGCAATGTCATAACGATAACAGACAAAAACGGTAATGAATCTTGTCCGGATGCGGAATCAAAAAAATGTGAAAATAATACGAGATGTGAAAACGTTGGTACTAGAGAGGACAATAAATTTGGCTGTATTAATAAAGAAAATTTTTATTGCTGCCAATATGAAAGTTCGAAAGGTTACACATATTGCAAACCCGTTTCCGTACATGAAGTCATACAAGGAGCCAACTGTGGCACAATAGCGCCAACAGATTACACATGGGAAAAAACATATAACTATTATTGCCAAGAAAGGAGAATTGGAAGCACCAACATAAATTGCACTAATCCCTGCACCGGTAAGAATAATGGGGATTATTGTTATGGAAAAGACATAGAAGATTCCTGCCGTTGTTATAATGAAATGGAATGGCACGGACAAACAGCTTACAAAGAGGGAGAGCCGTGCGGGATGAAAGATGGCTCTATTTGCACCTCAAAAGGAACTGGAGGGCAAATTTTTCCGCGTTGCACAGAAAAAGGATGGTCTCATGATAACAATGCCTGGAGAAGAAGGGACTGTGGAGAAGGTTTATATTGTTGCCATCCTGATTATTAATATGGACAAGAAAAAAAATAAAATTACCCCCGGACATAACGCCTGCGCTGGCTGTGGCCAATTAAGCGCTGTCCAAGCGGTTATGCGCGCTCTAAGCGACGATACGATTTTAGTGAACGCTACCGGCTGCCTGGAGGTGACGACTACCGCCCATCCCCAAAGCTCTTGGCGCCTGCCCTGGATGCATTCCCTATTTGAGAATTCCGCCGCGGTTGCCAGCGGAATTAAGGCGACTTTAAAACATAAAAAGAAAAAAACTAAAGTAGTTATCCAAGCTGGCGACGGCGGCACTTATGATATCGGCATTGGCCTAATCAGCGGCATGTGGGAACGAAATGAAGAAATCGTCTATATTTGTTATGATACCGAATCTTATTCCAACACCGGTATCCAAGCTTCCGGCTCTACCCCCTGGGGAGCTAATACCGTCACTACGCCGGCGGGAAAAAACAGTTTAGGCTCCGAACAAAATAAAAAAGAAATGCTGGCTATCGCCTTGGCGCACGGTCTTAAATACGTTGCCCAGAGCACCAGCGCTTTTCCAGATGACATTACTAACAAAGTTAAACACGCTTTAGAGACTAATGGTCCGTCTTATATCCAAATCTTGACACCCTGCGTGCCGGGATGGAAAATCAAAACCGATGAAGCTATCAAGGCCGCCCGATTAGCGGTTCAAAGCGGCCTCTATCCGCTTTTAGAGTATAAAGATGGGAAAATTATAGACTCTAGCATTAATGATAATTTTAAAGCCTCGCCGGTAGATGAATATTTAAGAATACAGGGGCGATTCCGTCATCTGCAACCCGAGGAAATAATAAAAATTCAAAATTTAGCCAATCAAAACATTGCCCGTTATCATTTATGATTAAAAAAACAATTTTTATCTATCTTTTCCTCCTGCTTTTTCTGCCCAATATTGCTGCCGCTTCGGAAACAACTAGGGAAAATTGTAGCCTAGAAACAATCCCCTCCGGCCAAACTTCAGCTGGTACCTGTTTGCTAAAAGGCAAAAAGGAGGCCTACTTTTCAAATTGCGGAGTCGTTCCGCCCGCACTGCCCGCAGATAATGAAGTCTGTTGCTGTAATCCTAAAACTAGCGGCTACACCTGTCACTGGGAAAAAATTGTGTATCTTTCAAGCGGAGGGAGCTTTACTCCTGGTCTACATGCTGGCGGTTGCGATCCCGATGAAACCGAAGGAACTGACTGTGACCCGTCTACAGCGCCAACAATGAATCACAACGACGTAAATATCTGTTGCTGCCCAGGCCCAGCCTACAAAAAAGCTGACTTTATAATACCCGAATTTCAAATTCCCATAGATACCATTACCCTGACAGAAGTCTATTGTACCGGCCCAAATAATTCTGGACAATGCGAAATACCGTGGATAGCTGAATACATCCAAATAATATATCAATATGGTCTGGGGGTTGGCGGCATCCTCGCTGCCATCGTCTTAATGGCCGGAGGCGTACTCTGGCTTGTTTCGGCTGGCGATGTTTCTAAAATATCACAAGCCAAAGACTTAATCATCGGTAGTATTACCGGCTTAATTATTCTTTTTGGCACTTATCTCATACTGTCTCAGATAAACCCCAAGCTAACAACTTTGAAATCGATTTCCGTAAAAATGATTGAACGCATCATCATCCAGCCAATTAAAAATGGAAGTGACAGTACTGAGAATATTTCCGATAACTGTGCGAATGAAAACAGTTTGGTGACGATTACGGACATTGTTGAAAGTAATGCCGAAACACCAATGCTCGATAAAATCGGCAAGGAAGGTCTAATTAAAGCGGTTGAAGAAGCCAAAAAACAAGGCGTAGAATTATATGTAACCAGCGCCTTTCGTACCGCCGCTCATCAACAGAGATTATGGGACGACGCCATGGCTAAATATAAAGACGCAAATTTAGCCGCTAAATATGTAGCTAGACCTGGAAGCTGCGGCGGCCACCGTAGCGGTCGGGCAATTGATGTCTGTATTAAAGACACCGCGTCTTGTCAAAAAATGGGAAGTGCGGCCGTGGCTAATTACAGCGACGAGGATGTCGTCAAATTAAAGGCGATTATGAAAGCAGCCGGCTGGCAAAGATATCGCGGAGAATGGTGGCACTTTCAATATCAAGAACCAATGAAAAATGCAGATAACTCATAAATTTAACCAAGTCAAAAACCGCCCCCTTCTGAGGGCGGTTTTTAAAAAATAAAAATCAATTGAAAGATTGATTATCCCTAAAATCATTTGCCTCTATCCATCGCTTCATTGGCTAATTTATCTGCCTCTTTATTCATCTCCCGGGGCACGTGTTGAAAAGAAATTTTTTTAAAACTGGTAATTAAATTATGAACCTTTAAAAACAAGGGTGCCAAATCCTTGTTTTTCACTTTATACTCATGATTAAGCTGCTTAACCACTAATTCGCTGTCCAGGCGACAAACAACTTCTTCCGCCCCCAAACTTTTAGCCTTTTCTAAACCCGCCAGGAGCGCCTGATATTCGGCCTGATTATTAGTGGCGCGACCGATGAAATTAGAAATTTCTGCCACTGATACGCCCTGCTCATTGGTGAGTAAAACGCCGATGCCGGCTGGCCCGGGATTGCCGCGAGCGCCGCCGTCGGAATGGATGATTATTTTCATAAAAATTATAAACTTAAAATTTAATTCTTAATTTTTTAATCCGTACTCTTGCGCCAATCAATAATCTTTAACTGAAGCTCGCGTCGCCCGTTAAATTCATTAATTTCTAAATAATACGCTAAATCAATAATGTCGCCAATCTGTAAATCTTTAAAAGTGTCAAAAGCGTTAAAAGCAATCGCCCCAACTGAAAATATATCTTGGCTATTAGCCGCAGCTAAGCGCAACTTAATATGCTGTCTATCTTTACCCATCCAAACAATGTCATCAACGCGCAAATTAGCACTGGTAAACTTAGGCTGAGGATTGTTCTGCCCGAAGGGCGCTAGTTTCGTCAGACTGTCAGCTAAACTAAGGGTAATTTCTCGAGCGCTTAAAGCGGAGTCTAAAGATAATTTGGGCACTAAAATTTCAGGAGTCAACTTTTTTTTGGCGATAACAAGGAGCTTATCTCTAAAACCATTAAGATTTTCCACGTTCTCTATCGAAAAGCCACAGGCCATCGGATGACCGCCATATTTATCTAAAAATTCTGAACATTCCTCAATCGCGGCAATGAGATTAAAGCCCTCAATCGAACGTCCAGATCCTTTAAAAGAAAGCTGAGCAGCTTTTAAGCCGGTGTCTGCCTGGTTCCTTTCCTCCTCTTCAATTATCCGGGCGACCACCAAAGTGGGGCGATGATATTTATCGCAAATCTTACCGGCTATCAAGCCAACAATGCCTTCGTTCCAAGACTGGCCGTCTTGAGCCACACCGATAATAAGAGGCGGCAAATTATCTTTATCAATCTGTGCCTCCATTTGCTTAATAATTTCTTCGGTAATCTGCTGACGATTGAGATTGCGCTGATTTAATTCTTGAGCCAAATTTCTGGCCTCAACTTCATCTTCAGCGCTAATTAAAGCAAAAGCGCTGTTGGCGTGGCCCAAACGACTAGCCGCATTCAAACGCGGACCAAGCTGCCAGCCGACATTCCATTCCTCCAAAGGACGATCTAAAGCAATTTTGGCGGTTTGAAAAAGAGCTTTTAAGCCTAAACGTCTATTCTGATTTAATATGGATAGACCTCTTTTGACTAAGAATCTATTTTCACCAAGCAAGCTGACCATGTCGGCAATTGTCCCGACCGCCACCAAATCTAATGATCTTTCGGCGATTAGAAATTTTTGCTTAGCGGGTAAAGTAGCTTGGTATAATAAAGCGCAAACAAGTTTAAAAGCTACGCCGACACCAGCTAGAAAGGGCCAGGGATATTTATCTTCGGCGTCGGCTGGATCAATTACCGGACAAGCGGGCAAATCGGAACGATTCTCGGGAAGAACATGGTGATCGGTAATAATCACTTCCAGTCCCAAGCGATGGGCATAATCAACCTCATCCTTATTACGGATGCCATTATCAACAGTAATTACCAGACTAACCCCCTGCTCTTTTATTTGGTCTAGAGCCGATTTATTCAAGCCATAACCTTCGCTAACGCGATCGGGGAGATAAACATCCACCATCGCCTGTAGGGTTTTTAGGGCTTCTGATAAAACAACGGCTGCAGTGACGCCGTCAGCATCATAATCGCCATAAACCACTATCTTATTTCTCGCCTTGATGTGCTTAACAATAATATCAACCGCCGCCTGCATATCACGAAATAAAAAAGGATTATAAAAAACCAAATCTTTATTGCCAGTTAAATCAAGGGAAAGCTCTGGCTCTAAAGCGTCACTTAAAAAAGCACGAGCGACGGTCGCGCTGCGCAAGCCTCGATTCCATAATATTTGAGCGATCACCGGTTCGATTTCCGGCAAGGAGCTAAAAAATTCTGGAGGCGCCACTGGGTTTATCTGCCAATATTTCTGCATATAATCTTAAAAAAACATCGCACCAAAAGTCCAAATCAACATTGACACCATAATTATTATGGACATAATCGTCCAAGCGATTTTTACCGCCTTCTTCCTTTTCATAAAAAATATTAATTTAGAGATTTAAGATCAATAAGCCAAACCTTAAATCTTGTGTTTACCTTTTTAAAATCTTCACAAAAACATCGGAAGGAATAACAACACTGCCTTTACCGGCCGCCATCATTTTTTTCTTACCTTTCTTCTGTTTTTCCAACAATTTACGCTTACGCGTCACATCGCCGCCGTATAATTTAGCGGTTACATCTTTACGTCTCGCGGATAGACGCTCGGCAGCGACAACTTTTCCACCAACCACTGCTTGAATTTTCAAAACAAACATCTGGCGCGGCAGAGTCTCTTTTAATATTTCTACTATTTCCTTGCCTTGACGATAGGCTTCATCCCGATAAACAATACTGGCAAGAGATTCAACCGGCTCCTCCGCGACCATAATATCTAATTTGACCACGTCAGTCGGACGATAATCTAAATAATCGTAGTTAAGGGAAGCATACCCGGCGGACACACTTTTTATCTTATCATAAAAATCAGTCAAAATCGCGGATAGAGGCATATCATAATGTAATATCGCTCTCGCCTCATCGCTGCCGGTAGAAATATATTCAGTATTTTTATATATTCCCCGTTTATCCCGCGACAAACTCATAATATTGCCGAGATACGCTTGCGGGGTAATAATATCAAGCTTGACCCAGGGTTCTTCTATTTTCTCAATTTCACTGGGATCAGGCAAGCACTGAGGAGTGCGGACAATAATATCTTCCCCACTTTTCTTTAAGACCCGATAAGCAACGCTGGGGACGGTAACGATTAAATCTAAATTATATTCTCGGCGCAAACGTTCTTGAAAAATCTCTAAATGTAATAACCCTAAAAAACCGCAACGAAAACCGAAGCCGAGAGCGTCTGACCTTTCTGGTTCATATGATAAGGCGGCATCGTTCAATTTTAATTTCTCCATCGCTTCGCGCAAATCCTCCCAATCATTACCCTCTCTCGGAAAAACACCGGCAAAAACCATGGGCTTTACTTCTTTATAGCCGGCTAAAGCAGGGACTACTTCCCTCCCAGAAGCTAAAGTATCGCCGACGCGACAATCACCAACTTGCTTAAAACCAGTGACAACATAACCGATACTACCAGCCTGAAGACTGCCGGTAGAAAAATATTCAGGTTTGAAAATACCAACATCTAAAGCTTCACTCTTGGCTTTGGTAGCTGATAAAACTATAGGGTCTCCCTTTTTAATTTCACCGTCAAAAACTCTGATAAAGGCGACCACCCCTTTATACTCGTCGTACTTGGAATCAAAAATTAAAGCCCGCCCGACAGAAGCGGAAGAAGCCCGCGGCGGCAAACCCCGGGTAATAACGGCGCCCAGAATTTCCTCAACGCCCTCTCCGGTTTTTCCGGAAGCGCAAAGAATCTCCGATTCCGCCCCGCCGAGCAAACGACTAATTTCTGTTTTTGTTTTGAAAACATTGGCGGCTGGTAAGTCAATTTTATTAACTACCGGAATAATCGTTAAATCCTGCTCTAAGGCTAAATATAAATTAGCCAGTGTCTGCGCCTGTATTCCTTGAGTAGCGTCAACCAACAAAATTGCTGTTTCTACTGCCGCCAAGGAACGGGAAACCTCATAAGAAAAATCGATATGCCCGGGAGTATCAATTAAATTCAGCTGGTAACCTTGATAGGTCATCGTCACCGGCTGCAGCTTAATGGTAATTCCTCGCTCCCTTTCGATGTCCATGCCATCGAGAATCTGATTTTTCATTTTCCGCTTATCAACCGTATTGGTAATTTCCAACATTCTGTCGGCTAAGGTCGATTTGCCGTGGTCAATATGAGCAAGAATGGCGAAGTTACGTATTTTATGCAGATTATCATTCATGTCCGTAAATTATAAAAACTAATATTAAATAAAAATATCCTAAAAATTGGATTTGTAAAAATACCTTATCATTAATAAAAAAATCGGGCAAGAGGAAAATTAGAGACCGCGAGCCTCCCCTTGATCAGCTAATTTCACCTTTTTTACCGATAAACGCTTCTTAAAAATGGCAATAGCCGACAATAATTCTTCACTGCGAAAAAGATGACAAAGACAGATATAAGCGATAACGCCGCCGCTAGCCGCCACTGAGAACTGAATAAAAACGCCGACAAAAGTCGTCATATCAATAAATGGCCAGACGGCTATCTTTAAAATTTGGATAACCAAACCGGCGCCGATAGCGGCGACGGAAAATTTTAAAACCGATACCAAAATTTTATCCAAATCTAAAGAGCCAACGCGGAAATACAAAACAATCCATAAACTTAAAAAATTAACGATACTGGCAATAGAAAAAGCCAGCGCCAGGCCCGCTACTCCCAAATAAGGATGTAAATACCAAGCGCAAACAATATTTAAAACTACAGAAAATAATCCTAAATAAAAAGGGGTAAGCGAATCGCGGCGAGCGTAAAACACTCTCACTAAAAGGGGTAAACTGGCTTGCGCAAACAAACTAAGAGAAAAAAAGCCAAGAGTATTCATAGTTAAAATTGTATCCTGCCAATTAAAAGCGCCACTGCCCAAAACAAGACGAATCAACTGCGCCCTGAGGGTGATAAGTAGTACGGAAGCGGGAATAATAAAAAATAATATTTGTCTGATGGTCGCGGAAAATCTAACTTTAAGCTCTTCTATCTTATAAGCATTTTCCGATAAAAAGGGAAAAGCGGCGACGGCAAAAGAAATACCAAAAACACCCAAAGGAAAAGATTGTAAATTATTAGCCAAATTAAAAACCGCCAGAGAACCGCTGTCCAGTAAAGAAGCTAAAGCGGTCATGGCTAATAAATTAATTTGGGAAACAGCTAAAGACAAAGTTCTCGGTCCCATCATCATGGCAATCTGGCGCAAACCTCGGTCACGGATATCAAGTAAAAAACGATAGTGAAAACCGAGAGACCAAACCGTCGGTAGCTGTACGGCAAAATGGAGAACGGCTCCTAATACTACCCCCCAAGCAAGTCCATCTATTCCCCAAAAATCAACCAAAACCAAAGCGCCAAAAATAATGCCGAGATTATAGAAAACCGGCGATAATGAATAAACAAAAAAACGCTTATAACTTTGCAAGATACCCCCCAGCACCCCCGACATCCCTAAAAATAAAGGAGATAAAAACATAATGCGGGTCAGGTGGGCGGTTTGGGCTTTAGCCTCTGCGCTGAAACCGGGAGTAATCCAGGCAGTCACCGGGGCGGCAAAAATAACGCCAAAAACAGACAGTAAAATAATCAGTAATAACAGAGAATTAAAAACGTTGTTGGCGAGACGGACTAATTTTTCTTTTTCTCCAGGCCAAATTTCAGAACGTTTAATCATCTCTGAAAATACCGGGATAAAACCAGCCGACAAAGCGCCCAAAACAATGAGATTATAAATAAAATCAGGCACGCGAAAAGCGGCGTAATAAATATCCAGCTCCGCTCCAGCGCCGAAACTTCCGGCTAAAATATGATCGCGCACCACTCCTAAAAAACGAGAGGCCACTGAAAATAAAGCCACTAGAGCGGCGGCGGCGGTAATATTGTTGATTGGCCGGCCAATTAATTTACGCAAAGACAACATAAGCTGATAAGAATAAATAAATTATTTTACTTCTGCCTCACTTTGTAGAGCGGTTAAAGCCTGGGCAGCGCTGTCTAGTCGGGGATTTAAACGCAAAGCTTCATTCCATAAAGCGGCCGCCTCCTGATAACGCCGATACTGGTAATAAACTCTACCCAGATTATATAAAGCTAAATCATATTGAGGATTAATGGCTAATTCCTTTTTTAACTCAATTTCCGCCCGCCCAAAATCGCCGCGATCAATATAAATTGCGGCCAGGTTATTGTGTGCCATCGGCTCTGAGGAATTTAAGAATAAAGATTGGCGAAATCGCCCTTCCGCCTTTTCTAAATCTCCCTCTAAATAATACATCGCCCCTAAATTACGCTGGGCTAAGGCTGAATGCGGCGAACTGCTGGCGGCTTGCTCCCAAAAAGATAAACGGTCTCTAAAACTGCGAGAATGGAACAAATTAATAGTGGCTAAAACCACTAAAATAGTGGCTAAAACATAACGGCGGCGGCGCAAGGGTAGACCCTGCCAGAATTTTTCAGTTTCTGCCAAAATAATAAGCAAGCCAAACATCGGCACATATAAACGATGCTCCATAAAATTACGGAAAACATCGCTGTCTGGGCGGATAGAACCTAAAACTAAAAATAACCAGAACCAAGCAAAACCGAAAAGTAGACGCTTTCCTCTCCAAGGACGGGAATAAAATAATAATAGCATCAATATCAATAAAGAGATAATCCCGTAAATCCAGGGCGAATCAGCCGGGACCGGATAAACAGATAAATTTACCGGCAACACAACTTTTCCTAGAAAAATTAGAGGCGACCAAAGATTATCACCCAAAGACTGCCAGGCTAAGCCAGACCCAGTGCCCCCGAGAGCAACTAGGCGCAACAGTGCCCAAAGAAACATTGACACCAGTGCCCCCGCTGATGCTAATAGCAACTTAAACCAAGTAAAGTAACGATATTCAAAAACAAACATCCAAGCGAGAGCAAACAACGGTAATAATATAGCTGTTTCTTTACTCAATAGAGCGCTTAGAAAAAATAGCCACAGGGCCACTAAATCGCCAATTTTTTCCCGGCGGAGCCAGCGCGACCAAAAAATTAAAGTCGCCCAGATAAACACAGCCACCAGAACATCATTCCGGCCGGGAATCCAGGCCACCGCTGGCGATAAAACGGGATGAATAGTAAACAATAAGCTTAAAAATAAAGCAGTTTTTTCCCTAATATCAATTAAGCGCAATAGATAAAACAACAAACAAGCAGCCACGGCGTGAAAAATAATATTGCTCAAATGGAAGGCAAAGACAGTCCCGCCACCCCAGTGCCAATCGCAGACCAATGACCAGGTCAGCAAAGGGCGATAATAATATTTAGCCGCACTAAAAAAAACATCGTTTAAAAATATTTCTGCCGGATTGGCTCTTTCTAAAATATCGGCATGCTCTAAAATTAATTGTTGATCGTCAAAATAACTATAATCGAAAAATAAACTCTGCCCATAAACAATAAGGGCCGCTAAAATTAAAAACAAATAGGCGTGCCAGGAGCGCCAATGATAAGAAGATTTAATTTTTTCCCAGAAAAAAAAGCGCATAAGCTACGGCCGATAACCGAAAAAATAAAAAATAGCTAAAAATAAAGTACCGACACCGTAACGCAAACCGCGGCGCCAATTAATAGATGAAGCCTCGGAAAAATAACGAACCGGCACCGGAATTTCCCCGATACGCCATTTTCTTTGGACAATCTGCAGTAATACTTGAGTATCAAAAATAAAATCATCGCTGGTTTTAGAAAAATCTAGGCTGGATAAAACCTCGCGAGAATAAGCGCGCATACCAGTATGCCATTCTGATAAATTCTGGCCTGTAGCCAGATTCTCCACAAAAGTTAAAAAGCGATTGGCATAATATTTATAAATAGGCATGCCTCCCCGCAAAGTTTCTTGCCGACTGCGAACGCGGGAGCCAAGCATCACGTCAAAATAATCATCAGCGATAAAAGAAGCGAAATAAGAGACCAAACGAGGATCATATTGATAATCAGGGTGGACCATTACTACAATATCTGCCCCTCTTTCCAGGGCTAAACGATAACAAGATTTTTGATTGGCGCCGTATCCCCGATTGCGCTGGTGCGCAAAAACAAATAAACCGAGACGCTGAGCCAGGTTAATCGTATCATCGCTGCTACCGTCGTCGACCAAAATAATCTCATCGACTACGCTGGGCAAATCCGCCACCGTCCGCTCCAAAGTGGCGGCGGCATTGTAGGCTGGCAAAACCACGATTATTTTTTTTCCTTGATACATAATAATGAAATAATTAGGCTCAAAAGCCAGAAACCGGCTAATACCGAGACATTGAAATAAAGACAAAAAAATCCTGGCAGCAGACTTTCAAAGACCAAACCCACCACCACTAGAGCGCTAAAAAAATAAAAAATCTCCTTAGCTAATAATTTACATAGATCATGAGAAATAAAATATTTTTTCATAAATTCAGCCAATCTTTAATCTTCGCTTCCAAACTAGGGCCGGAAAATTCAACATTAATACTCTTTATTTCCACCAAACCGCCACCCCCACCCTCTGCTAATAATCCGGGAATAGATAAAATCAAACTATATTTCCCCCGCTCTCGATATAAATCAGAGGCATCAAATTCTAGGGTGCTGGACAACCAGCCTTCATCCTCGATAATAGCCGGACGATAATCAGCCAAAACAAAATCTAGTTGTTCGTTTAAAGAAGAAAAACGGTCTAAACGGGGGTAATCCGGATTAATTAAGGCCGAGGAAGAGGCGGCAAACATGCCGTTATTAGCTAAAATCAAAGAACCGGTACTCAATCTTATATTTTCCCCGCCTAAGCGCTTACTTTTAATCTCATATTGCTTATAAATCTCGGTTAACTCCAGATGACGACCGCCAAAATCAAGAGTCTGTAAAGCCGCCGGACTTAAAGCCTTCACCTGCAAATAAGGAGCATCGGTTACTAAAGAAACGGCCTCTTCAGTAAAAGGCCAAATTTTATTAATTATTGATAAATAGGCTGAATTTACAGACAAATCACTTAAAACTAAATCGTCCCCTGCTCGAAATTCTAGGCGATAGAGACCAGAGGGCAAATCAGAATTAACTATTTTTACAGATTGAATAATCCCGATGTCGCCACTTTCTTCCTTTTGCGGGCGTCTATCTGGTAAAGACAAGAGATCAACTTGATTCCTGCCAGAAAAAACTACAATTTCTGCGTCATCTATATCTTTATTTTCGTTTAAATCTAACAAATTACCAGATAGACTTAAACCCTTATTTTTAAGAAATATATAAAATTGATGCTCCCCGCGAAGGGGGTAAGGGAAAAAAGAATTTTCAGACACTGGAGACAAAGAACGTAAGTCTAAAGCGGGGGGCGCTTCCTCTAAAGATAGATTGTAAACCGCTAAACAACGAGGCTGAGAACAAAAAGAGGAGCCTTGACTCCGCCAAACACTTAAAAATTCCGACAGCGAAGAAAATTTTTCCTTCCTCTGGAATAAACTAAGATTACCAGACCGGAGCTGAGTCCAAGAAGACAAACCTTGCTCCAGCCATAAATTATAAACCGGCTGTAAACGGTAACGCCAAAGTTTTTTATCCGCTAAAAAACCGGCCTCAAAAATCGGCGTAGAGGAACTTAAATGAGGACGATAAGTAATCTTGATGGTGATGTGACTGAAAGGTCTAGGGCTAAAAACGGAAAAATATACCGGTTCTCCTAAAATTAACAAAGGCCCACCCTGAGTTTTAATCACCCTTTCCTTTGGAGTAGGGTCGCCCAGGCAAGAAGAAGCTTGAAAAGAAGAAAAAGAATGGGTACAAGACCAATCGCCGCTTGGGGAAACAAATTGATAAGCTAAAAAAATAATAATAAAAAACAATAATATCAGCCAAAAAAACCTAATTTTTTTATTTAAAGGCATCTTCATAAGATAATAAATATCTGGCGCTTCGATCTTTTCAAAGCTCAAGGCTTATCCTTATTATACTAAGATTCTCTAAAAATTAACAGATAAAAACAAAAATCCCTCTGATTATCGGAGGGATTTTTATCTTACCAAATATTAATAAATTTTAGTTTTCACTAACTGCTGGCGGTTGAATATTTTCATATTTGTCGCGCACTTTTTTGCCTTTATAACCAGTACCGGCCGGAATCAAACAACCAATAATAACATTCTCCTTCAAGCCCTCAAGATAATCAATCTTGCCGTTAACTGCCGCCTCAATCAACACTCTGGGCGTCTCTTGGAAAGAAGCAGCTGATAAGAAGCTGTCTGTGGTTAAAGAAGCTTTAGTGATACCCAACAATAAACGATCGGCTTTAGCTTTAACTTTGGCTACCTGATTGGCGTGTTCAAAAACTTCCGCCTCCACGGTTTCACCGGGCAACATACTGGTATCACCAGGGTCTTTAATAAGATAGCGAGAGAACATCTGGCGAGCAATTATTTCTACATGCTTATCGTTTAAAGGCTGACCTTGTGAAGAATAAACATATTGTATTTCCCGGATAATATATTTTTGAGTCTCGAGTTCGCCCTTTAATTTATACAATTCGCGTAAATCAAGGCTTCCCTCCGTTAGTTGTGTTCCTTTTTCTACCTCATCGCCATCCTTAACCATCATCATTGTCCCCTTTAAAATAGAAAATTCCTTCACCTTGTCGACATCCTTGGTAATACTGACATACTTATCATTAATTGACACTACGCCGGCACTCTTTGCTTTTACGCTTTCACCTCCCACCTTAAAAATCTCTACCCCCTTCGCGACCTTATCGCCATCTTTAACGGAAATTTCCGGAATTAATTTTTTCTTGTCTTTAACGGTCAAACCCGAAGCTAATTTTAACTCATTAATTTTCTCGGAAAAATAATATTTCTCCTGTTCTTTGCCGCGATAAATGATACTTAAAATTTTCGCTTGCGGATTGGTAATGACGATATCTTTGCCGTCTTGATCTTTAATCGTCTTTTGGGCAAATTCAATCTTAACCCTACCGGCAACGTCAGAAATTAGAGCCTTCTTCTTCGGGCTGCGCGCTTCAAAAATTTCTTCAACGCGAGGAAGACCTTGAGTAATATCGTCTTGTCCGGCAACCCCACCCGTATGGAAGGTTCTCATCGTTAACTGCGTACCCGGCTCACCGATAGACTGAGCGGCAATAATGCCCACCGCCGCACCCAGCTTAACCTCTTTATTATAAGCTAAATCCCAACCATAACACTTAGCGCAGACGCCTTTATGTAAATGACAACTTAGCACCGAGCGTAGATTCAAAGCACTAACGCCTTTCGCCTTCAAATCCTTAGATACATCTTCGTTAATTAAAGACCCGGCTTTTAATAAAACTTTATTCTTATCATCAAGCAAGTCTTGCGCCAAATAGCGACCAACGATTTTTTTATAAAAATCTTCACCAGTTTTTTCTGTTTCTTCCTTGATATAACATACGCCCTTCTTGTCGCCGCAATCATCTTCAGTAACAATCACATCTTGAGCAACATCAATCAAACGACGAGTGAGATAACCGGCGTTTGCCGTTCTTAAAGCGGTATCAGACAAACCTTTACGGACACCGTGGGTAGAAATAAAATATTCCAACACGCCAAATCCTTCTTTAAAATTCCCTTTAACCGGTAATTCGATAATAGCGCCGGAAGGTGAAGTTACCAAACCCTTCATGCCCAAAATTTGAACCGACTGAGCCCAAGAACCACGGGCGCCGGAATCAATCATGGAGAAAACCGGCAAAATATTAACTAAGCCTTCCTTGCAAATATCGGCAATCTGATCTTTAGTGTTGGCCCACACTTCAATAACCTTGGTATAGCGTTCGCTCTCGGTCAATAAGCCGTCTTCATACTGTTCTTGAATGACATCAACCTTATTATTGGCTTCGGCAATTAAGCGGTCTTTTTCCGGCAGATAAGGCAGGTCACCAAAACCCCAAGAAAGACCGGATTTAGTGATGAATGAAAAACTTTTATTCTTTAAATTATCAATAAATTTAACCGTTTCGTCTTCCGTATAAAGACGCAGACATTCGCGGATTAAATCTTTTAACTTGCCCTTGCCGACCACTTCGTTGATATAGCGCAGCTTTTCAGGCAAAATCAAATTAAAAATCATCCGACCAACAGTGGTGCGAAGACGTTGCCCGTTAATTTTAGCGATCACCGGCTCGTTTAGAGAAACGAAATTATGGTCATAAGCTAAAATCGCGTCATCGTCATTATAAAAATATTTTAATTCCTGATCTTTTTTGTCTTTATAGGCCGGATCTTCCAGAGTAATGTAATAAGTTCCCCAGACGATATCTTGAGCAGGTGCCACAATCGGATCGCCAGTAGCCGGTTTTAATAAATTATGGGAAGACAGCATGATGTCGGCCGCTTCCTGCTTCGCCTCCTTGGTTAGCGGCACATGGACAGCCATTTGATCGCCATCAAAGTCGGCATTAAAAGCAGTACAAACTAAAGGATGAATCTGGATGGCTTTACCCTCAATTAAAACCGGCCGGAAAGCCTGGATGCCCAAGCGATGCAGAGTGGGGGCGCGATTCAACAGCACATAGGCCTCTTTAACAGTTTCTTCAAGAATATCAAACACCTCATCATGCCCAGCTTCAATATAACGAGAAGCGCTGCGGACATTATGGACAATCTCGCGTTTAATCAACTGACTGATAATAAAAGGCTTGAACAACTCCAAGGCCATGATTTTAGGCAAACCACATTGATCAAGGTTTAACTTAGGATTAACGACAATCACGCTACGGCCAGAATAATCGACGCGTTTACCCAATAAATTCTGACGGAAACGACCCTGTTTCCCTTTCAAGCCATCAGCTAAAGATTTCAACTGGCGCTTTTGTCCGGTTGAGGCGGTCACGGTCTTGGTGTGACGGGCGGAGTTATCAATCAAAGCGTCTACCGCTTCCTGAAGCATCCGTTTTTCATTACGGCAAATTACTTCCGGGGCATTCAAATCAATCAGCTGTTTCAAACGATTATTACGATTAATAACACGGCGATAAAGGTCGTTTAAATCAGAAGCGGCAAAACGACCACCATCAAGAGCAACCATCGGACGTAAATCAGGCGGCACTACCGGCAAGACAGTTATAATCATCCACTCTGGGCGTAAATTATTATTACGAAAACTCTTTAAAAGCTTCAAACGTTTAGTTAATTTATCGCGCTTAGAATCGACGGCATCCTTTAATTTTTCTTCTATTTTTTCAATACTCTTAGCTAAATCTATACGAGAAAGAAGCAATCTAATAGCTTCCGCGCCGATGCCGGCTTCAAATAAATGACCAAATTTCAAGCTTAAATTTTGATACTGCTGCTCCGATAATATTAGTAAAGGCTTAAGTTCTTTCAATTCTTTAGAAACTTGAATAAAGTCTTCCTCCAGTCTTTTTAATTTTTCATCGCGTTCAGCCGTGGCAACTTTAATCTGATTAGCAATACTGGCGTCAACCTCCGCCTTGGCTTTACCCTCCTTTATAATATCAGCCCGACTGTCTTGAATCCGCTTAATCTGCTGAACTAATTCCGCCTCAATGCTCTTGCGCTTAGATTTATGTTCGTTTTTAATCTGCTCTAAAGCAGCCTCTTTCAAGCCTTCATCAACATCAGTCACGATAAAGCTGGCAAAGTATATAACCTTTTCCAAAGACTGAATACCGAGATTCAAAAGTAAACCAATCTTTGAAGAAATTCCTCTTAAAAACCAGATATGGGTGCAAGGAATCTGGAGGTTAATGTGGCCCATACGCTCCCGACGAACAACACTGCGAGTAACTTCAACGCCGCACTTGTCACAGACAATACCTTTATAGCGGATTTTCTTATACTTACCGCAAGCACACTCCCAATCCTTGGTCGGGCCAAAAATCTTTTCGCAGAAAAGTCCGTCTTTTTCCGGCTTCTGTGTGCGATAGTTGATTGTTTCCGGCCTAACGACTTCCCCGTGCGACCAAGAAAGAATCTCTTCAGGCGAAGCGAGCTTGAGACGCAAGGCGTCGAAATCGCTAGTTTTAATTGGATTCAACATATATGTGATAGATTGATTTGATAAAATTTACAGCGAAAACTTATTCTTCCGTCGGCGGGGCAGCCTCGACGCTATCGGAAGTAGCAATTATCTCTGGTTTGTCGTAGTCATAACGCGGATCCTTCTTTTTCTCTAAGTCAATCTCTGTTTCCACTTCCGAGGCAGTCTGACCGTTACTGCCGCCCAAAAGCTCAACACTAAGACCAAGACCTTTAAGTTCCCTTATTAACACGTTAAAAGACTCAGGAACGTTAAGCTTCTCAATTTCTTCGCCTTTAATAATCGCTTCATAAGCCTTACTGCGTCCGGGAACGTCATCGGATTTGATAGTAAGCATTTCCTGTAAAGTATGGGAAGCGCCATAACCTTCTAAAGCCCACACCTCCATTTCACCAAAACGTTGACCGCCAAACTGAGCTTTACCGCCCAAAGGCTGTTGAGTAATCAAAGAATAGGGTCCGATTGAACGCTGGTGAATCTTATCTTCCACCATATGATTAAGCTTCAAGATATACTTATAACCGACGATTATTTTATGGTCGAAAGCTTCACCGGTTTTACCGTCATAAAGAGTGATTTTACCGTCCTCGGGTAAACCGGCTTTCTTTAATTCTCTCTTAATTTGTTCCTCCGAAACACCATTTAAAGCCGGAGTAGCGATGCGATAGCCTAATTTCTTAGCAGCAAAGCCGAGATGGGTTTCCAATAACTGACCCAAATTCATACGAGAAATAATACCTAAAGGGGAAAGAATAATATCAATCGGAGTGCCGTCGGCCATATAAGGCATATCTTCGACCGGAACTACTTTGGAAATAACACCCTTGTTGCCGTGACGACCGGACATTTTATCACCCACCTGAATCTTGCGCAGGTTAGCTACCGACACCTGAATTGATTTCAAAACACCAGCCGCCAACCTGTCTCCCTCTTCTCTGGAAAAAATCTTTACATCAACCACCTTACCATGTTCGCCGTGTTCCAAATAAAGAGAAGAGTCCCGGACATCCTTGGCCTTTTCACCAAAAATGGCTCTTAGTAATTTTTCTTCCGCTGACAAAGTTGTTTCTCCTTTAGGGGTAATTTTACCAACCAAGATATCGCCAGAAGAAACCTCCGCGCCAATATGGATAATCCCATCCTCGTCAAGATTTTTGAGCTTCTCCTCACTTATATTAGGAATATCATTGGTAATCAATTCGGGGCCGAGCTTGGTATCGCGGACATCGATTGTGTAGTTTTCAATATGGATTGAAGAATAAATATCTTCTTTCACTAAGCGCTCGGAAATAATAATAGCGTCTTCATAGTTGAAGCCATCCCAAGTCATGAAGGCCACCAAGACATTACGGCCGAGAGAGAGCTCTCCGTTATCGATAGAGGGGCCATCGGTTAAAATTTGACCGGCTTTGACTTTTTCGCCAACAGTCACTAAAGGATGTTGATTAATGCAGGTGGAGGAATTGGAGCGTAAAAATTTATTTAAATGATACTGGCTTATTTGGCCTTTCTTATTTTCAATTTCAATCAAAGCCGCCTCGGATTTAACTACGATTCCGTCTTCTTTGGCAATCGCTACGTGGCCGCTATCGCGGGCGGCACGAGCTTCTACGCCGGTACCGACAATAGGCGCTTCCGCTTTTACCAAAGGCACGGCCTGACGTTGCATATTAGTGCCCATTAAAGAGCGCTGTCCGTCATTATGTTCCATGAAAGGAATTAAGGAAGTAGCAATAGAGATAATCTGATTAGCGGCGACCCCCACAAAATCAATTTTGTTAACATCTTCAACTCCAGGTTGACCAAACTTACGGACCTCATAACGGCTAACGGCCAAATGCCCGGAAGCATCCACCGGAATGGTGGCGTCAGCGGTGATATATTTTTCTTCCTCAAAAGCATCTAAATAAACAACTTCGTCGGTGATTCTGCTGCCACTCTTTTCATGTTTAACCCGGCGATAAGGAGTTTCTAAAAAGCCATAACTGTTAAGACGGGCGTAGCTAGCCAAGTGACCGACCAAACCAATATTCGGTCCTTCCGGGGTGGCAATAGGACAGATGCGACCATAGTGAGTGGAATGAACGTCGCGTACATCAAAACCGGCGCGCTCTCTGGTCAAACCGCCAGGGCCCATAGCCGATAAGCGGCGCTTATGCTCCAGTTCGGCCAAAGGATTAGTCTGATCCATAAACTGAGACAACTGAGAAGACATGAAAAACTCTTTAACAACACCAATTACCGGTCGTGAATTTACTAACTTATTGGGAGTCAAAGTAGCAATATCTGAGGTGGACATCCTGTCTTTGATAATACGCTCCATCCGTGCCAATCCCACCCGGAAACGATTCTGAATCAAGCCGCCAATAGCGCGGATGCGACGATTGCCCAAATGATCAATATCGTCTTCCGGCTCTTTAGTTATATTCAAACGAATAACTTCCTTTACTATTAAAAGCAAATCTTCTTTGCGCAAAACCCGATTCTCTTTTTTATTTGGCAAATCCAAACCAAAGCGACGATTTAATTTATAGCGACCAACACGACCAAAATCATAGCGATCAAAACGGAAAAACATGGAATGGATAAGTTGACGAGCATTTTCTACAGAAGCTAAATCTCCTGGGCGGATGCGGCGATAAACCTCCTGCAGGCCTTCGGCTTCATTCTTGGCCGCGTCCTTCTCAATCGTTGCTTCAATAAAAGTAGGCTCATCATTGCTCTTAACCAAATCAACATCACGGAAAAGCTTTTTTAATTCTTCATCATTTTCATAGCCAAAAGCACGCAAGAGCGACGTCACCGCCACTTTACGTTTACGATCAATGCGCACCCAAATTACTTTATTTGAATCAGTTTCTATTTCCAGCCAAGCACCACGATTAGGAATAATCTTAGCGCCGTAACATTTTTTGCCTTTAATAAATTCAGCGGTAAACATCACACCAGCCGAACGAATCAACTGAGAAACAACCACGCGTTCAATGCCGTTAATAATAAAAGTGCCCTTATCGGTCATAATTGGAAAATCACCTAAATAAACTTCCTGATTAGAGCTTTGGTTGGTCTTCTTATTTAATAAACGAGTCTTAACGCGCAGGGGAGCTTCATAGGTGATGTTCTTGGCACGACTCTCGGTTTCGGAAAATTTAGGCTCATCAAGATAATAATCTTCAAAGTATAATTCCAAATCTCTGCCGATGAAATCGGTAACCGGGTTGATTTCGTCAAATAATTCAGCCAGCCCCTCCTCTAAAAACCAGCGATAAGAATCTTTCTGAATTTCAATTAAGTCAGGCAAGGGCATGACCTCTTTGAAATCGGTAAAAAACTTACGCTCTGCGATTTTTTTATCCGTTGAGCTTACGTTAGACATAGAACTTTAAGGGCGGCAAACCAAGCGCCATCTGCCAAACAGAAAGGCGATAGTCCGGCCTGAATTTATTGACTTGATGAAGATAGGCGCTTTCAACAAAAAAATCTCAAACTGATTTAAGCTTGAGTTAACTGTTGTTTTATTTAATTGCGCCGAAATTTTATAATCACTTTAGAATATGCTTATTTATAAAGTGAATTTTGGCTAAAAATACAAAAAAAACGGATTGGTGAATAAAGAAAAAATAACACCTGAGCAACCGTTTTTATTATCATTTTTGCCTAATAGCTGATTGTATTATCTATCATATTATAATAATTATTTTTTGTCAATACACAATTTCTCCACAGAAAAAATTAAGCCTCGACCAGTCAAAAAACTAAACTATTATCAATAATATGCTAATTCTTCCCGAGCAACCACACGGTCATCCCAAGGAATTCGACTACCTCTGGGACCGCAAATATACTGCTCGGCCCCTTTACCGGTAATTAGAACGAGATCGCCTTCGCTGGCCAGACGGAAAGCCAGGCGCATAGCTTCGCGCCGATCAAGAATTTTATAAAGATTCGATTCTAGAATTTTCCCTGCCTTTTCTGCCCCCGCCGCCACTTGATTAATAATATCCTGAGGATTATCGTCATATGGATCTTCATTGGTCACAATCACTATATCCGCTTTTTCTCCAGCCATTTTACCTAAAATTGACCGACGAGCCTGATCACGACCGCCTCCAGCCGAGCCTAAAATATGAATTAAGCGGCGATAATGAATAAAATTAAGGTTTTGATACAGAGCCTCTAAGGCTTTAGGCTCAAAGGCATAATCAATCAAAACATGAAAATTTTGGCCAGCCTCTATCTTCTCCATCTTGCCGGCTAAAGATTTAATATTTGCCAAAGCGGCCGCCGCTTGTTCAGTTTTAATATTAAGCACAGAAGCGACTGTTAAAGCGGCAACGGCATTAAAAACATGGTAAGACCCGAGAATCGAAAGATGACAGCGCTGGCCGTTAAATTGAAAATCAGAACCTGAAGCGGTGGCGAATAAAGGCTCATAAAGAAAAATTTCTGGTGGCGGTTGGATCTCCTGCCCAGAGTCATCCGTCAGGCTTGTCGCCACCAAATTCGGATTAAGCGTATATACGCATTTACGTTCGGCCGGGAAAGATAAAAAATATGAAGCCTGATCATCGTCGCCATTTACAATAATTGTTTTTTTAACCTTTAAAAGTTCGGTCTGTTTCAATCCGCTCGGGTGAGAAACTACCTGATTATTATCATCTAAATATTTAGAGCGGCAATGACAAAGATGAGAAAATAGCTTACCCTTAGCACGTTTGTAGTTCTCAAAACTGCCATGGGCATCAATATGTTCCGGATAGAGATTGGTAAAAACCAATAAATCATAGTTAATAAAACGATGACGGAACTGCTCTATCCCTTGAGAAGTGGTTTCTATAATAGCGGCTTGACAACCGTTATTAACCATTCGCCGAAGAGTCCGTTGTAGAAAAAAACGACCGGGCATTGTCATTTTCTTATCGTTTAACCACTCCTTCTCGCCATCATTAAATTGAGCGGTAGAAGTATAACCAGCTTTATAACCATTAGCATTAAGAAGCCTAGACAAAAAATAAACGCTTGAAGTTTTACCGGTGGTACCGGTAACGCCGATGATAAGCATTTGCTGACTGGGAAAACGATAATACAAAGCTGCCAGATAGCCCATAATGAAATGATAAAAGGGCTGTAACCTCTGGAAAATAGTGGTTGGTATTAAACGTCTAATTCTGGCAAGCATATCTAATTAGTATAACAAGAAACTAAAAAAGAAAAAACCAAACAATGGCCTTCTCCCCGCGCTCGCTAGCGGCTCATGCCGGGTTTCCCGACCTATTAAAAAAGGCCAAAATTGACCTTTTTGTTTAATCGTTTACGCTATCGGCTAAAAAACATCCCTTCGTCATCATCATCGAAGACACGAGACTTAAGTGTCTGCTTTTTTTCTTCAGCCTGTCTGGGCGGCGAAGGCTCCTCCGGCTTGATTTCCTCAAGAATTTCGTTCTCCTCCTGAACATTGTCTTCAGGACCGTTGTCATCCAATAAGAAAGCGGGAACGTCTTGATTATTATCTTCATCCTCTTCGGTTTTGCTTTTAATTTCTGTCTCTTTTTCCACTTCCTTGTCTTCGTCCCCGGATTTAAAAGATAAAGTATCATCATCACCTTCATCATTCCCAAAATAATGGTCGGGGGCGGACATTTCGCGACGATTATGTACGGGCATCGCGCTAATTCCCTGATGCTGCATATTTTCTAACTGTTCCTTGCTGATTAATATTTCTCTTGGCTTTGAACCGTTGGCTGGACCGATGATACCGGATTCTTCCAGCATATCCAGGATCTTAGCGGCTCGCCCATAACCGATTGACAAACGTCGCTGCAATAAAGAAGTAGAAGCTTTGCCCGCCTTAATAATTATTTCTTGAGCTTCTGACATTAATTCGTCTTCATCGCCGTAAGTACCGTCAAGACCGACACCGGCCACACCCCCCACCTTTTGTCTGTCGGTCACACCCTCAAGATAATCGACCGCGCCGCTCTTTTCTTTAATATAATTAATCACGTCATTAATTTCTTGGTCACTGACATAAGCTCCTTGAATGCGCTTCGGCTTGGAAAGCTCAGTTGTGGTCAACAACATATCACCCTGACCCAGTAATTTTTCCGCCCCGCTCATATCTAAAATCGTTTTAGAATCCACTAAAGAAGTGACGGAAAAAGCGATACGAGCGGGTATATTCGCTTTGATTAAGCCGGTAATAACATCAACGCTCGGTCGCTGAGTAGCAAGAATTAAGTGAATGCCAACAGCTCTAGACATCTGGGCTAAACGAATAATGGCCGCTTCCATTTCTTTGCCAGATGTCATCATAAAATCAGCCAATTCATCTATGATAAAAATAATATAAGGCAATTTCTCCTCTGGCTTATCGGCGTTATAACTCTGGATATTTTTCTTGCCGGCTTTATTGAATAAATCATAGCGCCTTTCCATTTCATTTAGACACCACTTTAAAGCGTTGATTGTTTTGGAGACTTCGGTAATAACCGGCGTCAACAGATGCGGAATACCGTTATAGACCGGGAGTTCCACCCGTTTAGGATCAACCATAATAAAGCGCAAATCATCGGGGTTGTTTTGATAAAGCAACGAAATAATAATCGTATTCAAACAAACAGATTTTCCAGAATTAGTGGCACCGGCCACCAATAAATGCGGCATGCGCGTAATGTCATAAATCCAAACCGTACCGGAAACATCTTTTCCTAAAGCAATCATTAAATTATGTTTACGATTCTTAAAGATAGGGTCTTCTAAAATCTCCCGCAAACCCACCACGGCTTTGACTTTATTGGGAACTTCAACTCCCACTAACGATTGACCGGGAATCGGCGCTTCAATTCTGATTGGATGCGCCGCCAAAGCTAAAGATAAATCATTATTCAAAGTAATAATACGTGAAACTTTTACGCCTTCAGCCGGCTTAAAAGTATATTGGGTGACTGTCGGACCGACTTTTGTTTCCGCCATTTCTACAGCAATACCGAAATTTTCCAAAGTGCGCTTAATTAAAGCCGCCCCTCTCTGAATATCACCGCCAACCGCCTGACCAGATTTATGATTTAACAATTCAATCGGCAAATCTATTTTTATTTTTTTCTTGGGCAAAGATAATTTGGCCTGAACCTTAGAAGTGGCCGCCTGAGCCAAATTAGCCTGCTTAGCTGACAATTCGGAATCAATCTTATCCTCAGCGTCTTCATCCGATTCGCTTTCAGCTAATTCCCGCTTGCGCCAAGACGCCAAGACTTCAGACTGGGTAGACTCAATAGTATCTTCCGCTTCCCCCTTTCCCGCTCTCTCCGCAGAGGAAGCAGAAAAAACACCGCGAAAAGCATTGCCTAAAGTACGACCGAAATTAGCCAAAAAACTTTCCCGACCGATAAGTTTAGACAGAGAGGTATTAAAGACAATCACCAAAGCTACTAACAGCAAACAGAATAAAATTATCACCCCGCCCCAGAAGCCAAAAGCGTAAAGAAATAAACGGCTTAAATAATAGCCGATATAACCGCCGCCAAGACCGGCCTGAGCATTGCTTAGCCAATCGGCTTCTTTTAAGAAAAAATGAAACAATGTCTGATAAGAAATAAATAAAAGAAACAAGCCCAAATAATCACTCGGTTTGACATCAACCGTCTTATTGCGCACCAGTAATATCCCCCAAAAAAGCAAAACTAGAGGCACTAACCATTTGCCAAATCCAAAAATTAAAGAAAGCCAATGTGACAGAAAAACACCGGAACGCCCAGAAAGATTGAATAAGCCTAAAAGAGAAATTAAACCAAAAGCAAAAACAATAACGATGCCGATACTATGTTTAGCGTGGTCGCTTAATTCAAAATTAGGTAAATTTTCGAATGGGTTAGCCGTTTTTTTCTTTTTTTTACCCATAAAATTAAAATAATTGCCAATAAAGGCGCCGGCGGACTATCTTCATTATACAAAAAGCTTTAGTAAATCTCAAATAGCCCAATCAATATTAATTAATCTCGATATCAATAAAAACTATCTTCGGAAAACGTTCTCTAATTTTTTTCTCGATTTCATCAATCTTTCTGCTCACTAAACGCGGCTAGGGCCAGCCCGAAGCCTGAGGAAAGAGAGGACGAGATCTTTTAAAAATAATAAAATTATTACAGACTATTATACAAATCTAAATACCTGGGTACAGATGCTTGCCAAGACCAATCAGCTGACATGCCGGCGCGACGAAGTGCTTGATATTTATCGGGCTCTTGATAATAGAGACGCAAAGCCCTTTGCAGTGAAGACAACAAGGAAGAATCTGTATAATTTTTAAAGACAAAACCATTATAACCGTCAATAACCGTATCCTTTAGACCGCCAGTCGCTCTAACAATCGGCACCGAACCATATCTCATGGCAATCATCTGCGTCAAGCCACAAGGCTCGAAACGAGAAGGTACTAAAAAATAATCGGAGCCAGCGTACAAATTACGAGCTAAGACATCATCAAAAGCAATTTCGGCTCTCACTGCCTCAGGCAAATTAACAGCTAAGGACGAGGCTAAACTTTCAAATTTTTTTTCGCCGGTACCAAGGATTATTAATTGAAATGGATATTTTTTAATCAAAGTTTTTAACTTGTTAAGATTAAAAAGGTCGATTCCCTTTTGATCGGAGAGGCGGGCGACTAAAGCCAACAGCGGTATCGGAGAGTCAGATAAGCCGAAATAAGAGCGCAAGGCCTGTTTATTTATGGCCTTCCCGGCGACTAAATTAATACGATTATAATTAAAAGCTAAAGCTTTATCGGTAGCCGGATTATAAGAAACAACATCAAGGCCATTTAAAATTCCGACTAAATCATTTTGGCGAGAAATAAGCAATTTCTCTAGTTCCTGCCCATACTTTTTCGTCATTATCTCTTGGGCATAACTAGGGCTAACAGTCGTAATTTTATCAGCCGCCATAATACCAGCCGCTAAAATATTAACCCAATTGCCAGCCTTATTTTTTGCCGCCGCCGGCACAATATCAGGATTAAAACCAAAAGATTTAAATTTAGAAGCTGAGACCCAACCTTGATGTTGTAAATTATGAATGGTTAAAACAAGCTTCGGCCGGGGATAATCTGACTTCTGTAAATAAGTAAGTAAAACTCCGGCAGTATGAAAATCATGCGCATGGATAATGTCTGGAGTAAAAGCTAAAAAAGGCATACTAGCCGCTACCGCCTGGGAAAAAAATAAATATTTATCCAAAGTGTTCTCCCCATACACCGCTCCGGAAAAATAATTTTTACTTTGTAAAAAATAATAATGAACCCCCTCTACCTTGGCGCTCAGCAAAACGACTCTCTCCTTTTTCTTACCAAAATTTACGGAAAATGAGGCTAATTTCTTAGCCCGCCAGAAACGCAGAGAAATAGAGCCATGCGCTGGCATAATGACGCGCACCTCCACTCCTTGTTTTTTTAAGGCTGGCGGCAAAGAATCGACAACATCGGCCAAACCGCCGATTTTAGCTAAAGGTGCGGCTTCAGCCGCGCAAAAAAGAATTTTTTTCTTAATCTTGAGCATGATGATTAGTATTTAAATAATTTTTTACCAAAGCAATCATCGCCTCTGCTTTTTCTGGTTCACATTCATGCTTTAATAACCAAAAAGTCGCGGTCCTGGTGGCGGTCCAGTTGTAATATAAATCTAAGCGGCGCTGCAGAGATTCATCCAAAGAAATGTTGGCGGCTTGCAAATAAGCATTTAAAAATAGTCTTTTCATGGCTAGGGCAAATTCATCATCCTGTAAATTTCGCTTTATCTTATATTCCAGCTGCTGCATAAAAGCGCCGAAATCACGGGCAAAATCTGCCAAACAAAAATCGGTGAAATCAATCAATCCGATTTTATCGGCGCCGACAGCAATAACATTTTCCGGATGAGCATCGCCATGAATAAGCCAACGCTTAGTCGTGCTGGCAAAAAATTCTTCCTCCTGTTTAATGAAACGATCGTAAAAATCGGCAATATCGTGGACATATTTTTCTTGAAAACGCTGGCCTATTTCCCAAACAATCAAATCTCTTCCTGGAACAACCGTTCGCAACAAGGAATTATCCTCTACAAATATCTCTTTGGCGTTTGCCGGTAAACTTAAGGCATGCAACCGGGCAAACAAGCCGGCCGCTTGGACTACCATAGATTTTACCTTCTCACGATTATTTAACTTGATAAAATTCAAAAGATTCTTACCTTCAATCGCCCGATAAAAAGTGCCGTTAAATTCTGAATTGAAAAATAAGGGGCGCGGAAGAGCGATGCCATCACCAGGCAGACCGCTGTTCCATAAAAAATTTAAAACTTTAAAAACATTCTCCCTGGCTTCATGGCTGTGAGCCGAACAAACAATTTCAATCTTATGCTCCTCGCCATTGGCTTTAGCTAGAACCAAGCGATAAGCGACAACAACATGATAAGTGGTGGTCCAGATTAATTTTTTATAAGGTTTTATCGTGAAACTGACGATTTTTTCAAACTCCGGATAAAGCGGTAACACTTCTTTCTCTAAAAGCAAACGAACGGTCTGTTTGTCAAACAGACTGAGGATCTTATTCATAATAGTTGCCCGAATTTCTGACAATTCGGCGATGAATTTATGTTAATAAAAATTACGCTGTCCAAAATTGGCGCCAATGTCTTTGCCAGAGACGAGCCCTGATGGTAGAAACCAAATTTTCGGCTTTTATTTTTTCTTTTAAGCTCCGTTTATCCTGTAAAGAACGAATGGCTCTTAATAAATCATTAATCCCGTTCTCAACTTCATCCGGGTTCCAAGCCACTGGCCCGAAATTATGAAAAAAATCTCGGCCACTGGCCCACCAAAAAGAACAGCTAGCCAGGCCTCGGCTCAGATGCCAACGATACCACTGATAATTCTTATCGTCGCCATATTTATCACCGGCGGCTATCGCCATTCGGGCCAAACGCCACAACAACCTTTGAATCTTATTATTCGTATCATACCAGACAGAAAAGGGATTACGACCGTCTTCGTCCCAATTAGTTTCCCAAGAAGCGGCACGAAAAATAACCGGCACTAAGCTTTTCTGAGTATCCAAAAAGGCGGAAATGTTCTGAGTCTGTAAATTATCGAGGGCAACTATTTTTTCCAATTCTAAGGTCGGATCTTCATGACGCAAGCCATATAGCTCGGCATCCGTAGCGGTAATCAATAATTCATGGGTAACTTCTGATTCTAATAAATCGCCGATAATATCGGGGGCATAAGCATTAGAAAAACGCCGTTGGCGCACAATTACTTGCAAACCACTATTAGCGTCAAGATAAGCGCCGTTAGGATTACGCTCTAAAAGATGGGGTAATGAGGCTTCATCGATAATAATCCAGCGATATCCCTGAGCTTTAACTAATTTAGCTAAGGCTGGAGTATAGGCCATTTCTGGAAAGAAAAATCCGCCACCGCGCACATCGACGCCAAGAATCTCTTGCAACAACTCCTCTTGGCGCTTGATTTGATATAACGCCTCCCTTTCCGGGATTAAGGGCAAAAATGCATGATAGGCAGCCGAACCCACCACCTCCAGGCGGCCGGACAAAATTAAACGCCGCCAACGTTTAATTAATTCGATAAAACTGTCTGTCCGCAGGCGTTCTAAAAGGCAAGCGCTGATATTGGCAGTAAAACGCAAATCGGGATTATCCTCCAAAAGCCGAGTGAGGCGCAAATAACTTTTTTCAACCGCTTCTTTGATTCTAGCAGATGGGCTGTTAGCCGATTGATAAAGATGAAGAAAATTTAACCACAACATAATTTATAAATGTTTAACCCGGCGATATAGCTGGATATATTTTTTGGCCGGTATTTCCCAGCTGTTCGATTGCTTCATTACTCTTTGCACTAATTTTGTCCAAGCCGATCGATTGCGATAATTTTCCAAAGCACGGATAATAGCCCGAAAAAGGTCGACCGGATCCTCACGTTTGAAAGTAAAACCGTTACCTCGGCCGGTAGCCGGATTATAATCTTCCACGGTATCATAAAGGCCGCCAATTTCGCGCACAATCGGCACGCAACCATAACGCATCGCAATCAACTGATTAATACCGCAGGGCTCATGGTTAGAAGGTAGCAATAATAAATCTGAACCAGCATAAACTTGAGTCTCATATTGCTGATTCGCTTTATGAGAAGGAATAACTACTAATTTTTTAGGAAACTTACGTGCGAATTTTCGCAATTCACTAATATATTTTTTGTCGCCGGTGCCGATAATTATCAACTGTACTTCCAAATTAAGTAAATCAGGTAAAATTTTTAACATCAGTTCAAATCCTTTCTGAAAAGTGATGCGCGAAGTCATACTGATCACCGGGATATTGCGGCCAATAGGCAAACCAAAAAACTTTTGCAAATGAAATTTATTCTCCGTCTTACCAGATAAATTACGCCAAGAAAAATTATTACTTAGCGTCTGATCTTTTTCCGGGTTATACGCATAATAATCAATGCCATTAACGATACCAAAAAGACGGTCCGAACGATTGCGTAAAATCTGGTGCAAATCCTGACCGAACTTTTTGGTCATTATTTCCGAACGATACTGTTCGCTAACAGTATTGATAATATCAGCGGATAAAATCGCCCTTTTGGCAAAATTAATTCTTTCTAGACGAGGGTCGTCTAAATGGGGAATCGGACCGCGTCCATAATCTTTTTCGGCTGCTGGCACTTCCCACCAATTATGACCGAACTGAAAAACTAAATTATGGATGGTAAAAACAGTTTTTGCATTTTTCAGGGTTTTAGAATAGCGAAAGTCATGCTTTAAATAATAAGGAATCAAACCTGTATGCCAATCGTGGCAATGAATTATATCGGCTTCAAATTTAAGTAAAGATAAAAGCTTCAAGGCGGCCACATCAAATACTAAAAAACGAGCATTCTCATTGCTCGCACCATATAAGGCCTTATGTTTGGAAAAATATTTGCCGCATTCAATAAAATATACTGGCAAATTTTCTAACAACTGCCCCTGCCAATAATTAACAATAATGGTTTCATCTGAGTTTAAGCGTAATTTGACGTTGCTAAATATCAACTTAAGTTTATATTCCGTCTTATTAATTGATTTAGTATACAGAGGAGTAATTAAACAGACGTCATGGCCGAGACGGCTTAAAGACTTCGGTAAACTACGAGCAACGTCCCCCAAACCTCCGGTCTTGGAAAAAGGCGCAACTTCAGAGGCAATATGCACAATTTTTAAAATTTTTCGCATAGTTTTAGCGCCACTGGCGCTGATTAGCCCCGCAAATAGCCACCGCCAGAGCATCAGCGGCGTCATCTGGCTTCGGAATTTCTTCCAACTTTAAAATAAGTTTAACCATCTTTTGAATTTGTAATTTTGAAGCTTGGCCATAAGCGGATACAGCCCGTTTGACTTGAGCCGGCGTGAAATCTAATAAAGGTATCCCCTGCTGGCTGACAGCCAAAAGGGCGACACCGCGCGCTTGTCCAACAATTAAAGCCGTGCGGACATTCTTGTTAAAAAATAATTGTTCCACCGCCGCTACCTGAGGACGGTACTTCTCCAACAATAAACGTAATTCCTGATAAAGCGACTGAAGACGCTCCGGCAAGGGTTGACCGGCAGGAGTCTTAATTGAACCATAATCCAGGCATTCTAAATTTCCGCCCTGAACGCGAATGAAGCCGTAACCGGTATCGGCAATACCCGGATCGATGCCAAAAATAATTTTTTCCATACATAGAGGCTCGGAACCAGTAGATGACGTATTCCGAGCCTAAAATTAAGAAGCTATCTATTGGTTATATTTTAATCAGCTAAATTAGTGTAATAGGCGCTCACATCCTCATTGTCATCAAGTTCTTCTAAAAATTTATCGCACTTTTCCTGATCGAGCTCGCTGAGATTGACTTTTTCTTTAGCAACATATTCTATTTCCGCCAATTCAGTCTTTAATTTTTTACTCTTTAAAAAATCCTGCATCTTCTGAAAATCGTTTAACTCAGTATAAATAGTCAAACCTTCTTTGGAAACAGAAATATCGCTAGCGCCATTATCAATTAAATCCAATTCTAAATCGGCGACGCTTAAATTCTTAGCCGCCAATTCAGCCTGAGACAATAAAATTACTCCCGCCTGCTCAAAGTTCCACATCACCGCCCCGAAAGAACCACCATTCTTGGTAAAAATATGACGAATGGTAGAAACACTACGATTACGATTATCAGTTACACACTTTACAATCACCTGAATACCGGCCGGACCGATACCCTCATAATAAATTTCTTCAATTTGCTCTCCTGCTAATTCGCCCGTACCCTTCTTAATTGCTCTTTCAATATTATCTTTGGGCATACTGGCGGCGCGAGCGCGATCAATCGCCGCCCGCAAACTGGGGTTAGCAGAAGGATCGCCGCCGGCTTTGGCGGCGATGGAAATAACATTAGCTAATTTAGTAAAAATCGCGCCACGTTTGGCGTCAACAAGCTCTTTCTGACGATGTGTTGTCGCCCACTTGGAGTGTCCGGACATAATTTTCAAATTAATTATTCACGCCCCCATCTTATCCTAAATTGAAATAAAAATCAATATCCGTTATAATAAAAACATCAATAAAATCAGGTAAATTATCAAAAATATGAATAAATTGGCATTAGATTCTTTAAACCTCAGTGTCCTTAAGGCTTTAGCTTTCTTCCAAAAAAATCCACCCCCTCGCTTTCAGCTTAAAAAATACCCCTTTCCTCTGGTGGTAGGCAGTGGCAACGCCATTAATGTCGGCCTGGCGATCTTCGACCAACAAAAAGCCATTTTTGCTAACGAAAGTAACTTCCGTTTAATCCTGAAACGTTATCGGGATTTAATTAAGCAAAAAAACATTAGCCACGCTGTCATTATTTCCGCCTCCGGCGAAAAAGATTCGGTCTGGGAAATTAAAGAGGCCAAAAAAGCTGGCTTAAAAACCGTATTGTTAACCTGCTCGCCCGCTTCCAGGGCCGCTAAAATTGCCCATGAAACTTATATTTTCCCGAAGCTATCTGAGCCTTACACTTATAATGTATCGACCTATTTGGGCATGATTATGGCGGCTACTGGAGAAAAAGCTTCGACAATTACCCAATTTATTTTTAATCTTAAATTGCCAAAAAATTTTAAAAAATACCGCGCCTATTCCTTTATTCTGCCAGATGAATGGGGAGCAATTGCGTTGATGCTGGAAATTAAAAAAAGCGAGCTCTTCGGTCCGAATCTATCCTTACGGGCTTTTTCCTACGGCGAATCTCGGCATGCTAAATTTGTCATCAGGGAAAAAGACGAGTTAGTAATCAGTTTTGGCAAGAACAAATATTTCGGACACCCTCAACACCGCTGGGAAATAAAAAAACCTAAAACGGCAAACAAAGCCTGGGCGATGGCCGTTTCTTATTTCTTAATCGGCCTCATCCAAGATGCCCACCCCGACTACTTCCGCCCCAACCTTGTTAAATTCTGCCGAGACTACGGCTATAAAGCCTATGCTGGCGCTAAACCGTTCGACATCATCGTGCCAGGAAATTAAATTTAAAAATTTACCAAATAACATGTCCCCTCCCCGCGCTCGCTGGCAGCTTGTGCGGGATTTCCTGATCTTATAAAAATCATCTTCGCGAAAAAAGATGATTTTTATTTAATTTTATTTTTTCTTGCCTTGATTTTTAACTTTATCGATAGCGGCTTTTAATTCTTTGGCGCTGGCCAAATAATATCTTTTAACCGGCCGTAAATTTTTATCCAGTTCATACACCAGAGGAATGCCCGTTGGTATGTTAAATTCAACAATTTCGTTTTCCGACATAGCTTCTAAATATTTCACCAAAGCCCGCAAACTATTACCAGAGGCTGTCACCAAAATCTTTTTACCTTTACGTAATAATGGTAACGCTTCCTTTTTCCACCAAGGCGTCACCCTCAAGACCACATCCTTTAAGCTCTCCGCCGATGGAACCTTAATATCCTGATAGCGAACATCATCCTTTTGATTATACTTATTTTTATTATCAATTTCCGGGGGGCGAACATCATAACTGCGACGCCAAATCTTTACTTGTTCTTCCCCAAACTTCTTCGCTGTTTGCTGTTTGTTTAATCCTTGAAGATTGCCGTAATGACGCTCATTTAAGCGCCAATCCTTTATTGTCGGCAACCATAATAAATCCATTTCTTCTAAAACGATATTTAAGGTTTTAATAGCTCTTTTGAGAAAAGAGACATAGGCAAGATCAAAACTAAAACCGGCTTTTTTTAATTTTTTGCCGGCAGATGACGCCTCTAACAAGCCCCGACTGCTTAAATCAACATCGGTCCAGCCGGTAAAAAGACCTTTTTCGTTCCAAACACTTTCACCATGACGCAATAACACAAGTTTTAACATAAAAATATCTCTAAATTATTAGCTAAGAATATTTATTTTTTATATTATAACAAATAAAAAAGAGAAAAAGCAAATTGACTGAGCAGGGCGAAGATGATAGTATAAAAAAGCTTAAGTGTCCAATAATATTGCTCTTAAAAAAAACCTAAAACTTAAAAAAATCGCGGTTGAATCACTGCTTTTTGGTCTCAAGCTGATTATTGGTTTGAAAAACCTGATTGCCGTGACGGTAACGACTGTTATCAAGCCGTTTTTTTGGTTAGGAAAATTTCTGCTCTATCGCCCCTTTATCCGACTGTACTATCTCATCTTCCGTATCAAAAAATATGATTTAAAACAACAATCAAAGCGGGAATTAATAAACAAAAAATCTCTGCACCTAACCGCTTTGATTTTAATTATTTCCGCTATAATCCTTAATCTAAGCGATAAAAAACAGACCAGCGCGGCGGTGGGCAAGGCGCCGAAAAGTTTGATGGCGGAAATTGTAAAAAATGAATTCAGCGACCTCAGTCAAAATAATGATGAACTAGTAGAAGAGACTGCGCAGAATATTAATATGCACGCCTTAGGTGCGGAAAAATATCTGGGAGGACGCGACGCGGTCAGTGTGGTTAAAAGTGTTACCCCTGTAAGCGAAGAGGAAAATAACCTTGCAAAAAATACCAATAACATGCTGACCAAACCGAAGCAAATCGCAATTATTAACAACCAGACAGAAAAACCGGCAGAAAATAACACAACAACAAGCCGCCAAGAAATTACGGAATATACCGTCCGTGCCGGCGATACTATCAGTTCAATCGCCCGCCGCTTCAACCTCAATGTCAATACTATTTTATGGGCAAATAATCTTAATGCTTTCAGTATTATCAGAGCTGGAGACAAGCTCACAATCCTACCTACAGACGGCTTCTTATATAAAGTTGTCCGTGGCGATACTATCGGTAAAATTGCACAGACTTATGATGTTAGTGCTGACAAAATTATTGCCAGCAACTCTTTAGACGCCGCCGGCACGATTACTATTGGCCAGCAACTTATCATTCCGGGAGTTAAAAAACCCACCAGCCATACGGTCGCCAGCGCCGGTACTCAAAGCAGTTACTCTGGTATTGCTGTTATTAAAGATATTATTTCCTCTGACAAACCGATTGTTAGTAGTAATAAAATGGTTTGGCCTACGGTTGGCAATCGCATTACTCAATATTTTTCCTGGAAACACAGCGGTTTAGATATAGCCAATAAAGTAGGGACGCCGATCTATGCGGCCGATGACGGCGTCGTAGAGATATCTCAAGGAGGCTACAACGGCGGTTATGGCAATACTATCCTCATAAACCACGGTGGCGGTAAAAAAACCAGATACGGACATGTCTCTAAATTATTAGTTAAAAAAGGAGAAACAGTAACTAAAGGTCAATTAATTGCTTTAATGGGTTCGACCGGGCGCTCGACCGGTCCTCATCTCCACTTTGAAGTCATTATCAATGGTGTCAGATATAATCCATTAAACTATATAAAATAATATGATTATTCTCGGCTTAATAATAATAGCGGTAGGAACAGTGCTAATTATAAAAACTGAATGGTTTCTGCAAAATTTTGGAAGATTATCTTGGTTTGAAAACAAGCTTGGCAGCGAAGGCGGCTCTCGTTTGGGCTATAAACTTCTAGGCCTTGTTGCTATCTTTATTGGAATAGTTCTGATGAGCGGCAATGGCAACGACTTCTTCACCTGGCTACTCGGCCCACTTATTCCTAAACAATAATACATAATATTGACTAGTCATAATAATCTCGGTAAACTAAAATTTACCGAGAAAAAGGGCCCTTAGCTCAGCTGGTAGAGCACCTGCTTTGCAAGCAGGGGGTGGCAGGTTCGAGTCCTGTAGGGTCCACTAATACTCAACATCTCCTACCAGTAATTTAAAAGCCATCCTTTTATGGATGGCTTTTTATAAAAACATTTCTAAGATAAAAATTTTTAAATCAAGAATATTCTCTGACAAAAAGCGCTAATTCCTATCCCATTAGTATTATTAGTCTGAGCTCTATATGTCGGAATTTTATTAATATAAATCGTATACCCAACATCTGATCCATTTTCTTTTTTCGCTATGATTCTGTCTTTTGGTTTGGCCGTTTTATCAACCGGCTTATAAATAGCTACACCGGAATTATTAACGATAACCACATATAAATCTTCGTCGTGGCAGTCGGTAATAAAATTTAAAAACTCTCTTTTTTGTTTTGGCGGCAAAGAGTTAAATTTTTCTAAACACACACTATTTAATCGGGCTTGAAAAATCTTTCCATTTCTTTTTGCCCATTCCAAAATTTTTTTATTTTTCTGTGCTATTTTTTTCAATTCCCCTCTTTTTGAAGTATTCTTGCCAGTTGTCTGACGAACATAATTTTGAAGATCCCGCCACATTTTATCAGTTTGATTCTTAAAACTAAAACTAAACCATTTTTCCAATTTTCCTAAGCCAAGATTTTTTAATGTTCCTGTGCCCGACTTAGCAATTGATTTTATAGAAAACCTGGTTTTCTTATTACTTGAATGCTCGGCATCAACATCCGACGTTGATTGCTCAATAACAAAATGACGGCCAGTCCAAACAACATTTATAATTTTGCCTTTTCTGCTTATTTCGTCATCCAATATTTTTTTAATTCCCGGCTGAATTTTTATAAAATTATTATTTTGCAATCTCATTCTTTCTTTACCATCTTCTTTGTCTAAAATTTTATTAGATAACTTGGCTAAATCTTCGCTATAAGAAAAAGTTATTTTATAAAGATGGCAAATATACTGACAGACTAACAGCTCAAAATAATCGGCCTGTGCTCGGTTTGATTTTTCTTTATTACCTTTTTTCATATTAGCTAAAATAGGCTCCAACAATTTTATTAATTTGTTCTTGATCCTGATTAAAATTGTAGCTAAAATCATGCTTTAAATTTTTTATTATATTTTTTGAAATCTCAACAACGGCTTTAATATCTTTATCAGTAAAACTGGGCATTGGTAATTTTTTTATATCCCTAATTTGAATAGAATTAGTATGATTTAATAATTTGATCATCTTATTATAAACCTCACTATTCAAAATTCCGACAAAGAATTCCGGCGGATATTTTTTGGGGTTTTTGGGGAAAAAGCACATTGCCTTATTACTTTCCCAAAGAGCTCCAACCGTTGATAATCTTGCGGTCAAGTTAGAACAAACACCGGAAATGATAAAACCCTGTCTGTCATCATTCAAATTATAATGGCTAGGCATTTTATAATTAGACACCGATTCTTGATCCCATCTTATAGCATATTCAGCCGGCCAATAATATTTATTATTACCTCCCTTTTTATGATAAAATTTCCATTTTTTCCCATCAATATTTTTGATATTAACCCGTTCTGTTATCCCATTATTTTTAGCATATTGGACACCGTTATAATCAGCAATAGCTAAAAATTTACGATTGTTAGTTGTATGCATTCCTAATCCGCCATCCAAATAATTAATCATTTTTTCAAACTCGTTGATTTTACCTAATAATTTAGCCCCGCCATTAAAATCAAACACATAATCCGGATACGATAAAATATTTTTTTGAATAGTTTTATATTTTTTGCCATTATAATCATCAATTTCATTATCTCGGCAATCGTTAAAAATGACAACATGATCATCCGTCGCTTTTTTATTAGTTATTAAAATAATACTAGTATTAACCAATGCCCCTCTATCTCTAAATAATTTTTTAGAACATAGCGTTATCTCATTAACGGTGTAATTTTTCAATAAAAATTTTCTTAACTTTTTGTGTATGCCTAAAGTTAAATAAGTATCGCTGACAATAAAACAAAGTTGTCCATTCTCTTTTAGTATTTGTGTGGTAAATTACTAAAAGAGAATGGACAACTTTCTTTTAGTAATTTACAACCCAAATACAAAAACATCGCATAAGTATCATTAGCCCCAATTTCATTAAAAATATTACCTAATTTGTGCTTATTTTTTTTAATATAATCGCTTTGCTTATTCAAATAAGGGGGGTTCCCGATTATATGTGAAAATTGCTCGCAACCAAAAAGAGAATCATTGGCGATATCAGTATTTAAAAGAGTGTCTTTAATGACAACATTTTTTAGGCCAAGTTCGTTTAAACCATTTTTGACTTCCGGATTTATGTCCCAAACCGTTATCTGGTCAGGTTTTAACAACTTATTTTTTAAAATAACCGAAACAAAAGCACCGTCGCCTCCGCTCGGTTCCAATAATTTACTGCTTTTATCAAAATTGGTTAACTTTTCAACCATATATTCAACCGTATGGATGGGGGTATAAAAAGCACCTAGTTGTTTTTGAGTTTGCTGTGTCATACAAAA
>ENA-UPXM01000547-UPXM01000547.1-activated-sludge-metagenome-genome-assembly--contig:-NODE-547-length-54061-cov-56.315928_pt1 | contig 54061 bp, 52 predicted proteins | sample MGYA00238178_ERZ772708 | MGnify/ENA primary metagenome ERZ772708 (study PRJEB29002, sample SAMN05720212) | activated sludge metagenome | isolation source: anaerobic digester from wastewater...
AACCGCCGGGCGGTCATGGGGGCACGGCTGACCCCATGACCGATCTTGTACCACTCTTGTACCACTGGAGTGTAGCGTTAAGCGGGAAGGACTCAGTACCGGTAGTGCTCGGGCTTGAACGGTCCTTCCGGACTCACGCCGATGTACTCGGCCTGCTCCTGGGTGAGCGTAGAGAGCCTGACCCCGAGCTTGCCCAGATGGAGGCGAGCCACCTCTTCGTCGAGGATCTTGGGCAGCGTCCTGACACTGATGTCCCGGGGATTCTGCCAGAGATCGATCTGCGCCAGGACCTGGTTGGTGAATGAGTTGGACATGACGAACGACGGGTGCCCGGTGGCACACCCCAGGTTCACCAGCCTTCCCTCGGCGAGCAGGAAAATCGAGTGCCCGTCCGGGAAGGTGTATTTGTCGACCTGGGGCTTGATCGTGGCCTTTTCGATGCCGGGATGGCGCTCGAGCTCCTCCACCTCGATCTCGTCGTCGAAGTGACCGATATTGCATACGATCGACTGATCCAGCATATTTGCCATGTGTTCGATCCGAATCACCCGGCAGTTGCCGGTGGCGGTGACAAAGATGTTCGCCTCGCTCAGCGCGTCTTCCACGGTGACCACCTGGTATCCCTCCATGGCCGCCTGCAAGGCACAGATGGGATCGACCTCGGTGACCAGCACCCGGGCCCCGAACCCGCGCATGGACTGGGCGCAACCCTTGCCCACGTCTCCGTACCCGCACACGCACACCACCTTGCCCGCCACCATCACATCGGTGGCGCGCTTGATGCCGTCGGCCAGCGACTCCCGGCAGCCGTAGAGGTTGTCGAACTTGCTCTTGGTCACCGAGTCGTTGACGTTCATGGCCGGGAAGAGCAGAGTCCCGTTCTCCAGCATCTGGTAGAGCCGATGAACCCCGGTCGTGGTCTCTTCGGAGACGCCTTTCATCCCCTCCACCACACGGTGCCAGAAGGTGGGATCTTCCTTGTATTTATGCTTGAGAATGGCGTTGATGATGGTGAGGTCCTTGTTCTTCACGGGCGTATCCATCAGCGCCGGGTTTTCTTCGGCCTGGTAACCCTTGTGGACCATGAGTGTGGCGTCACCTCCGTCGTCCACGACAAGGTTCGGCCCCTTCCCGCCCGGGAAGCTCAAGGCCGCCATGGTGCACGCCCAGTACTCTTCCAGGGACTCGCCCTTCCAGGCGTACACCGGGGTGCCGGTCGCTGCAATGGCTGCAGCAGCGTGATCCTGGGTGGAGAAGATATTGCATGAGGCCCACCGCACATCGGCTCCCAGGGCTTTGAGAGTCTCGATGAGAACCGCAGTCTGGATGGTCATGTGCAGGGATCCGGTGATGCGTGCCCCTGCGAGCGGCTTCTGCGCGGCATACTCCTCTCTGAGAGCCATGAGACCCGGCATTTCCTGCTCGGAGATCTCGATCTCCTTCCTGCCGAAGTCCTGTATGGCCATGTCGGCCACCTTGAAGCCCAGACCGGTAAAGTCCGGTATCCGGGCCTTGAGCTGTGCAGCCTTTTCAGCCATCACACACCTGCCTTTGCCTTGAGCTTGCCTGCCATATCGGTTTTTTCCCAGGTGAACTCGGGCTCGGTCCGGCCGAAGTGACCGTAGGCAGCGGTTTTTTTGAAAATAGGCCGCAGGAGGTCGAGCTTAGTGATGATGTCTCTGGGCTTGAGCGGGAAGAGCTCTCTGACGATGCCGGAGAGTTTATCGTCCTCGATCGCTCCCGTGCCGTGGGTATCGACCATCACGGACACCGGCTCGGCCACGCCGATGGCATAGGCGAGCTGGACGGTGCACTGTTTCGCGAGCCCCGCCGCCACTATGTTCTTGGCCGCGTAGCGGGCCATATAGGCGGCGGAGCGGTCCACCTTGGAGGGATCCTTGCCGGAGAAGGCGCCGCCGCCGTGGCTTGCGAACCCGCCATAGGTGTCAACGATGATCTTGCGCCCCGTGAGCCCGCAGTCTGCATGCGGCCCGCCCAGGACGAATCTGCCGGTGGCGTTGATGAAGTATTTGGTCCGCTCGTCGAGCAGGTTCGCGGGGATCTGCTTCTTGATCACCTCTTCCATGATTCCTTCCTTGATGGTGGCGTTGTCCACGTCCTCATCGTGCTGGGCCGCGATGACCACCGCATCCACCCGTTTAGGGGCACCGTTTTCATACTGCACCGTGACCTGCGACTTTCCGTCGGGCCTCAGAAACTCGAGGATCCCATTCTTTCTGACGTCGGAGAGCGCCTTGGTGAGCCTCTGCGCATAGTAGATGGGCGCGGGCATGAGCACCTCGGTCTCGTCGCAGGCAAAGCCGAACATCATTCCCTGGTCGCCCGCCCCCTGCTCGTGGTCGTCGCATTCCTCCACTCCCATATTAATGTCGGGGGACTGCCGGTCAAGGGATACCATGACCCCGCAGGTGTTCCAGCTGAACCCCATGATGCCCTCGGTATACCCGATCTCCTTGATTGTCTGGCGCACCAGTCGCTGGACGTCGAAGGTGTGGGATGTGGTTATCTCTCCGGCAACGATCACCATCCCGGTGGTGACCATGGTCTCGCACGCCACATGGGCACAGGTATCGTTCGCAATGATCTCGTCGAGAATTGCATCGGAAACATTGTCTGCCACCTTGTCCGGATGTCCCTCAGTGACGGACTCGGATGAAAACAAGAAGTTCCTGTTTGCCATGAATTGCTCCTCCTGATTATCTTTTTATGCAGCTTATGAAATTGTATTGAAGGCGGATTTCTTTCCGGCACGTACCCGCTGGACGCACGCCGGTCCCAAAGGGCATGCACGGTATCCCTGAGACAGCGCCTGCGGGTGCAAAAAACGCTGAAGCCCTGTATCGATCCATGCCCAAAGCACTCCTCATCCTTTCTTCTTCAACCCGAGGTGCCGGGCGATCTCGAGCGTGTCGGCCTGAAGCGAGACCGGCCTGTTCTTCAGGCTGTCATCTATGCGGATTCCATACTCCGGAGCAAAGGTATCCTCGAAATACATCTGCTGGAAGACCGAGAACTTGAGCTGGTGCGAGGTGGAATCCAGGATAAAGCGCCCGGAAGCGGGAAGTATTCCATCGCAGAGGGCCTTCTTCAGGCCCGCCACTGACTCGCCTCCCTGGGTGCACACCACGTGCCCGTTGCGATTGGCCCTGAGCATACCCTCCATGATCTCGGTCTCGGTCACGGACACCACGTGAAAACGGTCCGCGAAATGCTCTTTCACGAGCTTTCTGACCTTGGGGAACGACACCGGGTCGCCGATCATGGCGGCCTGGGCCACCGACGGGCTGACCTTGAGCGGGGCATAGGTGCCTGACGCGCGCCAGCGGGCGATCGGATCGGCATGATGGCTCTGGACGCCGAGGATCGTGGGCAGCGCCGGAATGATCCCCAGCTCGCACAGATCGGCGAACCCTTCCATGACTGCGGTGATGTTTCCGGCATTGCCGATGGGAACGACTACGGTGAGATCTTCGGTGTCCCAGTCGAGCTGCTGGGCGATCTCGTAGGCATACGACTTCTGCCCGAGGATCCGCACCGGGTTCTTCGAGTTCAAGAGAACGACGTGATAATTCTGGGCAAGCTCCTCCACCACCCGCATGCAGTCATCGAACACCCCGGGCATCTCGATCACGACCGCTCCCGATCCCAGGGGCTGCGAGAGCTGCTGGGGGGTCACCTTCCCCGCGGGCAGGAGAACCACCGCCTGCACCTTGTCTTTGGGCAGATAGCTCAGATACAGCGCCGCGGCAGCGGAGGTGTCGCCGGTGGAGGCGCAGATGCCGAGTACGCTGTCAAGGTTCCTGACCCGGATGACATGGTTCAGAAAGCTGATGGCAGAGGCCATCCCGCGGTCCTTGAAGCTCGCCGAGGGATTGAGCCCGTCGTTTTTGACCAGAAAGGGCACCCCCACCCATGCGCTCATCTCCGCGTTGGCTCTCACCATAGGGGTCTGCCCCTCTCCCAGGTAGATGACATCCCCGCCCGGCACGATGGGAAGAATCAGCTCATGGAAACGGAAGACTCCGGAGAGCTCGGGCAGGTTCGTGTTCCTGCGCGAGTCGAAGATCTCCCGCCAGTGCTGAGCGGGAACCCGTTTCAGCCGGTCGAACTCGGTGTTCTCGATCTTCAGGAGCGACCGGCACTCCGGGCAGGTATAGACGAAATCATAAATATCGTAGCGCTTCCCGCACCCGATACACGTATAGACCAGTCTCCCCTGTATCTCAGGCATGTGTGGATCGTTCATGTCCTTCTCGCTGCCACCTCTTGAACATGCTTTTTAAAGAGATCGTTTCGCTTTTATCAAAGGCTGTTAATGTATATTAGGCTATTGACTTTTTCAATACTTTTTTGGCATCGTAACTCCCTATTTCTCTCAAGGAGAGACCATGGAGACCCTGGCGGATTATACTGTCCCCGGAGCAAAGAAACTCGGCAGCGGCAAAGTCCGCGAGATATTCGAGGCGGATGCCGACCATCTCCTGATCGTGACGACCGACAGGCTTTCCGCCTTCGACATTGTCCTGCCCGACACCATTCCGGGCAAGGGCCGCGTGCTGAACCAGATCTCGCTGTTCTGGTTCCGCAAGACCTCGCATATCATCGACAACCACGTGGTGAGTGCGCACGTGGACAAGTATCCGGAGCCTTTCACGGGAGACCCGCGACTCAAGGGACGCTCCGTGCTGGTAAAAAAGGCCGGGCCTCTCCCGGTCGAATGCATCGTGAGGGGATATATCTCGGGGTCGGGATGGAAAGAATACCTGAGCACGGGATGCATCTCGGGCATGGCTCTGCCCCGGGGGCTCAAAGAGGCCGAAAAGCTCCCCGAGCCCCTTTTCACTCCGTCCACCAAGGCAGAGCCTGGCAGACACGACGAAAACATAAGCTTTGAGAGTGCATCGGAGATGATCGGGCATACACTCATGGAAAAGGTGCGGGACGTGTCGCTGGCGATCTACTCCACAGCGTACGAGTATGCCCTGGGCAGGGGGATCATCATCGCGGACACCAAGTTCGAGTTCGGCCTCATCGGCGGCGAACTGGTGTTCATCGACGAGGCGATCACGCCCGACTCATCACGGTTCTGGCCCAGGGACGGGTATGCGCCGGGCGGCCCGCAGCCGAGCTTCGACAAGCAGTTCGTCCGGGATTATCTGGAAACGCTCGACTGGGGAAAAACGCCTCCGGGACCTCATCTTCCCGAGGACGTCGTGCGCAAGACCTCGCAGAAATACCTGGCGGCCTACGAGATCCTGACCGGGAGATCGCTGTCGCTCTGATCTGTGGCAGGTTTGTTTTGCAAAGACCTCTTCACGTGCGTGTAGCACAGCCGGCCTGGCGGTTGAGCACCTCGCGGACCCAGCCCTTTGCCTTGGGTGAGACAGGCCCGAAGCCGATGGTCCTCCCGGCGATGAGATCGACAAAGTGCTTGAATATCCGGGCGCTGGCTCCCCAGAGAATCCCTCCGTCGATCTCCAGATAATAGACGTTGATCTCGCGACCCATGAAGGTGGTCTTCTCGGCCATCCACACGGTATCCTTCAGGGCCGAGGCGAGCGACACGCGGAGCAGGATCTCAGACTCGGCATTGATGGTGAACCGGTACGGACAGGGAACGGCCCCGACCACCGGGGTCATGTGGTATCCGAGGATGGAGATGTGGTCGTCCAGAAGCCCCAGGACCTCCACGTTGTCCCTGCTCAGTCCGATTTCTTCCTCGGCCTCGCGCAGGGCGGTGGAGACGAGATCGGGATCGTCGGGTTCGCTCCGCCCTCCGGGGAAAGAGATCTCTCCCTGGTGGTGTTCAACGGTCATGGAACGCTTGGTCACCACCACCGAGGGCTCGCCCCCCTCGAAGGAAAGCGGGATGAGCACGGCCGATTCACGCAGATCGTCCTTGGGGATGAGCCTTCTGTGGCGCTTCTGTAAAATGCTCCTGATGTGCGATTTCAATGCATTTTCGTCTTTGATCAAATATTCAAAATTTGTATGCGGCATGAAAATGTATATAACACAGAGATCAGCGCATGAACAGGCTTGACCCTGTACTCAATCGCTGTATATGATAGCGCCATGAAAAATACGAACCGGTATCTCGCCAAGTACATCGTCCTGCTCAAAGACCTGCTCGACGAGGTGAGCGCAATGCTGCTGGAGCCTCTCGAAAGAGAACCCGCACTCGAATGGAAGGAGCGGGCCGACTCCATTCTTTCCAAGATACTCGGCGAACACCATCCCTATACAAACGAGTTTCTCTCCATCGACTTCTACACGTCCTTCCTGGAGGAGTTCGAGGAGATTGTGATCGAAGAGACGGTCCGCCTGGCCCTGGAAGACGGGCGGTCCTTCCTCTCGTCGCTCATCGACGAGTTGGAGTCAGAGAACACCAGCACGCCGGGCCTCATGGACATGGAAAGCCTGTTCGCCGAGATGAGCCGCTATGTGTCCGTCTATGTCGAGGACCCTTCCATGCGCGACCGGCTCTTCCACCGGATAACCCGCCTGCGGGACGGCATGATAGCGGGCGACATCTCCGGGGCCGAGGTGAAGAACCACGTCGAGAACATCAGCTATATCGATATGGGTCTGTTCGAACGGATCGTCCCGTTTCTGACTTGGTATTATATGCAAAGAGTGGGGTTTAACGGAGCCAGTAACAACTGATATCGCCTGGTGCCTGCCGCTCGCTTGAAAAACACGTGGGAAAGGAGTTTTTGTATGCCGAAAATTGAACGGGCATTGATCAGCGTTACCGATAAAGGGGGGCTTGTCGATTTCATCAGACAACTTGAGTCCTTCGGCGTGGAGATCATCTCCACGGGCGGCACGGCAAAGATCCTCCGGGAAAGCGGGGTCACGGTCACGGACATTTCGGACTACACCGGATTTCCGGAGATGATGGACGGCAGGCTCAAGACGCTCCATCCCAAGGTGCACGGCGGCATGCTCGCGGTCCGGGACAATCCCGAGCATGTGAAATCCATGGACAAGGAGGGCATCAAGCCTATCGATATGCTGGTGGTCAACCTGTACCGCTTCGAGGATACGGTGGCAAAGGGAGCATCTCTGGAAGAGGCTATCGAGAACATCGACATCGGCGGGCCTGCCATGGTGAGGGCCGCCTCGAAGAACTACCGGTACGTTAGCGTGGTCACGGACCCGGCCGATTACGGACGGATCATCGACGAGATGAAGGGCACCGGGGGCCGGGTGAGCGAGAAGACCAACTTCGAGCTCGCCCGCAACGCCTTTTCACTCACCGCCCGCTACGATGCGGCCATTTCCAACCACCTGCAGTCCATCGATGTGGAACAAGGGCGGTTCCCGCTCACCTACACCGCCCAGTACCAGCGCGTCCAGATCATGCGCTATGGGGAGAACCCGCACCAGAAGGCCGCGTTCTACCGCGAGCTGTCCATTGACCAGCCGTCCATCGCCACGGCCCAACAGCTCTGGGGCAAGGAGCTCTCGTACAACAACATCATGGACGCGGATGCGGCCCTCGACCTCATCATGGAGTTCGACAAGCCCTCGTGCGTGATCCTCAAGCACTCCAACCCCTGCGGCGCGGCCCAGTCCGAGTCCTCTCTCGCAGAGGCCTATCAGAAGGCATTCAAGGTGGACCCCACCTCTGCCTTCGGCGGCATCGTGGGTCTGAACCGGCCCGTGGACGCGAAGACGGCCAAAGCCATCAGCGAGGTCTTCACCGAGGTGGTGGTGGCGCCCGACTATACCCAGGAGGCGCTCGACATCCTCACGCAGAAAAAAAACATCCGGCTCCTGAAGGTCCCGGAGATCGCTGTGGGCAGATCGGCCAAGAAGCAGTACCTCAACACCCGCAGGGTCACCGGCGGCCTGCTGCTGCAGGACCGTGACCTGGGGGACGTCGATCTGGAGAAGGCCCCGGTGGTCACGAAGCGCAAACCCACCACAGACGAGATGGAGGCCCTGAAGTTCGCCTGGAAGATCGTCGGGTTCGTCAAGTCCAACGCCGTGATCTACGCAGTCAAAGATCAGCTCGTGGGTGTGGGCGCAGGTCAGATGAGCAGGGTGGACTCCTCCCGGCTCGCCATTATCAAGGCAGGCAATGCAGGCCTTTCCACCAAGGGTTCAGTGGTGGCATCGGATGCCTTCTTCCCCTTCCGCGACGGGATCGACGAGGCGGCCGGGGCAGGCGCCACCGCAGCAGTCCAGCCCGGCGGATCGGTCCGTGACCAGGAGGTCATTGAGGCGGCCGACGAGCACGGCATGGCCATGATCTTTACCGGCATGCGCCACTTCCGCCACTAGGAGAGAGCTCTGTGAAAGTCCTCGTGGTGGGCTCGGGCGGAAGGGAACACGCGCTGTGCTGGAAGATCGCGCAGAGCAGCCTCGTGGGCGAGGTCTTCTGCGCGCCGGGCAATGGCGGCATCGCTTCCGACGCCGTGTGCGTGGACATCGGCTCGAATGATATTCCCGGCCTGACAAAGTTCGTCAAAGACAACGGCATCGGCCTGACCGTGGTGGGACCGGAAGCCCCTCTGGCAGCGGGCATCGTGGATGCCTTCCGCTCCGAGCGCCTCCCTATATTCGGTCCTGACATGCGGGCCTCCCGGCTGGAAGGTTCCAAGGCATTCGCCAAGGAGATGATGCGCAGGGCGGCCGTCCCCACGGCGCGCTTCAGGGTCTTCACCGAGGCGGGTGCGGCCCGGTCGTTCATCACGGGCGCCGACTCTCCACTCGTGATCAAGGCGGACGGTCTGGCCGCGGGAAAGGGCGTGATCGTCACCTCCTCGAAGGAAGAGGCGCTGTCCGCCCTCGACGAGATCATGGTCTCCCGCGCCTTCGGGGAGGCGGGTGCGTCCGTGGTGGTCGAAGAGCGGCTTGAAGGAGAAGAGGCGTCATTCATCGCCATCTGCGACGGGGAGCACATTGTACCCCTGGCCTCGTCCCAGGACCACAAACCCGCCTTTGACAACGACCGGGGCCCCAACACCGGCGGCATGGGCGCATATTCCCCGGCGCCGGTCCTCGACCTGGCCGCGTGCGAGCAGGTCATGGAAAAGGTCCTCTACCCCCTGGTCCGCGTCCTGAAGCAGGAAGGCATTATCTATCGGGGCGTCCTCTATGCAGGACTCATGATGACCGAAAACGGCCCGTACGTCCTGGAGTTCAACGCCCGGATGGGCGATCCGGAGACCCAGCCCCTGCTCATGCGGCTCAAGAGCGACATGGTTCCGCTGCTCGCGGAAACGGCTCAGGGCGGCAGCATCCGCGATAGGGAGCTCTCCTGGCAAGAAGGCCCGAGCGTGTGCGTGGTCATGGCCTCGGGCGGGTACCCTGGCGGATACGAAAAGGGCAGGGTCATCGAGGGCCTCGGCGACGCCGAGAACATCCCGGGGGTCAAGGTCTTCCACGCAGGCACGAGGCTCGCGGACGGCCGCATGGTCACCTCAGGCGGAAGGGTCCTGGGCGTGACGGCCCTGGGCGAGAACCTGCCGCAGACCATCGACAAGGCGTACGCAGCGGTTTCCCGCATATCCTTCGAGGGGGCGCACTTCAGAAAAGATATCGGGCATAAGGCCCTCAAGAGGTTGCCATGAAGGTTGCCGTTCTCATGGGAAGCAAGTCAGACCTTCCGGTCATGGAGGAGTGCTCGGGCGTCTTGAGGCAGTTCGGCATCGCCTGTGAGACGCGCATCCTCTCCGCCCACCGGACCCCGGACGAGGTGGCTGATTTCAGCAGGTCGGCACGGAAAGGAGGTTTTTCGCTCATTATCGCGGGCGCGGGCATGTCGGCCCACCTCGCGGGCGTGATCGCGGCGCACACCACCCTGCCGGTCATTGCGGTCCCTATCGACTCCTCGTCCTTGGGCGGCATGGACGCGCTGCTTTCCATGGCGCAGATGCCCCCAGGCATCCCGGTCGCCACCATGGGCATCGGGAAATCCGGCGCAAAGAACGCGGCCCTGCTCGCAGCCGAGATCCTCTCGATATCAAGTCCGGAAATGAGGGAAAAGCTCGATCTCTACCGGCAGGACATGAAAAAGACCGTTCTGGAAGCCGACGAGAGCGTCAGGAAACTCTAGTCATGCGCCTGGTCGCGGATGCATCGGAGGCGGCTTCCATCCTCATCCATACGCCGGGCGCGGTCATCGCCTACCCCACCGAGACCTTCTATGGCCTGGGGACACGGATCAGCGACCCTCAAGGGATCGAGCGGATCATCCGGATCAAGGGCAGAGACGCGGCCAAGGGCATGATCGTCCTGACGGACGGAATCGAGGGCGCCCGGTCCATCGCTGTGATGGACGACCGGCAGGAGGCCCTGCTGAACAGATTCTGGCCCGGACCTCTAAGCGCCGTGCTCGTCGCGCGCCCGAACGTCAACCCCATGCTGTCGCCGCAGGGCAAGATCGCCGTAAGGGTATCCCCTCTGCCCCTGGCGCGTGAACTCATGCAGATTGCCGGCCCCCTCACCTCCACCTCGGCAAATCTCTCGGGTAAGGCGCCGGCACGCACGCCCGGGGAAATCGCGGCATGGGACCCCGACATCGATGCGATTCTGGACGGGGGAAGCACTGCCGGCGGCAATCCTTCAACGCTCATTGATCTCACCTCCTGGCCCCCGCGGTGTCTCAGAGAGGGTGCGGTCCCGCTCAAGACCATCATGGCCGCCTTCACGGCTCGGTGAAGGTAACATCCCGGATCGCACTGTCCCTGGCTATTCTGAAGGTGGACCGGAATTCCAGCACCGGCCTGCCCTCTTCGTTGAACACGGTTGCCCGGCCCCGGATGGTCCGGTCCTCGCGGTCCACGACCCTGGCCTCTGCCGTGACAATCCCCTGCTTGACCGGATAGAGAAACTCCGCCTCCACCGATGTGGTCCCGAAGTGGGTTCCGGGTGCAAGGAGACTCTTGATCGCCATCACCACCGCAGTATCCGCCAGACTGAGCACCGCGCCCCCGTGCATGATGCCCGCGCCCTGCGCCAGATCAAAGAGAAAGGGCATCTTGAGCGTGGCCTCCCCGTCCCGTGCAGAGACGATCTCCATGTGCAGATGGCGTTCGAACGGGGCTGCGCTGATCCATCCATCCATGACGAATCGGTGCGGCCCGGTATGCCCGTCCTTGTGCTCCTGCATGTCGTGTTTTCCCATTATGAAGCCTCCTGACACGATATCGGTTTCGATTGAGAGGATCGGATATCTCCGGAAAACAGCGGCCGTCAGATCCATGCCCTTCACGTGCACCGCTTTTCCCGGTGTGGCTTGCGGACCCGACTGATAGGGCCCGACCGGTTCCGCTCCAGAATGCATTCTCTGATTTTTTTCCTTCCCGATCAAGCCTTTTTCTCTGCCCCACCGCCCGATTCTGGTCTTTCTTTTCCGGCCCCCGTCTCCCTCTGTAACAGAGGCCGATCGTGAGAAACGATCGGGAATCTCTAGAATCAAAAAGAGGCTGGACCGGGACAGGTGCGCATTCTGCGAACAGCTATCAGCGGGAGGTTTCCACCGGGGAACCGACCGGCTACAGGCGCATGATGCATGTGTCTGTTTTTCTCGTTGCCGTGGATCCCTGTTCATGCTAGGAAATTGTTATTCAATGTAATATTTGCGGGCGGTAATCCTCCCATTCCTGGCTGAGCCGGTGCTGATCCTTATTGGGCTGAAACATGAAGGGTTCTGCACGACCATGCACAATAGATCCCGGTCGAGAAAAGCCACTTTGCCCCCCTCCAGGATTTGGCCTGCTCGCCTGGGCCGGGATGGGTTCTTTCCGGCATGTATGGCGGGGCAAAGGCAGCATGCAGGCCGATTCTGCATCGCCTTCCTTGACAGCAGGCCGGGCCTCGCTTATTTTTATCACCAGGACAAGGGTTATGGGTCAGAGGACGATGCGTGAGTCCGATGGGTTTTTTCCAGGTCCGTGCGATGTGACTCTTTCCGGGTATCCTGCAGGCACTGCATCTCCTCCCCGCCTCAAGGTCCTCACTGCTGTCGGCCAGCGGCCCGGGGATTGATCGTGCACACCAGGAGGGTCCGCATTCTGCTGGTCGAAGCCGACCCGAAGAGCCGCAAGGCGTTCGTCGCGGCTCTGGAGGCAGGGGGCATTGACTGTATGGTCGTGGAGAGCGGCAGCGCGGCCGAAGCCGCGTCCCTGCTGGTGAACGCTCAGGACAGGTTCGACCTCGTTGCGGTGTCTCTGGATCTGCCCGGGACTTACGGGCTTGATCTGTTCGCTCAAACCAAAGACCTGGAAGATCCGCCGTCCTTTATCGTGACCTGCGGCGCGGAAACCATCGGGCAAGCGGCTGCAGCGCTGAAGCAGGGCGCAGACGACTATCTGCTTAAGGATCCGCCCCTTGCGTATCAGTCCCTGCTCCCCCTGGTTGTTCAAGAGGTCATGGAGCGCCGTGAAAACCGCCGGTTCAGGCGCATGACAGAGCACGACAGCAGTAATGCCCGGCAGATCTTGGAAAAAGAAGTCCGCAGACGCACGGCTCAGCTCATGAGGACAAACCGGCGCCTGAGGCAGGAGATTGATGAGCGCAAGCGCCTGGAAGAAGATCTTCGGCTCAACGAGCAGCAGTTCACACTCCTCATGGAGCATTTTCCCGGCATGGTCTATCTCAAGGACGAGCAGAGCAGGTTTCTCTATCTCAACCGGTATCTGGAGGATGTCTACGGGATCAGGGTCGATGCCTGCATCGGCAGAACCGACCGGGATATCTGGCCCACAGAGATATCCGACGCCTTGATGGAGGACGACCGGAAGGTGCTGGCCTCTGGGAAGGAACTGCAGAAGATAGAAGATATTCGGCTCGGCGATTTCCAGGCATCCTTCTTCACACAAAAGTTCCCGATATTTCAGAATAATTCCCCCGGGCTTATAGGGGGCGTCTCCATCGACATCACCGATTACCGCAGCACCGAGCAGGAAAACCGGCTCCTGGTCTCGGCGGTGGAGCACGCTGCAGAAAGTGTCCTCATCCTCGACTCACAGGAGAGGATAATCTACATCAACCACGCAGGGGAACGCTCGCTGCAGATTCCCCGCAACGATCTCAAGGGCAAGCCGTACGAGATGTTTTTTGCCCCGGATCGTGGAGCGGAGAAAACGTTCTCCTTGAAGGAACTCGGTGACAGACCCTGGCGGGGTACGATCCGCAGGGATGGGGCGGACGGCGACCAGCGGGAACTGGACGTGGTCGTCTCCCCGCTGGAAGACGAATCCGGGGCGATCACCAACTATGCGGTCATCGAGCTGGACGTCACCGAGGAAAAGGCCATGCAGAAGGCCCTTGAGAGAAAACAAAGGATGGAGGCACTGGGGATGCTCGCGGGCGGGATAGCCCACGACTTCATCAACATCCTTCAGCCGGTCATCATCAACGCCGAGCTGATCTCGGACATGCTCCCGCCCGATGCCCCTGAGCAGGAATTCATCGGCCAGATCATCGAGGCTTCGCGCATCGGGCGGGAGATCACGAATCAGATCAAGATGTTCGGCTCCCGGAGAAAACAGATTTTCGCCCCCGTGGTCCTGGATATGATCGTGCGGGAGGCGTTAACCATCATCAGGCGTTCCCTGCCCGAGACAATCACCCTTCGCCAGCGGATATCCGCCAGGGGAACCCTGGTCAGGACCGATGCAACCCAGATCTATCAGCTGCTGGCCAATCTGTGCACCAATGCGGTGCAGGCCATGGAAAGCAGCGGGGGCACCCTGTGCGTGTCACTCTCGGAGACATCGGTCACGCACGCCGTGCCCGCCATTGTTTCGGATCTCATGCCCGGAACGTATGCAAAGCTCGTGGTGAGGGATACGGGCTGCGGCATATCGCCGGAGATCATGGATCAGATATTCGATCCGCTCTTCACCACCCGGAAGTCGAGCACGGGCACCGGCCTCGGGCTCGGTGTCGCACATTCCGTAGTCAAGAATGCGGGCGGGTCCATCATCGTCCACAGCACTCCGGGCAAGGGCACATTGTTCGAGGTATATCTCCCTGCCTCAAGCCGGAGCCCTGAGCTGAAGGTCTCCGAGGCCTCCCCTGCCGCGGGGCGGAAGAAGGGTCGCGTTCTCCTGGTGGACGACAATGTGCTTGAGCTGCGCAGCGTTCACCGGATGCTTGTGCGCCAGGGTTTCCGGGTTTCGTCCACCCACGATGCCGTCAAGGCCCTGAATCTCTTTAAAGAGACGCCCAAGGCCTTTGACCTGGTGATCACCGATGAGCTCATGCCTCTCATGAGGGGCAGCGAGATGGCGGCCGTCATGCGGGAGATCCGCAGAGACCTGCCGGTCATCATCTGCTCGGGCTCTGAGAAGGCCCTGGAGGAAATCCGCAGCGAAGCAGCCGTCTTTCCCCGCCTGCTCTCCAAACCTTTTTCATCCGAAATCCTGCGCGAAGCAATCGAGCAGGCCCTCGGCCGTGAGGGCTTTACATTTTCATGAATCCGTCTTATGAGACTTCCCATGGACGGCCGCAAAAAAATCCTTGTCATTGACGATGATAAGCTCGTCTGCAGTTCCATTGCGAACGTTGCGCGGAGTCTGGGTTATGACAGCTCGCAGGCGTTCACCCTCGAGGAGGGCCTGGACGCCATCCGCTCGGCCCCGTACGATGTGGTGTTTCTCGATGTGCGCATGCCGGATGGAAACGGCATCGACATTCTCCCCCAAGTCTGCAGAAACAGCGGTTCTCCCGAGGTGATCGTGATCACCGCCTACGGCGATCCCGAGTCTGTGGAATCAGCCCTGTCCAAGGGTGCATGGGACTATATCGAAAAACCGTTTTCCAAGGCGGATCTGTCCCAGCTCCTCAAGGATGCGCTCATGTATCACGAGAGCAACACCCTCCCCCAGGCTGCGCTGGATTTCGAGAAGGAGGGAATCCTGGGCCACAGCTCCGGCATGAGGGCATGCCTGACCCTTCTGAGCAAGACCCTGGCCAATGACGCCAGCGTGCTGATCACTGGTGAAACCGGGACCGGCAAGGAGCTCTTCGCTCGGGCCATTCACAACCACTCGCTCAGGAAGGGCAATGATTTCGTGGTAGTGGATTGTGCGGCCCTCCCCCCGAACCTCGTGGAGAGCATTCTCTTCGGCCACGAGAAGGGCTCGTACACCGGGGCTGACAAGGCCCAGCCGGGCCTGGTATATCAGGCCAACAAGGGGACTCTCTTCCTGGACGAGGTGGGGGAGCTCCCGCTTTCCATCCAGAAAAAGTTTCTCCGTGTCCTGCAGGAGGGACGTTTCCGTCCCATCGGAAAATCGAGCGAAATGGAGAGCGATTTCCGGGTGATCTCCGCCACGAACCGGGATCTGGTCGACCTGGTCACGAAGAAGGCCTTCCGCAAGGATCTGCTGTTCAGGCTCAGATCCATCACCATAGACCTGCCGCCGTTAAGGGAACGGCCCGAAGATATCCAGGACCTGACAAATCATTACCTCAAGCGGCACAGCAAGAAGTACGGGATCAAACCCAAGCGCGTGAGCGCCGGGTTCCGGGATATCCTGTTGCAGTATTCCTGGCCCGGAAACGTCCGCGAGCTGATTCACGCCCTGGAGAGCGCGCTGGCCGTGGCACACGACAGTCCCATCCTGGTTCCCAAGCATCTTCCCTACCACATACACGTCCAGGTCAAGCGTATCGCCGCCGCCAGGAAGCAGGTGCAGCCGGGCGGGCTCCAGGCATTCGGAGACAACACCCTGCCCAGCCTCAAGGACGTTCGGGAAGAGGCTGTCAGTGAGATCGAAGAGCAGTACCTCAAGGAGCTCATGCGCCAGACAAAGGCCGACATCCGCTCGGCCTGCAGGGTGTCGGGGCTCTCGCGATCCCGTCTCTATGCGCTGCTCAAACAGTACGAAATATCCTGACACACCCCCTTTGGCTCTCTGCACTCACATCCGCATGTCCTTATACGGCGGACACCCCCTAAGGAGAGCCGGCTGCCGTTTCCGGGTGCATCCGGCATGGGGGAAGGGTCATTACAAAATCATCGTCAAGGGCCTTCCTCCCGGCCTTGCGGCCCCAGGAACTGTTTTCCGCAGCCGATGCCTGCCGGGAAGAGACCGAATTGGCATATAGTTTGTTATGTACGGCATCATGGATATTCAGAAGCCCACTTTCACCCATATCATTTCCAAAGCGAGCAGGTCGTCTTCTCCCGGCCTTCCCGAGCTGCGGTCAGTCCGCAACCGGTACCTGGCCGAGGTGGAACGCTTCTATCTGACGGAACTCATGAAGTGCACCTCCGGAAACGTCACAAGCGCCTGTAGAATCTCAGGTGTTTCACGGTCCCGTTTATACGCCCTTCTCCATAAGCACGAAATCTCCCGTCATATGTAGCTGCGCCCTGTTCTGCCCGACAGGAATCCCGGAGTCCGCAGGGAGGTGCTCTCCGCAGGGAGGACCTCGGATTATTCACCTGTAAGGGGTTGATTATCCGAGCCTCTTATCCTCCCCGGTGTGGTCCATCGGCAAAAAAGAAGTCCCCCCGCAGGCGCAACCTTCCAGGGCCTCCCCCCTAAGGCGTTGTTATTCCACAATGATAAGGACCCGGATATGAGGCGCCTCATCCCAACATTGCAAGATACGGTCATATTCCGGAATCCTGCCGGATAAAATCCCATGGGAAAAGAATCATCCTCTCTGACAGGACAGGATGCTGGCGGGAGACAGGGCGCGAATTTCACTGGCCGTTATGTAGGATTTCGTTTTTTCAATATATTTTGACCGCCCCGAATATCGGCACACGAATTGAATAGAGAGAATGGCAGTTGAGAAGTCATCGGGGTTACAGCCAACAGATGACCGGATCACCAGAGACAATACGCAGGAGGAGTTACGAATGAGCATACACAGTGGTTTTGGTACACTGAGTTCACGGAGCAATACGGTCGAGATCACCACTACACTTTTCGAGCTGATGGAAGCGATGGTCGAACGAACCGGCGCTGAAGATACAGTCGGCCTTCGCGGGCAGGGTCGTTCCCAAACCGATCTGGATCAGGACCGGCAGATCGCCAGGACGATTGCAAATATGTTTTTATCCGGGAAGATCAGGTTCAAGCATCCACGGGACATTGAGCAGAGTTTTCCCGAGCTGTTTGATTGAATTTATTGGGTGGCCGGCAAACCCGAGTACGTGCATGCCCGAAACAAGACACGCCCTTGGGATGCTTAAAAAAAGGAGGAGACGAATGATACGGTTTGGCGGGTTGTTCCAGTCGCCTGGCTGGAAAACCGAAAACCATGTCCCGGTCATCGAATGCCCTGATTCAGTCCAGAAAGACGGCACATTCGAGATCAGGGTTTCCATCGGCAAGGAAACCCCCCATCCCAATACCACGGAGCACCACATCCGCTGGGTAAAAGTGTTCTATCTCCCGGAAGGAGACCGGTTCACCTATCAGCTCGCGCACATCCAGTTCTCGGCGCACGGAGAATCGGCGGCCGGGCCGGATCAGGGACCTGCGCACACGGATCACTCAGCCGTTGTAGCGGCCAGATTGAAGAAATCGGGGAAGATCTATGCAACGAGTTATTGCAGCATCCACGGCCTCTGGGAAAACACCAGGTCGATCCAGGTACACTAGTGTCTCCTCTCGGGCGACTGTTTTCGGACAAACCCCTCAAAAGAGGGCTCCAAGAGTCCCTGTCTTACCCGAACAGGAAAATCATGAGGAATACAGGAGCACGCACAATGGGAAACGAGCAGTCCGAATGGGCCCGCACTGTGCTGCATGCACTGAAGATGCGGAAGAACAATGTCGGGAAAAAGGGGCCGGTTTTCCTGTTTCTCACCACCGGGCAGGGATGTCCGGTGGACGACCGGATCGTGAGGGAATGCCTCAAGGCGGCGGACATACCGTTCTCCGCCCCGTTCGACTGGTGCGGCCTCAGAAATTTTCAGGAGGCTGCACGCCCGCGGATAATCGCCCTTCCCGCTGGGAAAGGCAATGCCTTCCGCCGCGACATGGAGCGCTTTATCGATGAGGCGAACCGCAGGGTGCGCAGCGCACTGCTTTCGGAAGGTGTACAGAGGGATATCCGCGAGATGATGCGACGCTCCGGCCGGTATGAGCAGAGCCTGGCCCTGGCCTTCTGTCGCATCATGAAGAGGCATGGCCTGACAACCCCCATGAACAGCCGCAGATCGGGACCGTCTGGCGAGCCCCCTGGCCGGGGAGGTTTCCCCGCATCCCTGAACAGGGGAGCCGATCCCATCCGGACAGGGGATGCAGATGATCACCTGGGTCAAGAGCTGGACACTATCCGCCAACGCATCCGGGAAGCAAAGCATGGGTGTTCCGAGGGGATACGCCGGCGCACGGAGCGCGCAGCGCAACGTGCCATGGCGCCCCTCATGGCCCGTCTCAGAAAGAAATACCGCAATTCCCCCAGGGTCCTGGTCTATCTGGAAGACGTTCAACACGACATTCTGAACAATCTGACATCATTCACTCTACCTTCCTGCGTGTCCGGCCCCGGCGGTCTCTGCCGCGAGCGGTTGCACGCCCCGTACACGGTCACCGTGCTCGCCGGAAGAACCGGCAGAGCAGACTATCCGGTGATCTTTGCCCGGGACCCGGATCGTGAAGAACTGATGGGCTGTTTTTCCCCTGATAGCGGTTCAGGATCACGACAGGAAGAAGCCCCAGGCATGAGAGGCGGCCTTATTCACAGGGCAAACGGCGGGTGCCTGGTGCTGGAGGCCTCATGGATCATCCGCAACATCCACCTCTGGGAGCTGATCAAAAAGGCCGTGATAGAGCACGAGCATGTCCTGGCCGCCCCAACCCTGCGCGCAGGAATTTTCACATCGGGAAACAGGATCTCCGAATCCATTTCCCTTCAGGTCGCGGTCGTGGTGGCGGGCACGCGAACCGAGCACGCCATCCTCTCGATCGTGGACCAGGAGTTCATCGCTCTGGCGGGCGACCCGTGGAACCCGGAGCAAGACTCCGGCAATGGCCCGGCTGGATCGAGCCCGGATACGGCCGTTGTCCAAAGGCGTTCTCTATCATGCCATCCTTCTGCTCGCAATGCGATCCTCCGGTTCTGTACGCAGTCCGACATCCCGGACGAGCGTTTCCCAAGGCATCTCGAAACGCTCCTGCGCGTGATAGGAAGGGCCCGCGCATATGCGGGAATCCAGGAAATTACCGCCGAACATTTCTCCCTGGCGCTTCATGAGGTGTGCGGGGGTCGTTATCCATACCAGCGACGGGAACACCTCGCGGCTCCCCCTTCTCCCGTCGGGCGGATCAGGTATAGGGTCGAACCGGTAACCATGATGGAACCGACAAAATCACATTCTTAAAAAAGGTGCTTATCTATGGCAAATAGACATGACTATTCCGAGCTTCAGCTTTATCTCCGAAAGATCAGACGGTATCCTCTCCTCCTGCCCGAGGAAGAGTACAAGCTGGCAAAACAGTATCAGCAGGGCGACGTGAATGCCGGGCAGAAGATCATCCATGCAAACTTGAGATTCGTCGTCAAGGTGAGCCAGAAATACTTCAACAGCGGGCACAATTATCTCGAAATCGTCCAGGAAGGAAATCTGGGGCTCATGAAGGCCCTCACGCGATTCGATCCCGACAGGGGGGTGCACTTCATTTATTATGCCGTGTGGTGGATCGAGGCATCCATCAAGGACTTTATCCGGAAGAGCAGCAAAATCCGCACGGGAACGCTGCGGCATACCAAGGATCTCCTCTCGCTCGACGAGACCATCGCAGGAGACCCCAGCGAGACGGACCGGTGGGTGGACTATCTCACTGACGATTTCGATCTGGAATCGCTTTACTCCGACCGGGAGATATCACGGCACGTGTCGTTTCTCTTCCAGCAGGGATTCACCATGCTGACACGCAGGGAGCTGTTCATCATCCTCAAGCGCTTTTATTCCGACCCCCCGGTCACCCTCATGGAGATCGGCTCTCAGCTCGGCCTGAGCCAGGAGCGGGTGCGGCAGCTCCAAGTCAGGTCGCTCCAGAAGATGAAGCAGTTCCTAGAAGATCAGGAGATCAGCCCCTTGCGCTCGTATGATCTCATCTCGTGCGGCAGCAGCGAAAAGGCCTGCAGGCTGGCGGGGCAATAAGGATGTATCCGGAGAGGCGGGCAGGAGCAGGCGTTTCCTCGACATGTCCGCATGATAGGGGGTGACCCCTAAAAACAGGGAGACATTATGGAGCCATGACACGCTTAAGCACACCATCTCTGGAAGAAAACGGGCAGGCGCAGGGAGCCATCCTGGAGGTGCACAGCAGCGTGGTGGATGCACGGTTCCCCACCCGGCTCCCGCCCATCTATAACCTGCTCCATGCTCAGGGCAGGGAACCGGTGTATATCGAGGTCCTCCAACAGCTCGACAGCCATCGGGTCCGGGGGATCGCCCTGACGCCTACTGCCGGCCTCGAGCGCGGGGCCGGGATCACGGACACCGGGGGTCCCATAACCGTGCCGGTGAGTGCCGAGCTCCTGGGACGGGTCTTCAATGTCTTCGGAGAGCCTATCGACCGGAAAGGAGCGCTCCCTCCCGACACACCCCGGCGGACCATCCACCGGGGAGGCGTCCCGCTGAGCAGACAGGCTGCGGTCTCCAGGGTCTTCGTGACCGGGATCAAGATCATCGACCTCTTGTCCCCCATTGAAGAGGGAGGCAAGAGCGGCCTTTTCGGCGGGGCCGGGGTGGGCAAGACCGTGCTCATCATGGAGATGATCCAGAACATGGTCACCCGCTACGAGGGAGTGAGCATCTTCTGCGGCATCGGCGAGCGCACCCGGGAAGGAGAAGAGCTCTACCGGGAGATGAAAGAGTCCGGAGTGCTGGGCAACACCGTCATGATCTTCGGGCAGATGAACGAGCCGCCGGGCGTACGCTTCCGGGTAGGGCATTCCGCCCTGACCATGGCTGAGTACTTCCGGGATGATCGCGGGCAGAACGTGCTGCTGCTCGTGGACAACATCTTCCGGTTCATCCAGGCGGGCTCCGAGATATCCGGACTCCTCGGCCAGATCCCCTCACGGCTGGGCTATCAGCCCACCCTGTCCACCGAGCTCTCTGATCTGGAAGAGCGGATCACGAACACCACCCATGGAGCCATCACTTCTATCCAGGCCGTCTACGTGCCGGCAGACGACTTCACCGACCCCTCTGCCGAGCATGTGTTCGGCCACCTCACGTCATCCATTGTCCTCTCCCGCAAAAAGGCCGGTGAAGCGATCTATCCCGCCGTGGACCCCCTGCAGTCGGGCTCGAAGATGCTGGCCCCGCATGTGGTGGGACAGCGGCACTACGAGGTGGCCCAGGAGGTGATCAGAAGCTTCGCGGTCTACGAAGACCTCAAGGACATCATTGCCATGCTGGGTATCGAGGAGCTCTCCCGTCAAGACCAGAAGACGGTTCGCCGGGCCAGGAGACTGGAGCGTTTTCTCACCCAGCCCTTTGTGGTGACAGAGCAGTTCACCGGATACAAGGGGCGGTCCGTGTCGCTCGAAAACACCATCGAGGGCTGCGAGCGCATTCTGAACGATGAGTTCGAGGACTATCCCGAAGAAGCGCTGTACATGATCGGCTCCATTGACGAGGCGAAGAAGGATGAATCTCAAGGTCATTGAACTGATCCGGGTCCTGATCGACACCCCGGTGAAAAAGGTGGTGGCGGAAGACGAGCAGGGATATTTCGGCATGCTCCCCCGGCACGCCGATCTCGTTACCGCCCTGGTGCCCGGCATTCTGACCTTTGAAACGCAGGAGGGGAGTCTCCAGTATGTGGCCCTTGATGAAGGGGTGCTCGTGAAGGCCGGGGATGATGTCACGGTGTCCACGGCAAGGGCCGTGCATGGAAAAGAGCTTATGGTCCTCGAGAAAACCGTGCTCAAGGAATTCTCCGCGGAAAACGAACGGGCGAGAAAAATTCAGGCCGCCCTTTCCCGGCTCGAGGCGGATCTTGCGAGGAAGTTCGTTCGGTTCGTACAGGCAGGGATATGAATGATTTTCATGACCACAGGCAAAAAAAGGACGAGGAGTTCGCCCGAGAGATCCGCACCAAGGGAATCAGGAGAGAAAAAGGCAGGCGCCCCGGCAAAGCCAGCCTGATCTTCGGCCTGGGCATGTTCGGGCTGGTGGGGTGGTCCATCGCCATTCCCACGCTCATCGGGGTCGTCATCGGGGTGTGGATCGATTCCCGGTGGCCCAGCCAGTATTCATGGACCCTGATGATGCTCCTCATCGGGTTGATCCTGGGCTGCCTGAACGCCTGGTACTGGGTGAGAACCATGCTCGGTATCAGGGAAAGAAGGAGAAGGTGACGCACACGCGGCCCGCAGTACTTTTTCAGGGGCTCAAGAAACGGGAGAAAGCGGATGGATTTCATGAACCTGACCGATATCACGCCCGATGCCGTCATTCTCTGGCAGATGGGGTGGATCAAGCTCAACCTGACCATCGTCTTCACCTGGATCACCATGGGCATTCTGCTGGTGATTTCCTGGCTGGCCACCCGCCGCCTCCGGTCGGGAAAAGATTTGAGTCCGTGGCAGAACTTTCTGGAGGCCGTCATCGAGATCACCTCGAACCAGATAGAAGACATATCCCAGCAGCATGCGGGCAAATACCTGGACTTCATCGGCACGCTCTTTTTCTTCATCGTGGTTTCCAACCTGTTCATGGTCGTGCCCGGATACGTGCCGCCCACCGGTTCACTGGCCACCACCTCGGCCCTGGCGCTCTGCGTGTTCGTCGCCGTTCCGGGCTACGGGATCATAACCGAGGGGCTGGTGCAGTATCTCAAGACCTACTCATCGCCCACCATTTTCATGCTGCCCTTCAACCTTGTCAGCGAGTTCACCCGGACCTTGGCGATGGCTGTCCGTCTTTTCGGCAATGTCATGTCGGCCAGCAAGATCGCCGCGATTCTGCTTGCCGTCATCCCCCTGGTGTTCCCCGTGCTCATGCACCTGCTGGGGCTGCTGACCGGTTTCATTCAGGCCTATATCTTTGCCGTGCTGGCCATGGTGTACATCACCTCGGCCACCCGCGTGCAGTATGAACTGGAAAAGGGCTGACCGCGCCGCGTACAGTCCGCCTTTTCCAGAGAAAAAGGAGAGTGTTTTATGGATGTGACCAGCTTAATCGGAATGATGTCGATCTTTACCGCCGGATTTACCATTGCCGTGGGATCGATAGGCTGCGCCCTGGGTGAGGGGCGGGCCGTGGCAAGCTCAATGACCGCCATCGCCCAGCAGCCCGACGAGTCGGGCACTATCAGCCGGACCCTGTTTGTAGGCTTGGCCATGATCGAATCCACTGCCATCTACTGCCTGGTGGTCTCCATGATCCTGATCTTTGCAAATCCCTTCTGGAACCAGGCCCTTTCCCGGTAAGGAGGAAGACCTTGATCATCGACTGGTTTACCGTCATCGCCCAGATCGTCAATTTTCTCATCCTGGTGGCCCTGCTGCGGTTTTTCCTCTTCGGCAGGATCAGGTCCGCCATGCGCGAGCGCAAAGCACAGATCGCATCAAGCCTGGATGATGCCAGAAAAAAGCAGGAGCTGGCTTCCAGGGAGTTGGAGTCGTGCCGTCAAGAAAAACGCGCGTGGGATGAAAAAAAGGATGAACTGATGAAAGAGGCCTCCCGGGAGGCGGCGGACAGGCGCAGGCAGCTCCTCCAGCAGGCAAAGGAAGAAGCCGGCAAGGAGCGGGGGCGCATGCTGGGCTCGCTCATGGAGAGGAAGCACGAGCTGGCCAGGAGTTTACGGCTCATGAGCCTGGAAGATGCCGCGGGCATTACCCGGCACGTGCTCTTTGAGCTCTCCACCTTTCCTGTGGAGCAGGGAATCGTGGACGTATTCATCTCCCGCATGAAGGATATTCCCCGGGACCGGAAGGACAGGCTCATTCAGGCCGCACGGAAAGGAGAAAACACGATAACGATCCGCAGCTCGTTCGTGCTGGGCAACGTCCTTCAGGAGAAAATCTCCGGTGTGGTGAAAGAGGAATTCACTGATACGGCGCCTGTTGAATATCGGCATGAACCTGCACTCGTTCTCGGGATCGAGATGAAGGTCGACGACTACACAGTGAGCTGGAGTGCCGGAGAATTCCTGACCGATGTGGAAGAACGGATCGCAACCGCTATCCGGGGTAGCTTCGGCCGGCCCGGGGAGGGTGCGCATGTCTGAAGAAGCCGCATCCACGGCCCCGGCGGCCGACATATTGAAGTCCCTTCAGCAAACCGCGGCCCTGGCGAGGGAAACCCTGAAAGACCTCCGCTTCCAGATCCTCGTGCGCGAGACCGGGACCCTGGTGCACGTAGAACAGGGCATCGCGCGGGTTTCCGGTCTTCCCGGCGTGCACGCGGACGAGCTGGTCATGTTTGCGAACGGCCTGGGAGGGATCGCTTTCGATATCGGCGTGGAGGAAGTGGGGGTTGTACTCCTGGATGAAAGCACCAGGCTCATGTCGGGCACCGAGGTATATCGGACCGACAGGGTGCTGGAAATCCCGGTAGGAGAGCGGCTGATCGGCCGGGTGCTCGACTCCATGTGCAGGCCGCGCGACAGTCAGGGTCCGGTCCAGGGGACCGAGCATCGGTGGATCGAGCGGCCAGCGCCCGGCATCATGGAGAGACTCCCGGTGGTGGAGCAGCTCCATACCGGGATCAAGGTGATCGATGCTCTGATCCCCATCGGCAAGGGCCAGCGCGAGCTTATCGTGGGGGACCGGCAGACGGGGAAGACCGCCATTGCCGTGGACACCATCATCAACCAAAAAGGGCGGGATGTCATCTGTGTCTACTGTTCCGTAGGCAAGGAGATCTCCACCGTGGCCAGGGTGATCGCCGATCTCAAGAGCCGGGGGGCCATGGAATACACCATCGTGATGGCTGCCAGCGGGGAGGATCCTCCCGGTCTCCAGTACATTGCGCCCTACAGCGCCACCTCGGTGGCCGAGTATTTTCTCGACAACGGCCGCGACGTGCTGATCGTCTACGACGATCTCACCCGGCATGCCCGCGTCTACCGGGAGATCTCGCTTCTCCTGAAACGCCCGCCGGGCAGAGAGGCTTTCCCGGGCGATATCTTCTACATCCACTCACGTCTCCTGGAGCGCAGCGCGCATCTCAAGGAAGAGCTGGGAGGCGGTTCGCTCACTGCGCTGCCCATTGTGGAGACCCAGGCTCAGAACATATCCGCCTACATCCCCACCAACCTCATCTCCATCACGGACGGGCAGCTCTATCTCTCGCCCGAGCTCTTTCACCGGGGCCAGCTCCCCGCGGTGGACGTGGGTAAATCGGTTTCCCGGGTGGGAGGCAAGACCCAGCTCAGGGCATACCGCGAGGTGGCAGGCGACCTGCGGCTTTCGTATGCCCGGTTCGAGGAACTGGAGACATTCTCCCGCATCGGCACACGGCTCGACGAGCAGACGCGCAATACCCTGGAGCGGGGAAGGAAGGTACGCGAAATACTCAAGCAGTCCCAGTACGATACCATGACGGCCTGCGAGCAAATTGCCGTGCTGGCTGCCATGGCCAGAGGCGTGTTTCAAGATGTGCCCGTGGAGGAGGTGGGCGCGGTGGAGGAGGCCGTGCGGGGTGCTGTCAGGGACCGGCTGCCCGATGTGTGTGAAAAGATCGAATCGAACCAGCCTCTGAACGACAGGGACTGGGAATCACTGATCGGGATGGCCTACAGGCTCGCTCAGTCCAGGGAAAAAGGAGACCGGCATGCAAAACATGCAGGCCCTGAATAAAAGGCATGATACCGCAGAGGATCTGCTCTCCGTGGTAAAGACCATGAAGGCCATGGCAGCGGCGAATATCCGCGAGTACGAGCGGGCCGAGGAGTCGCTTATGTACTACAATCAGGGCATTGCCCTGGCATTTCGAGGCCTGCTCAGACATTACCGGGCGAAAAACCGGGTGCGGAAAAAAAACGTCCGATGGATGACAGGGATCGTGGTGCTGGGATCGGACCAGGGCATGAACGGCCCTTTCAATGACAGGATCGCGGGCCATACCGTTCAGACTCTGAACAGGCAGGGTATTGCTCGCAGCGACCTCCTGACTCTCTGCGTGGGCCAGCGGGCGCGTGACCGGCTGGAAAGCGAGGGGATCTCCGTCCAGGAGTACCTGCCTGTGCCGGGCTCTCCGGCGGATATCACCCCATCCGTACAGCAGACCATCACGGTCATGGACCTCTGGGACAGCCGGCACACCATATCCCGGATCATGATGATATACAATCAGCACCTGGCCGGGGCAGCATACGAGCCCTGCACAAAGCGGCTGCTGCCTCTTGACAGGAAATGGTTGAAAGAGATCACCAGCGGTCCGTGGCCCAGCAGGAGAGTGCCCACCTTTCGCATGGATGCGGACCGCCTCTTTTCCCTGCTGGTCAGGCACTACCTCTTTTCCTCGGTATTTCAGGCTCTTGCCGAGTCCCTGGCGAGCGAGAACGCGGCCAGGCTCGCCGCCATGCAGGGGGCAGAGAGGAATATCAAGGAAAAGATCGACGAGCTGAAGAACCGGTACCAGCAGCTGCGCCAGACCAGCATCACCGAGGAGCTGCTGGAGGTGGTGGCGGGATTCAACGCCCTGAAGAAGAGAACATCATGATAAATAAGTTATGCCCTTAAATAGTCTGTTCGGACGCTGTCCATTGTGCAGCCTTCCGGGCGAAAGAACCACCGGTAGAGAGAAACCGATAGGAGGATACCATGGCGGGAGTAGTGACCGTTACCCTCAATCCGAGCATCGACGCGAGCACCCAGGTGTCGCAGGTCATGGCGGAGCACAAGATGCGGTGCTCGGCACCCTCGCATGAGCCCGGAGGCGGCGGGATCAACGTGTCTCGCGCCATCAAAAAACTGGGGGGAGAATCTCTGGCCTTCTTTCCCGCGGGTCAGCACTTCGGCAAGTTGTTGAAAAGCCTGCTGCAGCGCGAGGGCGTGGATTTCCGGCATGTCGAGATCGCCGGACAGACCAGGGAAAACTTTATCGTCCGCGAGGAGACCAGCGGCCGTCAGTTCCGGTTCGGCCTTCCCGGTCCGGCCATAGGCGAGGATGAGTGCGGGGCGGTTCTCGCTCTGCTCGATACCCTGCAGTTCCGGCCCGCATATATCGTGGGAAGCGGGAGTCTTCCTCCCGGGGCACCCGTGGATTTCTATGCCCTCCTGGGCAGAAAGGCGTCCGAGCTGGGCGCGAGGTATGTCGTGGACACCTCGGGAGAGGCCCTGTGCCGGATATCCGAGCCCCCGGTGTACCTGATCAAGCCGAACCGGAGAGAGTTGAGCCAGCTCGCCCGGGAGGATATCCTGGAGGAGGACGATCTTGCCGATGCCGCGCGCCGGCTCATCGGCGAAGGCATCAGCGAGATCGTGGTCGTTTCTCTGGGTGCAGGGGGAGCCATGCTGGTTACCAGGGAAGGCTGCCAACGCATCCATGCCCCGAGTGTACGGACCGTGAGCATGGTGGGCGCCGGAGACAGCATGACTGCGGGGATCGTTGTGGGCCTGATCCGGGGCCTCTCCATCCCCGAGGCTGTCATGTTCGGTGTTGCGGCGGGCACAGCAGCGGTCGTGACGCCGGGAACCGAGCTGTGCCGGAGAGAAGACGCCGAGCGCCTCTATGAAAAAATCCGTGGCCAAAGGTGAGAGATCGCGGATGAAGGCCTTATTATTTTCTTAGAAGGAGGAGAACATGAAGATTGCTGTCTTTGAGGCAGAGCCTTGGGAGCAGGGGCTCTACAAGAATCTGCAGAAAGACCATGAGGTTCTGTTCACGCAAGACGCCCTGGGCAAACACAATACCGGGCTGTGTGCCGATGCGCAGGTCATTTCCACCTTCATCTACTCGGACCTGGGAAAGGACGTGCTTGAACAGATTCCGAGCTTGCGGTTCATCGCTACCCGGTCCACGGGGTTCGACCACATCGCCTTGGACTATTGCAGGCAAAAGGGGCTCCGTGTTTCCAATGTTCCCGAGTACGGGTCCTGCACGGTCGCCGAGCATGTTTTCGGGCTCATTCTCACCATATCCCACCATCTCGCCGAGGCCATCGACCGGACCCGCAAGGGTGATTTCTCCATCCGGGGGCTCAAGGGCTTCGATCTCCACGGCAAGGTGCTGGGGGTCATCGGTACCGGGGCCATCGGCATGTGTGTAATCCGTATCGCCAGAGGGTTCGACATGAAGGTCCATGCATTTGACCTGAGGCCCCGAGAGAGTATGGCAAAACAAATGGGTTTCACCTATCTGTCCATGGACGAGGTCCTCAAGACGGCAGACATCATCACCCTGCATGTCCCCTCGAACGAAAAGACCAGGAACCTCATTTCCACCGAACAGTTCGCCCTCATGAAGGACGGGGCTGTCCTGATCAACACCTCGCGCGGCCCCATCGTCAAGGTGGAGGCGCTCCTGAAGGCCCTGGCCGGAGGCAGGATTTCCGCCGCAGGACTGGACGTGCTCTCGGAAGAGCCCCTCATCAGGGAAGAGGCCGAACTGGTCAGGTCCATGTTCCAGCGGGACCACGACCTCCAGACCCTGCTCGCCGACCATGTTCTGCTGCGCATGCGCAATGTCTACATCACGCCTCACAGCGCGTTCTACACCCAGGAGGCGCTCCTGGATATCCTGAACACCACGGTGGAAAATATCCGCTCTTTTGCTTCGGGAACACCGATCAATCTCGTCGCCTGAATCGTGGCTGTCTTTTTGAAGCAGGAGGCGCAAAGGGGAAGGGGGCTACGAACATGGTCTTCCCCTGAAAAAGGAGGACGACAGACCGTATGTCACTGAACCTCAGTGCCGGTGTGCACAAAAGAACCGTCGAGGAGGTTGCAGGATGCCCGAGCTGCCCGATGTAGAGGTTTTCAGGCAATACCTCGAATCCACATCTCTGCACAAGAACATCGTCGATACCCAGGTGCGGGAATCTTCTCTGGTGGAGGGGGGGCCGGTGCAGGAATTCCGTCAGTCACTCAAGCACAAGCGCATGACGGATACCGCCCGCCACGGGAAGTACCTGCTGATAAACCTGGACGGACAGCTCTGGATGGTCATGCACTTCGGGATGACCGGCGCTCTGTGCTACTACCGCCAGGGAGACCCCGAGCCGGGCCGGGCGAAGATCAGGTTTACGTTCGATACCGGCTATCATCTTGCCTATACCAGCAGGAGAAATCTGGGAAGGGTGTTCCTGGTCACCTCTCCCCAGGATTTTATCAGAGCACGACATCTGGGCCCGGACGCCCTCTCCCAGAAACTGGACTTTTCCTTGTTCCGCAGGATCTTGAGCAGGAAAAAGGGCATGATTAAGCCGGCGCTGATGGACCAGAGCGCCATCGCGGGGATCGGCAACGTCTATTCGGACGAGATCCTGTTCCAGGCCGGGATCAATCCGGCCCGGCAATTGGATTCCTTAAGGGAGGACCAGCTCCGGAATATCTTCGCCGTCATGAAAAAGGCGCTGAAAACCGCAATCCAATTCGGGGCGGACCCGTCCCTTTTCCCCGATGCATGCCTCCTGCCCCAAAGGGCGGGCGGAGGCCGGTGTCCCCGGTGCAGGTCAGGGCTCAAGACCCGGAAGATCTCGGGAAGAACCAGCTTTTTCTGTCCGCGATGCCAGCCCGAGCCCGCCCGCGCATCTTCAGTGATGAATTCCCGGCACAGCACGGTTCGGACATACTGAGTTCTCACGTCTCTATGTGTCCGGCAAAAAAGGATTTGTCTTGCGAAACTGGACGGTTTTCGTCCCTGAGACCGTTTTTAGCCAGAGGAGAAACCCGGGTTTTCCAAAAGTCCGACCGTCTCTTTCTTCCCCCCCGAAATGCCTTTGGAAGCGGTTTTCCTCACCGGATCGCCTCTCCTTCCGCAGACAGGAAAGCAGCAGGGGCATCAGCTGGCACATATTTTGTAAAAACCAGCCTGAAATTGAAATTTTATGGATAAAGGGGCTTAGGGGGATGAGACACTGCTTTCCTGTCAACCGTGCAAAGGACATCGGATGAAAAGAGCGACACCCACATCTCCTGCCGCACACAGCAACGAGATGAGGTACAACCCTGCCACAGGCAGATGGGTGATCTATGCCCTTTCCCGCAGGCAGAGGCCCCGGGAGTTGGTCGGATTGCAGGAAGGCGCACGCAGCGAGCCGACCTATGATGAGCGCTGCCCTTTCTGCCCGGGACACCAGCAGGATCTCCCCCCGGTTCTCCTGGAATGCGGTCGTGGCGACTCCATCAAGCAGATCAGGGTGGTTCGGAACAAATATCCTGCGCTGACCCCCAGGGGTGACCTGAGGCGGGTCTGCCAGGGGATGTATATGAGAATGGAAGGCTATGGTCATCATGAAGTCCTCATCGAAAGCCCGGTGCACAACCGGCAGATCCCGGCCATGACCATAAGCGAGGTGGAGATGATCATCGAGGCGTATCACCGGCGGTATCTCGAGCTCATCGGGCTTAAGAAGAACCTGCTGGTCGTCATCTTTCGCAACTACGGCCCCCGCGCCGGGGCGTCCCTGGCTCATCCCCATTCCCAAATCATCTCCACCGGCGTGGTCCCCGGGCACATCCGGGAGCAGGAGTGCCGGGCGCAACGGTATTTCGACCAGTGGGGCCGCTGCATGTACTGCGACATGCTCGCGGAAGAGCTCTCGGCCGGCATCCGCGTCATCCATGCGAACCGGTCCTTTGTATCGTTCGTCCCGTATGCGGCCGCACAGCCATTTGAGATATGGATCATGCCCCGGAAGCACAAGGCGCATTTCGGCGATATCTCCGCAAGTGAGAAGGCTGATCTGGCCTCTTCGCTGCACGCCATGCTCCGGAAGGTACAGGGGAGGCTGAACGACCCGGATTATAACTATGTGATCCATTCGAGCGCAAAGTATCGATCCGATGAGCCTCAGGCGCACTGGTTTCTGCAGATCGGGCCGCGGCTTACCACCCGGGCGGGCTTCGAGCTAGGCTCGGGCATGAGCATCAACACCAGTCTGCCTGAAGATGACGCTGCGTTCCTTATGCTGGAGCCTCTGCCTGTAAAAGGAGACCGGAATGCTTCACCGGTATAACCCGGCGACCATCGATGACTACCTGCCACTGATCGGGCCTGCCGCGGTGGAGCGGATCAGGCAAAAGGCGGACATGCTCCGCGGTCTTCACGTGGCCCATATCAACTCCACCTATTATGGAGGGGGCGTGGCCGAGATTCTCTCTCCCCTGACCCTGCTCATGAATTCCGTAGGCGTCAAGACCGGGTGGCGGGTGATCCAGGGAGCGCCCGACTTCTTCAGCATCACCAAGAAGATGCACAATGCCCTGCAGGGAGACGCCATCAACCTCTCACCCCGGAAATGCCGGATCTATGAGGAGATCATCCATGAGAACGCCGTCAGGAACCACCTGCATGACCATGATTTCGTCATCGTGCATGACCCGCAGCCCCTCCCGATGGTGGCGAACTACAAGAAAAACTGTCCCTGGGTGTGGAGGTGCCACCTGGATCTCACCAGCCCGCACCAGGATCTCTGGGAATATCTTCTGCCCTTCATCGAGATGTACGACGCCGTAATTCTCTCCCTCGAGGAATACCGGCAACGGCTTGAAACTCCTCAGCTCTTCTTCAAGCCCTGCATCGATCCCTTCTCGATCAAAAACCGGGACATGGATGCCGAAGATATCCGCGAACGGCTCGATTACTATCATATACCCACCGATCTGCCCATCGTCACCCAGATATCACGTTTCGACCGGTGGAAAGATCCTGCCGGGGTCATCGCGGCGTTCAGGCTCGCGAGAGAAGAGGTCCCCTGCACCCTGGTCCTGCTCGGAAACGTTGCCACCGATGACCCGGAAGGAGGAGAGGTCTACAACTCGCTGCTCAATCAGCAGGAAGAGCGCATCATCATTATCAGCCGGCAGGACACGGCCCTGGTCAACGCGCTGCAGTGCCATGCGGCCGTGGTGATGCAGAAGTCGCTGCGCGAGGGATTCGGCCTGACGGTGACCGAGGCCATGTGGAAGGGAGCCGCCGTCATAGGCGGCAATGTAGGGGGTGTCAGCTACCAGATCGAGGACGGGGTGAACGGCTTTCTGGTCTCCTCCATCGAGGAGGCGGCAGAAAAGATGGTCCGCCTCCTCCGGGACAAGGACCTGCGGTCGAGCCTGGGGAAGGCAGCGCGCGAGCAGGTCAGAGAGAACTTTCTCATGACCCGGCTCCTTGAGGATTACCTCGATCTCTTTTCCTCCTTTGAGACGATCTTTCGTCTGAGAGACGGGGAGGAAGCGTGAACACAACAAAACCCGCCCCGGGCGTGCAGGGGTCTCCGATCCCGCGCGTCCGGGTCAAGGACATATCAGAACAAGACGTTAGCACCTCTCATTTTCAGGGCCGGGGCAGGGTAAATCCTCGCCCCGACCCTGCTCTTTTTTCCTGCGCCGGGTCAGGCGGGGGAGGATAGGCCCGGGCCTCCTGCCCGAGGACCCCGCCATAACCGGATATTCCCTTTCCGGATACCATTTGCTTCACGGACTGTCCTCCCTATATTGTTTGGTAGGGGAGTCAGACACCCTTGGCACGGATGTCGGCTGACAGGCAAGCGGGAATATCGGTGGTTATTTCACCGGGCTTCCGGCAGACACCCGGCTCAAAGTCATCCCTTGCCGCCACCGAAAGGACCCGGCTTATCAGGTCGCCGTGAAAGGCCAGACATCCGCTCCATGGCCCTTAAGGAGCCGTCCGTAACCGGTGCCATGCTGATTCCTGTGCCCGAGAAAAGGATTCTACAGCAAAGAAAAGGAGCGTTATGGAGAAAAACGCCAAGGACACGTACCGGGAGTTTGTAGCGCACATGGTCCATGACCTGAAGTCTCCCGCCATTGTCATCGGCGGCTATGCACACCGGCTTCGGTCCGGGAAGATCGGGGACCTGACGGATGATCAGAGGCATGCGCTCGATGTAATCATCGAAAACAGCAAAAGGCTCGAGCACGATCTGTACATGATCCTGGACTATTTCCAGTCGGACAGAGAGCCGGCCTCCATGATGCTTTCTGAATGCGTCGATGTGCGCGCCCTCCTGAAGGACCAGGTGGAAAACTACCTCATCGAGGCCGAAGAAAAGGGAATCTCTTTGGAGCTCCGGACCCCGCCCGGTCCGATCTTTCTTAAGGCCTATGAAAACCTGCTCGCCAAGGCGGTTTTGAACCTCATCGACAATGCACTGAAGTACACGCCCTCTGGAGGGCGTGTACTGGTGAGCGCCGAGTCATCCGGAGATTTCGTGGTTATCAGTATCAAGGATACAGGCAGGGGATTCCGGCACAAAGACATCGATGCCATCATCAGGCCCTTCGAAGAGGCCATGGATCTCCCCAACCGAGAGCTGCGCGGTTTCGGGCTGGGTCTTTCCAATGTAAAACGCTATGTGGACATGCACCGCGGGCAGCTCCGCGTAGAAAGCATTGAAGGGGCGGGAAGCACCTTCACCCTGGTTCTCCCGAAATACCCGGAGAGGGCATGAGCATCAGAAAATGAGAACGCCATGCAGATCTTTTCATCCGCATGGCGCATATATCGGTCGACTCCTCTTGGGTTTTCCCTCCTTCTCCCTCTCTGTACAGGCAGGGAAAAAAATGAGGGTTGGAGAACGGGGCTGAGGTAGGTTCTCCAACCCCCGCTAAGAGGAGCATACGTGGTCTTTTGTATACTGTCTTGTGGTACCTTCCTTTCTCTGTATCCATGCTTGCCGCTTCTTCGCCCTTAAAAGCCGGTCCGCCTGTGCGGACCCAGCCGCGATCGGTTTTCTATTCGAACATCGCAGCCGCCGTACGGGCCATCTGGTTCACATACCCCCACTCATTGTCGTACCAGGACATGACCTTCACCAGATCGCCGTCCACCACCTTGGTCATGTGAGAGTCCACGATGGAGGCATGGGGATCCTGGATGATGTCGGTGGACACGATCTCGTCCTCCGCAACCCTCAAGACCCCGCTGTAGCGTTTCGTTTGGGCCTCTTCGCGGAATATCCCGTTGATCTCGTCTTCGCTCGTCTGCTTTTTGGTAAGAAACACGACATCGGATATGGACCCAACCGGAACCGGAGACCGCACTGCCACGCCGTCGAACTTGTCGGCAAATTCCGGCAGTACACTCCCGGTTGCCCTGGCCGCACCAGTGGTGGTCGGCACCAGGTTTATCGCCGCGGCCCTGCCTCTCTTCCACTTCTTGTTGCCGCCATCCACCAGATTCTGGGATGAGGTGTAGGCATGTACGGTGGTCATGATCGCCTTCATGACCCCGACCCTCCTGTCCATGATCTCCACCAGAGGCGTGATGCAGTTGGTGGTGCAGCTTGCCGTGGAGATGATGTCGCTCTCTCTGGCCGGCCTGTTCACGCCGTGGACCACGGTGTCCACACCTCCGCCCTTTGCCCGGGCCGAGAGGATCACGCGGGAGGCACCTGCCTTGAGATGATTCTCCAGCTCCTTCCTCGTCGTAAACACTCCGGAGCATTCAAATACCAGATCCACCTTAAGGTCCTTCCAGGGGAGATCCTTGGGGGTTTTCTCCTGCAGGAACCGATATTCTTTTTCATCGATGACAATGGCACCCTCCCTGCTTGTCACCGCCCTGCCGTATCGCCCGTATACCGAGTCGTATTTCAGCAGGTATATAATGTTGTCCATGGGTGCGAGGTCGTTTACCGCAACGACCTCGAGCCCGGGCATATCTACAAGCACCTTGAACAGTGCTCTTCCGATCCTTCCCATGCCGTTTATCGCAACTCTTGCCATTCTTTTCCCCTTGCACTTCTCCGGATGGAGCCGCCATTTTTCTCAGAAATTGCCGGCTCGTCCAATCGGATTCCCCCCACCGTGTGGGGGGAATCGATCTCCTCCTTTTTGAACGCCAGAAGATTTTAAGGGATGTTCTTCGCTTTGAACCCCCCTAGAACAAAATCACCTCGCAAAGAGGTATCTACAAAGAGTATGCCAGGGGAGAGGAACTATATATCGCCTTCAATGTTCATAGCTTATAATTTAACCAGGGCTGGCATGTCCCTGTAATCTGTCTTGCAGAACAGGATTCTATCCTGTGGAGGGGGAAACCCGGGGTCGTTCTATCCCTCCTCTCGCATGCACTTTCACAGGGCAGTACGCCGGGGCTGATACAGAAAACACCCGGCCCTGGCCGGAATACGGGCGCGATCTTCGTTTGAAGCCTGGCTAAAAAGGGGTGAACTGCCCGGGCTATCTCCCAGGAGGCCTGGCATGCGTTTCCCGAGAGACATCCTCCCCTTCGAGATCCATTTTCATGGAAATGAAGCTGAAGAGATCACGCAGGGTCACGATGCCTTCCAGACGGCCATGGTCTGTTACCAGAAGTCTGCTCACCCCCTCGCGATTCATCCTTGCCATGACCTTCATGGCATCGGTGGAGGGCTCTACGGTATTCTTTTCCGAGCACTGCGAAACAATGTCTTCCACGTGCCTGTGCCCCCACTCTTCCCGCGGGATCTCCTTGATCCTGTCCAGGGTGATGCATCCTTCGAGATTCCCTGCATTGTCCTGCACAGGAAACATCTTGTAGTGATACTTGTAGAAATAGTCATGAATGAGCTGGTCCAGAGGCATGGCCGGTGAGACCGAAACCGGGTCTTTCTTCATGAACCGTCTGACCGTCTCACCGCTTAAGGCCCGCTGCATCAGGAGCTGCGTGTACGAGGTCTGGGATGCGCTTCTCAGAAACAGCCCGATGAGAACCCACCACATGCCGCCGATGAAGTTTCCGGTGATGATATTCAAAACCCCCAGGAAGATAAGCGCCAGTCCAAAACCGGCCCCTATCCGGGACGCGATCCGGGTCGCCCAGCGGAGGTTACCCTTCCACTTCCACAGGGCCGACCGCAGGACCCTGCCGCCGTCGAGCGGATACGCCGGCACGAGATTGAATGCGGCCAGGACGAAATTGATGACCGCCAGATAGTTGAAAACAGCCCCCACCGGCGCGGGCCACTGCGCCTGGATCCCAAACCGGTACACCCCATAGAAGACAAAGCCCAGAAAGATGCTCGACAGAGGTCCGGCAACGGCCATGAAGAATTCGGTTCTGGAGTTGTTGGGCTCCTCATTCATCTCGGAGACGCCGCCGAACACAAACAGGGTGATCCCTCTGATTTCGAGGCCGAACTCACGCGATACCAGCGAGTGGCTCATCTCGTGAAAAATGATCGAAAAGAACAGACCAAGGGCCCCGATCACGCCCATGATCCAGTAGGTGAGTGTTGAGAAGCCCTGGTAGTAGTAGGGAAAGAATCCAGCGGCCAGGGTCCAGGTAATGAGCACGGCGATGATGACCCAGCTCAGATCGAGATAGACGGTAAACCCGAAGAGCCTGAATATTTGTATCCGTCTTCCAAACATGCGTTCATCTCCCTTTGGCCGGGCTTAAGCCTCCCGGCGATTGACCTTTCCGCCGGCATTGTATGGGCCGCAAACAACTGGGCCCTTCCGATCCCGGAAGAACAAGCTACAATGATTATGCCAAATATCCGCCCTTCCTGGAATCGGCATTGCCCCTCAGACATTAGCCGGCGGCGCTCGCGTGGGCGTTTCCGAAGCCCGTCCGGGAAAACAGGACGATTCCCGCCCAGGGGGACACTCTCTTCGACAGCTACGCCATATTCACTCAAGACAGAATTCTGCTCGAGAAGGCCTTGGCGACCTCCGCCCGCCGTTCTTTTTTGTTTTTGGTCACTTCTTTTGTCCTGGTGATCCTCTTCCTCAGTCTGCGGGCCTTCTCCGAGCGCTACACCGGCTCGAAAGGGCGCAGCCTATACCTAAAGGCCGCCTTTGATCTCTCCTGCCTTACCCTTACTATGTGTAAACAGGGGTTGCGCTGCTCTCCATGCCTTTCGCACCCCTTGTAAAGAATACGGCTTCGGAGGTCTTGTCCATATGCATGGATTGCACGGCCACCCGGAAAAACAGGGGCACGCCGGGCATGCACGGGCACACTCCGCCCGGATGATCGAGGATTTCAGAAAGAGATTCCTCGTATCGCTCGTCATCACCTTGCCGGTACTGGCCCTCTCGCCCCAGATCCAGGATTTTCCGGGCATGTCCCCGCTGATTGGGGACCGGGCCGATCTCTGGGTGCTCTTTGTGCTCTGCTCTGTCATCTACTTCTACGGCGGCGCACCCTTTGTCAGAGGCCTGGTGGACGAGCTGAGAAACAAGCAGCCTGCAATGATGACCCTCATCGGGCTCGCCATAACCGTGGCCTATGTCTACAGCACCGCCGTGGTGTTCGGCCTCCCTGGAATGGTATTCTACTGGGAGCTGGCCACCCTGATCGATGTGATGCTGCTGGGCCACTGGCTGGAGATGCGCTCGGTCACGCGTGCTTCCGGCGCGCTCGAGGAACTGGTGAAGCTCATGCCCTCGCGGGCGGGCCGGGTCGGCGAGGAGGGCCGCATCGAAGAAGTGCCCGTGGAAGACCTGCGCGCGGGAGATCTCGTGCTGGTGAAGCCCGGTGAAAAGGTGCCCATCGACGGGGTTGTCGTGGAGGGGAGGACCACGGTGGACGAGAGCCTGATCACCGGAGAGAGTCGGCCTGCAGGAAAAGGCCGGGGCGACGATATCATCGGGAGCGTGATCAACGGCGAGTCGGCCGTCACCATGGAGGTGATGAAAACCGGAGAGAACACCTATCTCTCCCAGGTGATCGACATGGTCCGGAAGGCCCAGGAATCGAAATCCCGCGCCCAGGTCCTCTCGGACCGGGCAGCCTTCTGGCTCACCATTATCAGCCTTTCCGTAGGCAGCATCACGCTCGTCACCTGGCTGGCTCTGGGCCGGGAGTTCGTGTTCGCCCTCGCCCGGATGGTCACGGTCATGGTCATCACCTGTCCCCATGCCTTGGGGCTGGCAGTGCCTCTGGTGGTGGCGGTGTCCACCACCCTGGCCGCCAGGAACGGGCTGCTCATCAACGACCGTTCCGTATTCGAAAGGGCCCGGGATATCGGCGCCATCGTATTCGACAAGACAGGAACACTCACCCAGGGACGGTTTGCCGTGATGAAGGTCATCCCCGGAACCGGCTTAAGCGCAGGCGATGTGCTGAGAATCGCAGCCTCTCTGGAGAGCCGCTCGGAACACCCTATCGCCCGGGCCGTCGTGGAAGCGGCCGGCAAGCAGCAACTTGATATATCCGCGCCAAAGGATTTCAGCATCATTCCCGGACAAGGCGCCAGGGGCGAGGTCGAAGGTAAGCAGGTCCTTGCGGTGAGTCCAGGATATCTGGCGGAAAAAGGACTGGAAACCGGTCCCGAGATCCGGGATGCCCTGTCTGCGGAAGACCGGACAACCGTGTACCTGATCCGGGATGGGCAGATGATCGGGGCCGTGGAGCTCGCGGACACCATACGGCCGGAATCGAGAGAGGCGATTTCCCGGCTCAGGCGGATGGGGTTCAAGATCATGATGCTCACGGGCGACGCTGAGCCGGTAGCCCGGGTGGTGGCCCAGGACCTTGAGATACATGAGTATTTTGCCGAGGTTCTTCCCCACAAGAAAGAACAGAAGATCAGAGACATCCAGGCCCAGGGTCTGCGCGTAGCTATGGTGGGCGACGGGGTGAACGACGCCCCTGCCTTGGTGGCGTCGGACCTGGGAATCGCCGTCGGAGCGGGCACAGACGTGGCTGCGGCATCCGGTGACATCGTGCTGATTCGCTCGGATCCGCGTGACGTGTACGGCATCCTTGCGCTTGCCCGGGCTTCCTATTCCAAGATGCTCCAGAACCTGTTCTGGGCCACCGGCTATAACGTGATCGCCATCCCGCTGGCCGCCGGGGTGCTCGCGCCCTGGGGGTTTGTGCTGCCTCCCGCTGTGGGCGCCCTGGCCATGTCCGCCTCCACCATCATTGTGGCGCTCAACGCCCAGCTCTTATGGAGGGTGAAAATGCAGGTCCCGGAGGAAGCAGCGTAAGGAGTAGACCACCGGAGCCGGCTCAAGGTCCGGTTCCGGCACACTATATGAGAACATACAAAAGGAGGATGACCATGCCTGAATTCTCAAGCGCACTCTCTGCAATGCGCAGTGACCGGAAGCTGACCAGAGAAGAGCTCATCCGGGCAATCCGTTTCAGCATCGCCGCCGAATACGAGGCGGTGCAGATCTACATGCAGCTGGCCGAGTCCATCGATGATCAGGACGCCATCAAGGTGTTGAAAGATATCTCGGAAGAAGAACTGGTCCATGCGGGCGAGTTTCTCAAGCTGCTCTACCGCCTCAACCCCGAAGAGGAGCGCCACTACCGGGAGGGGTTTCAGGAGGTGGAGGAACTGCTCGGCCGGAAATAGGGCTTTTTTTAGCACATGCTTGGCTCATGCCCGGGTGAAAAAAGGAGAGACCATGGCCAGGATCGTATATATCATTGAACAGGACTGCCAAGGATGCGGTCTGTGTGAAGACATCTGCCCCGAGGTGTTCAGGCTGGACGAGGAGTCGGAGGTTGCCCGGGTGATCAAGCCCGAAGGGGGGCCGGAGGAATTCATTCAGGAGGCCATCGAGTCGTGCCCGGCAGAATGCATCTGCTGGGAGGAAGAATGATGGCCCCGCAGAAAATCGTGGCCGCAGCACAGAATTCTTCCCGCCGGCGGATTTGTCCGGCCCCCGCCCAAGGCCGTGCCTCAGGCATGGGGCCGCCGACCTCGAAAAAGGCCTGGGTCGGCGGAAATATCAAGGCTGAAACAGCTCCTTACAGGTACGCCTGCCTGAGTTCGAACATCCCGGCCTGACGCTTGAGTACGGATTCGTCCCGGATGCTTGCGTTCAGGCTTTCGAGTATGGTTCTCAGTTCATCCGGGCTCTTCCCCTGTGCATCAAAGAAGAGGGTGGTCTCTGGGTTGAGGGTTACAGTCTTTCCCAGATGCCGGGAGAGTGTCCTTTCAAGGGACGCCGTGTCGAGCCGTCCGTCGCGGTCTAACCTGACACCGGTGAGCTCGCCTGTCCGCCCATCCGGCAGATAGATCGTCCCGGTCGTGATATCCACAGCAAAGGCCACGACCCCCGGAACGATAAAGAGCAGGAGCAGCGCGGCATCGAGCAGTGCCACGACCGGATCGATGCGCCCCCCCTCCTGTCCTCGCCGTTCGGGATACAGGAAGTACCCGCATGCGGTGAAACTCGTAAGGCATGTGACGACGAGCACCGTGGCTAACCATCTTCTCACTCTCTGTACGATCATAAGAGCACCTCCAGGTTCTCTCCATGAGCAGATTTTCTTCATATAGAGCCTCTGGCTCAACATTATAATGGGAATCGTCTGCCGTATTCTCAACCCGAGGTTCCATTGCCTTCATCAAGGAATTTCGCGGCGCGGATTCGAAGAAAAGACTGGCTCCGATCGACGAGAGAACGCAGGGTCTTCTGCCTGAAGTTCCAAAGGGGAAAAACCCGGAAAGACTATTGCAGAAACACCTCACACCGGAGTGAACCGTGCACCGGGATGATGAGAACCTCTCTCTGGCGTAAGACCGCCTGATCGGTTATACTCTTTAAAAGGCAATGCGTGATTATCGGAGGCCTGTATTCCGGCAGGAAGAATTTCCCCGAGCGTGCTGCCGCCTGCTCTGCCGGAGCGCAGCTCACTGGAGTTCCGAGGATGACGGGAGGGTATCATGAAATCATATAGAAAAGAATTGTGGTTCAATACGAGAAACCGGGTGGAGTTCATCAACATCACCCCTGATATTCAGCAGTGCCTGCGCGAGAGCGGGATAAGGGAGGGCCTTGTTCTGTGTAATGCCATGCATATCACGGCGAGCGTGTTCATCAACGACGACGAGTCCGGACTGCACCATGATTATGCCGTGTGGCTGGAAAAGCTGGCGCCTCATGAACCTGTCTCGCAGTATCGTCACAACGTGGGCGAAGACAATGCGGACGGACACATGAAACGCCAGATCATGGGCAGAGAGGTGGTTGTTGCAGTGACAGAAGGCAGGCTGGACTTCGGCCCCTGGGAGCGGATATTCTACGGAGAGTTCGACGGCAGGAGGAAAAAGCGCGTACTGGTCAAGATCATCGGAGAATAAGCTTTGCCAGAGAAAATCTGGCCAGGCAGTGTGCGTTATGAAGGAATTCTCTCCTGCAGAGCCGATTGCAAAGCCCTCAAGCCGTTTCCCACGAGTCACTCCCATTCCTGCAGGCGGTTGGGGCCGGGGTGCAAGTTTGCGGAGATCGGGCCGCAACGCCCTGTGCGCGTCCACTCCCCGGCGCGGGATTATTTGAGCAGTTCCCTTGAAATGATCAGCTTCATGATCTGATTTGTGCCTTCATATACCTGGGTGATCTTGGCGTCTCTCATCATGCGCTCGAAGGGATACTCTCTCATGTACCCATAACCGCCTGCGATCTGGAGGGCATTCGTGGTGACTCTCATTGCCACATCCGATGCGATGAGCTTGGAGCAAGCGGAGAGATAGCTCTTTTCCGGACTGTTTTCATCGACCATCCGCGCTGCCTGATACACGAGGCTCCTCGCTGCATCGACCTCAGCGGCCATATCCGCCAACATCCATCCGATGCCCTGGAAATTTCCAATGGGCCTGCCAAACTGGACTCTTTCCTTGGCATATTTGATCGCCAGCTCCAGGGCTCCCCGTGCAAGCCCGCACGCCTGAGCCCCGATGACGGGCCTCGATGTGTCGAGTGTCTTCATCGCATAAACGAATCCTTTGCCCTCTTCTCCGATAAGATCCTCTGCAGGCACCTCGACATCTTCAAAGACCAACTCGCCGGTGGGCGAGCCCTTGATCCCCATCTTCTTTTCCCACTTCGCGACAGAGAATCCCGAAACTTCGGCAGGGACTACAAAAGCGCTGATGCCCTTGACTCCTTTCGAGGCATCGGTCATGGCGAACAGGGTGATGAGGTCTGCAACAGGACCGTTCGTGATAAAGCACTTGGTTCCGTTGATAACGTATCTGTCACCTTTCTTGACGGCCCTGGTGGCCATTGCGCCGGAATCAGATCCGGCTCCGGGTTCTGTCAACCCGTATGAGATGATTTTTTCTCCTGACGCGACCATGGGACCGTACTTCTTCTTCTGCTCTTCTGTTCCACCGATGAGTATCGGCTCCCAGCCAAGGGCCTGGCCCTGTACGATCAGTGACGAGCTGACACATGCCGCCGCGATCTCCTCTACCGCGAGGCAGGTGTAGAGATGTCCCTGTCTGTTCCCGCCGTACTCCTCCGGAACTGCGAGACCGAGAAGCCCCATATCCTGAAAGATTTTTTTCAGATCCCAGGGAAACTCCTCTTTTTCGTCGATTTCCGCTGCCCGCGGCCAGACCTTGTCCTCAACCATTCTTCTCAGCTGCCCAACAAACATCTTCTGTTCCTTGCTGTTTAATAGATACATGACCGCCCAACTCCTTTTTTAAGTTTTTCCCTTGCGCTTCACCATGACGACCTTATAGCCGGATTGAACTGCCGTGCAGCCACGGTTGATTCACTTGAAGTAAAACCGGATCATTCCTCTGTCCAAACTTGGTTCTGCTTCCAGTCATGAAAATTTTCCAAACTGAGGGTTTTCCTTCCAGCTCTCTTGGTTTTCTCTCTGTACGCCAAAACGGTTTTCTTTTCACCCCCTGATTTGCCGTCAGACATCCCGCAAGCAACCATGCAAAAAGCGGTATGTGGGCTCCGGCACGATCTCTACGCCTCTTACGGTTCCTCGGATTCACTCTTCCTGCACACCCCGGGGTACATCCGGCATTTTTCGTCCTCAAGCTCCAGCTCCACGGTGGAATGGGCTATGTCGTGGTCTGCAATGACTTGCCGGATCTCGCTCTTGAGGCAGACCAAATCGTCCATGGTCTGGTCGCCTTTCAGAGACGCGTGCATGGTCAGGACGTGACGATATCCGTCGAGGGTCCACACATGGGCGTGGTGGGTGCCGGCTACTCCCGGAATCCGCCTGATCTCTCGCTCGATCGCCGGAAGATTCACTTCACGGGGAACTCCCTGGAGGAATATGTCCATGGTGATCCGAAAGCCCTTGAGCACGTTATAGAGCACGTAGCACGTGATCACGATAGACAGAACAGCATCCAGCACCGGGACCTCCCAAAAGATGAGAACGATGCCGGTGACGAGGATGGCAACCCATCCGAGCACATCCTCCAGGAGATGCCACGCCGCGATTCGCGCATTCATCCCCTCTTTGCCCCTGAGTCTCAGCACGGCCAGCCCGTTTACGAGGATACCCGCTACGGCGAAGGCCACCATGCCCGGGGCATGGGAAGGCTGGGGAAAGAAAAGCCGGGGTATGGCCTCGGAGAGTACGAAAAGCGCCCCCACCACCAGGGTGATGACGCTGATGAGCGCACCCAGGAGCGAGAAGCGCCGGTAGCCATAGGAAAAGTACTCGTCCCCCTCCCGCTGGGAAATGCGTTCGAAATACCAGGCAGAGCCCAGGGCGAAGCTGTCTCCGAGATCGTGGACCGCATCTGCAAGAATGGCCATGCTGTTCGTCCAGATCCCGCCGGCGATCTCGAGCACGGAGAATAACAGGTTGATGAAGAACGCCAGCCGGATGCTCCCCGTCACGTCATGATGCGCGTGCGCATGACCTGCCAAGCACGACCCGCCTCTGGCGTTGCTGTGCACATGGTTGTCAACCATGGTTTTATTATAGGGTTTTTTCCGCGGGTGTATAGGTGTATAGAGGTTTTCTTCAGAAGGAATCTTTGGTCAATACCCGGCTGGTCCCCCTGAAGCCTGATATGGGCAAATCCATGACGCTGGTCAATGCTGATTTCAAAAAATCCGTCCTCGCAGTGACCTCTTTTATCCCGATATTGACTCTCCCTGCCGAATCAGGCAAACATACGGTAAATACCCGCGAATGTTCCCGCCTCTGCCCGAAGGACGGTGCAAAGGCCGTGCTTGCCCTTTCAATCTCTTCGCTTGGGGACGCGCGAGGACAGGGAGAAAACCCATGGCCAAGGTACGATTCGAAGATACCGCGCAGGGACTCAGTGATGCGGTTGCGTCGCTCTTCGATGCCTTCGGGGGAGGCCGCGGCCTGCTGAAATCGTCGCGCGACGTCTACCTGAAGGTCAACGGCATAGACTTCAAGCCGCACGTCTACACCTCGCCCGAGGTGGTCTCGGCGGTGGTGTGCTATTTCCAGCAGCAAGGTGCTCGCCACGTCTATGTCATGGAGAACAGCACCCAGGGCAATTTTACCAGGCTCGTGTTCGAGATCTGCGGGATGAAGCGTGTCTGCCGCGAGACCGGAGCCGTCCCGGTCTACCTGGACGAAACCGGAGAGATGCCCCTGTTTCTGCGCGGGCTCGAGTCGTTCGTTCAGGTTCCGGACTTTATCCACGAGCGCCTCATCACCGGGCGGAAGGACAACCTCTACATTTCCGTGCCCAAGCTCAAGACCCACTCCATGACCACGGTGACCCTGGGGATCAAGAACCAGTTCGGGCTCCTGCACCAGAAGAGCCGGATCCCGGACCACAACTACCGGCTCCACCAGAAGATCGCGGACATCTATGCCGCTATCCGCCCGGACTTCACCCTCATCGACGGGATCGAGGCCACCAACTACGGCCATTACCCGGCGCTCGCCCAGAAAGAGCTCTGTGTGATTCGCAAGAACGTGCTTATCGGGGGGGACGATCCCCTGGCCGTGGATGTAGCGGCGGCTGAGTTCCTGGGGTTTTCTCTGGACGAGGTCGAGCACCTCAGGCTCGCGGCAGGGTACGGTTTCGGGGAGTCGGACTTCTTGAAGATCGAGATGGAAAACCAGGAAATCTTTGATCAAAGGCGGCAGAAGTTCCAGTGGGACCTTCTGGAAAAATTCCCTCCCGGGGTGAGGATCATCCGGGGCAAGACCCGGTGCTGCACCGAGGGCTGCAAGCGCAACACCGAGGCCGTGCTCGAGGTGTTCGGCCAGGACTATGCGTGCAGGGGAGGTTTCACGATCCTCATGGGCAAGGGGATCCGCGCCGCTGACATGGTGGGTGTGACCGGTCCGGTCCATATTGCGGGGGACTGCGCCATCTCCGAGTGGTATCCCGAGATGCGCCGCCGCGTGGGCAAACGCAGCATCAGCCTTTCTCCGGGGTGCAACAACCTGGCGAAAACCATCGACGGCCTTGCCGGATGGCTCCACATCTCGCCGCTGAATCTGGTGCCCCTCAATCCGATCAAATCCCTGCTTCTGCTTGCGCAGGCCAAACTCCACGGCACCAGAGCGAACATCCCGCCGGTCCTGAAGCTCTGAGCGATAGGCCTCTTCAGAAGACCTTTCTATCCTGCCTGACCGGTCGGCTGAGCTTGCCGCTTGAGAATCCCTCAAGATCGAGGGTGACGAACAGGAAGCCCAGCTCGCGCAGGTTCGCAACGATAAGGTCCTTGTGGGCGATGGCCCGGTCGAACTCTTCGATCTCCACCACCGCGGTCTCCAGGGGGAAGTAGCGCACCCGGCATACGGGGAATCCCAGCCTCTTGAGGAATGATTCGGCCTCTTCCACCTTCCTGAGGCGCTCCCGGGTGATTTCCATGCCAAAGGGAATACGCGAGCACAGACAGACGGTGTTGGATTTCTCCCAGGTGGGCAGGCCCATCTGCCGGGAGTATTCGCGGATCTCTTCCTTGGTGATGCCGAACTCCACGAAGGGCTGCCAGATGCCGTCTTCCTGCGACGCCCGGATGCCCGGCCGGTAGTCCCCCAAGTCGGATGCGTTCATGCCGTCGGCGATGAGTGTGATGCCGTGATCCTGGGACCAGCTCCAGGCGACCCGGTTTCTGATCTTTCTACAGGTGTAGCAGCGGTCGGGCTGATTCCTCGAAAAAGCAGGGTCCTCCTCCATCTCGTCGATGGAAACCACGTCGCAGGGTATGCCGATGAGCTCGGCCAGCATCCGCGCCTCGGCCGCCTCCTCGCGGTGGATGATGGGGCTGAAGAAGGTGAGTGCCCGGACGTTGTTGCCCAGGACATCATGGACGAGCCTTGCAAGGAGCGTGCTGTCGAGCCCGCCGGAGAACAAGACCCCCATCTTCTCCCTGTCTCTGACGGCCTTTTTCAGGATGTCAAACTTGTCCATCCGTTCTTCTCCTTATCGAGGAGAGGATTCTCGCCGCAGCGGAAGCCGCGCCTATGCTGTTGCCGATATTCATCACCAGCAGACCGGGCACGCAGCTCTGGAGCATGGCGCGAAGCGCTGTCTCGCCGCTCCCGCCGAACCCGTATCCTACGGGCGTGGGCACTGCGATCACGGGCTTGTCGGTCAGAGAAGCTACCATGGTAGGCAGGATCCCGTCCATGCCGGCGAACACGACGAGCACATCCGCTTCCCGTGTCTGGCGGATGCCCAGAAAGGGCCGGTGCAACCCGGAAACGCCGAAATCGTACGCCCGGATCACGCGCGCCCCGATCTCTTCGAGCATGAGTGCGCACTCGGCGGCATAGGGTGTGTCCGCGGTGCCCGCGGTCAGCACGCCCACAGAACCCAGCTCCTGCTGGCACTCTCCGGCGGATGTCGAGATCGCCATAAGACTGCCGGCCCTGAGGATCCGGGCCTGGGGAAAGGCCTCGCTGATCGCGTGCTCCTGCTCCTCATCCACGAGCGACACAAAGGTCTTGCCACCGCTGTCGAGAAAACTCCGCACGATCCGCAGCACCTGGTCCGTGCTCTTTCCCCGGGCATAGATCACCTCAGGGAACCCGGTGCGGCGATGCCGGTGCAGGTCGAGAAGAAAGTCCTCACCCTGTTCGTAGAGCAGGCGGATGATGCTCTCCTGGGCCTCTTCGATTCCGATCTCGCCGGCGCGAACCCTCTCAAGCAGGCCCCGGATCATTGCCCGCTCCCTGATGAACCGCGACCCGTTGCATCGCTGCCTGCTGCGCCCCGGTTCGATGAACCTCTGTCCGATGCGCCGTGCTGCGGTGCTTCACCTCTGGAAGGGGCTTTTCCCGGCGCGATCTCCCGGCCCGCACCCGTGAGGGTTGAACCTCCACAGCTCACGCCTTCACGGTTCGCGCTTTCCCGGGGGCCGCCTTCCCGGATCATCCGCTGGATCTCGGCCCTCACCGAGGAGACAGGCATGCCCTGGTCCCGGGATATCCGCGCGAGATCGCGGTACTCGAGCTTGGAGCGGGCCGATCCGTCCGGCAGGACACTCTCCTTGACCCTCACTTCACCCCAGCGTGTGTCGATAGTGTAAGAAATACGGTCGAGCACGGTTCTTTCAATAGGATGATATCGCGCCCCTATGGAGGTGGTGTGTTCCAGAAGGCTTGATACGACCCCGTGCAGGCGCTCCGCTTCGCAGACGACCTGAAAGCCGAACCCCGGCCTGCCCCGCTTCATGATCTTAGGCACCAGGAGCGCATCCAGTGCCCCGGCCTCGAACAGCCTGGCCAGTGCGTCCTCGGTCTCTTCCGGGTTCATGTCGTCCACGTCGGCCTCTACCAGATACGTCTCCAAACCGGACTCGCCGCACTTCGTCCCGCACAGGATGCAGCGGCAGAGGTTGGGCCACCCGGGTATCTCCCTGTCACCGCAGCCGTAGCCTATCGCACTGACCGTGAGGTCGGCAGGCGGGCTGCCCGGTGAAGCCAGAGCGGCCACAACCGCTGCCCCGGTAGGGGTGGTCAGCTCGAAGGGGATGTCCGTGAACCGCACCTGCCTGCCTTTGAGCAGCTTCACGGTCGCCGGGGCCGGGACCGGGATGGTGCCGTGCATGGACCGGGTCGTGCCCGTGCCCAGGGGAATCTGCCTGCAGTAGATCGCTCCGACACGAAAATACTCGACTGCCGCGGCAATGCCTACGATGTCGAGGATGGAGTCCAGGGCCCCCACCTCGTGGAAATGAACCTCGTCAACGTCCACGCCGTGCACCTGGGCCTCGGCCTCGGCCAGCGCCAGAAAGATCGCCCCGGCCCGGGCACGCACAGCCTCGGGCAGCACGGAAAGGATATCATCTCTGATGTGCGCATATGTGCGCGACTTGTGCTCGTGCACGCAGTGAAAAGACAGGTCAAGGGCGCCGATGCCGTGAACGCTCCTGGGGGCGGTCTCCATGGTGAAGCCGTCCACCGGGAGCCTCCGGAGCATGTCCTCCAGATACCCGGCCGGACACCCCAGATGGATCAGGCTCCCCAGCAGCATGTCTCCACTGATGCCTCCCACCGGGTCGATGACGAGAATCTGCACGTCTTTACCTCCGGGAAATGCTGCTTGTGGTATTATTATTTTTTATTTTTTGTATCACACTTTCCCTGCGGGGCACAATTGCTTTGTGCGGCGATATCCGGCAATGAATCGGCGGATTGCCTCCCGCGGGCTGTTTTTTCGCCAACTATCTTGTCCCCCTGTCATAAAAGGATTATGAAGGGGGTGCGTTTTACCGAAATGCTATACTGAGGAGCGGTATGAAAAGATCCTGTTTCTTTCTTTTTCTGTGCTGGTTTCTGCTCTTGGGAGCAGCCTCTCCGGACGCGACGACCTACACGGTCAGAAGCGGCGACACCCTCTCGGCGATTGCGGCCGCATACATGCCCTATACCGCCGCGTATACCCGGAAAGAGCTCATCGCCAGCATCAGGGCGATCAACAAGATCGAGGGCCCGCTGTCCATCGGGCAGTCACTGAGCATACCCGTGGCCTGGAAAGAGCCGGTGAAGGCCAGGACCGTGACCAGGCCCCGGGATTTTCCGGCAAAGGGCCTCTACATGAATCCCTCGTCAGCCGGCACCGGGTTCATCTTCGATTCTGCACAGAGGCTCAGGAGTCTGGAGGGCAACACCATCGTCTTCGATGCCAAGGACGATCTGGGCGCCATCACCTATCCCAGCCCCATCCGCCGGGCCTACTGCCCTGAGGAGAAATACTACCCGAACATCGAAGAGTTGCCCAAGCTCGTGGAGTACCTTCACCGTATGGACATCCACGTGGCCGCCCGGGTGGTGGTATTCCGCGACCCCATCATGTCGCGGAACAGGCCCGAGTGGTGCATCAACCGGGAGAAGCACTGGCTCGACCCCGCGAACCCGGATGTCCAGGAATATATCCTGACCGTGATTGAAGAGCTGGTGGAAAACGGTGTGGATGAGATTCAGCTCGACTATATCCGCTACCATGCCGACGGCCGCACCGATACGGGCGTCGAGGGGATCTCGCGCACGGACGTCATCGCATCCTTCCTGGAGAAGGTATACGCCATCACCAAGCCCAGGGGGGTGCTGCTCTCGGTCGACATGTTCGGGATCGTGATCTGGCAGCGGGATGTCGACGTGCTCGTGGTGGGGCAGGATATCGCAAAGATGAAGCAGCACGTGGACATTGTCTCTCCCATGCTCTATCCCTCGCATTTCAGTCCGGGCTTCGGCGGGGTGAAAAATCCTGCAGACGATCCCTACCGGTTCATTCATAACGGTATCAAAAGGATGAGAGAACTGGTCGGCGACGAGGTGGTCATCAGGCCGTGGCTCCAGTCGTTTCCGCTCCGGGTGACCACCGGATTCGACGCAAAGTACATCCGGACCCAGATCGAGGCTGCCCGGGATGCTGGCGGCACGGGCTGGCTGTTGTGGAGCCCGGGTAACTACTATAACGACGCCTACCGGGCCATGCAGGATCTGATGAGACCCGAAAACCCGCCGGATGTGCTGGATGCGAACAGGGATCACCAGAGGGCGGAGCCGGTGCTCCCGGCACCCGACGCCAAGGCCGCGCCAGAGCCGGCACCCGAATCTCCTCCTGCCCGGCAGCAGCTAAAGGATATCCAGTCTTTGGGAAACGAGCGCATGCCGGAGAGCGAACTCATTCGCATGCCTGGCATGGACGGGCCTCCCCGGGACTAAATCTCACGGGCATTGTCGCGCTGGTCATCCTCAGACCGGACAAGACGGCCTGACACCTGCCGGCGCGCACTATGGGCTGATCTATCCGTCAGGATAGGCCGGTGTGTAAACTATTCTGCCGACCTGCCCGTCTATGGGACCAGGAAACAAAAACAACTCTCGCGGTTTTTTAAGGGCCACTGTCCACTCTTCCGCGAAAAAGGAGATTCGTATGTTGAACAGGAAAACCATCGGTATGCCGATCATATGGGTTCTGGTTGTCAGCGCGGGCATTCTGGTTATGATTCTGGCATCTGTCTCGCCTTTGTTCGCCGGGACGAGGTGGACTGTGGGAGTCATCGGAAACGATGATGAAATCAGCGGGTTCCTCGTATCCATCGGCGAGTATTACCGGGTTCCCCACCGGGAGGTGATCGTGGTTCACCAGCGGGGAATCCGCCACGAAGAGCTGCCGGTGGTGTACTTCATTGCGAAGAGGGCGTGCGTGCCTCCCGATACGATCACCCGGATGAGGCTTAAGGGTATGTCCTGGATGGACATCACCCTGCACTGCGGCCTGGGCCCGGATATCTATCTCGTCTCCGGCTACTGCGACGGCAAACGGCATCACCCCGGCCTGAAACACCGGGGCCTGAGCGATCACGACATCGTAAACCGGGTCAACCTGATCTTCCTGTCCGGGCACCACCGGTGCGCCCCGGACAGAATCATCAAGTACCGGTCACAAGGCAGGAGCTATATGGTGATCGACCGCGACTTCGCCCGTGAGAAGCATGAGGTGCGGCAGGCGGGAGCGGGACATCGTCCTGCGCGCTCCTGTGCAGGCTCCCGCGTCCTTCGATGCGGGAGGGTCAGCCCGCCATCGAATGTGGGAGCTCACGCAGATGGACGGTTGCTCGGTTTTTAGTGGTGAAATCCGTGAATGCGCGATGCACCGCCTCTTCGGAGAGGCCGAGGACCCGCGCCGCCTCGCCCGCGCTCACCTGGTGCTCCCAGGCATAGAGCAGCAGATCGAGCTTGTCGAAGGGTATGCGGAAAAAGAACTCTTGGTCGCTCACCGGCAGGCTGAAGGTGTCGGGTGAGGGAGGCCTCTCAACGATCTCGGGGATGACCTCGAGATAGCGGGCAAGCTGGTACACCTGGTTTTTGTAGACGTGCGCCAGTGCCTCGATGTCCGTGCCGCCGTCGCCGTATTTGCAGAAGTCGCCCAGGATGAACTCGGTTTTGTTCGTGGTGCCCGCCACAATGCAGTTCTTCTTCTCGGCCTCGGCATAGAGATGGATCATGCGCGACCTGATCTTGATGTTGGCAAACGAGGTGATCGCCCTGAAGGCATCCGGGCTGAGCCGCTTTTTTTTCACCGTGCCGTCCGGGAGCTGCACCTGGAGATTGTAGAAGCTGAACGAGTTTCTCTCCAGCAGATCGGTGGGCAGGGTGATATTGTACCTGCACTCCGGTGCATATTCAGGAACGAGCCTTTTGATGAACTCGTCCCGCGCGCGGTAGGAAACCACGCTCTCCACCGTGGGCGTGATGTCGGCCTGGCGGTATTGGATGCCCATCTTGTCTGCATGCATGCGGGCATAGCGGCTGCTGACCGGGCTCGACTCTTTCTCGGGAAGGATAAGCCCGTATACATGCTCCCTGCCCATGGCCCGGACCGCCAGCTCGGCCATGACCGCAGAGTCGACCCCTCCGCTCAGCCCCATTACCACGCCGGTCCTGCGATAGGCGCCCTTCACCTCTTGGGCCACGAACCGGCAGATCCGATCCGTCTCCTCCGCAGGAACTATCTTAAGGACATTGGTATCGAATTTCATATATTCCCTTCCTCCCCTCTCTGTCTTTTTCAAAAACCCGATCACGGTATGGACCTTTTAAGCGGCAAGCCTTTTGACCCTTGCTCCCTCAGTTTTTCCAGTGGATCAGATCGGAGCGGGTCAACGCGGTCTGATGCCTGGTGCCCGGCGCATTGACCAGGTGCCAGGCTGTATACTGTTCGGCATAGAGATCGGCCGACATGAGATCGATCCGCACGATCACCCGATATCCCCGCATCGCCGCGCCGGTTGCCGTGTGGAGCACGGCCCCGTTTGCCGCCGTACCCGCGACCACCACGGTCCTGACACCCTTTCTTTCAGAAACTTATCCAGATCCGCGGTGTAGAACTTGTCTACGCTCGGCCTGACCACCGGCTCACCCGGGGCCGGTCCGGACCCGGACAGGACAAAGGCTCCTGCCATCCACCGGCAAGAGTGGTCTGTGAATCGTTTTCCTTTCGCCATGATCATTCCCTCTATTCATCCGGTCATACCTGACTGATGCATAGGGTTAATAATACCGGAATGAGCCCGGTTTGCCACCGTGATCACGACAACAGTCTCGATCTTTCAAAAAAGCCCGGTCCAGGGCTTCAGTGACATGATGAAGCTGGCCTCCAATTCCGGAAAAAACTGGAGTTTTGGATTTCAGGAGTGTATCATTTCTGATAACCAAATCAAAAGCATCCACGATATTTTTAGAGAGAGGAGGAAACCATGGAACTCGATCAGGCGATTTCCGGCAGAAGGAGCATCCGCAAGTATACCGACTATGTGGTGAGCGATGAGGAGATCAGGGCCCTCATCGAGGCGGCGAAACAGGCTCCTTCGTGGGCCAATACCCAGGTCTGGGAGTTCATTGCGGTGCGGGACAAGAACCTCATCGAAAAAGTCGTGCAGACCTATGCCGAGAAGAATCCGGCCACCAAAGGCTCCCTGGGCGCATCCGTGCTCATCGCGGCCTGTGCGAAGACCGGCGTTTCCGGGTGCTACAGCGGCAAAGACGTCACCTCGCTCTCCAACTGGTACCTGTTCGACCTGGGCATGGCCGTGCAGAACCTGTGCCTCAAGGCCCACGAAATGAACCTGGGAACCGTGGTGGTGGGGCTCATGGATCATCAGGCCTGCAAAAAGGTGCTAAGAGTTCCCGCAGGCCACGAGGTAGTGGCCGTGATCCCGGTGGGCAGACCGGCTGCCCCGGGCAAGTCCGGTCCCCCGCGCAAAGAGCTTGCCGAGGTCCTGTATCGCGACACCTTCGGCACGGCGTTCTGAAGAGGCCCAGGTAGGTCATGGCCGACTACGGCGTGGAGATCGAGCGCAGGGGCAGGGTCGCTGCGGTGACCTTCAACCGGCGCGCACGGAAAAACTCCCTTGACGAACACATGTGGACCTGCCTGGAAGCGGTGACCGAAGATCTGGAGAAAAATCCGCCCCGGGCGGTGGTCATCACGGGAGCCGGAGACGAGGCCTTCTGCGCGGGATTTGACGTGAGCCCGGAAAACCCGCAGGTTTCGCGTCTGGCCGATGCGATGCAGAATCAGCGGAAAGGACCTGTCATGGAGCTCATACGGCGGGTCAGGATCTGCACCGACCGCCTCGTGGGCCTGCCGGTGCCCGTGATCGCGGCCGTCAACGGCCTTGCATACGGCGGCGGCGCGGAGATCGCCTCCCGGTGCGATTTGCGGGTCATGGATCCCCAAGCCGTGATCTGCTTTTCCGAGGTAAGGTTGGGCCTCATGCCAGACCACGGCGGCGTGGTGGGGCTCACCCGGCTCATCGGCCCCTCGAAGGCCGCAGACCTGATCCTCACGGGCAGGAAGGTTGGGGCCGGGGAGGCATTGGCTTTGGGATTGGTCAACCGGATCAGCGCACCGGGCAGGGCATTCGAAGAGGCGCTCGATCTGGCCCGGGCCATCGGAGAGAACGGGCCTCGGGCGGTGCGGCATGCCTTGAAAGTGATCCGGAAGACGCAGGATCTGACGCACGAGCAGGCGCTGGACCTGGAGATGATGGAGGCGGTTGACCTCATCGCGAGCAGGGAGTGCATTACCGGAATCGCAGCGTTTCTCATGAAACAAAAACCGGAATTTCCGGAAGTGGAATGAACATCCTGTCCTTCCGGGAGAAGATCAATGAGAGTATCGGGGTCAGATGTGCCGTTCTTGCCGGCTACCATGCCCGTCACCGGCCCGGATTGTCATCTGCTGAAAGCTCCTCCTGCCTGAGGGTGCTGTCCGGCATGAGGCCCGTGCCGGCGAGATAGCTGCACCAGCATGCAATTCCCAGCAGCTTGGCCCCGTCTTCGAGAAAGTAT
>ENA-UPXM01000554-UPXM01000554.1-activated-sludge-metagenome-genome-assembly--contig:-NODE-554-length-53876-cov-9.864161_pt1 | contig 53876 bp, 45 predicted proteins | sample MGYA00238178_ERZ772708 | MGnify/ENA primary metagenome ERZ772708 (study PRJEB29002, sample SAMN05720212) | activated sludge metagenome | isolation source: anaerobic digester from wastewater...
TTTACCCCCTTTCTGTCCCGTCCCGGATTCACACTGCTTTCATTTACCCCCTTTCTGTCCCGTCCCGGATTCACACTGCTTTCATTTACCCCCTTTCCCGTTTCCCCCAGGGGGGAAAAGCTCCTTCCAATGGATACTGTTGCTCAATTTGTTATATCAAATAATGAAATTCGTATTCCTTCCCAATATTAGCAGAATTCTCTTGCTCCTTCACCCCTGGGGGAAGGCTGGGAAGGGGGTATAACCGGTAGGGAACTACAGGTGATTAAATAATTACAAAATGACCTCAGGACCTCCTTATTCATTTACACTATTTTCTGTTATACCCCTGCAGTCACTTACCTCTTTGCATTCACTAACCCCCTTTCCCGTTTCCCCCCAGGGGGGAAAAGCTTCTTCCAATGGAGGTTCCAGGGGAGCGTAGAACTTAAAGCACAAGTCATTCAAGTTGTGCAGGTAAAGCCCCCTAGGGGTTGGGGATTAAGCCTCGAATATCTGCCGGGGGAAACTCAATGTGGAAACAGGTACCGGTTTCAGCCTCCGACTCAAACCATATTGTTCCACCCGCGTTTTCAACATTTCGTTTCACGATGGAAAGTCCGAGACCGGTTCCGGATGATTTTGTTGTGAAATTAGGAGTAAACATTTTTGATTTCAGCGACTCCGGAATACCGCATCCATTGTCGCAGACAGAAACCAGAATCCTGTCACCCTTCCTTTCCAGGTTGACCTTTATAACTCCGGCTTTCCCGGGAGGGATCGACTGAATCGCGTTCTTTATCAGATTCGAGAAAATACTGTTAACCTGTTCCTTGTCGGCATTGATAATAAAACGGTCGGAATGAGGAGCGCTGATCCTGAATGTTATCCCGTCGCTGCTCTTGAACAGCTCCATGGTAATCCTTATCTGCTCAAGAAGATCCAGCTCCACGGGATTTGCCACGGGGATCCTTGCAAAGGAGGAAAAGGCCGACGCGATCGACGACAGGTTATCTATATACTCTATCTGATTCCTGGTAAACCTTTCAAGCCTTTCTTCAAAGCCCGGAACTCCGTCTGTCCACGACTTGAACAACTGCTGAACATTCAGTTTCATGGGAGTAAGGGGATTCTTTATCTCGTGCGCTATCTGCTTTGCCATCTCCCTCCATGCATATTCCCTTTCCGAATTGGCTAGCTTCTGGGCACTTTGCTCAAGCTCGTCAACCATCCTGTTGTACTGCCTTACCAGATCACCCACCTCATCATTGCCCTTATAGGAAAGATGCTCACTTTTCTTCCCCAGCTCCACCGACGCCAGCCTGCTGCTCAGCATGGCCAGGGGCGCAGTAAGCCTTTGACTTATTATCACCGCCAAACCGGTGGCAAGTACAATCAGGAGAAGAGTGAAATTGATGACAGCCACTATAATGCCCGAAATCTCCCTGGCCAGAATACTCTGCATCCTGAAATATGGCAGATTGACATAAGTAAGAAGTTCATTGTCAATATTATAAAAAGGAGCATAGCCGGAGACATATTCCAATTTGCCAATCTTCTCCTGCTGGAAATATTCGGTCTTCTTGAGGATGAACATATTGATAAAGGCGATGTTGTCCATCCTCCTGCTCACAAGGTCGCGGTAATAGATCTCGGGACGTGAGGAGGAAATGAGAAAACCGTAGGAATCGTATAGATTGATATCCGTGTTGAAAATGTTGGAAAGCCTTACCAGCACTTCTTCAAGAGTGTTGTTGTTGTCATCCTTCCTGTCGCGGCTCAGATCCCTTTCCGAGAAAATCATGTCATCAAGCTCCATGTTTATGGAACTCAGCTTTTCCTTTATGTTCTCATAATGCTTCTCCCTGTGTTGCCTGATTGTAAGGGATGCTATCACGAAGCCTATAAGAGTGAAAGAGATAATAAGTATCCCTATGAAGGACAACTGCATTTTTTGCCTGAAGTTGAAGCCGACCGGCTTTCCTATCGAAGGCTTCATACTTATGAAGTTAATGAAGCTGGAAAAGAGGAACACGAAAACAAAGATATAGGCAAAGGATATCAGGATGTCCTGGAATGATACCACCGGACTTCCTATCACCACCGTTACATTACCGTTACGGTACAGGAAGAGCTTGTGTGAATCGGCCTTTAATAAGCCGTAATCCATCACATCGTCGACGTACATCAGGTCGGTGGTGTTGAATGGGAAATCGCCGGTCCTGATAACCAGGTCGCCGTTAATGTATTTGGCAAAGGAGTAATCCTTCAGTTTTGCATAGCCATGGTATTTCTTGTCGAGAAGCAGTTCCGAATAGCCGGGCTGAAACACCCTGATATCGCTGTAAAGGTCGATGAACAGCCCGTTATGCCTTGAATTGTCCAGATCGAAAAACAACCGGCCAAGGTAACTTGCCCGCCCCTGTTTGCTGTCGATAAAATAGAATCCCGTCCCGGTCAGCTGATGACCGTTCTCTATGATCCTCTCATCGAAAAAGCTGTAGCAGTCTTCATAAAACTGGTTATGAATCCCGACGCTCAGCGAATCATTCCTCCGGCACAGAACGATGCTGAGATTGTAATTCCCCCAGTAACCTGTAAAATAGCGTTCATGTAAATAAGTAAGGATACTGTTGAAATTATCGCTCCCGAAATACGGAACATCCATCATCCTCTTCAGGGTGGTGTCAGATGAAATCACAGGCCACATATCGAGCAGCAGATGCTCGGCAGTCGGATCGTTCTCGGTGGAATAGCTGAGAAGCTGTATCTTGATGTTCTCCTTGTTCTTCTCCGATGAATAATAGGCAATCACGAACAGCGAATAAACCGAAAGTGCCAGCGAAAGAACCAGCGATCTGTTGAAGCGGCTGGCATCGCGGCGGCTAAAAAACCATAAAAGAAGCACAACTGAAAGCCAGAATACCGAAACTGCAAGAAGCGGAAGCAGCTCCTTTCCGAAGAACAGCGGAAAAGGAAGCAGGGTTGCCAGGGCAGCAAGGCATACTGTTGAAAGCGACGGACGGCTTTCCGAACGGAATACAAGGAGTATGTAGAGAAACGGTACACTGAACAACAGGATGATTACCATAAATCCGACCAGACTGAAAAGGTCGAGATTCAGTACCTTGTAAGTCTCGAAATTAATATTTGAATTGAAGACCAGATGAGTGAACACCTCGTGATAAAGGCTGAACATCAATGACCCCGGAAAGAGTAACAGAGTCAGAATGTGCCAGCTTGATATACCGGTCCTTTTAATCCGTTCGCTGTCTTTCAGAAGCAAAAAAAACATGAAGGCAAACATCGACAACAGGATGCTCAGAAGGAACAGATGCCCGAGTGAAGGAATAAAGCCGTTCATGGTGTACCTGAAGGGGGAAAAGAGTTCGGTCTGCGACAGCACAGCGGGTTTCCCGGCTATAAGTACAATCAGATAGACAAGCAGTGGCAAGCCCGAAGAGATCAGTAAGGCAATGCCATGTTTCCCGCGCGCGGCATAACAGCGGGCAAGGCAGCGTACCAGGTACAGAATGGCAATAAAAGCCAGTCCCCAGAGAAAAAGAGGTATATGGATAAAGCCTGTCCGTCCCTTCTCCGGGGGATAGATCAGGGAGAAAAGAAAAGTGCCGTCGGATGAGTAAACATGATAATCGGAGGCATTCCTGTCGAAGCTGAAACCGGTGGAAGCCGGGATCCGGAAATCCTTCTCAAATCCGTTGCTTATAATATCATTCTCCAGACTGTAATCGCTCCTGAGCCTGAGCAGACCGAGAATATTCTCAGGCCCGGCTTCCACCTTGCCCGTGAGAAACCAGCCGTTCTGGAGAAAGACAAAGGGTTTGCTGTACAGGGAATCATGAAGTACGCGGGGAGCATCAAAATCCGTATCCGACCAGCTTATAAGCCTGTCGCCCAGGTATTCAAGGATAGTGATGCCATTCTCACCTGCCCTGGCAAACAGGTTGTTTTCCACTTCCGTACCATGAGGCACACCGCTGGCGAGAATGGGCTTCATCCCCTCAAGACACTGCTCCATGATATTTTCCTTCTCCCAAAGTATCCTGTTGAACCTGCGGGTCAGAAACTTGTATTCAAAATTTCCCATATAGACCAGCTCGGCCGCCAGCGCGAGAAGGACCAGAAACACTGCCAGCAAAAACGGGGTGATCTTTAGCTTTCCTTCCTTCATCTTTTACAAAATAACTGCCTGTTAGTGATGATATGGTTCTCCCTTTATAACGGTGAATGCCCTGTAAAGCTGTTCGAGGAACAATAATCGTACCATCTGATGCGAAAATGTCATCCTTGAAAGCGACATGACCATACCGGCCCTGCTCCGTATTTCATCCGCGAAACCCCAGGGACCCCCGATAACAAAGAGAATCCGCTTCTTACTGATCATAAGACTCTTCTCAAGCCATGAGGAAAACTCAATTGTTGAAAACTCTTTTCCCCTTTCATCAAGAATAACTATGAAGTCATCCTCAGTGAAGAATCCAAGCATCTGACCTGCTTCCCCGAGCTTTCTTTCTTCCTCAGGCATATTGCGGGTAAGCCTTATTTCAGGAAGACTGACGATCTCAAACGGCAAATAGCGCCTGATACGTTCCTCATAAATCGACAGGCCCTCCTTCAAGTATCTTTCAGTGGTTTTCCCGGTCTGCAATAAGACAATCTTCATAATTATTGGCCCGACTTTTGCATGTAATCGCTTGTCCGGCGCCGTATACAAAAATAATATAATAACTTGCTCGGGCAAGCTTTACGCGGCAAAGGCCGGAAAGGGTTTTCTTTGTAATAAATTAATTTAAATTTGCATTCTGTAACCTGAACGCGGAATATTAATACATTGAAATAAATGAGGTTTTTAATTTCAACGGCGATCATCCTGTTTACAATCAGCTCACCGGGAGCCATTTGCCAGGAAGCTCAGGCAAAAATCCCCGCGGGAATATCCCTCTCATTTAAAACGGGAAATACCGCGGAACTGGCAAAATACATGAATTCCACTGTTGAACTGCTGCTCCTTGATAAAGAAGATTTCTATAAAAAAGCTGTCGCCGAAACCATCCTTAAAGATTTTTTCAGTCAGTATCAGGCAAAGGATTTCATAATACGCCATCAGGGAGCCCGCAACGATGCTCAATACGCCATTGGCAACCTTAGTACCGAAAAAGGCAACTTCAGAGTCTACTTCCTCCTTAAAAAGGTAGGGAACAACTTACTAATTCACCAGATACGTATTGAAGCCGACAACACACAATAGGATACTTGAGGAATTCATAGCAGGATGTCTGAGGGAGGATATAGGTGACGGTGATCATTCTACACTTGCTTCAATACCGGGAAAAGCCACCGGAAAAGCACGGCTGCTTATAAAACAAAAAGGTATCCTTTCGGGATGTAAGGTTGCAGAAGAGCTGTTCGGGATAATCGATCCCGGACTGAAGTTCGAAGCTTTCATTGACGACGGCAGCAGGATATCTCCCGGTGATATTGCTTTCCATGTATCCGGGAAAATACATTCGATACTTAAATCCGAAAGACTCGTCCTCAACATCATGCAGAGAATGAGCGGGATCGCCACAAGCACCGGAATGTATGTTGAGAAACTTGCAGGCCTCGATACCAGGATACTCGATACCAGGAAAACAACTCCCGGAATGCGATTCCTTGAAAAGGAGGCAGTGAGGGCAGGCGGAGGCATGAATCACAGAATGGGTCTCTACGATATGATAATGCTTAAGGATAACCATATCGACTATGCAGGAGGAATTGAGAAAGCTATCCGGAAAACCAATGATTACCTTAAAAAAACCAAAAAGAACCTGCTTATTGAAATCGAGGCCAGAAACCTTGACGATGTAAAAAAAATCCTGGAAACAGGAGGTGTTAACCGGATAATGCTCGACAATTTCAACCTGGCCGACACCAGGGAAGCAGTAAGGCTCATCGGCAAAAGATACGAAACCGAATCGTCGGGCGGAATCACCCTTGAAACAATCAGGGATTACGCCGAATGCGGGGTTGATTTCATATCAGTCGGAGCTCTTACACATCACATCAATAGCCTCGATATGAGCCTGAAAGCATTTTAATACAACATATCTGTCAGTAAATGAGAAAATGGATCTGCCTTATGCTTGTGCTGCCTGCACTGGCCGGCTGCAAAGAAAAAGTGGTCAGTCACTGGTTCACAGCTGAAAAAGCCATTGCATACTTCAGCAAAATTGAGGAAGCCTGCAACAGGGATGCCGGAAAACTATGGGGAAAAAACCTTTACGGCCCCCTGATGTTCATCGAGCGCACAAGCAGGAAAATAACTGCAAACATGCCCGATAACGAAGGCCTGCTAAAACTCAAGGACGGTGTCTATACCGGCACCTACCCCGCCGAAAACATAATAAACACCACATCAATTATTTACGGAGGTACAACATTCGGCATGGCCCCTCTTCCGGCCGAGGAAGACAATTACAGGATAACAATCAGGGGAATCCACGCCCTCTTTCACAGCTTTCAGAAGGAAAAAGGCATTGATCCCGAGAATTTCAACATCCTTATAATGGATGAAAAGGAAGCCCGACTGTGGATGAAACTGGAATGGAAAGCGCTCAAAAAAGCTATCATGTCCGAGGGCGAGGAACAAACGCTGGCAATAAGGGATGCTCTTATCTTCAGGGGATCGAACAGAGAATCATATCAGCGTTATGCACTGCTTGAAAACAAATTCGAAGCCTACGAGGGCCTGGCAACATTCACATATATGCTGGTGGGATCGGACAATTATAAAGAATTCAAAACCAGACTCCTGGAGTATCTCGACAGGATCTACGGTTTCCAGTCGTACGCGAGGTCCTACGGTGCAATTCACGGGGCCCTTTATGCATGCCTGCTTTACAGGCAGGGATTCGATTTCAAAAGCATATCACCCGATACGACCGACCTCGGGAGACTCGTTAAAATGCAGTACCAGATCGAACTTCCCGAAAAATGCCGTGACGTTGCCGGTTCCATAGCCCTTCACTACAACATCAACGAGATATACCGCGAGGAAGACCAGCGTCTGCAGGAAATAAAGGAAAGACTGAACGACAGGGTAAGCAACTTCACCGAAAGGCCTGTCGTGCTTCTCGAACTTGAAAGTCCTTCTTTCGATTTTGAACCTGAAGATGTGAGCTACCTCGATACCCTGGGAACCCTGTATCACGGGCTGCGTGTTTCGGACAACTGGGGAAAACTGACGGTGACCGAGGGCGACTGCCTGGTTTCAAACAACTATAAGTTTATCAGGATAACGGCCAAAGGTATTAAACAGGACCGAAATCATGCAAGTGGAGAGGGATGGCAGATTATCCTCAATGACGGCTGGGAAGTGGCAAGATCGGAACAAAGCTTCTTTATCAGAAAAAGAATGTATTAAGCCCGGCCTCCCGAAAGGCCCCCCTTGTTCCCTATTGGCCCTGCTCCAGTTCGCGGAGCGACTCTTCAAGCGATTTTATCCTTGACTCGGCATCTGCTTTCTTCTTCCTTTCAACATCGATGACAGCCCTCGGGGCATTCTGAACAAAACGTTCATTGCCCAGTTTCTTCATCACTGTATCCAGGAAACCTTTCTGGTAGCTGAGCTCCGCGGCAATCCTTGCTTTTTCAGCCTCAATATCAATCATATCCCCCAGCGGAATGTAATACTCGGTGGTTCCTACCATGAATGAAGCTGAATTGCCGGGTTTTTCCGAAACAAAGCGGACTTCCGAAAGATTGCAGAGCTTTATTATCACATGCATGAAAGCATTATCGAATGATGAGATTTCCGTCCTTACGAGTAGACTGAGCTGATCCCTTCCAGGAATCTGTTTCTCCTTCCTTACCGAACGAATGGCAGTGACAGTCTCCTTCGCGATGTCAAAACTTGCCAGCATTTCCCTGTCGTACTTTCCTGCCTTTGGCATGGGCGATATCATGATGCTTTCTCCTTCGCCGCGCCGCGAAATCTGCTGCCATATTTCCTCCGTTATGAATGGCATGAAGGGATGGATAATCCTTAGCAGACTGTCGAAAATGGCTACCGTGGCTTTATATGTGATGCTGTCAACAGGTTTCCCGTATTCCGGCTTGATAATCTCGAGGTACCAGGAGGAAAACTCATCCCAGAACAGCTTGTAGGAATTCATCAGGGCTTCCGAAATCCTGAATTTCCTGAAATTGGAATCAATCTCCGCGATGGATTTCTTAAGTACCCCGTTCATCCAAAGGACAGCCGCGGCCGACGATTCGGGCTGACTTACCGAATCATCAACATTCCAACTCTTTACAAGCCTGAAGGCGTTCCATATCTTGTTAGCGAAATTTCTTCCCTGCTCGGGAAGTGAGTCGTCATACAAAAGATCATTGCCTGCCGGCGAACAAAGCATCATTCCCACCCTCACCCCGTCGGCTCCGTATTTGGCTATCAGGTCAAGAGGCTCAGGTGAATTGCCCAGCGACTTCGACATTTTCCTGCGCTGCTGGTCGCGAACCAATCCGGTGAGGTAAACGTTGCTGAAAGGCTTCATGCCCCGGTATTCATAGCCCGCGATGATCATTCTTGCGACCCAGAAGAAAAGGATCTCCGGTGCCGTGATAAGGTCGTTCGTGGGATAATAGTATTTAAGGTCGGGATTATCCGGATTGTTGATACCGTCAAAGCAGGTTATCGGCCAGAGCCATGATGAGAACCAGGTGTCGAGAACATCCTCGTCCTGCTTCAGATCACTTTCCTGCAATGACCTGTTGCCGCTTTTCTCCCTGGCAAGAATCAGGGCCTTCCCGGGATCCTCGGCGACAACAAACTCATTTTCCGAATAATACCACGCCGGGATACGGTGACCCCACCAGAGCTGGCGGCTGATGCACCAGTCATGGACATTCTCCATCCAGTGACGATACAGATTCCTGAACTTGGCCGGATGAAGCTGCACGTCACCGTTCATAACCGCCTCGAGTGCAGGTTTTGAGATATCCTTCATTTTAAGGAACCATTGAACCGAAAGACGGGGTTCAATTACGGCATTGGTCCTTTCGGAACGGCCTATCTTGTTAGTGTAGTCTACAATCTTTACAAGATCGCCTGTACGCCTGAGCTCTTTCTCAGCAAGCTCCCTTGCCTCAAACCTGTCGGTTCCCACGAAGAGACCGGCATCATTGCTGATGGTGCCGTTGGGATTGAATACATCTATCGAAGGAAGCTTATGCCGGATTCCTATCTCATAATCGTTAATGTCGTGTGCCGGAGTGATCTTAAGGCAGCCCGTACCGAACTCCATATCAACGTAATCATCAAAAATGAAAGGAACCTCACGGTTCACCATCGGTACTATCACCTTCCGGCCGCGCAGCCGGGCGTACCTTTCATCGGCCGGATTTGCACAGACTGCCGTGTCGCCGAGAATGGTCTCCGGACGTGTGGTGGCAACCGTTATATAATCATCTTCACCTGCAATCCTGTACCTTACATAATATAACTTCGACTTTTCTTCAGTGTAATTAACCTCTTCGTCCGATACTGCCGTCATGGCCTGCGGATCCCAGTTGACCATCCTGACACCCCTGTAAATGAGGCCCTTGTTGTAAAGGTCAACAAATACCCTGATCACCGAATCGTACCGCTTTTCGTCCATTGTGAAAAGAGTGCGGTCCCAGTCGCACGAAGCTCCCAGTTTCTTCAGCTGTTCCAGTATTATCCCTCCATGCTTATGAGTCCATTCCCATGCAACATCAAGGAAGGCTTCCCTGCCAATATCCTGCTTCTCAATCCCTTCCGACTTCAGCTTCGCAACCACCTTTGCTTCCGTGGCTATCGAGGCATGATCAGTTCCCGGAACCCAGCAGGCATTCCTGCCCTGCATCCTTGCCCTCCTCACAAGCACATCCTGAATGGTGTTGTTAAGCATGTGACCCATGTGCAGAACTCCTGTAACGTTGGGAGGAGGAATTACAATTGTATAGGGCTCTCTGCCATCGGGTACGCTCCTGAAGAATCCGTTCTTCATCCAGTAGTCATACCATTTGCTTTCTGCTTTCCCCGGTTCGTACTTGGACTGAATTTCCATTTTATGATCTTAAATGATTGCTTTTGAATGAAACAGCAAAAATATAAAAAATCATCGGATGAGCTTATACCCTGTAAAAAGTTGGACCATAAAAGATCAGTATATGCGAAATGAAAAGAATTACAGGACCTTAAAACATCCTCTGATTTATGTTATAACAATGTTATAACATAGGTTATAACGTTGTTATAACGTGTTCAAACCGGGATTTCCGCTTCCTGAATGATCCGACAGCTGAAAAGGCATACCTGCCGGGGTATGCAAATAAGATCAAAATCACTTTGTTTATCAGGATTTTTAATAATTTTGTGTAAGTTAATAAAGAACAATAATTCCTTTTAATATATGCCATATGTTTCCGAAAGAGGAAAGGCAATGCCCGCCTCACCAATAAGAAAGCTTATACCATTTGCAGAGGAAGCCGCGAGGAATGGTGTTAAAGTCTATCCTCTCAACATAGGCCAGCCCGATATTCAGACTCCGCGGCTTGCTCTTGATGCCATACGGAATATCAGACAAAAAGTTATCGCGTACAGCCATTCCGCCGGAAATGAATCATACAGGAGGAAGATCGCGAAATTCTATCGCAATATCGGGATAGAAGTTGACTATACCGACCTACTGATCACAACGGGAGCATCGGAAGCTATAACATTTGCCATGTTTTCATGCCTCGACGCGGGAGACGAAATAATAACATCCGAGCCTTTTTATGCCAATTACAACGGATTTGCAGTCTCGACCGGTGTAAAAATAGTTCCGGTAACGTCAAGCATAAAAAACGACTTTGCCCTGCCACCGGTGGAAGAGATCCGGGAAAAAATCAATCCCAGGACCAAAGCCATACTTATATGCAATCCCAATAATCCGACAGGCTATCTTTATTCGAAGGAGGAGCTAAACAAGCTGAGGGACATTGTGAAAAAGCACAATCTCTACCTTTTCAGCGATGAGGCATACAGGGAGTTCTGCTACGACGGCGAGGACCATTTCTCAGCCATGAAGCTCGGGGGAATTGAAGATAACGTCATTATGATCGACTCTGCATCAAAGAGATACAGCGAATGCGGGCTACGTATCGGCGCACTGGTAACCCGAAACAGGAATGTGATAGAAACCGCCCTGAGAATAGCCCAGTCGAGGCTCTCCCCTCCCGGTCTCGGACAGATTGCAGGTGAGGCATCGATCGACACACCGCCTGAATATTTCAGGGGGATAAACAAGGAGTATACTCTGAGGAGAAACTTCATGGTGGACGCCCTGAACAATATGCCGGGAGTTTATTGTCCTAAGCCAAAGGGTGCTTTTTATGTAATGGCTAAACTTCCTGTTGACGATTCCGACAGTTTTGCCCGATGGATACTTGAAAAGTTTGAATATAAAAAGCAAACCGTGCAGCTGGCTCCCGGATCAGGATTCTATTCAACACCCGGTATGGGTAAAAATGAAGTCAGGATTGCCTATGTCCTGAATACCGACGATCTTAAAAACGCGATGGAAACACTTGCAGAAGCTCTGAAAGCATATCCCGGCAGGGTGTAAGGGAGGATGAAAATGGCACTGAATACAATCAACTGCATAGCAATCGACAACGATCCCGCCACTCTCAAAGTGATCAGGGAATACTGCTCCAGAATACAGTTCCTGAATCTTACAGGAGTCTTCTCCAATCCTTTTGAGGCATCTCACGACATTAATAACAACCAGCCCGAACTGATTTTCATAGATGTGATGACGCCCCAGATCACAGGACCTGAATTCATCAAGACGCTCTATAACCCGCCGCTGGTGATCTTTATGTCAACTTCGCCGGAACAGGCTATTGAAGGATTCGAGTGCGATGCTGTCGATTACCTGTTGAAACCGGTCTCTTTTGAAAGATTCTCAAGGGCCGTGAACAAGGCTTTCATGCTGATGAAAATGAAGAATCCGGCCGAACTGTCCCAGCCTGAATCCCTTTCGCTGCCCGGAAGTTTCCTCCTCGTAAAGGTGGAGTACACGACAATACGTGTGGACCTGAATGAGATCCTTTTTATTGAAGGGCTGAAGGACTATGTCAAGATACATGCGGAAGGAAGACTGATTCTTACCAAGACCACCATGAAGAATATTATGGACAAGCTGCCTGCAGATTTATTCTTCAGGGTGCATAAATCATATATCATATCGCTCGACAAGATAGATATGATAGAAAACAGCCGCATTGTTATCGGAAATCAGCGAATACCCATCGGGGAGTCGTACCGCCCCGTTTTTTTCGAACTTCTTAACAGGAATATGATTTAGAGGTACTGCCGCTTTCTGAACCACAGATCGCGGAGTGAGAGATCGATGCTGAGGGTGACGAAGTTCTCCCTGAAGAGATCCCTTTTAATTGATCCGTTCTGACCGAACTCAAGAGTAGTATTTACAACACTTACCACACCCTTGAGAGGTATCCCGATACCCATCGAAACCGCGCGGTAATCAATCGGAACACCCTTGATCACCATGTACGATTCACGGTATTCCCCTCCAAACCTGTACATTACCATACTGACACTACCCTTCCTGATGCCCTGCGAGGGAAACTCAAATCCGGCAGATATCCTGTTTGAGTTCCTTGTATGAAAGTAATAGGCGCTTGACATGTCGGCTTCCTCCCAGCTGCTCCATTCATAATCGATACCTGCCTTGAAGTAATTCCTGCGTACCGACAAACCTCCTCCCATGGTCGTGGGAATGCTGTACCGGTACTTCCTGCTTTTCAGGATCTCCGTCTCATACTTGGTCTCAATGATGGTGGTATTCCTGGTTCTCAGTTTCTTGCCATCGCTGTAGATAAGTCCGATATTGAATTTCCAGTCCTTGACATCAACCTGGTAATTAAGTCCGTAATTCAATGTAAAGTTGGAAAGGTAGGTAATGTCCGACAGCGAAAACTCGTAAGCCTTTGATGCTTCAATATGGGTAATGTCGCCAAAAAGGTATGACGCGTTAACTCCGAGCGAGAGTTTCTTTATGAAACTGAAAGCTCCGCCCACGTAAAACCTGTTTACACCTCCCTTGCCAATGTATGACTTGAGGTACTCAATGTTTGTACCCTCAAGGAAGGCTTTCGTGTTGATGTTATAGCCAACCGAGCTGTAAGGGGTGAAGCCGAAACTGGTTGAGAACCACGGTGAAACCCTGAAAGCCATGGCCATGTACCTGAAATTGGCATTAAGCAATGACTGCTTTTCCTTCGATGTCTGAAAAACTGAATATTTTGAAAAAATACCTACCTCAAAGATTGTCAGGAGGCTGTCAAGACCATCGTATGACGCGGGGTTACCGTAATTGATGGCACGATCCGTAAGAAAGGCAATGTTGGTTCCTCCCATGGCTCTCGAAAGTCCGGAAGCATTGCCTTCAAGTATCCCCATGCCGAAGATGGAATAGGGCGATGAGGTTATCTGGGATGAGAGGGTGCCGGGTAGCGCGATCATCAGCATCAATGCAAGCGAATATATGGTTAACTGTCTCCGCATCATCCTTTCAATAAGATAAATAATAAAGCTTCAGTTTAACCGGCGGACGGCGGCCCTCAACAATAAGCCTTTGAAACCTTGCACCCTGTTTTGTTGATGCCAGACCGAGTATAAGGCTCTGATTGGGATCGAAATATGAGTCGGACAACTCATTCAGAATAAAATCGGTTATGTCGAAGGTATACCTGTTATTCTCATGGAGGTAATCGTCGAACTCGAACAAGGCCTTGAGATGCTGGTTATTGCCATCCCTGAGCATACTCATGTTGTTTTTCTTGTCGCCCGAATAAATGTAAAGACTGTCGGGCAAAGGGAATTTTTCGTAGCTGAACTTTTCAGGTTCTACAACAAGCTCAGCCTTCAGTACCTTCCAGCCATCGCCGGCCATCAGATTCTGAACAGTGGGGAACTTGCACTTGACATAAAGACCGGTCATCCCCTGCATGAATGCCTTGTTGCCGGTAAGCTTTGCCGGAACCTCGTTCCTGTTTTCCCTGATGTCAGCCAGGGGAGTCCGCGAAAGATCAAAATCTACCTTGTTGAACTGCCTTCCGATGTCACCCATCTTTATGACAAGCTCTTTCTTTTCCTGCTCTTCCCTGTTTATATGATAGAAAATCTTCAGTACAAGCTTTTCGGTGCCTGCAGCGAATCCGAGAATTGCATTGTTGACAACTGAGCCTGAGGTCAGAACGAATCCCTTTACATAATTCCTGAAAAAATCCTCACTCGATACCCTTTCGTCCTTGCTCCTGATCAGGCTGAAAAGCTCTTCGCCGAAAGCATTCACGTTAAGGTATACAGCAGTGTCGCGCCCATTGGGTTCCGGAAGGAAAACGACTGTCGACATGGGCTCAGGCTCATAGTTGAAGGAGGAAGTGTTGAATAAAGCAGTTGAAGCGTTGTAAAGAATCCGTTCCAGATTGATGGGAACAATCTGTTCCGTCATCCTGTGAACACTTACAGACATAGGATAAAGGGTATCCCCTATGTTCTTCGATGTGTAATTCAGGATAAAGGCTGCCGAGTCGTAAATCGCCTTCTCCTCTATCTCACCGAAGATATCATATTTGAGATCGAAGAAAGACCTGCTGGTTATAAGGCCAAAGATGGTATCTTCGTAATTGCCTACATAGGCAATCTGCTTCGACGATGTAATGATTGAATCCACAAGAATGGTAGAAAGGTCAACCCGGAAGGTGTCAACGATTTCCAGCCTGGTCTCAGGCATCATAAACCCCGTACCAATCGTAAACTCATTGGTCTTGGTACATGAACCAATCAGTACGATTCCCAATACAATCAACAATAAGATCTGTCTTCCTTTCTTGCCCTTCCCGGTACCCTTCATCAATCTTATAAGGTTTATGCAAATGAATACTAAAACGGGATGTAAACAAAGCAAATATATACAAAAACCACAAATGAGTAGACATACCGCCGTTTTTAAGAGATATTTCCCGGCGACAATCCGGAATGCATTGAAAATTACAGCCGGTTTTTTCCGCATATAAGTTTTGTCGATAATTATTCATATCTTGTCTACGATTTTAAGGCATATATCTACAAAGCTTTTAATTAAAATATGCTTCAGATAGTTTTGTGAGAATTATTTAAAACTTAATAAAGGGAAAGATGACATACAAAGAGGTAAAGATTTGGATTAAAGTACTGGTATTGATTCTTGCTGTACCTTTCTTTAATTCATGCGATAAACCGGAGGAGGAGCTTGTCGGCAACTGGGTGGAGTTATCGGACTTTGATGGTTTGCCAAGAGCAGATGCTGTAGGCTTCGTGATCGGCAGCAAGGCTTATGTCGGAACCGGGTATGACGGAGATAATTTTCATAATGATTTTTGGGAATATGATCCTGCAAGGAACTCATGGACACAGAAAGCCAGCTTCCCCGGAAGTGCCCGCAGCCAGGCAGTGGGGTTCAGCACTGATACAAAAGGCTTCATCGGAACCGGATGGGACGGCAGATACAGGCTGAAGGATTTCTATGCCTATGATGCCGCATCAAACACATGGGCCCAGACAGCAGATCTGGAAGGATCAGCAAGACGTTCGGCAGTAGCATTCTCGATCAACAACAAGGGTTACGTGGGAACAGGCGACAGCGTTGCGAATTTCAAGGATTTCTGGGAATATGATCCTGCATCGGATGTTTGGAACAAAGTGTCGAGTATCGGAGGCAGCAAGAGAACCAGCGCCGCCACCTTTGTAATAAACGGAAAGGGATATGTGATAGGCGGCATTGACAACGCCGATTATCTTAACGACATGTGGAGATATGACCCCGCTACCGACGAATGGACAAAAATGAGAGCCATCGCCAATGTCTCCAACGAAACTTACGACGATAACTACTCGACCATAAAGGGAACCGGCAAGGTTGGTTTTACAATCAACGGTAAAGGCTACCTGGCAACAGGCGGTATGACAACCGGTGCAGAAGTATGGGAATATGACCCTGTTACCGATCTGTGGTCGGAAAAATCAAACTTCGAGGGCTCAACAAGGTCTGACGCCGTCGGTTTTGCCATCGGCAACCGCGGTTATGTCACAATGGGTAAAAGTTCAGCTTATTACTTCGACGATATCTGGGCATTCGATCCTGATGCCGAGATGAACGAATATGACTGATAAAACAAAAAAGGCTTTACTGATATTTGCCCTTTTCGCGGTAATAACTGCTGCTGCTGCAGCATTTGCCGGAAAAGGGCATTTTTATGACCTTAGCCTGTTCAGAAGCGGCGACGGCTGGGGCTACGACATAGCTGTGAAGGGAAATGTCCTGATCCACCAGCCTTTCATGCCGGCCGTCGAAGGCGAAATACCTTTCCCCGACAAGGTGTCTGCAAGAAAAACAGCCCGACTGGTAATCAGAAAAATGAAAAACCGGGAAATACCATCGGTGACACGGGAGGATATCAGGAGGATCGTTGGGGAGTAAAGGCGCAGGGCACAGGGAAAGTCGTGCAGGTCGTGCAAGTCTCTTACAATGAGATATTAGCGAAGGTTGCATCGGATGGATCCCCTCCTCGGAGAGCCTGCCCCGCCCTAAGCGGGGGGTTGGGGGTGGGTTTTTTGCGCAGGGCGCAGGGCGTGAAACCCCGAACTTCGAACAGCTAACTGCTTACTTGTAAAGCAGGTATTTGCTTCTTAGCTGGGCGAAGTTTTCAAGACCTTGTTTCCAGGTTTCTCTTATCTCGGCGGAGCTCATGCCTTTCCGGATCTGCTCCCTAAGCTCCGGGCCGCCGGCAAGGACATCAAAATAGCGCGTGAAAAATCTGCTCTTGTCGGGATAGTTGTTGTATGCATCTATCACCCACCCCAGGTTCAGTTCAGGTGAGGGAACCAGCCCGTCGGCAAGGGCATCGCGAAGGTCTGTGCCATAACAAAGCTGCCCGAGAAGCGGAGGATTAGTCGCCCCGCTCACGCTTTGGGGTGTAAAGCTGAACCCGGTGTCGGGAAGTTCAGGTGAGCCGTAAACCTGGAAAGGAAAGGCGGTACCCCTTCCCAGCGACAGATTAGTGCCTTCAAAAAAGCAGATGGACGGATAAAGATAAACCGAATTCTGGTTTGGCAGGTTCGGCGAAGGCCTCACCGGCAACTCATAGAGGGTCTGATGATCATAGTTCCGGCAGGCGACAACCGTCAGCCTGCACCTGACACCGCCGCTGAGCCAGCCTTCCCCGTCAATCATACGGGCATACTCCCCGATAGTCATCCCATGCACTATCGGAACGGGATGCATTCCCACAAATGACCGGTAAGAAGTATCGGGAATGTTGCCGTCGACATAAAAACCGTTCGGATTAGGTCTGTCGAGAACTATACATTCAACATTGTTTTCAGCACAGGCTTCCATAACATAATGAAGGGTTGAGATGTATGTATAGAACCTGGCTCCCACATCCTGTATGTCGAACAGCACAGCATCGATGCCTTCCAAATCCTCAGGACGGGGCTTGAAATTTTTCCCGTAAAGACTGATGACAGGAATGCCTGTGGAAGGATCCCTTCCGTCTTCAATATGACCGCCTGCATCAGCCATACCCCTGAATCCGTGCTCAGGTGCAAAAATAGCCCTGATGTCATAGCCCAGGCTCTTTAATGTATCTACCAGGTGGGTTTTTCCAACCATTGAGGTCTGATTGGCAACTACCGCCAGCCTTTTTCCCGAGATCAGACCACTGTACTGATCTGTCAGCCAGGCACCCGGAAGTGGCGGCTCAGGCTGCCTGCCGCAGGATGACTGAATCCCGAAAGCTGACAACAGAAGAACTACAAGAAGTGATTTTTTCATCCGGCCGTGTTTTAATTATGCAAAAAGACATTAAGTCACACAAAGTTAAAAGCGCAAGGTATTAAATCAAGCTATTTATACTTACTTTTGACATGATTTTGCTTTATGAACTTTCCGTACTTCATAGCCCGGCGTCTCATAAAGGGACGAACTGAAAAGACTTCATTCTCGAGGCCTATAAACGTGATTGCTATAATCGGGATAGCCATGGGACTTGCTGTCATGATAATTGCAGTGGCGGTACTGACGGGCTTCAAGCAGCAGATCCGCGATAAAATTGTAGGTTTCGGCTCAAACATACAGATACTGAATTTCGACTCCAACATTTCGCTCGAAACCATACCGATAAGCGACACCCAGGCTTTTATACCAGGAATAAAGGAAATGAAGGGTATCAGGCATGTCCAGGTTTTCGCCACAAAGGCCGGAATAATAAAAACTGAGGAAGCGATTCAGGGGGTTGTGCTCAAGGGTGTCGGAAGCGACTTCGACTGGGATTTCTTCAGCAGCAACATTGTCGACGGCAGGGTTTTCACGGTAACAGACACGGGCCGTATCAACGATGTCATAATATCAAAGAAGATATCGGATATGCTTCGCCTGAAAACCGGCGATTCGTTCGCGATGTATTTTGTTCAGGATCCCCCGCGCAGCCGCCGGTTCACCGTACGCGGGATATATGAAACCAGCCTTGAGGAGTTCGATAAGATGTATGTGTTCTGCGACATCGGACACATTAAAAGACTAAACGACTGGACCGACGACCAGGTGAGCGGTTTCGAGATCTTCATCGACGACTTTGACAAGCTCGACGAGATGACGCTTGCAGTAAGAAACCAGGTGGGATACAAGCTGCTGGAGGATGAAACAAAATTCAGGGTTACAAACATAAGGCTGAGATACCCCCAGATCTTCGACTGGCTCAATTTCCAGGACATGAACGTTTTCATCATAATCACCCTTATGCTGCTCGTGGCAGGATTCAACATGATCTCGGGTCTTCTTATAATCATACTTGAAAAGACCAATATGATAGGAATACTAAAGGCCCTGGGATCGGACAACGGGACTATCAGGAAGGTTTTCCTCTACCAGGCATCATTCCTGATTGTAAAGGGATTGCTATGGGGAAACCTCATCGGTCTGGGACTTGCCTTTCTCCAGCTCAAAACCGGTTTAATCTCACTCGATCCGAGTTCATACTATATCAAGACCGTTCCGGTTAACCTGGAGCTATCCCATATACTGATGCTCAATGCAGGGACAATGATCATCATCATCCTTATGCTGCTTGTACCATCTCAGCTGATAAGCCGGATAACTCCCGTCAAGGCTATCAGATACGACTAACTTACTGATCAGAATTTTTCCCGGATAACAAGTTCCTGCAGGGGTTTCCGCTTTGATGAATGCCTGTTTATATCTGCAGTGTCATTGGGATAACCGATGGGAAGCATCACAACCGGTTCCACATGGTCGGGAAGGTTCAGAGCCTTTGTGAGCCCTTCCTTGTCGAAATTGCATACCCAGCATGTTGCAAGCCCTGAGCCGGTTGCTGCAAGTGTAATGTGATCAGCTGCAATGGCAGCATCTATATCAGCCGAGTCCTTACCATCGCCCCTCTTCCACGACCGGGAATGATCGGAACACACCACAATGCACGCGGGAGCCGTGCGGAACCATTCGCGGTGATAGCAGGAACGAACATTTTCCAGGTTTGAACCCCTGACCACAACGAAATACACGGGCTGATAGTTGACTGCCGACGGAGCGATCCTGCCGGCTTCAAGAACATAGTTCAGCTTTTCTTCCTCAACAGGCTGAGCCTTGTAACTGCGTGAGGAATAACGCGATTTTGCCAGTTGATTGAAGTCCATGACAGATTATTTATATGAATTGTAAATTGTTTCCGCTTTCCTGACGACAATATACAATAATAATATTACTTCTGTACCGAAGCCCTTCCCGTGTTATATGTCAGCGATTCACCGTTCGCGGGAAGAATATTCCTGTAATGCCTGTAGCGCTCGAGGATCTGGGAGACAAAGGCAACCGATTCCGTACCCTTGAAATAGCCGTGCTTTACCACACTGTCTTTATAATAAACAGGATCCGACTTTTTCAAAACCCATAGGGCCACGCTGCCTTCCCACACCTGGGGATCCATTCCGTTTTTCTCTGCAAGCTTCATGGCATCCAGTATATGCCCGGGCCCTGCATTGTAGGCCGCCAGGATGAATTTTTTCCGTTCCGCCTCATCGGAGATCTTAGAGTCAAATATATCATGGAGCCAGGCGATGAATTTCACTCCCGCCTTGATGTTAAGCTCGGGTGATGCCGTAACATCGATGCCGAAATACCTGCCCGTCTCCGGCAATACCTGCATAAGTCCGTAAGCGCCTACCTTCGACATTACATCCGGAATAAACCTCGATTCCTGGTAGATGAGCGAGGCAAGCAAACGCCAGTCCCAGCCTATCGTTGCACTGTAGGTCTTGATGAGATTGTCCCATTGGGATACTTTCCCGGAATTCAGGGTGTAATAATCGCTTTGAAAGAACTTTACCGAATTGGAGTTCCTGAAGTACTTCGAGTACAGGATGGCAAAAGTATGGGTTTCCCGGAAAGACCTTATCCAGTTATCAAGCTCATCTGCAAGCTGATCGGAATTGGTTTCGCGGATTGCCCACGCGATATTCTGATGCGTGCTCAGCCTGGTTCCTATATCTATATCCGGAAAACGAGCGGCATTGATCACTGCAATATTCTCATCGCAGACTGCATATTCTATTTCGCCCCTGCTGACCAGATCAATAAGAGCTTCAGCCTCGAAAGGCACTTCAATTACCGTTAGCTTCTTAACAATAATATCAGGTAATGCATTGAGGTATTCGGCATGCGATGAGCCTTTCTGAACATATACCGTTTTATTGGAAAGGTTCTGCGGATCGCGGACAAGCCTGCTTTCAAGATCGTCAGCAGAAAGCGAACGCCACCTGTTTGGCTTTTTCTGAACAAGGATTATTCTTGTACTGTCCAATGTTTCGGTGAACCTTAGCTCGCTGCCGCGCGACCGGGTAACAGTAAGTCCCATGGCCAGAAGATCGGCCTGTCCCTTGTGGAGCATGGCAAAAGAATCCTCAAGGCTGTTGCTGCCAAACACCTCCAGATCAATACCGATATGATCGGAGAAAGCTTTCAGTAGTTCATAGTGAAACCCCATGGGTTCACCCTTGTACAGAAAATAGTTGGCTGAGTTATAATCGGTGATGACTATAAGCCTGCCTCTTGTTCTGATCGAATCAAGATCAAATAATTCCGAATTGTCAGGGATTATCTCGGCCGGGTTTCTGGAACACGAAAGAAACATTGTTCCGATAATGGCCAGTAAAACACTTAGATTTCTTGTCAAAGATTCAAATTTAGTTAAACTTCTATTCCTTCCAACCTCCTGCCCAACCTTCCACCTGTTTATAAATTTTCGGGCGCAAAGATAGTAAAATATATCAATCATAAAAAGTCCATGCCAGGCCATACCTGAACATCCTGATATTCATTGGATAAAAAGGAATCATAAAATAATCGTAACCCGTGAAACCCGAGTTCACATGATCGAGCATCAGGAAGATTCTTGTCCTGCGGAGCTTAAGATTAAGAAAAACATTGACAAATGGATAATTGCCAATCTCAACCGCGTTCTGCCTGTAGTATCTTCCGGTTGCAGGCATATAGGCCAAGGCATGGTAAGGTGTATGGTAGAGAACCTCGGCTCCCAGCTGCATATTCAGTTGTCCGTTTGTTTTCTTGAAATTAAAGAGATGTTCAAAAAAGGCTGTCGCCCTTACAGTTGCCAGGGGAAGGTCGAGAACATCGGGATTGCTTGACTGCTGGACAAGCAGCGTGGGAGTAAGATGAAATTTCCATGCCCTGAGATCCTTGCTCGCGAATACCGAAGCCACGGAAAGTCCGCCTCCATGCTGTGAGGGCATGGCCAGTGTGTCGAAAGCGGTATAATTGTCAATGATTGCATAGTTGAACCTTAATTCCAGTCCGCGAGCCGGGTAGTTGAAACTGCTCCCGACATCTATCCGGAATTCCTTATTCATGCTTTTCGACCATTCAAAATGGTTTCCTCCCCACTGTTCATACCAGAAGGAAGGCTGGCGGTTGGCTATCGACCCGTTGATGTTCCACGAAGCGAGACCCTTTTTGAAGCTGAACGATTTGGATATCACTCCGTCCAGATTGAAATCGCCGAAACGATAACCGCTCAGGAAGAGTTCGCCTGTGGCCAGCCAGTAGAACTTGTCGCCTATATTGTTGTACAACCTGCCCACAAGAACGTTGTTATGCTTTCTCCACACGGCGGTGTCGGCAACCAAGGTGTCGTGCGTGGGCACAATCTGACTGTATCTGATAAGTTCATTCCTGATACCCACCCCGCCGGCAAGCCTGAACCTGCCTGATTCCCTGGTTGTGAAGTCAAAGCGAATCGTGTTTTTTATGGTCCTGGCGGAAAGGCTGTCAAAGGTGTGTCTGTCGCTGATATAAACCGGGCCGTAAAAAACCGTATCAGGATTATTGTCTTCATAGCTTCGCCTGTTCCCGTCTATCATAAGAATATGGGAGAAAGAACCGCTTAACCAGAATGGTTCGCGGGCTGATCCGGAACTGTCGGCAACGGAAGTCGTCTTTTTCCCTAGTGTATAGCGCTGAACAAGCATAAAGTTGCTGTTTTTCAGGTAACTGAGTGCCTTGCTGAGTCCTCCCAGGTTGACCGCGATATTTCTGGTTTCAAGCGTCTCGAGCTGACTGAGATCGCTGATGCCTCCGTTCTCGTAGGTCTTTATGTTGTTCAAGCCATAAGCAAAATAAGCCTTGTAGTTGTCGCCCCTGTACGATCCGTTGAAAGCAAAGCTCTTGTCGCTCGACTGCTGGTAGTTGTATTGCCCAAGGTTATACACTATGTCGTAGACTAGTGCAAAATTCAGTTTCCTGTTTACATTCTGTGAATGCCTGATCCTGAATGTCTGCTCCGCCTGATCGCGCAAACCACCGTATGTCCAGACTAATTCGGTAAAAGGGACCTGGGTGTTCATAAACAGGTAATTGCCGGGCTGGTACATGAAAGGATAATAGTACCAGCCAAGGTATTTGTCGGGGTCTGTCACCCTGTCGAAAAAATTAAGTTGGTAAAAGGGAAGGCCGTAGCTGCCGGGGGAAGCATTCAGTGGCGAATACTTATCGGCAAGGCGGTATTGATGGAAAAGCGAAAAGGTGGTGTCGAAAGGAACTTTGAGCTCTTCGGTCTGATCGGGAGAAAGCTTCCACATTTCGATTATCCTGTGCCTGACAGTATCCTGAGCCCCTGCACTAAAAACAGGCGTCAGGCAGGTAAGCAGCAATATTGCCAGTGTTCTCCTCATCAGCCGCAAATATATGAAATTTCTGTAAGCATGGCGGACTGTAAGCCTTTTAAACAGAGGGGGTGTCGCATGCAACACCCCCCCGCTTCCATAAATCAGACTTTATTTATCAGTCGACATTATCGTTGAGATAGGCGTTGTTTTCTCTCAGCACAGGCCCCTGACCATCGGCAAGCTCTTCGAGGGTGTACTTTGAGACTTTCACTTCGGCTTCCTTTTCCCTGGTCTGAAGCGACATGTTACGCCTTATATATGCCGGGACATCCTCAAATGCTTCGATGTTGTCCTTAATTATATTGCTGGAGAGTCCTTCCTTCCTGAAAAAATTCTGCATATGCTTTACCTTCTGAAGGGTTGACTTCTGGCTTTCCCTCTCTTCAATAAGATCCGATTCCCTCTTGTTGCGCATGAGCGTCATTTCTTCAATCTCGCCGGGACTGAATCTGAGCCTGCCCTGCTTCTCCTCATCATAATCCGGCACTTCCTGCTTCTGGGTTTTCTGAACAACCGAGAAAGTGTTTTCCCCCCTGTCGGGAATGATATGGGGAGGAATGGGATGCAGCTCCGCGAGAAGCTCAACCTTTTTGGGTTTTGGCTTCTTGTAGGGTGTCAGGATGCTGTTTGAGGGGAAGCCGGTTGCAATGACGGTTACGCTGATCTCCTCGCCAAGGCTGTCATCCTGTGACAGACCTCTTATTATCAGCGCGTCTTCCGATGAGACCTCATACATATAGTCGGTGATCTGCCCGAGTTCGTCCATGGTCAGTTCATTACCCCCCGAACCTGAGGCTATGTTCACAAGAATGCTCTTTGCTCCTGTTATGTCGTTTGAATTCAGAAGAGGTGAAGCAAGAGCGTTCTCAATGGCAGTCAGGGCCCTGTCTTCGCCCGAAGCCATACCCATTCCCATTATTGCCACGCCCGAGTCCTTCATCACGGTCTCGACATCAGCAAAATCAACATTTATATAACCTGCCACAGTTATGATCTCTGCAATACCTTTCACCGCGGTTGCCAGGATATCGTCGGCCTTGGCAAATGCCGCCGACACCCCGAGATCGCCATAGATCTCCCTTAGTTTTTCATTGTTTATTACAAGAAGCGAATCCACATGCTCTCCGAGATGGCTAATCCCTTCAATGGCATAGTTGATCCTTACCTTGCCCTCCGACTTGAAGGGTATTGTGACCACTGCCACGGTAAGATATCCCGCTTCCCTGCAGGCTTTGGCGATAACGGGTATTGCACCGGTGCCGGTGCCGCCTCCCATTCCTGTCGTCAGGAACACCATCTTGGTATTGCCTCCTATGGATTTCATCACATCGTCGATGTTTTCCATGGCAGCCTGACGACCTACATCGGGTTTGCTTCCAGCACCGCGGCCTTCGGTAATGGAGGCTCCAAGCTGAACCTTCACGGGAACCTGGCTCCTGGCAAGAGCCTGATGGTCGGTGTTGCAGACCACAAAGTTTACATCCTTGATGCCCTTTTCAAACATGTGATTCACCGCGTTGTTTCCCCCGCCACCTATTCCTATAACCTTAATAATGGATGACTTCTCAACGGGAAGGTCAAAATATATCAAATCATCTTCCATACTTTCTCTTTTTTGATTGTTAATGAACAGCATAACATTCCATCAAATAACACTTGTCAGTTGATAGTCTGATCTTCCACCTCGAACATCCTTGTGATCATCTGCTTGATCTTCTCTGTTAACGGAACCTTGTCATTGGATCCGGATTCAGTCGCCTGGTCTTCCTCCCGGTCATCAATATGTTCGTTTTCAAGTTTCTCGCTGCCAGGCCTTTTGGTCCTAACATAATCATCCTTGTTTCCGGCTTCAAATGATTTCTTGTAAGTGGTAAGGTGATCAAAGCCCCTCAGGATAAGTCCGACCGCGGTAGCATACATGGGCTGGTTCAGCTCATCTTTAGCCTTCCCTGCAAGGTGCTCATTGGGATAGCCTATCCTTACATCCATGGCTGTTCGGAAATTCATAAGCTGGGGAAGATGCTTCAGCATAGCTCCGCCTCCTGTTATTACAATTCCTGCAGCCAGTTTATCGGCATAACCCGAGTTCTGTATCTCGAAATTCACTATTTCTATTATCTCCTCCATCCTCGATTGGATGATCCCGGCAAGGCTCCTGAAGGATATCTCCTTGGGATTCCTGCCGCTGATGCCGGGAATGGCAACAACCTTGTCTTCAGGGGCAATATCCCTGAGTGCCGAACCATACTGTATCTTGAGCTGCTCGGCATGCCTTTCGAGTATCGCGCATCCTTCCTTTATATCGCTGGTGATCACATTTCCTCCAAAAGGTATCACAGCGGTATGCCTGATGGTATTGTCGTAATAGACAGCCAGGTCGGTTGTACCGCCGCCTATATCGACCAGCACCACTCCGGCTTCCTTCTCGTCATCGGTAAGCACCGCATCGGCAGAAGCCAGAGGTTCAAGGATCAGATCCTTAAGTTTCAGATCGGCCCTCTGAACACACCTTTCAATGTTTTTGGCCGCGGCAACACGGCCAATGACAATGTGGAAATTGGCTTCAAGCTGATGGCCGCAGATACCGATGGGATTCTTTATCCCCGGTTCATTGTCGATAATGAAAACCTGGGGAATGACATGGATGATCTCCTCTCCCATTTCAACATGTATCTTGTACATGTCTTCAATAAGCCTGAAAACCTCATCCTTCTTAATTTCAGTATCGAAGTCGTCGCGCATCCTCGAGCCGCGGGTCTTGATGCTTCTGATGTGCTGCCCCGCGATGCCCACGAAGACTTCGTGAAATACAATTCCCGTTGTTTTCTGAACATCGTCAACGGTTGCCTGAATGGCATTTACAGTCTCTTCAATGTTCTGCACAACTCCTCTCCTTACACCGGTTGAAGGAGCCTTGCTGATTCCGAGAATCTCTATTTTTCCGTTCTCGTTCTTCCTGCCGACAATGGTCACAATCTTTGTGGTTCCAATGTCGATTGCTGCTACATACTGTTCCTTTTTGCTCATAGTCTGATATATGGATTTTTTCTTATCTCTTCCTGCATACTATCTGGTCCTTGTAAGCAAGGTTTATCAATGAATACTTGTCCCACCCCACTTCGGGCAGAACTTTATCGTAAAACACTCTCAGGTATCTCAGCTTGTCCTGAAATTCCTCAGGACTTCCGAGATGGATAACATGATTGCCCACCCTGGGTATCAAGTCTATCTCGTCGTGCATGTCGACATAGATCTGATCAATCTGGGCCGACCAGAAGCCGTCCCTGTTTATATGATCGACCAGATAGAAAATATCCTTCAGTATTGAATTCTTTATGCTCGTATCCAGGACGCTGACACCGCTAAGCATTGCCTGGCTGATATTTATATTTCCCCCGACTATATGAAGCCTCGGGGTGTAAAGGTTTCTTCTCCTCATGACAACACCTTCGTCGTCGATATAATAGTCGCCTCCGTTTGAAGGCATCACCCTCATGACCGGAGTGCGCTGGTCGGCAACTATATGCAATACACCGTCTATCGAAATGTAGACCTCAGCGCTTTTAAGTTCCCTGAATCCGCTCATTGTCTCCTCAATGGCGTCTATATTGATATCCTTCACCGTCTTTCCGACCAGGCTGCCATGCCTGTTCAGGACGGTGTTCATTATATCCCTTTTCGTAACAAAATAATAGTCGGCCGAATCAACTATCTTTATTTCTATCCTCTTGCAAACCTTTGTATTATGCCAGTGGGAATACCAGACCGGCGCTATTGCAAGGTATAGCGACGGAATAAGCAACAATATCCTCACTGCTATTTTCATTTCTTTCTGCTGCCGATTAGTTTCTTTTCTATGGGTTCCACAAGCCTGTCAATGTCTCCGGCACCGATGGTAACCAGCACGTCAAGACTATCCGGATCAAGAATGCCGGGAATGTCTCCGGGCTTCAGAAGCTTCTTCTCGGGCAACTTCATCCTGGAGAATATCATCTCCGAGTCAACACCCGGGATAGGCAATTCCCTCGCGGGATACACGGGAAGAAGTATTACCTCATCCAGTTCGTCGAGGATGGCTGCAAAGCCGTCGGCATGATCGCGGGTGCGCGAGAAAAGATGAGGCTGGAAAATACCGGTGATCTTTCTTCCCCCGAAGTACTCCCTCAAATTGGAGATGCATGCCCGTATCTCCTCAGGATGATGGGCATAATCGTCGATATATGCCAGACCCGGGAGATTGAGCCTTACGTCGAATCTCCTCCTCACCCCCTGGAAGCCTCTGACTGCAGGCCTTATCTCGTCAACACTCACTCCACAGTTGAGGGCAAGGGCAACGGCTGCAGTGAGGTTTTCTATATTGACAATTCCGGGGAAAGGAAACTCCAGATCTTCCAGAACAATGTCAGGAGTCTGAATAGTGAAATAATACATGTTTCCCTCACGCCTTACCCCGTAATACCTGTAATCGGCTTCCGGCTCCGGGCCATAGCTAAAGCCTCTGACTCCTCCAGGGATCTCTATCTTGTCCCTTATTTTATAGTTTATTATGAGGGTTCCCCCTTCCCTGATCTTGGAACAGAACACGTTGTAAGCCTTTATCATCGACTGATGATCGCCGTAAATGTCGAGATGATCCGCATCCACGGAAGTGACAACCGCCATAAGGGGACTCAGCCGGTGGAAGGATCTGTCATACTCGTCAGCCTCCATAACAATGTACCTGCCCTGGCCGGGAATCAGGTTCGAACCGTAATTCTTTGATATCCCACCAAGAAACGCGGTGCAATCGACACGCGACTGTTTAAAAAGGTGGGCTGTCATGGTCGACAAGGTTGTCTTGCCGTGGGTTCCGGCTATTGCCACCGTATCGCCCGTAGCAGAGATCTCTCCCAGTATTTCCGATCTTTTGTAGATCCTGTACCTGTTCCCGCGGAAATATGAAAGTATTTTATTCGTGGGAGGAATGGCCGGTGTGTAAACCACTATTACCCTTTCCCTGAACTTAATGTCGCCGAACAAAGGCGGTAGCTCCTTCAGCGAATCTTCATAGGTGATCAGGCAGCCCTTTTCAGCAAGAGAACGTGTAATTGATGATTCGGACCTGTCGTAGCCGCCGGTGAGAAAACCTTCCTGCTCATAGTAAAGAGCAAGGGCGCTCATGCCGATACCTCCGATGCCGACAAAGTATATTCCGTCTATGGTTCTCAGGTCAATCATCCCTCCATCAGTTTAATAAGTTCAGATGCTATGCGGACATCAGCATCCCTTTCTGCCATCATTGCAATATTCCGCGACAGTTTTTCTCTTTCCTCCTTATCGGAAACAAGTCTAAGGGCTTCTTTCAGAAGCAATTCAGAAACATCCGAATCGGACACCACGATAGCTGCATCCCTTGAGCCGAGTGCCATGGCGTTTTTAGTCTGGTGATCCTCGGCCACATTGGGTGAGGGTATAAGTATTACAGGTTTCCCCACCAGGCACAATTCCGAAATGGTACCGGCTCCGGCTCTCGAAACAATAACCGTGGCAGCCGCGAATGCCAGATCCATCCTGTCGATAAAGGAATGGACCGATATCCTGCCACCTTTTTCCGGAACCAGTTTTTCAATATCCTCATAATAGTAACTGCCGGTCTGCCAAAGCCACTGACAATCTGAATTTTTCAGCGTTTCGAGGTTTTCTGACAAACATCTGTTTATTGTACCTGCCCCGAGCGATCCGCCAAGCACAAGCACAACGGGAAGCTCTGAGCTTAAACCAAAGAACCCGAGGGCCTCTTCCCGCTTATCCTCCAGATTGTCAAAGCTCTGACGCACCGGATTCCCGGTTTTTATAATTTTCCCGGCAGGGAAATATTTCTCCATGCCATCGTAAGCCACGCAAATCACTGAAGCTTTCTTTGCCAGAAGCCTGTTGGTAACACCCGGATAGCTGTTCTGTTCCTGTATAAGAATGGGTATGTTCATTTTAACAGCCTTCCTTAGCAAGGGTCCGCTTGCATAGCCTCCGACACCCACTGCCGCGTGCGGCCTGAATTCCCTCAGGGTTTTAGCGGCTTTCCTGAGGCTTGCCAGAAGCCTGAAGAATACAGGAATATTCCTGAGAGGATTTTTCCTGTTTATCCCCGCCACAGGAAGCCCCACTATCCTGTAACCTGCCGCGGGCACTTTTTCCATCTCAAGCTTGCCGCGGGCTCCAACGAAAAGAATCTCGATATCCCGGTCGATCCTGCGCAGGGCATTGGCAATGGAAATGGCCGGGAAGACATGCCCCCCGGTTCCTCCTCCACTGATTATCACCCTCTTATGCTCCTGCCGGTTCATATATTCTATCTCCTTCGTCGGTTTTTTCTTCTTCCGATAAATCTTCCTTTCGGATCCTTGCATTAACCACCCTGCTGACACTTAGTATGGCTCCAATCGAAAAGCTCATTACCAGGGCAGAGGTTCTTCCCCAGCTGACCATCGGCAGTGTCTGACCTGTCACGGGGAACAGACCTACCGCCACCATCATATTGATCATTGCCTGGACGGTTATCATGACTACCAGGCCGATAACCAGGTAGGCTGGAAACGCGGTATCGCACTTCTTGACTATGGTTATCCCCCTGAACAGCAAGATCATGTAAGCCAGTATCAGCGGCAATGCACCGAAAAGCAGGCCGTATTCCTCTATTATTATCGCGAAAATGAAGTCGGAATTCGACTGAGGCAGCATGTTGCGCTGAGTGCTACCGCCGGGTGCCTTGCCAAACAATCCGCCGGTGGATATGGCTATCTTGGCCTGATTCGACTGGTAATTGGCATCATCATCCACCTTGGTCGAGAAATGCGATGTGATTCTTTTCTCCCAGGTCTTTACCCTGTTCTCATCCGATACCAGCATAAGAAATCCGGCTATAATAACTATCCCAACTATTGCCATTCCTGCATAGGCCAGCAGGAATCTGAAGGGAACCCGGCCTATAAACATGATTATCATACTTATACCAAACACCATCAAAGCCGTCGACAGGTTCTCGGGCATAATAAGGGCGCATACAATTGCAACCGGGACCATCATGTATTTGGTCACCAGCATGAAGTCGTTAAGCTTATCCTTAAACTGCCCCAGAACTCTTGCCAGGTATATCACGAGAGTCAGTTTGGCAATATCTGAGGACTGTATTCTTCCAACCCCGGGAATGTAAATAGCCCTGACAGCATCGTTGATCCTGTCACCGATTATAAATGTCAGCACCAGCAGTCCGACCGACAACAGAAGAAGGAAACCGGAAAGCCGGTAATAGATCCTGTAGGGCAGGTAATGAACTATTATAATTATTGCAAGGCTCAGGGCAAGTATTATAAACTGGCTTCTCAGGAAATAGGTTGTATTACCCCCGTGCCTGAGATAAGCGACACTAACCGAGGAGCTGTATACGGCCAGCAGGGAGTAGATCATAAAGACCACCACCAGCGCCCAGATCACCCTGTCGCCCTTGAATGTTTTTGTCAGCCAGCCCTTTTGCATTATTAAACTGATTACAGATTCCTGACTTCCTGTTTAAACTGCCTTCCCCTGTCCTCGTAGTTATTAAAAAGGTCAAAGCTCGCGCATGCCGGCGACAGCAGCACAGTTTGTCCTTTCCTGGCCAGGTAGTACGAGGACCTGACGGCTTCAACCATCGAGGATGCCTCGACTATGGTTGGCACTATATCGCTGAATGCTTCGATTATCTTCCTGTTATCCTTGCCCAGGCAGACTATCGCTCTCACCTTCTGCTTCACCACCGGGAAAAGCTCGGAATAATCATTCCCCTTGTCAATGCCTCCTGCAATCCATACCACATCGGTCTCCATGCATTCCAGGGCATACCAGGTCGAATTGACATTCGTGCCTTTTGAATCATTAATAAAGTTGATGCCGCAGACTGTGATTACCGGTTCGAGACGGTGCTCCACGCCCTGAAAATCGGAGAGGCTTTCCCGGATTACCTCATTCCTGATAGTCAGAACTTTGCCTGCAATCGCCGCCGCCATTGAGTTGAAAATGTTGTGGCGGCCCCTGAGTGCCAGGTCATGAATGGTCATAAGCTTGGTTTTAGTATGGTAATTAATGATTAGTTCATCGTTCTCGATCCATGCCGTCATCCCTTCGCTCACAGCAGTTGAAAAAGGAAGAAGTTCCATACCGTATTCCCCGGCATCGAGCTCTTTCCTGATTATGGGATCATCAGCCCAATAAATGAGCTTGTCTGTTTTCCGCTGGTTCCTTGTTATCCTGAATTTGGAATCGATATAGTTCTGAAGATTGTAGCCGTACCTGTCGAGGTGATCGGGCGTTATGTTCATAAGAACCGCTATGTCGGCCCTGAAATCATACATCCCGTCAAGCTGAAAGCTGCTCAGTTCAATCACATAATAGTCGTAGCCGCCTTCAGCAACAGCCATTGCAAAACTGTTGCCTACATTGCCTGTCATGGCTGCCTTTTTCCCGGCTTTCTGAAGAATATGATAAATCAGGTTGGTAACGGTTGTCTTGCCGTTGCTTCCCGTCACACAGATCTTCAGACCTTCCGCGTACCTGCCGGCAAACTCTATTTCCGAGATCACGGGCACACCCCTCTCACGAAGTTTTACAATAATCGGGGCATCCTCGCGGACACCCGGGCTTTTTATCACTTCGTCAGCTGTCAGTATCTCATCCTCAGTATGTATGCCCTCTTCCCATCTTATCCCGTGACTGTTAAGCAAGTCCCTGTATTTTTCCTTAACTTCTCCCATATCCGACACAAAAACATCAAAGCCTTTCTGCCTTGCCAGAACCGCGGAGCCGGTTCCGCTCTCACCCGCACCCAGGATCACAATCTTCTTCATTCCCTTTATCTGATCTTTAGAGTCACAATGCTTATCACTGCAAGTATTATTGAAACAATCCAGAACCTGGTAACAATCTTGGGTTCAGGATATCCCTTCTTCTGATAATGATGGTGGAGCGGAGCCATGAGAAATATTCTCCGGCCCGTTCCGTATTTTTTCCTTGTATGCCTGAACCATGAAACCTGAAGTACAACCGACAGATTCTCAACAAGAAATATCCCGCACAGTATAGGTATCAGGAGTTCTTTTCTTATAACTATGGCGAATACCGCTATGATGCCTCCAAGGGCAAGGCTTCCGGTATCGCCCATGAAAACCTGGGCCGGGTATGAATTGTACCACAGGAAGCCGATGGTTGCCCCTATAAATGCGGCTGCATAGATGACCAACTCCTCGCTGTTTGGTATGTACATTATATTCAGATAGTTGGCTATAATGGTATTACTCGAGACGTAAGCCAGTATAGCCAGGGCAGTCCCGATTATGGCAGATGTTCCCGTTGCCAGCCCGTCGAGTCCGTCGGTGAGATTCGCTCCGTTTGAAACCGCGGTAACAATAAAGATGACTATCAGTACATATATCAGCCAGGTAGCCGGTTTTCTTAAACTCTCGGGTATGAAAGCCACGAGCCAGGCATAGTTGAATTCATTGTTCTTTACAAAGGGAATGGTGGTCTTGGTCGATTTATGCTCCATTGTCACCTGTCCGTCACCGTAAATGGGACGTCTCTGATCCAGCATTTCAATCCTCTCCATCGGTGTGAGTTCCGATACCGGCACCTTCTCCATAATGATGACATCCTTGCTGAAATAAAAAGTGACGCCGACCACGATTCCCAGGATAATCTGACCGATAAGCTTTGATCGCGCGGCCAGTCCTTTCTTGTTCTTCCTGAACACCTTTATATAATCATCCACAAAACCTATGAAACCCAGCCAGACAGTCGTGAGGATCATCAGGATAATGTAGATGTTGTCGAGCTTTGCAAACAGAAGGACGGGAATAAGAATGGATGCCAGGATAATAATACCTCCCATCGACGGGGTTCCCTGCTTCTGGTACTGACCTTCGAGACCGAGGTCCCTGACCACCTCACCGACCTGCCTTTTCCGGAGGTAATTGATTATCTTCTTTCCGATCAGCATCGAGATGAACAGGGATGTAATAACAGCCATGGCCGACCTGAAGGATATGTAATTGAACACACCGGCCCCCGGCACATCAAGCTGATCGAGATATCTGAAAAGATAATATAGCATATCTTAATTATTATTCTTCAACAGCAAGGCAGCTCTGAGCTCTTCCCTGTCGTCGAAATGATGTTTCACACCGTTTATTTCCTGGTAATTCTCATGGCCCTTGCCTGCAACCAGAACCACATCACCCGGCACGGCAAGCATCACGGCAGTTTTTATCGCTTCCCTCCTGCTGGTGATCCTCAGTACTTTTCTTCTCATATCCGGGGTGATGCCGGCCTCCATGTCATCGAGTATCTTTTCCGGATCCTCCGTTCTCGGATTGTCGGATGTAAGGATTACTTTGGTGCTTCCTTCAGCCGTGATTGAAGCCATAAGCGGACGCTTGGCCCTGTCCCTGTCGCCGCCGGCGCCGACCACGGTGATGAGCTGCCTGTCGCCGGGTCTGATCCTGTTTACAGCGCTGATTACATTCCGAAGCGCATCGGGCGTGTGGGCATAATCGACCAGGCAGCTTATCCCGCCCGGTCCCTCAACTAGTTCCAGCCTGCCCGGAACCGACCTGAGCTCGCTCAGTATCCTCAGCACTTCCTCATCTTCCGCTCCGAGAATCGATGCAGCAGAAAAAACTGCCAGAAGATTCGATGCATTATGGTCGCCGATAAAGCGTGTCCAGACATCCTTTCCCTGTATCCTGAGAGACATCCCGGAGAAATCCTGCTCGAGGACAGTGCAACGGAAATCAGCAAGTCCCTTTGTCGAAAAACTATATTTTGAAGCCCGGCAGTTCTGTACCATCACCTTCCCGTTTTTGTCGTCATTGTTCACAAGAGCAAAAGCAGAACCGGGGAGTGAATCAAAGAACTCCTTCTTTGCTTTCAGGTAATTGTCGAATGTCTTATGGTAGTCGAGATGATCGTGTGTCAGATTTGTGAAGATGCCGCCTGCAAACTGCAAACCGGCAATTCTTTTCTGGTCGACGGCGTGACTGCTGACTTCCATGAAGACATAGTCGCAGCCGGCTTTTAGCATCTCTGCAAGAGTCCTGTTAAGTTCCACGGGATCGGGTGTTGTATGGGTGGCCGGCAATTCCTTGTTTACGATGTAGTTGCATACTGTCGAGAACAAACCGCACTTGTAACCCAGTCCCGAGAACACCCTGTAAAGAAGGGTGGCTATGGTCGTTTTGCCGTTGGTACCCGTGATTCCTGTAAGCTTAAGTGATGAAGAAGGATTTCCAAAGAATTCGGAAGCAACCACTCCCAGCGCCCTGGCGGAATCATCCGTAAGGATCCAACACACTCCTTCAGTGGGATTTTCAGGAAGCCTTTCACAAACTACGGCAGATGCTCCCGAGCTCACTGCCGCGGGAATGAAGTCGTGACCATCGCTTTTTGTTCCCCTAACTGCAACAAACAGAGTTCCCGGACCAACCGTCCGTGAATCGAATGATATGTCACTGACCATTGTTCCGGTATCACCCTTTACCGATACAATCCCTGCCCTTCCTGTCAGATCCCTTACGCTTCTCATATCAAATCACATATTCATATCGAGTGAAACGACACTCCCTTCATAGACCTTTGCCCCATGTTGCGGCGATTGCCTGAGGACTCTTCCCTTGCCGCTGTATTTCACCTTCAGCCCGGCATTCTCTATCAGGAAGACTGCATCCCTGAGACTCATCCCCCTTACATCAGGTACAAGCCCCTGCCTGACATCAACTCCCACCAGCCTGATGGTGTCGCCGCTAATGCGCGTGGCAACCCAGTCGTCCTTTGATGTTTTCCGGTACTTGACATCAAGCCCGCCAAGCACTTCGTTTATATCTTCCCTCAAACCGTTGCCGGCTTCGGGTACTAGACCCTTCTTATCTCCTTCAGAATTGTTGTCAGCCCTGTAGTCGCGGAAGAAAGTGGTTGCATAGACTTTGTCGGAGATCTCCTTGAAGACTGATCCGGCAACCACGTTTCCGTAGTAAACACCGTTGGACGGGGCATTTACCACCACAATACATGAATACAGAGGATTATCGGCAGGGAAATAACCCACGAACGATGCCTGGTAGGTCACTTTCCTGCGGTAACCCTGGTTGTTCATTGCAATCTGGGCCGTACCGGTCTTTCCTGCTATCCTGTATTCGGGATTGTTAAGGTTCCTGGCTGTTCCATTTTCAACAACTCCTTCCATCATTGCCCTGGCTTTCCTGATCGTGCTTCTAGAGGCAATCGAATTGATAATCACTTCCGTTCCGAAACTCTTCACAACGGAACCGTTCTTTGTTACAGCGGTGACAAACCTGGGGCGCACCATCTTCCCGTCGTTGGCAACCGCGTTGAAGAAGGTTAGTGTCTGCAGGGGAGTCATCTGAACCTCATAGCCATGCGACATCATGGGAAGGGAAAGCCCTGACCACAGCTTGTCGCCCGGGTACCTGATAAGCGGTTTGCCTTCGCCCTTGATCTGAATACCGAGAGGCTGGTTGAGTCTCATGGCATAAAGCCTGTTCACAAAGGCTTTGGGCTTATCCTTGTAATTCTCGTTTATAATTATTGAGGTGCCCACGTTTGACGACAGCTCGAAAACCTCCTTCACCGTAATCTTGCCGTAGCCTCCTTCCTTTGTATCCCTGATTGTCTTGTTGTAGAACTTTACGCTGCCGTCGCCGGTGTCGACAATGTCGCCCGTATCCACAACACCATCCTCTATGGCTGCCATCAGCGAAGCCAGCTTGAACGTGGATCCGGGTTCGGAGCTTTCAGCTATCGCGTAGTTATATGTTTCGTGATAGCTTCCGTTGTCAGCCCTTTCAAGGTTGGCTATCGCGCGGATATCGCCGGTGGCCACCTCCATCAGTACCGCGCACCCGTGGTGGGCATTATGCCTGCGAAGCTGCTTCTCAAGGGCGCTTGAAGCCACATCCTGAAGATCGATGTCGATTGTTGTCCGGATGTCGTTGCCATCTTTGGCTTCAATGCTTTCTCCGTTGTTCACTGTAATCCAGTCGCCGCCGGTAAGCCGCTGCTTTACTACCATCCCGTTTCTCCCTCCAAGCTCCTTGTCAAATGAACCCTCGAGCCCCACGCGGTTTCCCCCGGCGTCCTGAGTCAGATAACCTATTGTCCGTGCTGCAAGCTCGTTATTGGGAAGTATCCTCCTGTTCTCAGGCTGGGCAACAAGCCCTCCGCGGAACTGCCCTTCCCTGAATATGGGAAGCTCCTGAAGCTTCTTCAGAGTGGCATAATCAACCCTCTTCTGTATCAGAAAATAGCGGTCACCTCTTTTTCTTGCTGCCGTGATAACCGATTTCCAGCCTGATGCCGACCTCACTCCCAGGTGCCTTGAAAGACCTTCGCAGAGACCGTCTATCCCCTGCGACCAGGTCGAGGCTGTCATGCCGCTGCTCCTGGTATCCATGTATATCGAATAATAAGGGACGGAACTGGCAAGCAGCCTGCCGTCGCGGGCAAGGATATCACCCCTGTTTGCAGGCATCTCGGCTGTCTTAAAGACGTACTTCTCGCTCATCTCCGACCACTTGCCCTTTTGTATATATTGCAGCACCAGTATCTGAACTATCAGGGCAAGGGCACAGAATATCAAAACAAGGTAGACCACCCCGCTCCTGAACACTATTTCGTCCCTGACTGTCATTCTATTAATTATTTATCAACCACTAACTTATATGGCGGCCTCCTGAGTTCCTCCAGGCCAAGCCCCCTTTCACTTATCATCCTTGAAACCTCCGACTGCCTGCTCACCGACATAAGGTGAGTCGAAACAGAAAGGGCTTCGGCCTTCAGGTCCTTGACTTCCCTGCTCAACCTCGTGCTTTCACGTGTGATCCTTTCGGCATGGAAGCGATTGCCTATGTAATAAGCCCCGAGAATAGTCAGGAAGATGATGTACCACAGGTTCTTAAGAATTATCACATCAGAGAAGATAATTCCGCTCATAAGTTCCTTCATGAAACTGCCATGCTTTTCCTTTTTCGGTTTTTCTTCCTTCTGCTCCGGCGTATTCATATCTTTTCTGCTATTCTCAACCTTGCGCTTCTTGCCCTTTTATTATCTTCAATCTCAGACTCATCCGGCACAATTCCCTTCTTATTTATCAGCCTGAAGGGTGTGATCAGGTTTCCGTAGAAGTCCTTGTTCTCGATGCCATCGAAGTTTCCCGTTCTCATGAAGTTCTTCACCATCCTGTCCTCAAGGGAATGGTACGTGATTACCACCAGACGGCCATCCTTCCTGAGGACAGACAAGGCCTGCTCAAGCATCTCACGGAGACATTCCATCTCCTGGTTTACGGCAATCCTCAATGCCTGAAACACCCTCGCGTAGAACTTGTGTTCCTGTTTGAAAGGAGCCAGCTTTCCAATGGCGCTGATCATATCGTTGACCGTTGTAAGCGGCTTAAGCGCCCGGGCTGCAACAATCTCTTTTGCAACGCGTCTAGAATTGATCAGCTCGCCGTAATCGTAGAATAATTTAGCGAGTTCAGCCTCGCTCAGATTCTTAAGAAGAGAAGCAGCCGTGACGGAACCCTTCTTGTTCATCCTCATGTCGAGGGAAACATCCTGACGGAATGTGAAGCCCCTTTCCGGCTCATCAAACTGATGAAATGAAACTCCCAGATCCGCTATCAGTCCGTCGATTTGCTCAATGCCGTTGAACTTCAGATTATTAGCCAGAAACCTGAAATTCTGATTCAGAAAGATGAGCCTCTTGTCCCTGGGGATATTTCGCATTGCATCCTCATCCTGGTCGAATGCTATAAGCTTTCCCCCTGAAAGGCGGTTGAGTATCTCCATTGAATGGCCTCCTCCTCCGAAAGTGGCATCGACATAAATGCCACCCGGACGGATGTTTAGGCCCTTTATACTCTCCTCAAGCAATGCAGGTACATGGTAGAACATTATTCCATAGGCTCATTAAGGCTTCCACCCAGAAGTTTCTCAGCCAGATCGGCGAAATCTTCAGATGGCATTCCAATTGTTTCGTAAACTGATGCCGGCCAAATCTCAATCCTTCCGTCCTGTCCGGCAAGAACAACGTCCCTTTCAGCACCTATCAGATCCATAAGCCTCTTCGGGATCAGCATACGGTTGTTGCTGTCGAGGACAAGCTCGGCCGTTCCCTTGAAAAAGTTTCTCAGGAACATGTTGTGCTCACGGTTGTAGGGATTGATCTTCTTCCTGATCTTTTCGAGCTGCCTGTTCCAGTCGTCCATGGCATAGAGCACCAGGCAATTCTCAAAAATGTCTTTCCTGACCACAAAGTGATCCTGTGCAGCAGGAGGCATCTGCTTCTTGAATGCCGCCGGAAGGATTATCCTTCCCTTGGCATCCACTTTGCACGGGTAATCACCAATAAAAGTGGCCATATTTCAATTAGTTCAATTAAAACGCTAAAATAGGCAAAAATTATCCACTTTCCCCCACTTTGCCCCACTATTTTTTATATGATTGTTAATAACTTTTTTGGAGTTAAGGATTGAGAGCCTTATTTTCTGGGAGTTTCATCACTTAAAATTTTTTAAGAGGGGGATTTGTGTCCATCATGTCAAGTGCGGATACAGGTCAGGAGTTACACACGCCGCGAGTCGTTTGCCGTTCTTACGCCCCTTCAGGGCTTTACATCATAAAGGTCACTTGACCTCCGCTTGCACCGGAGGTTATTAAAATTAAACTGCTGCGCGGTATGCTATACCGGTAACATCTGCAATAAACCGTTGGTGACGTTTTCCGGCTTAGGCCATTTCAGATAATGGGATTCAGTTGAATCTTTTTTGTACTTTTACTCATCCGTTACAAGAAATCAGACAAATGGAAGAAGGGCAAAAAAGCGCTGAGGCACTGAAGGTTGATGTGGAGCAGGTTCTGTATTCGAAGAACCCGGCAATGAAGAAGGTAATCCCGGGCTTCCTGATAAGCTATCTGAAAAAAATAGTCCATCAGGATGAGATCAACGAATTCCTCAGCAAGGCCGGTCATCTGAAAAACGCTGAATTCATAGCTGAAGGGCTGAGGGAATTCGACATCAGCTACAGGGTTACAGGCAGCGAAAACCTTCCGGAACAGGGCAGGTACATCTTCGTCTCAAACCACCCCCTGGGAGGTCTTGACGGACTGGTTTTCATTTATGAGCTTTCACGTTACTATCCTGACCTGAAGTTCCCGGTAAACGATATACTGATGAACATAAAAAACCTGTCGGGCATCTTCCTGCCAATAAACAAGCACGGTGCCCAGGACAGGGAAGCGGCGCTCGCGATTGAAGCCGCCTATGCTTCCGACAGCCAGATACTTTATTATCCTGCAGGATTATGTTCGCGAAAGAAGAAAGGGGTCATCCGCGATCTAAAATGGCATAAAAGCTTTATAACCAAAGCTGTGCAATACAAGAGAGATATTATCCCTGCTTTTTTCTCAGGCCGGAATTCAAATTTCTTCTATAATCTATCCAACATCAGAACCTTCCTTGGAATCAAAGCCAATATCGAGATGCTTTACCTTGCCGATGAAATGTTCAAAATGAGGGGAAAGGCTTTCGATCTGGTTTTCGGCAAGGCCATCCCATGGCAGACCTTTGACAAAACAAAAACACCATCGGAATGGGCTGAATGGATTAAAGAAAAATCCTACCAATTGCAATCATTCATTTCCCGACAATCACCGAATCAAAAAATTTTCTAATTTTGATCCGTTTTTCAGTTCAAACTGAAAATTGTCATATCAATAAGTACGAGATGAAACCAATTGCTGAATCTCTTCCAAGAGATCAGATCATAGCGGAACTTACCCCAGATAAGCTGCTCCGTCGAACAAACAACGGAAACAATGAGGTTTACCTGTTTGACCACAGAAATTCCCCTGCTCTCATGCATGAGATAGGAAGAGTGAGGGAAATAACTTTCAGACACGCGGGAGGCGGAACAGGACAGGAAATAGATATTGATAGTTTTGACACTGACACTGAGGATCCACAAAAACAGCTGATAGTCTGGGACCCTGAAAACAAGGTTATCATAGGCGGGTACCGTCTGTATTTCCCTCCTAAAGACTGCACAACCTGCGATGTGACAAAACTCGCGTCTTCATCCTATTTCAATTTTACAGATAAATTCCTCGAGAAATACTATCCATACATGATGGAACTCGGCCGTTCCTTCGTCCATCCCGATTACCAGTCGATGACAATGGGAAGAAAGAGTCTGTATGCACTCGATAATCTGTGGGACGGACTTGGCGCGTTAATACTTGAAAACAACCACCTGAGATACCTTTTCGGAAAGGTCACCATGTATTCCCATTACAACCAGAAAGCCAGGGATATGGTTCTGTATTTCCTGAACAAGCATTTTAGCGACCCCGACAATCTGGTAAGACCGGTTGAACCTGCCAGCATCGCGATAAACTGGGATGAAATGAAGAGGATCTTTACGGGATGCGGTTACAGGGACGACTACAAGATACTGTCAAAGGAGGTAAGGAACCTGGGAGAAACGATCCCTCCCCTTATCAATGCCTATATGGGGCTCTCACCCACCATGAAGACCTTCGGTACCTTCATTAACCACAAGTTCGGCGAGACCGAGGAAACCGGGATACTGATAACCCTGCGGGATATTTACGTTGAAAAGATTAACAGGCATCTGGCTTCGTACAGAACCGACTACCTTATCAACTGGTTCTCTGCCGATAATCAGTAAGAATCCGGGATTGCCGAACCTGTCGGGATTTTGTCTGTACAGCCCGTAAGCATCACATTATTGATGATGTTTATTCAGCTCAGGAAAATTAATGATATCGGGTACCAGGATCGCATCCGGAAATACTTTCCTGATAAGCATAAGATCTCTTGTTCCTTCTATCCTCGATCTGTAATCGCCCACTCTTATCTTGTAATAGCTTGGCTTGTCGAAAGTGAGATACGATTCAATATCCGTAAACTTGGTAATGAACTCAGCCCGTATCTTTCCCGCTTCCTCACGGGCATTCTTTTCAGAACTGTTGTAAATCTGTATCCTGTAGCCCTCCATTCCTCCCAGCTTCATATTATAGAGAATATACCGGTTGATAAGAGTGTCGATACGGGGATCGTGGCTGATGTTCAGTTCTCCTGCACCGTATCGCGTGTCATTGTCGCGGAACAGGTCGGCTGTTGACGCGGAATGCTGAGCTGCACAAAAACCGGCTGATATAAAAAGAAAAAACAGTATTAAAAATTTTCTGCCCATAATTTCAATATTACTTTTCGAGCTCATCTGCAAGCTCATCGGTGATCTCCAGGTTATGATAAACATTCTGGACATCATCGTCATCCTCAAGCACCTCGATGAACTTCATAAGCTTCCTGGCCGATTCAATATCTAGTGTCCTGGTCATGTTGGGAATTCTTTTCAGGCCTGCATCTTCAGGTTCTATCCCCAGTTCATTAAGCTTCTTGTTCACATTTCCGAAATCTACTATATCACAGGTTATTGTCAGTATATCATCGTCTTCCTCAAACTCCTGAGCCCCGGCGTCTATCAGTTCAAGTTCAAAATCATCCGGTAAAGTCACCTCCTTGCTGATGGTGAAAACACCTTTCCGGTCGAATAATGAACTCAGGGAACCATTGGTTCCAAGCTTGCCCCCATGCTTGTTGTAAGCTGCCCTAACCGAGGCAACCGTACGATTGTTGTTGTCGGTAAGGCATTCGGTAAATACTGCTATACCGCCGGGACCATATCCCTCAAAGGATGTTTCAACATAATTGTCAGAATCCGATCCGACGGCTTTTTTAATTGCCCTTTCAATATTGTCCTTGGGCATGTTGGCTCCCTTGGCATTCTGGATCGCGAGCCTGAGCCTCGCGTTTGTCTCAGGGTCGCCGCCGCCTTCCTTGGCTGAAATGATTATTTCCTTGATGATCTTTGTGAAGATCTTACCCCTTTTGGCATCATTTGCCCCTTTCTTCCTCTTAATGGTAGACCATTTATTGTGACCTGACATACAAGTGATTTTTTAATTTCCCATACAAAATTAATTAAATCTTTAATACATCATTCATTGTATGTACTTTTGCTGTCAAAATCCATGCCTGTACAAGGCCTGAGGTGTTAGACGCGAGAATGTGTCAAACGGATTCCCTCCCGGGAGAGCCTGGCCCACTCATACGGGGTTAGGAGTGTTTCTTTTGAGCAGGGATGGGGTTTTGAAGCAGGGATGGATTTTTAAAACCGGTAAGCAGCAATGATTGACAAAAAAGTTTACATAGAAACCTACGGGTGTCAGATGAACGTGGCTGACAGCGAGGTGGTTGTCTCTATCCTGAAAGATCACGGGTACAAGCACACCGGTAATATTGGTGAAGCGGAGCTAATCCTGATAAACACCTGTTCAATAAGGGACAATGCCGAGCAAAGAATATGGGGGCGGCTCAAGGCCATAAGTCACCTAAAAAAGAAGAAACCGGGAATTATAATCGGCCTTATCGGATGCATGGCTGAAAGGCTGAAAGAGAGCGTGATGGAGAAGGAAGATATCGTCAGCCTCCTTGCCGGCCCGGATGCCTACCGCGATTTGCCTTCACTGATAGCCGAAGCGGAGTCGGGTAACAAGGCAGTGAACGTGCTGCTTTCACGCGAAGAAACATACGCTGACATTTCACCCGTGAGAATGGACAGTAAGGGTGTCACATCATTCGTGTCAATAATGAGAGGCTGCAACAACATGTGCGCCTACTGCGTGGTGCCATATGTGAGGGGAGCCGAGAGAAGCAGGGAGCCCGGATCGATTATCAGTGAGATAAAGAATCTGAGGGACAAAGGCTACAGGGAAGTGACCCTCCTGGGACAAAATGTCAATTCATACCTTTACAGTGAAGAAGGACACTCAGTGTCTTTCCCCGGACTACTCGAAAAAGCAGCTCTTGTCGATCCCCTTATCAGAATCCGCTATTCAACATCGCACCCAAAGGACCTGTCGGACGAACTACTTCATGTAATGGCGCAATATCCCAATATATGCAGGCATATCCATCTTCCTGCCCAAAGCGGAAGCAGCCGCGTACTGAAACTGATGAACAGGGAATATTCACGCGAATGGTACATGAAGCGTATCAGTGCCATCCGTTCAATTATTCCTGACTGCGCCATCTCTACAGACATAATAGCAGGTTTCTGCACAGAGACTGAAGAAGACCACAATGAAACCCTGTCGCTTATGGAATGGGCCGGTTATGATTTCGCGTATATGTTCAAATACAGCGAAAGACCGGGAACAAAGGCCGCCAGAAAACTTAAGGATGATGTGCCCGACGATGTAAAGACAAGACGCCTGAATGAAATAATAGCCCTTCAGAACAAACTGTCAGCCAGGTCAAAAAAGCAGGATGTTGGCAGGGTTTTTGAGGTTCTTATTGAGGATCGCTCAAAGAGGTCGGAGAGCCGTCTGTCGGGAAGAACATCACAGAACAAGGTTGCCGTATTCCCGGCAGAAGGCAGGAAAAAGGGAGAATATGTAAACGTAAAAATTGAGGGCTGTACCCCGGCTACACTTCTTGGAAAGATCATTTAACATTTATTAACTGTGAATTATTCAAATCGGATTTAACTTGCACTAAAATACAGAGACATAAATAACATGAGAACCAGGATTTTTTTACTTATTATACTGGCGATGGTTTCCTTCAGCATGTCGCCCGCCCAGAAATCCGGCAAAAAGATCAGGATATCGGGTCATGTCGTTGATGGTACAATGACGCCGGTTGTGAATGCAATAGTGATGGTCGACGGTGAGAAGACCAACGTGACCACCGATCAGAAAGGTATGTTCAGGATTAAAGTTAAACCTTCGAACAGCACGATAGCGATCTTCACCACGCCCAACGGCATCCTTGAAGAAAAGCTGGACGGAAGAAAAACCATTAATTTCAAATTTGAGGGTTCTGTTCCCGTTCAGATCGTGGAAAACAATCCGCTCGATGAAGTTGTGGATATCGGTTACGGATCTGTTAGTAAAAGAAGTATGACCGGAACCGTAAACAAAATTGACGGAACAAATCCAAAATATGCATCTTACCGGAATATATACGATATGATCAGGGGTGAGGTGGCCGGTGTTCAGGTTATGGGAAACAGTATCAGGATTCAGGGTGTGGGATCGCTGAATCTGAGCACTGAGCCTTTATATGTGGTCGACGGGATGGTGGTAAGCTCCATTGCTGAAATCCAGCCGTATAACGTTAAGTCGATTGAAATACTCAAGGGTTCGTCGGCATCAATCTATGGTTCACGGGGAGCCAACGGAGTGATTCTTATTAAACTGATCGGGTCGGGCGACTGATACCGGGCTACCGGCCCTAATCCTTCCTTTTTAATATTAAATTCAGCTCATCTAGCTGCTTCTGTGATATCTCAGCAGGTGTGTCGAGCATGACATCCCTTCCCGAATTGTTTTTCGGGAAAGCTATGAAATCGCGGATGGAATCCTGTCCTCCAAACATCGCAACCCAGCGGTCGAAGCCGAATGCTATCCCCGCGTGAGGCGGAGCACCGTATTTAAAAGCATTAAGCAGGAATCCGAATTGCTCCCCCGCTTCCTCGTCGCTGAACCCCAGCACTTTGAACATCAGCTTCTGTACCTCCTCGCTGTGGATTCTTACCGACCCCCCTCCTATCTCGACACCGTTGATAACCAGATCATAAGCATTGGCCCTTACCTTGCCCGGATCGGTTTCCATCAGGCCAAGGTCATCGGGATTGGGAGAAGTGAACGGATGGTGCATTGCATAATAGCGCGATGTCTCCTCATCCCATTCAAGAAGCGGGAAATCAAGAACCCAGAGAGGAGCATACACATCTCTTTTTCTCAGGCCAAGCCTTTCTCCCATTTCAAGCCTGAGCACGGAAAGAGCGGAAAGGGTATTCTTCTTCTCTCCTGCAAGGATCAGAAGAAGATCGCCCGGATGCGCACCGGCTTTTTCAATCCAAAGCTTCAAATCTTCAGGGCTATAAAACTTATCGGCCGATGATTTCAATGAACCGTCGGCTCCATATTTAAGATAGACAAGTCCTTTTGCTCCTACCTGGGGCTTTCTTACAAATTCAGTAAGTTCGTCTGTCTGCTTCCTTGAATATTCCGAGCAGCCGGGAGCGCGTATTCCCCCTATGTAATCAGCATTGTCGAACACGCCGAAACCTCGCCCTTTGACGGTCGATGTCAGATCGGTGATCTTCATCCCGAAACGAAGATCGGGCTTGTCGGATCCGTAGAATTCCAATGCTTCGGCATAGGGAAGCCTGGTGAAAGGCCCGGGAAATTCGATCCCCTTTATCTTCCTGAAAAGATGCCGGGCCAGTCCTTCAAAAGTATCAAGAACATCATCCCTTTCAACAAACGACATTTCGCAGTCGATTTGGGTGAACTCGGGCTGGCGGTCGGCTCTCAGATCTTCATCCCTGAAACATTTTACTATCTGGAAATACCTGTCAAAACCTGCAACCATAAGCAGTTGCTTGAGTGTCTGGGGCGACTGCGGCAGGGCGTAGAAGCTTCCCGGCTGCATCCTCGACGGAACTATGAAGTCGCGGGCTCCCTCAGGAGTGGATTTGATCAGTACGGGTGTCTCAATCTCAACAAATCCAATTGAATCCATAAAGGCCCTGACCTCCCTGGCTACATTATGCCTGAGTATGATATTGTTTTTAACACTGTTCCTGCGAAGATCAAGATAGCGGTATTTCATCCTCAGCTCCTCTCCGCCGTCGGTATCCTCTTCAATGGTGAATGGTGGTATCTCACTGCGATTGAGAACCTTCAGCTCCTCAACTTCTATCTCAATCTCTCCTGTTGGTATTTTAAGGTTCTTGTTGCTTCTCTCCCTCACCTTTCCTAAGGCCTGGATGACATATTCCCGTCCGAGCTTTCGCGCCTGACTGCAGAGTGCAGCGTCAGTCTCCATATCGAACACGAGCTGTGTAATGCCGTACCTGTCGCGGAGATCCACAAATGTCATTCCTCCAAGATCTCTCGATCTCTGCACCCAGCCGCAAAGGGTGACCTCAGTGCCTGCATCGGCAAGCTTTAGTTCTCCGCAAGTATGTGTTCTGTACATATTCAGATTATTAAGTCCGACAAAAATAAGAAAAAATGATTTCCTGCCTCTTTATTGTATAGCCCATTATTGCCTGTATTGCACAATGTGCCGGCAGGCGGAAGCTGTTTGCAATGAATAACCGGAAGAAATAAAAAACCAAAGCTTTTCAACACCGGTGCTGACAAACGGTTTTATTCATAATTTTATACAGTTATCTTGTCACCCATGACCGACAGCTACGACGAACGTTTTATGAGGGCTGCCATCGACGAGGCAAAGAAAGCGCTTGCCAAAAAGGAAATTCCTGTTGGCGCCGTTATTGTCTGCAACAATATGATAGTAGCCAGGGCTCACAATCTTACTGAGACACTGAATGATCCCACTGCCCATGCCGAGATGCAGGCAATCACAGCCGCTGCAAACTGGCTGGGTGGGAAATACCTGAGCGGATGCACGGTATATGTAACCCTTGAACCTTGCGCCATGTGCGCCGGAGCAATTGGCTGGAGTCAGGCCGACCGGCTGGTATACGGGGCTTCTGACCCGAAAAAAGGATACACCCTGCTAAGGGGCCGGCTGCTTCATCCCAAAACAAAGGTTCTTCCGGGAATCCTCGAAGCCGAATGCGGAAGCCTTATTGCCGGGTTCTTCAAAACCCTGAGATCAGCCTTATAATAATACTCTATAAAATCTTTCAACCATGACTTTAGACAACGGCAAATCAGTGATCCACCAGAAAATACTGAAGAGATCGGCAATTATACTTTACCTCGCCTTCCTGGTGATTTCCCTTGCTGCCGGTATTATTAAATTCCCTCTCCTGGGAATGACAAAATCCGTCTGGCTGTTACTGATCACAGCCTTGTTCCTTATAGTGATACTTATCCCGGTCATCCTCAAGTACCAGTATATTTACTTCTCCGACGAAGGGGATCTACTTATATTCAGGTATTTCAGCACAGGAATCGTGGAGGGGAAAAAGAATTCGGTGGAAATTGAGAAGAAATCCTTTTCAGGCTTCACTGTCGACAAGAGCTTTTTGGGACTTATCCAGAGTGTAACGCTCTACCAGCGAATGAAGGAAGGAGTCGCCAAATATCCTCCCATCCACCTAAGCAACCTTAAGCCCCGTGAAAGGGAGAAGATCATAAATATACTTACTTCATACGCGCCCCGGGTAAAAGGCAAAAAGAGGTCATAATATGAGTTAAATCATTTTTAATGAATAAAATAGAATTAACTTTGAAACAAAAAACCTCAGGCCGCTTATAGCGCATACATCAAAATTCAAAATACAATTAAAGACATTAACTTGATTATCCCATAAACAAAAAAACTGAAAAATATGAACGTAGAGAAAATCATGAACAGCCTCGAGAAAAAACATCCCGGGGAAAAAGAATATTTACAGGCAGTAAGGGAAGTGCTCGAGTCGATAGAAGAGGTTTATAATGAAAACCCTAAGTTCGAATCAGCCAATATCATAGAACGGATAGTGGAACCCGATCGTGTGATAACCTTTAAGGTGCCGTGGGTGGATGATGAGGGTAACGTAAAGGTAAACCTGGGCTACAGGGTCCAGTACAACAATGCTATCGGACCCTACAAGGGAGGATTGCGCTTCCACCCCAGCGTCAACCTGTCAATCCTGAAATTCCTGGGTTTCGAGCAGGTATTCAAGAATGCCCTCACAACCCTGCCAATGGGTGGCGGCAAGGGGGGATCGGATTTCGACCCGAAAGGAAAGTCGGCTGCAGAGGTCATGAGATTCTGCCAGGCCTTCATGCTCGAACTATGGAAATACATTGGTCCCGAAACCGACGTTCCAGCCGGTGATATAGGCGTCGGAGCAAGGGAGATCGGTTACCTCTACGGAATGTACAAGAAGCTGAAAGGCGACCATACCGGTGTTCTTACCGGAAAAGGCGCCAACTGGGGCGGATCGCTGATAAGACCTGAGGCAACAGGATTCGGAGGAATCTATTTTGCAAATGAAATGCTGCGTACCAGGAATGAGACAATCGCCGGAAAGACCGTAGCGATATCAGGTTTCGGAAACGTTGCATGGGGAGCCGCGCTCAAGGCAAGTGAACTGGGAGCAAAAGTGGTAACCATTTCAGGACCCGACGGCTATGTGTATGATCCTGAAGGTATCTCAGGAAAGAAAGTAGATTACATGCTTAAACTCAGGGCATCGAACCAGGATATTGTCAAGCCTTATGCAAGTGAATTCGGGGGAGTTGAATTCCACGAAGGCAAACGTCCCTGGGAAGTGAAGGTGGATATCGCCCTCCCATGCGCCACCCAGAATGAACTCAACGGAGATGATGCCCGAAACCTTGTCAATAACGGGGTAATGATGGTTGCCGAAATCTCAAATATGGGATGCACTCCTGAAGCTATAGAAGTATTCCAGAAAAGCAATCTGCTGTTCGCTCCCGGAAAGGCCGTAAATGCCGGAGGAGTGGCAACATCGGGACTTGAAATGACACAGAACTCGATGAAAATGAAATGGAACAGCCAGGAGGTCGATAAGCGCCTTCATGAGATCATGAGCAATATCCACGAACAGTGCGTGAAATACGGAAAGAAAGCCGACGGATCGGTCGATTATGTCAAGGGAGCCAATATTGCAGGATTCCTTAAGGTGGCCAATTCGATGGTGGATATGGGAGTGATCTGATTCCTGCCATGGCCCCGGCATTCAAAGCAGCCTGGCAATGATATTTTTTTTAAAGGCCCCTTCCTGAGGAAGGGGTTTTTTTTGTATATTGGCATGTCTCATTTGCTCGTGCCATGCCGGAAGTTTCTTTAAAGCACAAGATCGCTTTAAGCCTGATACCACGTATAGGTGATATCAGCGCCCGAAAGCTCGTTTCCCACTTCGGAAGCGTTGAAGCCATTTTTAGTGAACCCTACCGGAACCTGGTCAGGATTCCCGGTATAGGATCAGGACTGGCAAAATACATATGCGACAGGTCCTACCTTAAAATTGCAGAAAAAGAGGAAGAATATGTTATAAAACATAATATCCGGACATATTTTTATCTTGATAATGATTATCCGTTCAGACTCAGGCAATGCGAGGATTCACCCGTCATTTTCTATTTCAGGGGAAACTGCGACCTTAACAGTTCCAGGATACTGAGCGTAATCGGCACAAGAAATGCAAGTTCCAGGGGAAGGGAATTATGCAATAACATAATAGAATCGCTTGCTGAAAGACATCCAGACCTTATTATAGTCAGCGGACTAGCCTACGGAATCGATATTGCCGCTCATAAGGCCGCACTCGCAAATAATCTGCAAACCATTGCTGTCCTTGGTCACGGTTTCCAGACCATCTACCCTTCAATCCACAGGTCGACCGCCGAAGCAATGTTGAGAAAAGGAGGATTGCTAACCGATTTCGTCTCCAACACCCTGCCCGAAAAAAATAACTTTATCAAAAGGAACAGGATTATTGCAGGATTATCCGATGCAACCCTGGTTGTCGAATCGGGTATTAAAGGAGGGGCGCTTATAACCGCCGATATAGCAAATTCTTACAACCGTGATGTTTTCGCGGTTCCGGGAAGACCCGACGACCAATGGTCGGCCGGCTGCAATAACCTGATAAAAAAGAATAAGGCAGCTCTTGCTGAATCGGCCGAGGATATTGAAAATATTATGGGATGGGAACCTGAAAAACCTGCAAAGGCGGTGCAAACAGCCCTTTTCTCCGAAATGACCGAAACGGAGCAAAAGATATTCAATCTGATTTACAAGGAAGGCGAAATTACAATCGACCAGATCTGCAGGGAACTTGATATTCCTATCAGCAAGTTATCATCCCTGCTGCTTCAGATGGAATTCAGGGGACTGGTAAAATGCTGCCCGGGGAATCTTTACAGGAGCTGAATAGAAAGCACAGGGCACGGGGCGCAGAGCTCAGGGCACAGGGCGAAAGAACGGCTTTATATCGAAATCATATTGGTTAATATTCCATGGTTTTTCTAATTTTAACACCAGGATCTTATTCTCTGCTTTAAGAATGAATGCAGGAGTACAGCTCTTTTTGACTATGATAAAAGCCGTGAAAGTGGCTAACGCTGTGATTTCTAAGGAACTTGTTTGATGCAACTGATAGACACACATACCCATATTTACCTCCCTGAATTCGACGACGACAGGGACGAAGCAATAGAAAGAGCTGTAAACGCGGGTGTTGTGAAACTGCTGATGCCTAATATCGATTCTGCCTCCATCGACAGAATGCTGGCTGCCGAGAAACGATATCCCGGAATATGCCACCCGATGATCGGACTGCATCCCACTTCGGTTTCAGAAAATTATCACGAAGAACTCGAAGCCATTGAGCTTGCCGCTTCATCGCGTAGCTACATTGCCATCGGTGAAATAGGACTAGACCTTTACTGGGATAAAACCTATCTCAGTCAGCAGATCGAAGTTTTCAAAAGACAGATTGCCATGGCAATCTCTTCCTCACTGCCGGTGGTTATCCACTCGCGCAATTCGTTTCCTGAAGTGTTCCGGGCACTCGAAGATTTCAGGGGATCGGGTCTCACAGGTGTCTTTCATGCATTTACGGGCACAGCCGATGATGCAGCCAGGGCAGTGGACATGGGATTCAAAATAGGCATAGGAGGCATAGTTACCTTTAAAAATTCAAGCCTTCCAGGCATTGTCAGGGAAGCCGGACCTGATAATATAATCCTGGAAACAGATTCTCCCTATCTTGCACCTGTGCCACACCGTGGAAAAAGAAATGAGAGTTCTTATATTTGTCTTGTGAATGACAAGGTGGCTGAAATTCTTGGGATGACCAGGGAAGAAACCGCCGAATTAACATACAGGAACTCCATTCAACTTTTCAGATTAATAAAATGATTTTATGACAGGCAGGAATGAGACATCGATCCTTCTGATCTATACGGGAGGAACCATCGGTATGGTACATGATCCGGTAACCGGCTCCCTGATTCCGATCGATTTCAAGCTGATTACCACCCATGTACCTGAACTAAGCAAGTTCGGTTATGATATTCAGGCAATCTCGTTCGATCCTGTAAAGGACTCCTCAAACATCGATCCTCAGGTATGGATCAGGCTGGCCGAAATAATAGAAGAGTTTTACGACAGATTCGACGGTTTTGTTATTCTTCACGGAACCGATACCATGGCCTATACGGCATCGGCCCTCAGCTTCATGTTCGAAAACCTGAGGAAACCGGTTATCTTTACCGGATCACAACTGCCCATAGGCCTGCTAAGGACCGACGGCAGGGAAAACCTTATAACCGCCATTGAAATAGCTGCCGCCAGGGACCTTGGTCTGTCGCTTGTTCCGGAAGTGAGCATCTATTTCGACAATAAGCTGACCCGTGGCAACCGCACAAGAAAATACAGCGCGGAACATTTTGACGTGTTTAAATCGCCGAATTATCCGCCGCTGGTAGAGGCCGGTATTCATGTGAAATACAACACCCATGTGATCAGGTATCCCGATCCGGACAGGGATCTGATTGTAAGGAAATCGTTCGATACGAATGTGGCCATCCTCAAGATCTTCCCCGGAATCAGCCGGAACCTGGTAAGTGCGATAACACACACCGAAGGACTGAGAGGATTAATCATAGAGACTTTCGGGTCGGGTAATGCACCAACCTATCCATGGTTCATCGAAGAACTGAAATCCTATATCGAAAGGGACGGTATTATTTTTAACGTAACGCAGTGTCATGGTGGAAGTGTGGAGATGGGAGTGTATGAAACAAGTCTTGAGATGCGCGAGGCAGGCGTGATCAGCGGAAAGGACATTACTTCCGAGGCAGCGGTCACAAAACTGATGTTCCTGCTGGGTACATGCAATTCAAGGGAGGAAGTTGAGAAAAACCTGCAAAGGTCAATGGCAGGGGAGATTTCGTGAGCGATAAGCGGTATGCGGTACGAGGTAGACAGGAAGCGGTGGGTACCGGAGGACATGAGACAGCATGCGGAAGGGGTACGGGGTATGCAGCGGAACTAAGTGCCAGAGGGTTGCCGGTTAAAAAATAATTTGTAAATTGCGCCGCCATTTCCCGGAGAGATGCAGGAGTGGTTGAACTGGCCCGCCTGGAAAGCGAGTATACCCCAAAAGGGTATCGGGGGTTCGAATCCCCCTCTCTCCGCAATACAAAAATACTCCCGTTCAGCCCTCATTCTGAACGGGATTCTTGTTTCTCAGGGCATCTCTCGTTTTGTTTTTCCCGATACGGATGATATATCCAAACGAATGATAGCAGTATGATGGAAGGATTTTTCGGCATGTTTAAGACCGACTGCTTTGTCATTCGGCGAATACTTGTCCAAAATCAACTCCAAAGCCCGCATCCGTTCTTCAGCAGAAATGTCTATGACGGCAGTACCTCGTACAAGAATACTTTCATAAGCGGTCGTGAATTTGTGAGGAATTACATTCGTTTGTCCTACAACGCAGAATGAAACCCTGGAGTTGTCTCTTATACAGTTCAATTTATGTCCTTCAGGTGCGCAATGGAAATATATTGCTCCCTCCCCATCCCATACATAACTAATAGGAATGCCATAAGCTCCGCTTCCCTCTGCACCGGTTTCTACCATTGACAGAAATCCGAATTCTCCCGAACGTAATAAATCAGTTGCATTCTTCTCATCCAACAGACGATCCTGTCTGCGAACATTAACATTAATATACTTCATCACATCAAATCTTTTAATTTACTTATATCGGTGATACGACCCGCTCCGCCTTTAAACTCTATTATTCCATCGCGCGACATTTCTTATATAGCTCTTGACAGCGAGGGACGTTCAACTCCAAAATAACCGGTTCTGTAAATCATTCCGGTTATTTCCGACTGAGCGCTGACAGCTGACAGGGCTCAAAATAATACGAATTTTTTACCAGATTTCCTTGCTTCCTTTTCTCTTTTTTCATAATTTGGTCTTGTCTCGTTGCTGATTTTTTATGATCCCTTTTCATCCATGCAGGCCATGGCCTGTTATTCATTGGGCATCTGTCATCATGAGGCCGCTTTTGTCGCTATGCCTCTGGCTCCTTGCTTGCGCCATGCTTTCAGGTCAGGTCTGTTCAATATCTGCCGAACATACCGATGCCATGTGTTTCGGAGAGTCGACCGGCACAATAAACATCACCGTAAGCGGAGGCCTTGAACCATATCAATTCTCATGGACCGGTCCGGGATCATTTACCAGCACTGACCAGAATCTGAGCGGACTGAGTGCCGGGACCTATACAGTGGTTGTCAGCGATGCCGGTGGTATTTGCCATGATACGGCAAGAATAACCGTGGGACAGCCGGATCATCCGATGGAATTCAGCGTCCAGCCCCTCGACCAGACTGACTGTTACGGTAATACTGTTGAGTTTTCGGCTCAG
>ENA-UPXM01000556-UPXM01000556.1-activated-sludge-metagenome-genome-assembly--contig:-NODE-556-length-53680-cov-8.840075_pt1 | contig 53680 bp, 46 predicted proteins | sample MGYA00238178_ERZ772708 | MGnify/ENA primary metagenome ERZ772708 (study PRJEB29002, sample SAMN05720212) | activated sludge metagenome | isolation source: anaerobic digester from wastewater...
GAAACGTCCCCGTGTCCCCGTCCCCATGTCCTCTTAATCACCGGGTTTTTTCATTAATTTTTCAAATTCATGCAGGGGAAGGGGTTTACTGAAATAGAACCCTTGCATGATGTCACAGCCCCTGTCTCTCAAAGTCTCATATTGCTCTTTAGTCTCAATTCCTTCTGCGGTTATGCAGAGCTTCAGATTCCTGCCCATTGCAAGTATGCTGGATACAATTGCTGAATTCTTTGGATTTTCATTTATGTCATGGATAAAGCTGCGGTCTATCTTCAAAGTGGTGATGGCAAAATTCTTGAGATAATTAAGAGAAGAATATCCCGTTCCAAAATCATCAAGAGCTATTCTTATGCCCATTTTCTTAAGCTTTTCCAATATACCCGTTATGTAATCGTAGTTTTTTACAGCAACGCTTTCTGTAATCTCAAGCTCCAGATATTCCGGCAAAAGTTTTGTTTCTTCAAGAATTTCGGATACCATATCGATGAAGTTCTCTTGTATAAGCTGTGCAGGAGATAAATTAACCGATACAAAAATTGGTTTGAAGCCTGAATCCTGCCAAAGCTTGTTCTGCATGCAAGCCGTGTAGAGAACCCATCTGCCTATAAGGGTTATCAATCCGTTAGCCTCAGAGATGGGGATGAATTCATTGGGGCCAATCATTCCCAGCTCAGGGTGATTCCATCTCAACAGAGCTTCACAGCCAATTATCTCTTGGGTGCGCGTATCCATCTGAGGTTGATAGTATATGGAAAACTCGCCGTTGTCCAATGCATGATGCATACTGCTGTCCAGGTTCATTTGTTCAACAAGCAGTTCGTTTATTGAAGGTTCGTAGAAATTAAAATTATCCCTGCCGTGTACCTTTGCTTTTTGCATTGCCGAAAATGCATTCTTAAACAGGCTGTCGCCGCTTTCTCCGTCTTTCGGATATATGGCAATTCCTACGCAGGCAGTAATATAAAATCTGTATTCATCTATGACCCAGGGCTGCCTGATAATATACCGGATTTCATCCGACAGCTTTATAACATCTTCCTTTTCTTTAAAATTCTTAAGCAATACTGCAAACATATCCTCTCCGATACGGGAAACTACATGGTTATTATCTTCAAGGCAGCTGACTTTTTCTGCCAGGCTTTTCAGAAGCTTGTCACCCACTGTATGGCCCAAAGCATTGTTAATGCTTTCAAACCTGTCTATGTCAAATATTATTAATGCAAGCATGGTATTATTACTGGCGGATTTCTTAATTTCCCTGCACAGTATTGCATCAAAATGCAGTTTATTGGGGAGCAGGGTTAGTGAATCATAATAGGTCAGCTTGCTTATGGTATCCATCATTTTATTAAAGCTTCTTGCGGCATCTCCGATTTCATCGTCGGTACTGATTTCCGACCTTACTGTAAGATCTCCGGCGGTTGCCCTTGTAAACACTTCTTTAAGCTTTATGATTGGAGTTGATATGCTTTTTGCAATGAAAAATCCGACTATTGAAGCTATTATAAGGCCTGCAAGCCCAATTAGTATAAGACGCGATGAAGTATATCTCATCGGGGTTTGCCAGTAGTTCACAGGTATTTTGATAATCAGCTTCCAACCGTCGGTATTGGGGATTATATGATAATAATTCATGCTGACAATACCTTCAAAGGAATATGTATTAGAGCCCCGGTCATTTGTGAGTATTTCTGCCGATGCTTCAGCTATGTCTCTACTGATGACATCTGATTCCTTTGTTATATTATGCCGGAGAATTAATTCTTCCCTGGGATGGGCAATGATTTGGCCTTCTTTGTCTACAATATATGAGTATGAGTTGGGATAGTTGTATTTAAGATTATCAATAATCCTTGAAAGCTTCATGAGATTTACTGCTCCTGCCATAACTCCTTTGATTTTTCCGTTATTGTCCAGTATAGGTGATGCAATAATCGCTTCCGGCTTTCCGGTAGATCTGGAGACAATCGGGTTGGACACTACTGTTTTGCCTTCCATGACATGCTTGAAATACTCACGGTCACTAACGTTTCCGACATTTCTTCTGAGAGTAGTATTGTAATCCCCGTTTGATTCTGCAACCATAAAATGGTCATATACATCAAGCTTCTCTTTGACTTCCTGCTTAAGGTAGAGTTCTATGTTATTCCAATCCATTGCTCTTATAACGGGAGAATTTGCATACATATTAATTTCCCGCATTCGTTCTCCCAGCCAGCTGCCTATGAATTCGGAGTACAGCTCTGCATTTTTTCTGCTGTTTTCGATGGTCATGTTTTCCAAAATGCTGCCGGTCAGTCTTTCCGACATTATTGTAAAAAGGAAAGATTCCAACATACATATGGTTAATATCATCACCAGTACTTTGAACATTATACTTTTACTGCTTATCTTGAACATCCTGCTGTCCTCCTTGATACAGTTGAAAAAATGGCGATAAAATACCATCCATGACAAATTATATCAAAAATTGGCATATTTATATAGTGTAAATAATGTTAATTATTTAGCATACTTACAATATTTTGATATTAGTCATGGAAGTTTTTTGCTAAATTATCGCACTGCCCTTATTAATTTCTTGAGTTTGTGCTAAAATATGAGATAACGAGGTGATTGTATGAACTCAAAGAATAAAAAGGAAGTCCAGGGTGTTGGGGAACTCACCCACATAAATGCTAAGGGCTATGCCAAGATGGTGGATGTGTCTGAAAAGGAAGAAAGTGTAAGAGAGGCAATTGCAAGAGGTTCTGTTTATATGAAACGGGAGACCTTGAAGGCTATTGCAGAGGGAAGGATAAGAAAGGGAGATGTCTTATCCGTAGCACAGGTAGGCGGTATAATGGGAGCCAAGTCTACACCGGATATAATACCTATGTGCCATAATGTCAGCATATATGGTGCAGATATTGAATTTCAGGCTGATTATGAAAATTCCAAAATTGATATTGAAGCGGTTGTAAAGACTGTCGGAGTTACGGGAGTTGAAATGGAAGCCTTGACGGCAGTATCCGTTGCGGCGCTGACTATATATGATATGTGCAAGGCCATTGATAAATTAATGGTGATAAGTGATATACACCTTGTGCATAAAAGGGGCGGCAAGTCGGGGGAATTCAATTTCAGCGGCAAGTTGAACGAAGACATCAATAATACGAAATGCTAGTGTAGGAGGTGGGATCCAATGGAGGGATTCAGTGTAGGAATCATAACAGTAAGCGATAAAGGTTCAAGGGGTGAAAGAGCAGATGCTTCAGGCCCTGCTATTGAGGAAATAATGAAGCAGATAGGAGGCCGTATAGAAAAATATGTTATTGTCCCTGATGAAATGCGGGATATTAAGGAAGCTATCATAGACATGTCCGATACGCTGGGATTGAATTTAATACTGACTACCGGAGGCACGGGCTTTTCAAAAAGAGACATAACTCCCGAAGCAACTCTTGAGGTAATTGAAAGGTATGTACCGGGGATACCCGAGGCAATGAGGGCGAAGAGCCTTCAGGCTACCCCGAAGGCAATGCTCTCCAGGGCACAGGCGGGCATAAGGAAGCAGTCCCTAATTATTAACCTTCCCGGCAGCCCAAAGGGTGTGAGAGAGAATCTTGAAGCAATAATACCCGCATTGAAGCATGGGATAGAGATATTGACGGGCCAGGCATCGGAGTGCGGCGGCAAATGAGGCGTTTATTTCAAGAATAAGCTTTCTATTAAGTCGACTGCTTCTTTTATCTCCGAGAAATCGAACTGGGGTACACCTTTGTTTAAAGGCGTATTTGTGATGATGGCAAATAAGTCTTCATCTTTTGACCATATTTCATTCGGGAACTCTTTCCTGTAAACTTCCAGTTTTGGTTTGCGCTCCTGCTTAAAACCTTCCGTTATGATTATATCTACATTGCTTATCTTGCTTATCACTTCGTCCAGGCTGTATTCTTTTTCAACCTTTTCAATCATCGCTAATTTTTTTGGAGATGAAATAACTACAAAATCTGAGCCTGCTTGTGCATGTTTCCAGGTGTCTTTACCCGGGTGGTCAATATCAAAGCCGTGAACATCATGTTTTATGGTGCAGATCCTGTACCCTCTGGATTTTAATTCCTTGATAATATCGCATAATACTGTGGTCTTGCCTACTTTAGAATTGTTTGCAACAACTGAAAACACCGGTATCATAATTCCGCCTCCAGATGGTTGATCAATTCAACAGTTACCCGGTCTCCTTTTTTATAAGGGCTTGATCCGCCGGGGATAAGCAGTAATGAGTTTTTCCCTGACAGGCTGGATAAAACTCCCGAGCTGTGTTTATCCGGAAGTACGGTATAATAGGCTCCTTCTTTTTTGTATGTGAAGGCCCTTAAATACCTGTCCTGCTCGCTGACTTTGTTAAAATCGCTTTCCAGTATGGATTCAACTTTCATATATTTGTGCTTTGGTTTTCCCATTAATCTTAATATTGCAGGCCCCACAAAAATTTCAAAGGTGATAAATGCTGCAGCCGGATTGCCGGATAATCCGAATAACAATTTATTCCCATGCTTTGCCGCTACTATTGGGGTTCCAGGCTTCATTCTTGTTTTCCAGAATAATATATCGGCTCCCGCTGCCTTGAAGGCTTCTTTGATTATATCGGCATCTCCGACAGAAGCTCCTCCGGTTGTGATTATCATATCAGCCCATTTGAGAGCAGAATCCAGTTTCTTCTTAACATCGTTTACCCTATCCATACAAATTCCGAGTATTTTGGCATTTCCGCCGTATTTTTTTACCTGTGCCGCTATTACATAGGAATTGCTGTTTCTTATCTTGCCGTCAGCCAATTCTTCATCAATTTCAAGAAGCTCGTCGCCGGTTGACAGTATTGCAATTGTAGGTTTGGAGTATACTTTAACATGGGTCTTTCCGTTTGAAGCCAGTACACCTATCTCTGCAGGCCCGATGGTTATGCCTTTGCGCAGTATCAGGTCTCCTGCCCGCATATCTTCCCCTGCTTTTACTATATTGGATTGGGGCTTGAGATATCTGAATATTTTAACTGTCTTATCGGTAAATTCAATATCTTCATATCGTATAACCACATCCGCGCCTTCCGGTATTTTGGCTCCGGTCATAATTCGGATTGCCTGCCCGTTACATATTTTTTTTCTGCTTACATATCCCGCTTGTACATAGTCTATTACTTCCAAGGTTACCGGAGAGTTTTCGGCTGCATTTACTGTGTCTTCCGATTTATAGGCATAGCCGTCCAGGGGTGATCTGTCAAAGGGAGGCATGTCGGTTTCGGATACAATGTCTTCGGCAAGGACATGATCCAAGCTGTCAAGAATGTACAGTTCGCTTTGCTTAATATCATTTTTTTCTTCCGATAATATTCTCTTTGCAGTCTCAACGGTTATATTTTCTAACATTTTTCCTCCTCAATGCTTCCCGAAATTGCAGTAAGGGAATTTACACACCTCACAGGATAGGCATTGTCCCCCGTACCCCATTCTGGTGATATCTTTTCTGATAATTTTTTCGCCTGCAAAGACTCTGGGAAGTAATAGGTCAAAGGCTGTAGTATGTGCAAACATTACACAGCCGGGAAGCCCAAACACAGGCGTACCGTCCAGGTAGGCAAACAGCAGCATTGCACCGGGTAAAACAGAAGTTCCGTAGGTTATAATATCTGCTCCGGTTGCTTTAATGGCGCCGGGAGTTTTGTCATCCGGATCCACTGACATGCCCCCCGTAACTATAATGAGTTCCGCACCTGCTTTTTTTGCATCCAATACGGCATTCTTTATTTCATCCAATTCATCGGTTACTATGGTTTTATTAAAAATTCCCGAACCGTAGTGTTTTACTTTCTTTTCAACAACCGGCCCGAATTCATCCTTGATCCTTCCTTTGTATACTTCAGAGCCGGTTACTATCAAAGCTGTCCTGAGATTTATGAAAGACTTGATTTTGAACATCGGATCCTTGCCTTTTACCATGTTCTCCACATGTTCAATTTTCTCTTTTTTTATTGAAAGGGGAATAATCCTGCATCCTCCCAGCAATGCATCCTTCTCCACACATATATTCTCTTGTATGGTAGCCAAACAGATATCTTCCGTATCATTAACCTGCTCCAGCAGATCCCTGTTTATTTTCAAAAGCCCTCTATACATTGATTTTAAACTGGTTTTTCCTTCAGAGGGTTCTGAAAAACTGATGCCGGGTCCTGCAAACAGTTTTCCCAACCTGAGAGCCGCATCATTTTCATGGAGTTCGTCCTCACCAAGTTCAAAAACATATACATGCTCCTTTCCTATTCGCAGAAGCCGTTCTATGTCATTTTCCGTTATTATATGTCCCTTCTTGAAGGCAGCTCCTTTGTACTCCCCGGGTATGATTTCGGTAATGTCATGTCCCAGTACCATTCCCACAGCGTTTTCTGTTTTTACTGTATTCAATATACCACCCCAACATTATTTTATTTTACGAATAAATTATATACAATTAACACAATGTTTTCAAATTTCAATGATCGGGAAAATACTTTTTAAATATAGTATTTATTGCTTCTTCACATTCATTATAAAACAGTTCGTATGCAGACACCAATTCTTCCGCCTCTATAGTAAGCAGGGAGATTCCTCCTCCTGCACCTCCCGTCTTACTGTACAGAAGCCGGAAGCCCAACCTGATTTCTATCTTTTTTATCAGATTATGTGCCTTGTTATAGGACATATTCATGGCCTTTGCAGCTCCTGCCAAAGATCCCTTTTCCTTTACGCCTTTAAGAAGCAAGTAAGAACCCGTCCCAAATATAACACCATTTTTGTCCAGCCATAATTTATATTTTATATTGTACATTACTTAAATCATTCCTTTCAGAATAAATTCACACTATTATTATAACACGAAGATATTACAAAATTTGCTTTACTTTTCATATTAATTACGTTATACTCATAATAGTATAACGAATGTTAAGGAGATGTCACTGGCGAAAAAGATGCAAAGCTCTTAGGAGACAGCATTATTTTGTTAAAAGAGGTAAAGTTTATACACTGAAAAATGAATATATAAAAGCATAGAAACACAGTATGGGCTGGAAGTCAGTGCAGCTCTATTTGTGTTTTTTGCTATTGATAAAAAGTTGACAATAGGTTTGAACTCTTATATAATTAATTTGTTACTTATATAACAATGATTCTGATATATTAATGCAGTATTATTATAATGTTGGAGGTGGTGAAATGGTTACATTTACCCTGAATGGGAAAGTAGTAACGGCTAAAGAGGGGACTACCATTTTGGATGCCGCGAAAGAAAACGGTGTAGATATCCCTCATTTATGCTATGATAAAAACCTTTCTGCATTTGGTGGATGTAGACTATGCGTGGTAGAGGTTCAGGGGGCAAAGGCCCTTGTAGCTTCATGTACCAATACCGTAAGTGAGGGTATGGTAATTCAGACAGAGTCTGAAACTGTAGTGAATGTTCGTAAGGATCTTCTTGATTTGCTTTTGGCAAGTCACCCTGAGGATTGCCTGACTTGTGAACAGGCTGGCAATTGCAAGCTTCAGGACTATGCATACAGATATGGAATTAAGAGGTCCTCCTATAAAGGAGAAAAAAAGAGCTATGATATTGAAAGCTTGAATCCGGTAATGGAAAGGGATCAAAGCAAATGTATCTTATGCGGAAAATGTGTCAGAGTATGCAGGGAAGTTCAGGTTACAGGCACTATAGACTTTATCAACAGAGGTTTTGAGACCAAGATAGCAACAGCATATGATGTCCCGATAAGTACTGAAAACTGTAGATTATGCGGTCAGTGCATCAGTGTATGCCCGACCGGTGCAATAATAAACAAACAGTTGAAGGGCACAAGACCGTGGGAAGTGAGCAAAGTACGTACTACATGCCCCTTCTGCGGTGTAGGATGCAATTTTGACCTGAATATAAAGGACGGAAAGGTGGTAGGGGTTACACCCAATCCAGATTCTCCGGTTAACGGAACCTCCATTTGCGTAAAAGGCAGATACCATATTGACATGATAAACAGCCCCGAAAGGCTTACAAAGCCTTTGGCAAAGAAAAACGGGGAATTTGTTGAAATAAGCTGGGATGAAGCATTACACACAGTAACAGAAAAGCTTAAGGAGACAAAGGAAAAATACGGCCCCGATGCAATAGCAGGCTTGAGTTCTGCACGCTGCACAAATGAAGAGAATTTCTTGTTCCAGAAAATGATGAGGGTGGCAGTGGGTACAAACAGTGTTGACCACTGCGCAAGGACCTGACATGCTCCGACAGTTGCAGGTCTTGCAGCTACATTAGGAAGCGGAGCCATGACAAACGCCATTTCCGAAGTTGAAGGAAATGAAGTATTGTTCATTATAGGTTCAAATGCTACAGAAGCTCATCCTATTATAGGGAATAAGATGAAGAGAGCCGCCAGGAACGGATCAAAGCTTATAGTCATAGATCCGCGCAGAACAGAGCTTGCGGAATATGCTACACTATGGCTGCCGTTGAATTCCGGAACGGATGTTGCGTTAATAAACGGATTGATGCACATAATCGTAAAAGAGGGATGGCATGATAAGGAATTCATTGAAACCCGCTGTGAGGGATTTGATGAATTACTCAAGGCAATAGAAAAATATACTCCGGAGTATGTGTCAAAGATAACGGGAATCTCTGAAGAATTGCTTTATGAAACAGCAAAGCTGTACACCAGCACAAAGAAAGCAGGTATATTCTACACATTAGGAATCACTGAGCATATAACCGGAACAGATAATGTTATGAGCCTGGCAAACCTGGCTATGCTTGTGGGACATCTCGGTATAGAAAATGCCGGCATTAATCCTATACGCGGACAGAATAACGTTCAGGGTGCTTGCGATATGGGAGCGCTGCCTAACGTATTCTCAGGGTATCAGAGTGTTACTGATGAAAAGGCTATCCAGTTCTTCGAGGATTTCTGGAAGTTCAAGCTCAATAGGAACACAGGCCTTAAGATACCCGAAATGTTTGACGGATCCCATGAAGGAAAAGTAAAAGCAATGTACATTATGGGAGAAGATCCGGTACTTACAGACCCTGATGCAAACCATGTAAGAAAGGCATTGGAAAAGCTTGACTTCTTAGTAGTTCAGGATATCTTCCTGTCCGAGACTGCCAAGCTTGCGGATATAGTACTTCCTGCGGCATGCTATGCTGAGAAGGAAGGAACATTTACCAATACCGAAAGAAGAGTACAAATGGTCAGAAAAGCAGTCGAAGCTCCCGGAGAAGCCAGACCGGATTGGGAGATAATCTGCGATGTGGCAAAGGGGCTTGGCGCCGGTGGATTTGACTACAAGGATGCCGAAGAGATATTCAAGGAGATAGCGGCAACTACACCCAGCTACAGAGGAATGACTTTTGCAAGACTGGATAAGAACGGATTGCAGTGGCCATGTCCTACTGAAGATCATCCGGGTACTCAATACCTCCATAAAGGTACATTCCCCAAAGGAAAGGCATTAATGAAGGCAATTGAATATAAAGTCCCGGCAGAAGCCGTAGATGAAGAGTATCCTATACTTCTCAGCACAGGCAGGATGCTGTATCATTACAATATTACCTCAAGATTTTCTGAAAAGCTGGATGCCATAAAACCTTACGAACTGGCTGAAATTAACCCGGCGGATGCTGAAAAGCTCGGACTTAAAGAAGAAGACTTCGTAAGGGTGACCTCCAGAAGAGGTTCTATAGTAACCAGAGTGACAATAACCAATAAAGTAAAACCCGGTATGATGTCCATGACATTCCATTACAGAGAATCTCCGGCAAACGAACTGACCAATTCGGCTTTTGACCCGGTAACCAAGACAGGAGAATACAAGGTATCTGCTGTTAAGGTGGAAAAGGTTAAAGATATGCAGGGGACAGCAGTATAATATAATTTAGTTTTCAAGGGATGATTTCCGTATTCGGAGTCATCCCTTTTTCATTGCATAAAAGCATCAGGTATTGTACAATAAGCGGTGAAAGCAAAGGCATAACTTATTTTTTGGGGGTATATAATGAGCTTGGTAAATACGGCTGTAATACTTGCAGGGGGTAAAAGCACCCGTATGGGTTTTGATAAGCAGCTTATAAGGGTTAAGGATATCTGTATAGTTGAACATTTGGTTGAAATGCTGAGCCCCGTGTTTAAAAACATAATTGTTGTAACGAACAAGCCTGAGCTGTATAAAGACAAGAATATAGCCATAGCTGAGGATGTATATAAAGGATATGGGCCTATTGGGGGAATTCATGCGGGGCTTTCCAAATCACAGAGCATGTATAATTATTTTATTGCCTGTGACATGCCTAATATTAATAAATGCTACATAGAATATATGATAAAGAGGTTGGAAGAGGATTCTTTTAAGAGTGATGCGGTAATCACGAAAAAAGCGGATTGGATAGAACCCTTTAATGCTTTTTACAGTAAAAAGCTTATACCCGCTATTGAAGATAATATTAAAAAGGGCAAGGTAAGAACAATGGAGCTTTTGGAAATCTCTAATGTTTTATATATTGATGAAGCTATTGCACGGGGTTTTAGCCCCGACTGGAGCATGTTCGCAAATTTGAACACCCGGGAAGATTTGAAAGGGCTTGTTTGACTGGCAAAGCAGCAATTATATGGAAAATAAATCCAAACAATGTTAAACCATTGACAATGTTGTTTGTGTTGTGTATCATATATTATAGATAAAACAATAACATAAACTTAATATACACATTTCTCCGAGTCCAAATTTCCTAAGGCATATGGCTATGGAATTTGGACCGATAGGGTACCGCTAGAAATGTCGGTGCCTCCCTTTTGGAAAGGAGCAGTGGTTAATGGGTATGCCCGTATTTGAGCATGCGTATTAATGTATCAAACTCCTTCCGGAACGGAAAGGAGTTTTTTTGTATAGAAAGTATTATTGCTCCGGCAAGCAGAGCTGCCTTTGCCGGAAAAAATTTAGCGGAGGTATAATACAATGGAAACGGTCAATATTACAATCGACGGTATTAAAACCCAGGTTCCCAAAGAATTCACAGTACTTGAAGCTGCAAAATCTCTGGATATCAATATACCTACCCTTTGCCATCTTAAAGGGATCAATGAGGTTGGAGCCTGCAGAATCTGTGTCGTTGAGGTAAAAGGAGCAAGAACACTTCAGGCTTCTTGCGTACTGCCTGTATCTGAGGGAATGGAGGTCAAAACATGTTCCCCTGCAGTTATGGAGGCAAGAAAAACAATACTGGATCTAATTCTCTCAAGACATGAAAGAGAATGTACTACTTGCTCAAGGAATCTGAACTGCGAGCTACAGAAGCTCTGTGATGAAATGGGAATAGACAAGGTTTCCTATGAAGGGGAGAAAATAGTATATGCTGTGGATCAAGCGTCTCCTTCCATAGTAAGAGATCAGAATAAATGCGTATTATGTGGAAGATGTATAGCCATATGCAGGGATATACAGCATACAGAGGCTATCAATTTTGCCAATAGAGGAATCAGAACGACAGTTACTGCACCTAATGGAAAAGCGCTTACAGAAGTGAATTGTATAAACTGCGGCCAGTGCATAAAGATCTGCCCTGTGGGCGCTCTAAGGGAGAAGGATGATACTCATAAGGTGTGGAGTGCTTTGGGTAATCCCGATTTGCATGTCGTTGTGCAGACTGCCCCGGCAGTCAGGGTCGGCCTCGGAGAAGAGTTCGGTATGCCGGTGGGGACAAATGTCGAAGGCAAGATGATAACAGCTCTTAAAAGATTGGGTTTTGACAAGGTGTTTGACACGGATTTTTCCGCAGACCTTACAATACTTGAAGAAGGTACCGAGTTGCTGAACAGGATTAAGAACGGAGGTAAGCTCCCTCTTATCACATCCTGTTCACCGGGTTGGATAAAATTCTGCGAACATAATTATCATGAGTTCCTGGACAATCTTTCCACTTGCAAGTCACCTCAGCAGATGATGGGTGCAGTAGCAAAATCCTACTACGCGGAGAAAGCAGGCATAGATCCGAAAAATATTTTTGTTGTATCGGTTATGCCGTGCACTGCCAAGAAATTTGAAGCAAACAGGGAAGAAATGGCTTTAGACGGATTGAAGGATGTTGATGTGGTTCTTACAACAAGAGAGCTTGCGAAGATGATAAAACAGGTTAGGATTAATTTTACGGCTTTGAGTGAAGGGAAATATGACAGTATATTGGGTGATTCAACAGGTGCCGCCGTAATCTTCGGAGCTACAGGAGGGGTTATGGAAGCGGCTCTGAGAACGGTTGCGGATATATTGACCGGGCAGGATCTCAAAAAGATCGATTATACACCCGTAAGGGGAATGGAAGGAATAAAAGAAGCGTCAGTGAACGTTGACGGAGTTGATATAAAAGTTGCGGTTGCCCATGGTACAGGGAACGCTGCTAAGCTTTTGGACAGCATAAAGGACGGTAAGGCCGAATATCATTTCATCGAAGTAATGGCTTGCCCCGGAGGATGCATCAACGGAGGAGGCCAGCCCATACTGTTGGATAAGGAAAAGACTGAGGAAGTTAAGAAGCTTAGAGCGCAAGGCTTGTATAAGATTGACAAGGAAGACAGGAGGTTCAGGAAATCCCATGAGAATCCTGAAGTGAAAAAGCTCTATGAAGATTATCTGGAGGAACCCAACAGCCATATATCCCATCGTTTGCTGCATACAAAGTATATTGAAAGGGACAGGGCTTAGGATAAATGAAAGGGAAGCTCAATCTGCTAACAAAGGCAGCAGTATTACTGGCTATAGCTATAGTATTCCAGCTTGTCAAAATGGGCCAGTATGTAACGGGAACAGGAATCAATGCGGTACTTATTACTGCAGTTGGAGTTTGCGGATTGCCCTGGGCGGCGGCAATCGGTATAATGACACCCATGCTGGCGGTGCTTCTTGGGGTGCAGCCGCCTCCGACAATTGTGCTGGTTCCGTTTATAATGGCGGGGAATACTGTATATGTTGTTTTGTTCAGACTATTAAGAAGATATAATGATTATATCGGTATAATTGCGGCAGCTTTGACAAAATACATTTTGCTTTATACAGCGGCAAATATAATAGTAGACAAGCTGCCTGCGCCCATAAGGCTCGCCTTCAGCTTTCCGCAGCTGATAACTGCAGCAGCGGGAGGAGCAATAGCATTAATAGTATTAAAAATTGTACAAAAAAAGTAGTGACGCCATGGCGTCCGGATAAGGCTGATTTTAGTGGATCCCGCTAAAATCAGCCTTTTATTTTTTATGTGGAAGGCAAGTAATAAAACCAAATAGGAGTAAGTATATTTATATATAAACGAATGGGGGATTCAAGGGGGAGTTCAATGAGAGATATTATGGCAGACAAGTTGACGAAAGCAGTAATAGGGCTAATGTTATTGGTGATGCTGCTGTTCGTATGCCTGGAGAAGCCTGCAGGGGCAAGAAAGGTTTTTTCGGGATTAAGTGAAACAGAGGACATGACCGATTCCATACATCAGATATTCCGAAACAGAAATAATGCGATAATAAACGGTGACCTTAAGCTGATTCAATCCCTGTATGACACAAGCACAAAGTACGGTACATGGGCACATCAGCATGAGCTGACCAAGGTCAAGTACCTCCACAAGTGGGAGAAGAAGCAGGGGGTGAAATTCACCGAAATCATACCGACGGTGAAGGTTAGAAGCATCAAGCCGAAGGGCGAAAAATACACAATTAATCTGATGTGTTCAACGGAATATAAGTATGTATATGAAAATGAGCCCGGTGTTGTAAACAGCTTCAGGATAGGAACCTACCATGTGCTTGACCTGCTGTACAAGGATGAGGTCTGGATAATAACAAGGGAATGGTATAAGGACCCCTTTGAAGACTCCTTGAATCTGGGAAGGATTGACGTTGATTCAATACATCAGTACATAAGCACCCATGCTGCAAGGGATTTTTCCAATATAGGGGACAGGCGGAAAAATGCAGTAGCTTATGCAGATAAATACTGCGGCGCTGCCAGCGAGGAGAAATATGGCTACAAGTACAACAAGAAATACAGGAACTACAACTCCCAGGGAGGCGACTGCGCAAATTTTGCATCACAAATACTTCACGAAGGAGGGAAGTTCAGAAAAACCCACTCGTGGAATTACAACAATAAGGGGGCTACCCGTGCGTGGGTCAACGCAGACGGCTTCAAGAGCTATATGCTATACAGCGGCAGGGCATCACTCATTGCCTACGGTAATTATGAAAAGGTGTATAAGGCATCCTACAAGCTATTGCCCGGGGACTTCATTGCCTATGAGAAAAAGGGAGATATCACGCATATTTCAGTGGTTACAGGCGCCGACTCAAAAGGATACGCACTGGTAACCTGCCATAATACCGACAGAAACAGAGTGCCCTGGGACCTGGGCTGGAGCAACGGCAAGATCAAGTTCTGGCTGATACGGGTACATTTTTAAGAATGTCGAAAAAGCACGAGCGAAAGTTGCTGAATAAGCAGTTTATAATGCTTCTTATTTATTTAGCGGGCGTGACAGAGTAGAAGAAGAATATTGTATATGCTCATATAAACAGCTGCAAATCCGATTCCAGTGCATCCTTGAGATAATCCTTTGCTTCCATTATCTCAAGCTCGGAAATCATTTCCTCCTGTTTAAGGCCCATTATCTCCATTGAAAGCTTGCAGCCGTAGAATTTCACATCCTTTTTCCTTGCTCCCTTCAGGAAGTCAATAAGATGAGGAGCACTGTCGTCATCCATCATTTCAAGGAGCATTTTCTTGCCAAGGCCTGCCATATTCATACGGGAGAGGGGCATCTGCTCAGGCCCTTTTGGGGTAACTGCCCCGAATATTTTTTCATAGGCTGTCTTGTCTTTTGCGGAGAACTTTTCAGGATCCCTCACCAGGAAGAGCCCCCAAAAAGCAAAGAACATGGTAACTTCCACCTGTATTTCTCTTGCCGTATTGGCAAGTATAAGTGCTGCCATAGCCTTGTCGTACTCACCGCTGAACATAAGTATGTTCATTCTTTTGTTCAATTAATAACCCTCCCTGTACCAATTCGGATATGCGTATTTTATCCATAAGACAGGGAAGTAATGCATAAAAGAGTAAATCACAGCATGTGGAATGCCCGCTCTTAAATAGCATTGATAATACTGAAAATACCGGATACCTTTCAAATGAATTTGATAATAGCCATCAGTGTGTTAAGTGCTGCCCGTATCTTTCTTTATACAGTTCCTTATTCGCCGATATTTCATACAGTTTATTCACAAGCACATCTATCTCATCGTAATTGTTGTAGAGCCCAAAGCTTAGCCTGACCATTCCGGGATGAGGAAGAGAAGGGTTCTTTATCCGCTTTCTTATATCATTTCTGGGTATTTTCATAAGCCTCTGCACATATGGCTGGGAGCAGAAGCAGCCGTTCCTTACCGCAATACCTGACTCAGCGGATAAAGCGTCGGCTACAATCTGATGGTGCAGCCCCGCAATATTAAAAGGTATAATACCGACTCTGTCCCTTGGGTCATCATCACAATACAGCTTAATATCAGGAATAATTGAAATTCTGTCAAGGGCATATTCAAGGAGGCTGCTCTCGTAGGCCTCCAGGTTTTCCATTCCAACAGAAGCAAGTGTCCTGACTGCTTCGGCAAGAGCCACAACGCCCATTATATTAGGAGTGCCTGCTTCTTCCTTGTGGGGAGGCTCCGCCCATTTTATCAGGTCATGGGTGACGATGTTGATGGTACCTCCGCCCCTGTATTCAGGCTCCCCCTTTTCAAAATCAGACTGGTGGCCGATAAGCACTCCCGTTCCAAAGGGCGCATACATCTTATGGGCGGAGAATGCCAGATAATCGATATGCCGGCTGCTTCCGTCAGGCTTCATGTCAACGCAGGAATGGCCTATAAGCTGGGCCGCATCTACCATAAGCTTTGAATCATATTTGTGCACCAATTCTGCGATATCATGTATGGGATTTTTATAGCCTGTGACGTTGGAAGCGCCTGTTACCGTAACAAGAGCAAGATTTTTCCGGTACTTGTGCAGTTTTCTTTCAAGGTCCCGCATTGAGAGCCTTCCATTGTTGTCCACATTGATATAGTCCACCAAATATTTGTTTCTCCAGGGCAGGTCATTGGAATGATGCTCCATGCAAGTAGATAGTATCACACTTCGCCTGTTTTTGTGATAAAGCCTGTAAGACAGCTTGTTGATGGCCTCAGAGGTATTCTTCACAAAAACAACCAGGCTGCCCGGATCGGCCTTGACAAATTTTTTTATTGTCTCCCTGGAATTTTCGTATATTTCTGAAGAGTATTTGGATTTAAAGCCTGTTCCCCTGTGTATCGAAGAATACCAGGGAGCAAAGTCCTCTATTGCCTGAATTACAGATGCGAAGGGCGGAGTTGTTGCAGCGTTGTCAAAATTTATGGAAGCGGCTATTTGACCGTTGGAAAGCGGTATCCCGGTATCCGCACCGACAATAAGGTCTCTGTAATTTGCATTGTTTTTTACAAGCATCCAATCACCCGCCCCAAATAATATATATATTCATTCTATTCAATACAGGGGAATATGTGTGTATGGCACATAATTCCATTGAAAAAATGGTATTTATTATGTAAACTTAAAATACGCCGTACTGCAATAGGTGCTACATATTCACCTCGTAAGCCGGGAGAGGAGAGTAAGTGAGAAGGAGCAAGCTTTTAATTTTTTTTCTGGTCATAACTTTATCCTTAACATCGGTAACCTTTGCAGATACGTTGAAGTATGGGAGCAGAGGAGCCGAGGTGACCAAGCTTCAGGAACAGCTGAAAAAGCTGGGTTATTTTAACGGCAAAGCAACGGGCTATTTTGGAAGTATGACAAAAACAGCGGTCAGAAAGTTTCAGTCAAGTAAAGGTATCGCAGTTGACGGTATTGTAGGAAAACAAACATCCAAATTTTTGTTTGAATCCGGGACAAGCAGCAGGAGTGCAGCTTCAAGGACAGCGGCCGCATCAAGCAAAAATGCAAAAATTGAAATGCTGGATTGGTGGAAGGAAGCCAATAAGGTTTTTAGTATCGGAACTACTGCAAAGGTTACGGACGTAGGGACAGGCAAGAGCTTTAAGATAGTGAGGACCTACGGGGGCAACCATGCCGACTGCGAGGCAGCCACCTCAGAGGATTCAAAAATTATAAAAAGCATTTGGGGGGGCAATTGGAGCTGGGCCAGAAGGCCAATTATTATTGAATTAAACGGAAGAAGGCTGGCTGCTTCTATGGCAGCAATGCCCCATGCGGGTGTTGACAGTCAGCCGGCAAACAAGATTCTGAACAAGAGAAGTCAGGGATACGGACGCGGATACAATCTTGACAAGATTAAAAACAACGGTATGGACGGTGTGTTTGATGTGCATTTTCTGAACAGCAGGACCCATGGAACCAACAGGGTTGATGCTAATCATCAGAAGGCTGTCAGGAAAGCAGCTTCATCAGAGGTATAAATGGACGGAATATAAATATTGCAGTACGGTAAAGGGGTGCCGCAAACTACCGGATGAGTAGATGGCGGGATCCCTTTTTCTTCAGAAAATATACGGCGGAATAAGTCGAATTCACTGTGAAAATTTATGTCGTATATTGTAATACGAAGTTGATTGAAATAAATTTTGTACTATGAAATAATAGTGTTATTGATATGTTGCATACAAGTGACAAAAATTAACATGTTATGTATAATATTTCTACTTTTCTTATCCGGGGGGTCAGAATTGAAAAACAGATGGATTTCTTTTGCGGCAGTGACGGCTTTAATAATTATTGTATTACATTTATTATTTATGTACAGGATCGGGCAGACAGGGATCCCTTTCAATAGTACATACAGACTGCAGCAGATACAAAGAAACATATTTTGGGTGATTGCAATTTCATATACACTAGTATTGCTGTTTGCGGCCGCAGTAATTATATCAATCAATATGGACAGAAGAAGGTATGCGGAATCATCCTTGGCGGATAACCTTAAAATACTGGAGGCCACCGTTAATGCAACGGGGGACGGCATACTGGTAGTTGACATCAACCGAAAGATTTTGAAAGCAAATGACCTGTTTTTTAAAATATGGAATATTCCTCCCGATATGTGCGGCTTGAGTGATGCGAGAGAGTTTTTAAGTTTTATCAGGAAGCAGCTAAAGGATTCTGATGTTTATGAAGCCTGGGAAAATTCTTTATATGAAACCTGTGCAATAGAACACTATATTGCTTCCCTGCATGACGGAAGAATAATTGACGTATTTTCAAATCCTCTGATGGATAAGGGCAGCCTGGTTGGAAGAGTATGGAGCTTCAGGGATATTACAAAACAAGTAAACGTTGAGCATGAGCTGAAGAAGAGTTATGAAGAGGTGAAGCTCATCACAGAAGCCCTGGAATACGACAAAGTCAAAACCGAGTTCTTTGCCAACATTTCCCACGAAGTCAAAACACCTCTTAATATTATCATCGGGACACTGCAGCTTATTGAGCTTGGCTTGAGCAATGACAACATCACTGCGGACAGCGATAAGATGGCAAAATATACTGCAATTATGAGGCAGAATTGCTACAGGCTGTTAAGAACGCTTAACAATTTGATATATATTACGGAAATCGATTCGGGTTATATTGAGATGCGTCTTCATAACACCGATCTTGCGGCAATTGTAAAAAATATTACAGCCTCCGTTGAAAAGTTCCTGCAAAGCAAAGAGATACAGCTTGAACTGAACATTGAACCGGATAGCCTGAAGATAGCCTGCGATACTGATAAAATCGAGAGAATACTTCTGAATCTTATTTCAAATTCTGTAAAATTTTCGGAAAATGGGGGTAAGATAAATATATCATTATACGAGAAGGATAAGTGGGCATATATATCTATAAAAGATAACGGCATCGGCATACCCGAGGAAATGAAGGACTTAATTTTCCAAAGGTTCAGACAGGTAGACAAGTCATTTACCCGTAAGCGCGAGGGCAGCGGAATAGGCCTTTCTCTGGTGAAATCTCTTGTGGAAATGCATGAAGGAACAATAGAAGTAAAAAGCGAGTACGGCAAAGGCAGCGAGTTTATTGTCAAACTCCCCGTAAGGTTGGCGGAGGACGATGAAATAGCGGCTGCAGCCGAAGAAACATCCTGTGTTTTTGTAGACAGGGTCAACATAGAATTCTCGGATATCTATTAGATTATCAGGCAGAACAAATCAGGTAAAAGGGTGAAGGAAAAGTGAGCAAAACATGGAGCGGAAAGAGATACCACACCTTGAATCACTTCCTCAGGGAAAAGTTTGGGGAGAAGGTATTTAAAATATCATTGGATGCAGGTTTTACATGCCCCAATAGAGACGGGAGAGTGTCTTCGGGGGGCTGTATTTTTTGCAGCCCGAGAGGATCCGGAGACTTTGCAGGGACTTCTCAGAATATTGTTGAGCAATTCCATGAAGTCAGGGGTATGATGAACAAGAAGTGGAAATCCGGCAGATATATCGCATATTTTCAGGCGTATACCAATACTTATGCAGAAGCAGACGTATTAAGGGAGAAATATTACTCGGTGCTTAATCTGGAGGATGTGGCAGGCATTGCCATTGCAACCAGGCCGGATTGCCTGCCTGCGGACGTATTGGATTTACTTGCGGAGATCAGCAGCAGAACTTATCTTTGGGTTGAACTGGGGCTGCAGACAATGCATGAGCGGACAGCCCGGCTTATCAACAGGGGATATGGGCTGGATACATATATAGCTTCCGTAAAAGAACTTAAGAAGCGGAACATAGAGGTGGTAACCCACCAAATACTTGGTTTGCCGGGTGAGAATAAGAGGGATATGATTCAGACAGTTGATTTTATCTCCAATACCGGAACCCAGGGTATAAAGCTTCATCTGCTTCACCTTCTTAAGGATACCAGGCTTGCGGAAATGTACAGGCAAGGGGAGTTTCAACTGATGTCCATGGAGGATTACATAGAGGTTGTAGTTGACTGTATTGAAAGAATTCCGGAGAATATGGTGATACACAGGATAACCGGTGATGGGCCAAGAGATGCGCTTATTGCTCCGAAATGGAGCCTTAAAAAATTTGAAGTCATAAACGCTATAGAACATTTGATGATGGACAGGGATACCTGGCAGGGCAAGAAATATGAACCAAACAATGATATCATGAATATATTTGTATAAAATAGATACGAGACGCAAGACACGGGGATAAAAGCAATAATTCTGAGGCATACTAAACGTATATGCAGACACCATGTATGGTGTCCCTACGTAGGGTCGCCATACATGGCGACAATCTCGCGTCTAAGGTATTGACAGGAGCATCAAAACGTGCTAACATAATTCGTAAATATTGATATATGCAAGGAACGGGAATAGTAGAAGAATGAACAGCTTCAAGAGAGCCGGAGACAGGTGGGAACCGGTAGTTTTAGTTCTTGGAACTCGCCCGGGAGCAGCTTCCTGAATTGACAGTAAGGTAAGCCGTATTTCCTGCGTTAAAAGGATAGACGGTAATGATGCGCCGTCGAAAAAGCGGATTTATTGGTATGGTATGCCGTAAATCAAAAAGAGTGGTACCGCGAATATACTTCGTCTCTTATTGAGATGAAGTTTTTTTATTGTTAAGGAAGGAGTGTTATTAATGCCGTATTCAAAGGATATCGACAGGAAGTGGCAGAAAAGATGGGAAGAAACAGGGCTCTACAAGTTTAATCCACAAAATGCAGATAAGAAGCTTTATTGTTTGGAGATGTTCTCATATCCCTCGGGGGCAAATCTTCATGTAGGGCATTGGTATAATTACGGTCCTACGGATTCCTGGTCGCGTATAAAGAGGATGCAGGGCTATGAGGTGTTTCATCCTATGGGGTTTGATGCATTCGGCCTTCCTGCAGAAAACTATGCCATAAAGACCGGAATACATCCCTGGGATTCCACAAAGAATAATATTGCCACAATGGAAGCGCAGCTCAGAGAGATGGGGGCAACCTTTGACTGGGACTATGAGGTAGTAACCTGTGACCCCTCATATTATAAGTGGAACCAATGGTTGTTCCTGAAGCTGTACGAAAACGGCCTTGCATACAGGAAGGAAGCACCGGTGAACTGGTGCCCCAGGTGCAACACTGTCCTCGCCAATGAGCAGGTAGTGGAAGGCCATTGTGAGCGGTGTGAAACTGAAGTAATCAGGAGAAACCTGACTCAGTGGTTCTTTAAAATCACGGCTTATGCCCAGGAGCTTCTGGATAAGCTGGATGAAATCGACTGGCCGGAAAAGACTAAGAAAATCCAGAGAAACTGGATCGGAAGGTCGGAAGGTTCGGAGATAGAGTTCAAAATATACAGAAAAGACCTTAGCTTCAAGACGTTTACCACCAGGATCGATACACTTATGGGAGTTACTTATGTGGTGCTTGCCCCGGAGCAGGAGCTGGTGGATGTAATTACTGCTCCTGAGCAGAAGGAAGCTGTAGAAGCTTACAAGGATTTTGCCAGAAAAGCAAGCGAAATAGACAGGCTTTCAACTACCAGGGAAAAGACCGGAGTATTTACAGGGGCATATGCGGTGCACCCCATATCCGGTGAAAAGGTACCTGTTTGGATATCGGATTATGTCCTTGCCACCTATGGTACCGGCTGTGTAATGGGAGTTCCCGCCCATGATGAAAGGGACTTCGAGTTTGCTGAAAAGTTCGGATTGCCGATTCCCAGAGTAATTAAAGGGGTTGGGGATGTTGATGACAAGTTGCCCTTTGTTGAATACGGAGTGCTTGTCAACAGCGGAAAATTTGACGGTATGACATCGGAAGATGCATTGGTCAAAATCACCGAAGTTCTGGCAAAGGAAGGCAGGGGAGAGCTTAAAATAAATTACAGGCTCAGGGACTGGCTGGTATCGAGGCAGAGGTATTGGGGCACTCCCATACCGATAATACACTGTGAAGGGTGCGGGGTAGTGCCTGTACCGGAAGAGGATTTGCCGGTAATGCTTCCCTATGATGTGGAGTTTACTCCCGATGGAGAATCGCCTCTTAAAAAGAGCAAGGAGTTTATGAATACCGTATGTCCCAAATGCGGCAAACCCGCACAGAGGGATCCCGATACCCTTGATACTTTCGTATGCTCCTCCTGGTATCAGTTCAGATATCCGGATAATAAGAACAGTAAAGAACCTTTTAATAAGGAGCGGATAAATAAGTTACTACCTGTAGACATATATGTAGGAGGGGCTGAGCACGCAGCAATGCATCTGCTCTATGCAAGATTCATTACAAAAGCCCTGAGGGATATGGGCTGCCTGAATTTTGACGAGCCCTTCCTGTCATTGGTGCACCAGGGAGTCATACTCGGTGCTGACGGGGAGAAGATGAGCAAGTCCAGGGGCAATGTCGTTTCTCCGGACAAATATATAAATGAATCCGGATCCGACGTATTCAGGACCTATCTTTGCTTCGGCTTCAACTATATTGAAGGAGGGCCCTGGAGCGATGACGGAATAAAGGCGATTATCAGGTTCCTGGGAAGAGCGGAAAGGATGGTTGAGAGAGTATATGAACTCAGAGGGCAAAAAAGCCGAAATGAAGTGGCTGAGAAAGAAAAGGAACTTAATTATGTAAGGCACATGGCAATAAAGGGCGTTACAAAGGATTCGGAGATATTCCAGTTCAACACCTCCATAGCCAAGATAATGGAGCTTTTGAATGCATTGTATAAGTATGATCAGGAAGTTGAATACAAGAATATACCATACTTTGAAGAGGTCCTGGCGGATCTCCTGAAGCTGCTGGCTCCCTTTGCACCTCATTTTACGGAGGAAATGTGGGAGAAGCTGGGGTATGAATACTCGGTTTTCAACCAGAAATGGCCTGTATGGGATGAAAGCGCTCTGGTAAGGGATAGTGTAGAGCTGGCTATACAGATAAACGGCAAGGTCAAGGGCAGAATAGAAGTACCCTCTGCTGCTTCAGAAAAGGAAATTGAGGATATGGCTATGGCAAATCCGGAGACAAAGGGATTGATTGCCGGAAAACAAGTGTTAAGGGTGATAGTAGTAAAGGGCAGGCTTGTGAATATAGTCATTAAGTGATTCTGAGGCATACACTACAGCAATACAAGGCTGTCTGTATGCCTTATTTGTTTCAAAGGCAAGGTATTTACCCCTTTAATGCGGGGGTCGGCAAAACAATTGAGATAAAAAATGGAAAATATGAAATTCATTTGATTATTCCAGAAAATTGTAATATTATATGATTAATAAAGTTGTATTGAAGCAATTGATGTCGAAATTTCAGGGGAAAGTCAAGAAAAGGGGGAGTTATAGATGGCCGGCTTTTTATCTGGCTATGTACTGGTTAATGTTATACTTGGAGCGGCCCTGTTTATGTTGCGCAGCAATGTATTAGCTGTTATTATATTAATGCTTTTGATTATATCTTCCGGAATCATTTTCATGACACGGCTTAAAGGGATAGCAGTCAGGATTGGAGACAACATTGAAGTAATCAATAAAGGTCAGTTGAACAAAAACGTCAGGAAGATGGGAATTGATATGTTTGACCTCATATCATCAAGGATAAATGATTTTTTATTCAAGGTGAGAGCCCTCATTGCTTCCTTTGGTGTCGTATCAAAAAAGGTAATGAAAGATGCCCATGAGGTGGAGAAACAAGCGGAGGCTATCAAGTATTCCTCCAGTGAGATAGCAACTACGATACAAAGTGTTGCTGAGTCGGTAAGCAAGCAGGCTGCATATACCCATAACATGATGGAAATGGTGCAGAACTTCGCAAAAGATGCTGAGGATATAAATGCAAATGCAAATACAAGTTTTAATGTTGCGAAGGAAACAAAAGATATAATAGAGGACAGCTTCAGGAAGTTCGAAGACATAAGAATTAAAATACAAGAATCCAAGGAATACAACAAGAAGGTGCTTCAGGCTCTGGACAGCCTGGATGAAAAGCTCCGGGCAATAGATACAATAACTGAAGCTGTTGAAGGTATTGCATCCCAGACACAGCTGCTGGCGCTGAATGCTGCAATAGAAGCAGCCAGGGCAGGAGAAGCAGGCAGGGGATTTGCGGTAGTAGCAGGCGAAGTAGGGAAGCTTGCGGACGACTCTTCTCAGTCAGCAAAAGAAATCAAGCAGTTGATAGACGGAATTACCGGTCAGATAAGCGAGTTGTCGGTCAATATAAAGGATGAGGCGGATGCCATAGATAAGAATATGGTATACGCAACGGAGGCATTAAGCAAGTCCGATATTATAAACGATACACTTGTAAGCAATATGCAGGCGGCAGGGAAGATAACAACACTTACAAAAACACAGCTTACAAGTATTGACAGCATTGAAAAGCAGATTGAAATGATTAATGATTTGACGCAGCAGAATGCGGCAGTATCGGAAGAAATAGGAGCATCAACCCAGGAACAGCTGGCTACCATTGAAACAGTCCATGGAAATATTCTGCAGTTAAAAGAAAGACTGGAAGAATCCGATTCGATTATATCAAACTTTATGAAGGGCTTCCAGCTTAATGATTCAATAAGGGAGAAAATTAAGAAAACTCAGGAATTGGTAAAGGAAATAACCAGCAGGGGAGATTTGTTTAGTTCTGATAAGAGTTCCGTACAAAAATATCTTAATGAGCAGCAAAGCAGATATGAGTATGTTGAGTTTATGGCATTAATTAACTCCAGCGGCTATTATGAGTTAGCGACTCAGGATGTCGATGAAAGCCTTAAGGATTGCAGTGCAAAGCCTTACTTCACAAGGGCGATCCAGGGGGAAGAATATACATCGGAGGAGTATATATCGGTCATTACCAATAATTATAATATAACAGTGTCAATGCCTGTCAGGCAGAATGGGACAATCAAGGGAGTATTAATGGCGGATATTAATATAAATGAGAACTGATTAATACAAGTAATTTGATAAATTACGGAAGTCCGGTAACAGACAGCCTGTTCCGGACTTTATTTCATGTTGAATTTCATTTTTCCGGGTTTCACTTTTCCATACAGTTTAATAAATTGAAGTAGGGGATTATTAAGACCTTACTTCAATTTATCGGGAGGGGAAGAAGTGAAGCCCTACAAGACAAATCCTATGATAGCAGAAAGGATTTGGGGAGGAAGGAGATTATGCAGTTACAATAAAAATGTGGGAGATAAAAACGCAGGGGAGAGTTGGGAGACGGTATCACCGGAAGGAGAAATTCCTGTGCTGATAAAGCTGATAGACGCCAGGGAAACCTTATCGGTACAGGTGCATCCCGATGATGAATATGCAATAAGGGTTGAAAATGCACGGAATGGCAAGAGTGAAGCTTGGATAGTATTGGAGTGTGAGGAAGATTCCTTTATTATATATGGATTCAACAGGATGGTTCAGAAGAAAGAGCTTAGGGAACTGCTGGAAATGGGGCTCATTTCCGGAGTACTTAACTATATAAACGTGAAAAAAGGAGATTGTATATTTGTGCCCGCAGGTACGGTACACAGCATCGGAAGCGGTATATTGGCATATGAAGTGCAGCAGCCTTCAGACCTGACATACAGGATTTATGATTGGAACAGAACAGATTCCCGCGGAAAAGGAAGAGAGCTGCATATAGACAAGGCGCTGGATGTAATCAATTACTCTTCGGGATTACCCTGTGTGTTTAATGTTTATGATTCATTAGAGGATGGTATTATTAATATAATTGAATGTGAATATTTTGCATTAAGCTTCAGATTTATCAATAAGGAGGAGTGCCACTTTTATGAACCGGGCAAGTTCAGGGCCATTACCGCAGTATCGGGCAATTTGCTGCTCCGATACGAAGATTTTCAATTGTCGGTGAAAAAGGGGGATACTTGTATAATACCGGAGGAATACGACAGGGAAGTCAGGGTTGAGGGGCTGGGGGCTGCGGAATATATCGTGGCTGCCGGCAGTAATTAAGATGTAACACAATTATTAGTGAATTTATGATATAATAACCATTAAAATAGTATGAAAACAATGTTTAATTGAAAGGGGTGGCAATATGACAGCGAGTATCAGATTGGATAACAATGAAGCAAAGCAGACTAAACAGATAATAAGGTTTTTTAAGAAAGGCGTAAAGATCAGATACAATAAGAAGCTTACAGGGAAGGTCAGGCTATATATCAGTGAAAAGAATTCAGTGAAGAACATTAGTGATATATTGTCACTCTATGAAAACAGATTGAATTAATAAAGAAGCATATGCAGCCATGTACAGCATGGCCTGCTTTTTATTATGCCGATACTTGTTAAAAAAAGTGAAATGCAATTGATTATTTAATTATTTTGTAATATTATGAGATTATGGAGTGTGGAGCATTATGGGATTACTGAGCCTATACCTTATAATTAACATAGTTTTTGGTGCGGCATTGTATTTAATGCGCAGCAGCCAGTTGGCCGCTGCAGCATTAATAATACTAATGACAGCATCAGGATTTGTTTTTATTGCCCGATTAAGCAGCATTTCCGGAAGGATAAAGCATAACATAGAAGAAATAAGCAAAGGGCAGCTGAACAAAAACGTCAAAAAAACCGGTATCATTATGTTTGACAGCATAGCCTCGGCGACGAATGAGTTTTTGCTCAAGATCAGAGGCTTGATCGGCAGCTTTGGGGATGTATCCAAAAGGATAATGAAGGATGCTCATGGGGTAGAGAAGCAGGCAGAGGCAATAAGGTATTCTTCGGGAGAAATAGCCTCAACGATACAGAGTGTGGCAGAGTCGGTAAGCAATCAGGCTGCATATACCCATAACATGATGGAAATGGTGCAGGACTTCACAAAAGGGGCGGAGGATATCAGCGAAAATGCAGAGACAAGCCTTAAAATTGCAAAGGAGACAAAAGGCACAATAGAGGACAGCTTCGGCAAGTTTTCGGATATAAAGTTCAAGATACAGGAATCCAAGGAATACAACAAAAAGGTGCTGGAGGCTTTGGACAACCTGGATAATAAAATAAGGGCGATAGATACAATAACAGAAGCAGTTGAAAGCATAGCAGCCCAGACACAGCTGCTGGCGTTGAATGCAGCTATAGAGGCTGCCAGAGCCGGTGAGGCGGGAAGGGGGTTTGCGGTGGTTGCCGGAGAAGTAGGGAAGCTTGCAGATGACTCTTCACAATCGGCGAAAGAGATAAAGCAGCTGGTAGACGGCATTACAAGCCAGATAGGGGAGCTGTCGGTGAACATAAAGGACGAGGCATCCGCTATAGACAAGAATCTTAAGTTTGCGGAAGAGGTACTCAGTAAATCTGACGTAATAAACAGTACTTTGACGGATAACATGAAGGCTGCCGAGAAGATAACGATGCTTACAAAGGAGCAGATGAAGAATATTGGAAGCATAGAGAAGGAGATTCAAAAGGTCAACGATGTAACACAGCAGAATGCGGCGGTATCGGAGGAGATTGGAGCATCTACTGAAGAACAGCTGGCTACCATAGAAGCGGTGCATGGACATATTGTTATGCTTTTGGAAAGGCTTGAAGAATCCAACGCAATAATAGGCAATTTTATGAAGGGTTTCGTTCTTACCGATGAAGTAAAGGAAAAGGTTAAGGAAACTCAGACTGCGGTCAATGAATTGGTAAAGAACGAAGGCATATTAAGAATGGATAAGAATGCTGTTGAAAAACTCTTTCGAGAGCATCAGCAGAAATATAATTTCATAGAATTCATGGGTCTGATAGACAGCAAGGGATATCTTACCTTTTCTACCGTAGAAGTACCGGAAAACCATAGAGACGCCAGTGCGAAGCCATATTTTATAAAAGCTTGCCAGGGAGAGGCTTATGTATCTGAAGAATATATATCTGTGGCAACAAACAACTATAATATTTCCGTAACCGTACCCTTTCAGCGGGGCGGTATATTCGGGGGACTTATTATAGCTGATATAAATATTAATGAGAACTGAAAATCAAAACAATGGGGGAGTGTGGAGAATGACAGGCTTTCTATTGGGTTATACAGTAATTAACCTTATTCTCGGAACTGTACTGTTTATGTATCGCGGTAACGAATTAGCCGTTATTTTACTGATAATTGCGATGGCAGCAACGGGACTTCTGATTTTGGCAAAGCTGAACAGTATTTCGTCAAGGATCGGAAACAGCATTGAAGAAATAAACAAAGGACAGCTGAACAAAAACGTCAAAAAAACCGGTATCATTATGTTTGACAGTATAGCCTCGGCGATGAATGAGTTTTTGCTTAAGATCAGAAGTTTGATTGGCAGTTTTGACGATGTATCCAAAAGGATAATGAAGGATGCTCATGAGGTAGAGAAGCAGGCAGAGGCAATAAGGTATTCTTCGGGAGAAATAGCCTCAACGATACAGAGTGTGGCAGAGTCGGTAAGCAATCAGGCTGCATATACCCATAACATGATGGAAATGGTGCAGGACTTCACAAAAGGGGCGGAGGATATCAGCGAAAATGCAGAGACAAGCCTTAAAATTGCAAAGGAGACAAAAGGCACAATAGAGGACAGCTTCGGCAAGTTTTCGGATATAAAGTTCAAGATACAGGAATCCAAGGAATACAACAAAAAGGTGCTGGAGGCTTTGGACAACCTGGATAATAAAATAAGGGCGATAGATACAATAACAGAAGCAGTTGAAAGCATAGCAGCCCAGACACAGCTGCTGGCGTTGAATGCAGCTATAGAGGCTGCCAGAGCCGGTGAGGCGGGAAGGGGGTTTGCGGTGGTTGCCGGAGAAGTAGGGAAGCTTGCAGATGACTCTTCACAATCGGCGAAAGAGATAAAGCAGCTGGTAGACGGCATTACAAGCCAGATAGGGGAGCTGTCGGTGAACATAAAGGACGAGGCATCCGCTATAGACAAGAATCTTAAGTTTGCGGAAGAGGTACTCAGTAAATCTGACGTAATAAACAGTACTTTGACGGATAACATGAAGGCTGCCGAGAAGATAACGATGCTTACAAAGGAGCAGATGAAGAATATTGGAAGCATAGAGAAGGAGATTCAAAAGGTCAACGATGTAACACAGCAGAATGCGGCGGTATCGGAGGAGATTGGAGCATCTACTGAAGAACAGCTGGCTACCATAGAAGCGGTGCATGGACATATTGTTATGCTTTTGGAAAGGCTTGAAGAATCCAACGCAATAATAGGCAATTTTATGAAGGGTTTCGTTCTTACCGATGCAATAAAAGAAAAGATCAATAAGACTCAGGAATTATTAAGGGAAATTATACAAAAAGAAAACATAATGGCATTGGATAAAAATTCAGCAGAGAGATATATTAAAGAACAGCAGAAAAAATTAGAATACATAGAACTTATAGTAATTATTGACAACAGGGGATACATTACGGGAGCAACAACCGAGCTGCCTGAATTTGTCAGGGATTGCAGCTCAAAACCGTATTTTACAAATGCGATGAAGGGTAATACCTACGTATCAAAGGAATATATCTCATGCGCTTCCGGCAACTACAATATTTCGGTTTCCACGCCCATAATTGTGAATGGGGAATTCAAGGGTGTAATAAATGCAGATATAAATATAAATGAGAATTAAGCTGATGCCTATCCTAAAATGCATGGAGATGTGAGGATAAACCTTGGCAGGCAGGTGAAAAAATGCATAAATATGTTAAAAGACTGAAACGCAGGGCAGAATCAGGAGACGAGTCCTCTAAGGATAAATATGAAGAAATCATGGAATGCCTTAATACAATGGATGATGACAGAGTGGCCAACTGTATTATTCTTATGAAGAAGCATATTCCCGAACTCTGGAACCAGAGTGCACTGCTCCTTAAAAAATACATAATCGATGAGTCCAGAAGTCTTGAATTTTTGAGCAAGGATGAAGTAGAGCTTATTGAGTTCCTGAGGGATTACCTTAGGGATGAAGGAGATGACAGGCATTAAAAAAAGGCGTATTGCGCCTTTTTTGATTATTCGCCGTTATTTCTATACTTGTAGTCGGAATTTGTTATTTTAAAATTATTCTTTAAACCGGAGGAAATATAAACCCCTTTGTCATTGGTTATGAAAACGGCTTCCACATTTTCAAGGCTCTCAACCAGCTTCATTCCTTCCTCCAGTCCCATAAGAAGTACAGTAGTTGAAATTCCGTCGCCATCTATGGATTTGCCGGTAATTATTGATACGCTGCTCAGGTTATTCTCAACGGGATACCCTGTAAAGGGGTTCAATATATGATGATATATCTTGCCGTTTTCTTCAAAGTATCTTTCATATGTTCCGGAGGTTACTACCGCCTGATCCTGAATCTGCACTATCCCAAGAAAGTCTCCTCTTGGATTTGAGGGAGTCTGGATTCCTATTCTCCAAGGGTTGCCATTTGGATTACCGCCTATTGTTATAACATTGCCGCCAAGATTAATGATTGCATGCTCTACTCCGCTTTCCTTCAATATGCGGGCAGCTTCGTCAGCTGCATAGCCTTTTGCAATTGACCCAAGATCCACTTGCATGCCCGGTTCCTCAAGGAAGGCCGTATGGTTCCCGGGGTTCAGGCTCAGCTTACTGTAATCCACCAGTCCCGCAGCTTCCTCCAGCTTGTTTTTTTCGGGGACTGCAGCATAGTCAGTACCAATATTCCAGAGCTTAACCACCGGGCCTATTGTTATATCAAATAATCCCCCGGACTTATGGGAATACTCCTTGCCTCTTTCTACAACATAGTAGGTATCGGGGCTAAGCTTGACTTCATTTTTGCCCGAAGCTTGATTAAGGGATATGATTTCGCTGTTTTCTGCATTATTTATAGTCATTCTGCCCTCAATTTCCTGTATTCTTTCAAATGCCTTATCCAGTAATGCTTCATCCTTTTTATCATATACCGTTATCTCTACAATTGTTCCGAGAAGGAAGCCGGTTTTGGACAGAGGCTTGGCAGAAGCACTTGGAAAGGGTTTCTGACATCCGGACAAAAGGAGCACTGATAATAAAGCAAGAGCCGTCAGCCTCAGTTTTGCATCAAGAATCAAAATGGGCACCTCCAAAATATAGTGAAAAAAATAATCATATTAAAAAATGCAAATAAATTTACATATTCAATTCTATATGATACATTAGTATTATTGCAACTATAATTTTAATAATGATAATTAAATTCAATATATATTATTAATTATACCATACTATTACTATAGACATTGTCGGTTGTATAATATACAATATGTTTTGCACTGAACATGTAATATAAGAGAGGGCTTTTTATGAAGATAAAAAAGGGAGACCTGATAATAATTGTAATTCTTGTTGCTGCGTTAATTTCATGGCTTGTCATAAATAACCCGGGCAAGCCGGAGGACGAGAGATTGATTGTTATAGAAACAAACGGGGATATTTATAGGGAAATACCCGTAGAAACGGGAATGGAGCAGCAGGAAATCCATATACAGTTTGAGAACGGCAAGTACATTGACATAATCGTTGATGAAAACGGCGCATATGTCAAGGACGTGATATGCCCGGACAAGGTATGCCAGAAAACAGGATTGGTAAGCAGAGTGGGACAGAGTATAGTATGCTTGCCCAACAGGGTCGTTGTATATATAGAAGGAAGAGCAGAATCCGAAATCGACGGTATTTCGTTCTGATAACAGGCGGAGGAATGAATATGAGCAGGACAAAAAAAATGGTGCTTTTGGGGATATTGGTCTCTCAGGCATTAATACTTAATTTAGTGGAAAGACTGATACCGGTGCCTGTACCGGTTCCGGGAATAAAGCTGGGGCTGGCAAATGCCATTTCACTTATTGCCATAATACTTTTCGGGCCGAAGGAAGCCCTGGCAGTTGTAGGTATGAGAACTTTTTTAGGTTCTGTATTCGGAGGAGGGATATCTTCCTTTATATACAGCTTTATCGGCGGTACAATAAGCACCATGGCCATGGCAATCATGTACAGGAAATTCAGGACACTGTTCAGTCTGCCTGCAATAAGTGTCATTGGAGCAGTATTCCATAACATCGGGCAAATACTGGTTGCCAGTCTGATAATTGAGAATGCAAAGCTTTTTTATTACTTGCCTGCGCTGTTGATTTCAGCTGTGATTACAGGTTTATTTATTGGATTTGCAGTTCAATATACCCTGAAACCAATGAGCCATGTACTTGGAATAGGAAGTGATACTAATGTGGAATGATAACAGTTTCTTAAAAAAGGAAATGGATGCTGTAGAAGATACTATAAAAAATTCTTTAAGAACAAGAAACAAAACAGTAAAGGAAGCATTGGTCAGGTTTGCAGAAAGCGGCGGCAAGAGGCTGAGGCCTGCTTTTACAATACTTGGAGGCACATTTGGCCAATATGACAGCAATACTATAGTGCCTATTGCAGCTGCTCTGGAGATTATCCATATGGCAACTCTTATTCATGATGATATAATTGATGATGCAAAGCTGAGGCGGGGAAATGAAACGGTGCACTCGGTTCTGGGAAAGGATGTGGCTGTATACAGCGGTGATTTCTTGCTTACCAGGGCCTTCATGCTGGTAGCGGATTATGCGGATATCGATATGCTGAAACAGATTGCAAAAGCTTCAGCATATATATGTGACAGTGAAATAGCCCAGAATGAGCAGAAGTTTGATACCAACGTCAGCGTCAAACAGTATCTTAAAAGGATAGGGGGAAAAACTGCGGCGCTTTTTGGTATAAGTTTGTATATGGGAGCTTATAAAGCGGGCTGTCCCAGGAAACTGGTGAATAGACTGGGCGTTCTTGGCAATAATATTGGTATGGCTTTCCAGATAGTCGATGATATTCTGGATTTTACCGGCAATCAGGCAAAAGTCGGCAAGCCGCTTCTAAGAGATGCTGCTCAGGGGATATATACTTTGCCGGTACTGTATGCGCTTCATTCAGAATATAGAGAGGAAGCAATAAAGGCCATCAACAAAACCCAAGAGGAAAAGGGCGCAAATTTGTATGAGGTTTTGGATGCTTCCAAAGCAATTGAAAGGTCAAAAAATATTGCGGAAAAATTCATAGGCAAAGCTATGAAGATAGCGGGAGAACTGCCGGAATCCATAGGCAGGGATATAATAATGGAAATAATTGATGAGCAGCTTGAAAGGAAGTTTTAGCTTAGTACTTGTAGCATCAAATGTTGGATGCAGCTTTTTGACGTTGCAAGGGGCTATAATACGTATTAATATATGTTGTGAATGGATGCTTTGCACTGCAACGCATTCATTTTATTTTACGGCATTGAATCATTGCGTAAAATATATCATAATAATATATGGATATTTGTATAGGGGGTTTAACGATGAACATTATTCAGGCAATCATACTGGGGCTGGTTCAGGGGCTGACGGAGTTTCTGCCCATAAGCAGTTCAGGGCATCTGGTATTGTTTCAGAAAATATTTGGTATTAACGAACCGACATTGGTGTTTGACACAATGGTTCATGTAGGAACCTTGGCAGCTGTGATGACGGTGCTGCGGAAGGAGATATTATCCCTTCTGAAAAGGCCTTTTCAAAGACTTACCTGGCTGCTCATCGCAGGTACGATACCAACAGGAATTATCGGAATAGCTTTCAAGGATTCCTTTGAAGCAATGTTTCAAAGCGGCAGCACACTGGGTTTTGAATTTCTTGCCACCGGTATTATTATTCTTTTTGCCGGAAGGCTTAACAACGGAGGAAAGCATATAGAGGAGACAACTTTTTTGGATGCCGCATTTATAGGAATTTTGCAGGGGGCCGCAATAATGCCTGCAATTTCAAGATCAGGGCTTACTATTTCAGGTGCCCTTATGAGGAATCTGGACAGGGAGTTCGCAGCCAGGTTTTCTTTCCTTCTGTCGATACCTGCCATATTGGGAGCTGCCCTATTCCAGGCAAAGGACATTCTGGAGGCGGGAAGCTCCGGAATCATAAATGCTCCAATCGTTGCAGGCACCATTGCCGCGGCAGCGGCAGGCTATTTTTCGGTAAGATTCATGATTATGCTTGTAAAGAAGGGCAGCATGAAGTATTTTTCCTATTATGTGTTTATAATAGGGGCATTGGTTATAATTGACCAATACATAACCCACCTGTTCTTTTAGTTAGAAACCGCGCACAGCCATACCATGAAGGAATATCCGGAAAAAAATTGAAACAAACTTGTAATATTTCATTATGGAATTTATTATATAATTGAAGTATGAAAGAAATTGCATGCATAAGAGGTGAATAGATTGGATGAGTTTAAGGAACTGCTCCCGTATCTCAAAATGTGGAACACATATGTAGATATTGGAATTATCGCCATAATTATTTATAAAGCAATGAATTTAATAAGAGAAACCAGGGCGGAGCAGCTGATTAAGGGTATAGCAATGCTTCTTATCGCAACCAAGCTCAGTGAGGTTCTGGGCCTTCATACTGTCTACTGGCTGTTGAAAAACGCAATGACGGTAGGGGTTATTGCAATTTTAATCATATTCCAGCCCGAACTTAGACGGGCACTGGAGCATATCGGAAGAGGCAGGTTCTTTATAAAGGGAGAATTATTGGAACATGAAATAGACAGCATGCTTGACGAAGTATGTGTTGCCGTTGCGCAGCTTTCAAAAAGCAAGACGGGTGCTATCATAGTAATAGAGCAGGAAACCGGTTTGAACGAATACATTGAGACCGGCACCAAGCTGGATTCCGTAGTGAACAATGAGATATTGATAAACCTGTTTGTCCCCAATACCCCTCTTCATGACGGTGCTGTGATAATCAGAAGAAACAGGATTGCTGCGGCAGGCTGCTTTCTGCCTCTTACCCAGAGCCAGAATCTGAGCAAGGAGCTGGGAACAAGGCATAGGGCGGCAATAGGTATAACTGAAATTTCAGATTCAATGGTAATAATAGTATCTGAGGAGACGGGAGTGATATCCTTTGCCAAGATGGGCAGGCTTTCAAGGTATTTGGATACAAAATCCCTCAGGGAAATAATCAAAAACAGCATCAAGGCCAGGGAAAACAAACAGCCCATATGGATGAAATGGGGTGTTAAGAATGAATAATAAGCTGATTAATAAGGATCATACAATAAGGATACTCTCGGTCATGCTGGCACTGCTTTTGTGGTTCTATGTGATAACCGAGCAGAACCCTGAGATAACAAAGGATGTTACAGTCCCCATAAGGCTCATAAACACTGTATTCCTTGAGAAAAGCAATATGGTAATTGTCAACGATACTGACAATTTTGCACTGACCATGAGAATAAAGGGAAAGAAGGATGTTTTAGATAAGCTGAATGCCAACACTGTAGATGCCTATGCGGATTTGGCAGGCCATAACCTGAAGGGGGAGAACTTCCTTAAGATAAATGTCGACGGCATACCTGAAGGCGTAAACATAATAACGAGATCCATGGACAGCCTTAAGATTATGCTTGAATCAAAGATCAGCGTTCAAAGAAGCGTTAAACTGAACATCATGGGTAATCCGACCCACGGTATGGCGATTATGATGCATTCATTGACTCCCAGCGATGTTGTAATTACGGGAGCGGAATCGAAAATAGCCATGATTCATGAGGTCAGGGTGGATGTGGATATTGCCAGCGCCAATGCTGAAGTAAGAAAAGTACTTCCGGTAAGAGTGCTGGATAAAACCGGAAAGGATATTCAGGATATTACCGTAGAACCAGGTAATGTGGAAGTCAGCATCCCTATAGAGAATACAAAGTGGGTAAGCCTGAGTATGGATATATCGGGACAGCCGGCAGCAGGATTCGTTGTAAGCGGTGCCTCGGTACAGCCTGAGGAAGTGCTTGTAACCGGAAAGCAGCAGATTCTTGAAGGCATAACTTCCATAAAAACTGAGAAAATTGATATTACTGAAGTAAAAGCCGCTGTATCAAAGGAAGTAAGGCTGGTAATACCGGAAGGTTTGGAAATCGTTAATGCCGATGAAATTGTAAAAGTATCGGTGAATATAGAGAAAATTGCAACCAGCGAGATTATTGTTAAAGACCTTGAATATGTTAATCTTCCGGAAGATTTGGAGTTAGTAAGTATACAAGGAGATATAAAGATAACCTTAAGAGGGGCGGAAAGCCGGATTGCCGACGCGCCGAGAACTGTCAAATACTATGTTGACCTGAAGGATGCCGTTGAGGGCAGCAATGTCCTGAATGTATTATGGGAGGCGCCTCAAGGAATAGAGGTTCTGGAGGTATCCCCGAACCAAGCCGCAGTTGTACTGATAAGCAAAGCTAAGCTGCAGGAACCCTAGGGAGATGATTAATTGCATTTTGAGGTAAATAACTTGAAACAGCCTGTCAGGGATTTTCCCTTTGATAATGATGCGGATATGGTAAGGTTCCTTGCGGCGGAAAAGCTCAGGATCAGGGAAAAGGATATATCTTCTCTGAGAATATTGAGAAGATCTGTAGATGCAAGGGACAAGAAGGATATATTACTGGTGTATTCTGCGGAGGTTGAAATAAATGAGAGCACAAGCCCCTCCCGGTACCTCAGGGTAAAGGATGTTGCCAGGGTCAATGAGAGAGCGGAATATGAGGAAGAAAACAAGCTTGTTTATGGCAGCAGGCCGATAAACAACAGGCCAATAATAATAGGCAGCGGACCGGCAGGATTGTTTGCCGGTTTAGTTTTGGCACAACACGGATACAGCCCGCTGATACTTGAGAGAGGCAGCGATGTGGATAAAAGGGCTGAAGCTGTAAATACATTTTTCAGGCAGGGTGTATTGGATGAGGAATCCAATATACAGTTCGGCGAAGGAGGGGCAGGCACTTTTTCCGACGGAAAGCTTACCACCAGAATCAAGGATAGAAGAATAAGCAGGGTACTGAATACCTTTGTGGAGGAGGGTGCTCCCAAAGAGATACTGTACCAGGCCAAACCCCATATAGGAACCGATATACTGAAAACGGTCATAAAAAATATGAGAAAAAGGATAACGAAACTGGGAGGGGAAGTAAGGTTTCTTTCCAAGGTTACCGATATTTTGGTGGAAGAAGGCCGGGCTAAAGCTGTAATAGTAAATGGGAAATCCGCAATTGAATCAAATATAATAATAGCGGCTTTGGGACACAGCGCAAGGGACACATACGGCATGCTTCTTGAAAGAGGTGTGCGGATAATACCCAAGCCCTTCTCGATAGGTGTGAGGATAGAACATCTGCAAAGTATGATAGATGAGGCTCAATACGGCAGCTTCGCAGGGCATCCGAGGCTTGGAGCGGCGGATTACCTGCTTACGGCCAGGAGCAGTTTAACCGGAAGGGCAGTCTACAGCTTCTGCATGTGCCCGGGGGGGCAGGTAGTGGCTGCCGCATCGGAGCAAGGGATGCTTGTTACCAATGGTATGAGCGAGTACAAGAGGGACAGGGAGAATGCCAACAGCGCACTGGTGGTATCGGTATCTCCCGATGATTTTAAAAGCAGCCATCCTTTATCGGGAGTGGAATTTCAAAGAATATGGGAAGGAAAGGCATATAAGCTGGGAGGCGGGAACTTCCATGCACCGGTACAGCTGGCGGAAGATTTTCTTAAAGGAAAAGCTTCCCGGGCAGCAGGCAGGGTCAAGCCAAGCTATGAGCCGGGGGTTAAACCTTGTGACTTGCATTTGTGCCTGCCTGAATATGTAACTCTTTCAATGAAGGAAGCTCTCAGGGATTTTGACAGGAAGATAAAGGGTTTTGCAAGCAGTAATGCGATAATGACAGGAGTTGAGACAAGAACCTCCGCACCTGTAAGAATTGTAAGGAAGGATAACATGGAGAGCGAATCTGTGGAAAACCTCTACCCTGTAGGAGAGGGCGCAGGCTATGCGGGAGGAATTGTAAGTGCGGCAGTAGACGGAATAAAGGCAGCGGAGAGAATAATACAAAACTTTAAGCCGATAAAATAAATTCAAGACACAGGCCACTAGAAACAGGCTGCGAGGTGCGAGGCACGAGGTGCGAGGATTAGGGCAGGCTTTAAAGAACCGGCCAATTACCCGAACCTCGAACCCCGAACCCCGGACCTGATGTAAGGAAGGTTGTTGTATGAAAAAAGATATAGAGCTTATACTTAACTCTACTCATGACGCTATGATTGGTGTTGACACAGACGGTATAATAACACTTTTCAACAAAGCTGCGGAAAGGCTCACGGGAATCGAAGCAAAGGATGCAATGGGGAAATATGTGGCTGACGTAATAAAAGATACAAGGCTTCCGTATATATTGGAAACAGGTGAGTCTGAGCTGAACCGCCAGCAGGATCTGGGGAATATAAAAATAATAACCAACAGGATGCCGGTGAAGGACAAAAAGGGGAGGATAATCGGGGCGGTTGCGGTATTTAGGGATATCACGGAGATTATCAAGCTTGCGGAGGAGATAACCAACCTGAATGAAGTGTACAGCTTGCTGGAGGCAATTATTAATGCCACACAGGACGCCATATCGGTTGTAGACCAGAATGGGCTTGGGGTAATGATAAATCCGGCCTATATCAAAATTACCGGACTGTCTGAAAAGGATGTCATTGGAAAGCCTGCTACTGTTGATATTGCGGAGGGCGAAAGCATTCATATGCAGGTACTCAAGACCAGAAAGCCCATAAAGGGTGCTTTAATGAAGGTGGGGCCTGCACGTAAGGAAGTACTGGTGAATGCTGCCCCTATAATTGTTAACGGAGAGCTGAGAGGCAGTGTCGGGGTTATTCATGACATGTCGGAGATAACAAAGCTTTCCAATGAATTGAAAAACGCCAAGAATATAATAAGAAGCCTGGAGGCTAAATACACCTTTGAGGATATAATAGGAAGCGATCCGCTGCTTCTGTCTGCCATAGACAAAGCAAAGAAGGCTGCGGAGATTCCGATAACCGTTTTGCTCAGGGGGGAAAGCGGCACCGGCAAAGAGATATTTGCCCATGCCATACATAATGAAAGTGAAAGGAAGTTCAGGAAATTCATAAAGGTAAACTGCTCGGCTATTCCCGAAACCCTGTTGGAATCGGAGCTGTTCGGGTATGAAGAAGGGGCATTTACCGGAGCGAAAAAAGGCGGAAAGAAGGGCCTTTTTGAGGAAGCCGAAGGAGGCACTATATTTCTTGATGAGATAGGGGAGATACCTCACAGCACCCAGACCAAGCTCCTTAGAGTGCTGCAGGAAAAGGAGATTGTAAGGGTGGGAGGCACAAAGTCGATAAGTATTGACGTAAGGATAATCGCAGCAACAAATGTGGATCTGGAGGTGGCCATTGAAAGCGGCAGGTTCAGAGCGGATCTTTATTACAGGCTGAATGTGCTGCCCATAACGATTCCGCCTTTAAGGCTTCGCAAAGGCGATATTTACGATTTATCAATTTTCTTCATAAAGAAGTTTAATCAACAATACGGGCGCAACGTTCGCGACATAACGCAGCAGGCCGTCAGCAGGCTGAAGGAGTACAACTGGCCCGGAAACGTAAGAGAACTGGATAACTTTATCGGCCGTGCAATTATCAATATGAAGGCAAGTGATACGGTTATACAGGAAAACCACTTGCCCAAGCTCGAAGGATTTTTGGATGCCGGGGATAATCCCGACGCCCGTATGAAAGGCCGGGGCAGCATATCAATGACTTTGGACAGTGTAGTGGAGAAAGCCGAGAAAGAGCATATAGCAAAGGTTATGAAAGAATGCGGCAATAACAAGACAAAAGCGGCAAAGAATCTGAACATATCTTTAAGAAGCCTGTATTATAAGCTTGAAAGGTACGGACTCGAGTAATTTGCATGCAAATATTTGCAAAACGGACTATTAATTTGCAAGAATATGCATGCATTATTTTTCAAATGCCGGGTTTTTTCTGTAACAAACAAAAAGAAAGCCTCAATGTCTGAAATTTTTTTCAAAAAAAAGTATAAGCATTATGAACATTTTTTAACCTGTCGCTTGGTTGACATAAACTAAACGACAGGTTTTTATTTTTATCGACTGCTTTTGTGGCATACTATTTGCATAAATATAATCTGAAAAGAATAATAAGCAATAATATATGTAAGGAGCGGTGAATCTGTGTCAAGAGAATACATATTGGCAATAAATCCCGGATCCACTTCAACAAAGGCAGCAGTTTTCAAAGGAGAAGAGAATATACTCCAGAAAAATCTCAGCCACTCCGCTGAAGAAGTGACCAAGTATGAGAAAATTACCGACCAGTATGAGTACAGACAAAAAATGATACTTGATTGGCTGAAAGAATCGGACATCAGCACGGGCAGCCTGGCAGCGGTGGTTGGAAGAGGCGGTTTGCTGAAACCGATGCCCGGCGGCACTTATATCGTTACCGATGCAATTATTGATGATTTGAGAAGTGCTGTTCAGGGTGAACATGCATCAAACCTTGGGGCGATAATTGCCAGGGGTATAGCGGATACGGAAGGTATTCCCGCTTTTATTGTCGATCCGGTAGCTACTGATGAAATGGACGATATTGCGCGTATTTCGGGAATGCCTGAACTTGAGAGGCCGGCTTTGGTACATGCTTTGAATATAAAAGCCGTCGGCAGAAGAGCTGCAAAGGATATGGGAAAGGAATTTACCGACGTTGATTTTGTTATTGCACATCTTGGCGGAGGGATATCCGTTTCTCCCGTCAGGAAAGGGAAGATAGTTGACGTAAACGGTGCTAACGATGCGGGCCCCTTCTCCCCGGAAAGGGCAGGAGGGCTTCCTGTAGGCAATATAGTAAAAATGTGTTTTTCAGGAAAATTCACACAGGCGGAGATGAAAAAGAAGGCTGTGGGCAGCGCGGGACTCGTCGGATATTTGGGGACTAATGATGCAAGGGATGTAGTCAAAATGATTGAGGCCGGAGACCGGAAGGCAGCCCTCATTTTTGACGCCATGGCATATCAGATTGCCAAGGAGATAGGTGCTATGGCCACGGTAATTAACGGGAAGCTCGATGCAATAATACTTACCGGCGGCCTTGCATATTCGGATTTGTTGTGCAGGGAAATAACCAAAAGAGTGGAATTTATCGGGCCTGTCCTGATATATCCGGGAGAGGATGAAATGCAGGCATTGGCTGAAGGTGCTTTACGAGTACTCAAGGGTGCGGAGAAAGCAAAGATATATGAGGAAGAGGTGAAATAAATGATTAGGACTTTTAAGGAAACTATTGAGTCTGCAAAGGCAAAAGGGCCCAAAACCATTGCTGTTGCAGTTGCTCAGGATCCGGAGGTATTAAGTGCGGTAAATGCAGCAAAAAAGCTTGGTATTGCGGAAGCCATACTTGTAGGCGACAGGGAAGAAATCATTAAAGCCTCTGAGGAATGCGGCATTGATATCGGCAAATATGAAGTTATTGACATAAAGGATAAGAATGAGGCCAGCAGGAAAGCGGTTGAAATGGTTTCCGGCGGCAGGGCACACATTGTCATGAAGGGTATAGTTGATACGGCTATTGTGCTGAAAGCGGTTTTGGATGAAAACATAGGCCTCAGGACGGGCAATGTTCTTTCTCATGTTGCAGTGTTTGAAGTGCCGGGATATGACAGGCTTTTCTATGTTACAGATCCGGCAATGATATTGGCTCCCAGTTTGATTCAGAAGAAGCAGATAATTGAAAATGTCGTACAGGTGGCCAACGCCCTGGGTAATAACAATCCAAAGGTTGCTGTGCTGGCCGCTGTGGAGAAGGTAAATCCCAAAATGCAGGCTACCCTTGATGCGGCAGAACTGGTAAAAATGAATGAATCGGGAGAACTGAAAGGCTGCGTTGTCGGAGGCCCCTTTGCACTCGATAATGCAATATCCGTAGAGGCAGCCAGGCATAAAGGGGTAACCCATCCCGTTGCAGGACTGGCGGATGTCTTGCTGGTTCCCTTTATAGAAGTGGGAAATGTTTTGTACAAATCAATGGTATATTATGCGGGATCAAAGGTTGCCGGAATATTGGTAGGGGCAAAAGCTCCTGTGGTAATGACTTCCCGTGCCGATTCGGACGAAGCCAAGCTGAATTCCATTGCCATAGCAGTACTTATGGCAGGAAAGTAGATAAAAGATACGAGCAGCGGATCCATTGAAGGGGTTCCGCAAATTTAGGAGGTTGTTTTAAAATGCAGGAATACAGGTTGCTGATCATTAATCCGGGTTCCACCTCAACGAAGATTGCTATTTTTGATAATGAGAAGCCTGTTCTGGAGGAGACTCTCCGACATTCCAACGAGGAGCTTGCCCCCTTTGGAGCAATTATTGAGCAATATGAATTCAGAAAGAATGTAATACTTGATACATTGAATGCCAATGGGATAAATATTACCAAGCTAAATGCAGTTGTAGGAAGGGGCGGACTCTTAAAGCCCATGGTAGGCGGAACCTACCATGTAAATGGAAAAATGATTGAAGATCTTAGGGGTGCAGTCATGGGACAACATGCTTCAAACTTAGGAGGGATAATTGCCCATGAAATAGCTTCCCAGCTTGGGATACAGGCATTTATCGTAGACCCGGTTGTGGTGGACGAAATGGATGAAATTGCGAGAATCTCAGGAATGCCTGATTTAGAAAGAATAAGCATATGGCATGCACTTAACCAGAAAGCCGTAGGCAGAAGGGCAGCTGCGGATCTTAACAGAAAGTATGAGGATTTGAATCTGATAATTGCCCATTTGGGAGGCGGAATATCAGTCGGCGCACACAGAAAAGGCAGAGTGGTGGATGTAAACAATGCTCTTGACGGTGAGGGCCCATTCTCTCCGGAAAGAGCCGGAGGATTACCGGTCAGCGGGCTCATAAAACTCTGTTACTCAGGTAAATATACATTGGATGAAATAAAGAAGAAAATCACAGGAAAAGGCGGACTTGTTGCATACCTTGGAACCAATGACGGCAGAGAAGTTGTAAGAATGATAGGGGAGGGCAGCAAGAAAGCAGAGCTTGTGTACAGGGCAATGGCATATCAGGTGGCAAAGGAGATAGGTGCCTGCGCCGCAGTGCTTGAAGGAAAGGTGGATGCCGTCTGCCTGACAGGGGGCCTTGCCTATGATAAGCTTCTTACCGGCTGGATAAAGGAAAGGGTAGAGTTCATAGGAGAGGTAAAGATATATCCCGGCGAGGATGAAATGATAGCTCTTGCCGAGGGCGGGCTCAGGGTGCTTCGTGGGGAAGAAGCTGCAAGGGAGTATAAATAGGCTGCACAGCCTGATAGGGATGATTAAATGTATAACGATAGAAGAGTAAGGATAATCACAGGCCACTACGGAAGCGGAAAAACCGAGTTTGCTGTGAATTATGCAATTGCTCTTGCGGAAGCGGGGAAGAAGACAGCAATAGTTGACTTGGACATAGTAAATCCATACTTCCGGTCAAGGGAAAGAGAACCGCTGCTGGTAGAAAAGGGCATAAGGGTTATATCTTCTTCAGTAAAAGGCATATTCGGAGACCTGCCCGCCCTTTCACCGGAAATATACTCCGTTTTGCAGGATACCTCTTATGAGGTTGTATTGGATGTCGGCGGAGACAAGGTCGGAGCCAGGGCTCTGGGAAGATACCACGAGTACTTTGACAGGGAGCCTTATGATATGTTTTTTGTGCTGAATGCCAATAGACATCAGACCAGTACAGTGGATGGGGCAATAAGCTACTTAAGATCCATTGAACACGGCTCTATGCAAAAGGTTACTGCATTGGTTAACAATACTCATCTCTGCGGCAATACCACTGTAGAGGATATAATGAGGGGGCAGAAGCTTTGTGAAGATGTATCCAAGGTTCTGGGGCTGCCAATCAAGTATGTGGTTGTTGAAAAGAAGTTTGTTGACGTGCTCCCGAAAGGACTCCGAGGTGATGTATTGCCAATAAATATATATATGAAAAAGCCTTGGGAGGACTAATTATATCAGCATTGTAACTAACAAAACAAATTAGTAAGGAGGTTAAGTAATGGCTAAGGTAACTTTCGACGAAAACAGATGCAAGGGTTGTGAGCTCTGCACCACAGTATGTCCTGTCAAAATTGTTGTTATGGATAAGGATAGGATTAATATCAAGGGTTATCATCCGGCGACAGTTAAGGAAATGGACAAATGTACAGGATGTGCTTCTTGTGCAAGAATGTGTCCTGACGTTGTAATAAAAGTAGAAAGATAAAAAGGGAGGTAGAAGCCTAATGGCTAAGGAATTATGGAAGGGCAACGAGGCCGTAGCTGAAGCGGCGATTAAAGCCGGCTGCAGATTTTTCTTCGGCTATCCGATTACACCGCAGAATGAGATACCTGAGTACATGGCGATGAAAATGCCTCAGATTGACGGATGTTTCCTTCAGGCAGAATCTGAGGTAGCTGCTATTAATATGGTTTATGGAGCAGCTGGTGCAGGTGCAAGGGTTATGACATCCTCATCCAGCCCGGGAATAAGCTTGAAACAGGAGGGTATAACATATATAGCAGGAGCTGAACTGCCTTGTGTAATAGTAAATATGGTAAGAGGGGGCCCAGGACTGGGCGGAATACAGCCTGCACAATCAGACTATTTCCAGTCTTGCAAGGGCGGCGGACACGGCGATTACAGGTTGGTAGTGCTTGCACCTGCTTCAGTACAAGAGGCCGTTGACTTGACTCAGGAAGCCTTTGACATAGCAGACCAGTATAGGAACCCAGTATTGATTCTTGGGGACGGTATGATAGGACAGATGATGGAGCCGGTGGAATTTACTGAAGTAAAAAAGAGAAAACTGCCTGAAAAGACTTGGGCTACAGTGGGTACCAAGGGAAAGAGGAAGACTAATGTCATAAATTCCTTGTTTATAGATCCGGCAGATTGTGAAAGACACAACTTCCATTTGTTTGAAAAATATGCGGAAATCGAAAAGAATGAAATCAAAGTTGAAGAGTATAACCTTGAAGGTGCAGAAATAGTATTTGCTGCTTATGGAACAACAGCAAGAATAGTTAAGAATGCAATAAACTCCCTTGCTAAAGAAGGAATAAAAGCAGGACTTATAAGACCGATAACTCTTTGGCCATTCCCGGCCAAAGCCTTTGAGAAAGCAGCAGAACAGGCCGGCGTAAAAGCTTTCATGTCAGTAGAAATGAGTATGGGACAGATGGTTGAAGATGTGAAGCTGTCTGTAAACGGAAAGAAACCTGTTTACTTCTATGGAAGAACGGGCGGTATGTTCCCAACTCCTAAGGCTATTGCTGAAGAAGCTAAGAAGATATTAGGGGGTGCAAAGTAATGGCAGTTGTATTTGAGAAGACCAGAGGACTTGCAGAAAAGCCCTTCCATTATTGTCCCGGCTGCACTCATGGGATAATACACAGGTTGGTGGCTGAATCACTTGATGAGCTCAATCTTATAGATGATGCCATTGGTGTTGCTCCTGTAGGATGTGCCGTATTTGCATATGATTATTTTAACTGCGATATGCAGGAAGCAGCTCATGGAAGAGCTCCGGCTGCTGCAACAGGCATAAAGAGAGTAAACCCAAATGCTGCAGTGTTTACTTACCAGGGAGACGGGGATCTGGCATCAATAGGTGCTGCCGAGGTTGTCCATGCGGCAATGAGAGGCGAAAAGATAACCACAATATTTGTAAACAATGCCATATATGGAATGACAGGCGGCCAGATGGCTCCTACAACTCTTGTAGGCCAGAAGGCAACCACAGCCCCTTACGGAAGGGACGAGAACCATGCAGGTATGCCTTTAAGAGTAAGCGAAATGCTTGCAACTATTCCTAAGGCTGCATTTGTAGAAAGAGTATCGGTACATGACGTAAAGCATATTATTCAGGCAAAGAAAGCTATAAAGAAAGCTTTCCAGCTTCAGATGGAAGGCAAAGGTTTTACTCTTGTTGAAGTACTGTCTACCTGCCCGACAAACTGGGGTAAAACTCCTATAGAAGCATTGAAGTGGCTCCAGGAGAATATGATACCATATTATCCCCTTGGAAACTTCAAAAATATTGAGGAGGTGAAATAATGGCACATGAAATTATAATGGCAGGCTTTGGCGGACAAGGCGTCATGGCTATGGGTAAAATACTTGTTGAGGCAGCCATGGAAGAAGGAAAGAATGTGTCATGGCTACCCTCATACGGCCCCGAAATGCGTGGAGGCACGGCAAATTGCAGCGTAATAGTTTCTGATGAGCCTATCGGTGCTCCGATAGTTACGGAAGCCACAGCAGCTATAGTAATGAACAGACCGTCACTGGACAAGTATGAAAATACTGTTGTACCAGGCGGAGCACTTTTGATAAACAGCTCTTTAATAGACAAGAAAGCCACAAGAGAAGATATAAAGGTTTACTACGTGCCGGCAAACGAAATAGCAAACGAGTTGGGAACAGACAAGGTTGCAAACATAGTAATGCTGGGAGCATATCTCCAGTCATCAGGTGCAGCATCCTTCGATTCAATAATGAATATTATCACACATATTTTCGCAGGTAAGAAAGCCAGCGTTATACCGCTGAATAAAGAAGCACTTTTAAGAGGGGCAGCTTGCATAAAATAATTTAATTAAATCCATCCCGAAAATAAAAAACCACCATCTTCCATCCTCCTTTCGGGATGGATTTTTTTCTGCATTTTATATATAATAAAACTTATTGGAGGGATAAATATGAATTTCAAAGTGGAAATCGCAAAAAAAATAAATACGTTAGTTGATATGGAATTTGATAAGGTCATGGAGCTTATAGAGATTCCGCCCCAGACTAATATGGGGGATTATGCTTTTCCTTGTTTTCAGCTGGCAAGAGTGATGAGAAAATCACCGAATATGATTGCTGCCGAGATTGCGGGGAAGGTGCAGGCTGACAGCATAGTTGAAAAGGCGGAAGCAGTAGGGGGATATGTGAATTTTTTCATTAATAAGAAGGAATACATAAGGATTATGATACAGGAGATTCTTGAGAAGGGAGAGAAATTCGGAAGCTCGGAGGAAGGCAAGGATAAGAATGTAATAGTTGAATTCTCTTCCGTAAATGTAGCAAAGCCCTTCCATGTAGGCCACCTGTTCAATACAATACTTGGCAGCGCCCTTGAAAAGGTTTTCAGGCACTCAGGCTACAATACGATAAGAATCAACCATCTTGGAGACTGGGGAACCCAGTTTGGAAAGCTTATATCCGCACATAAGAGATGGATAAATGAAGAAGCCCTTGAGAAGGAACCCATAAGCGAGCTTTTCCGGATATATGTCAAATTCCATGAAGAGGCTGAAAAGGACCCGGCCCTTGAAGATGAAGCCAGAGCATACTTCAAAAAGCTTGAAGAAGGAGATTCCGAAGTAACCATACTTTGGCAAAGGTTCAAGGATCTGAGCCTCAGGGAATTCAGCGAGATTTATGAGATGCTGAATGTGGAGTTCGATTCATATGCAGGCGAAAGCTTTTACAGTGACAAGATGGATGAGGTTGTCCAAATACTTCGTGAAAAGAAACTGCTTAAGGACAGCAACGGAGCAAAAATAGTTGATCTGGAGCAGTTCAGCATACCTCCGATAATGATACTTAAGTCTGACGGTGCCACAATTTATGCCACCAGGGATCTGGCAGCAGCCATATACAGGAAGAGGACCTACGATTTCTATAAGAACATCTATGTGGTGGGAGGAACACAGTCCCTGCATTTCAATCAGATTTTCAGCACCCTGGGGCTTATGGGCTTTGAGTGGTCCGAGGACTGCGTTCACATAGGCCACGGCCTTGTAAAGTTTGCAGACAAAAAGCTTTCGACCCGGAAGGGCGACGTTGTTTTTGCAAAGGATGTAATGAATGAAGCTGTACATAAGACTATGGAAGTAATAGAGCATAAGAATCCGAACCTGGAGAACAAGGAGGAGGTTGCAAGGAAGGTCGGCATGGGAGCGCTTCTTTATACCTTCCTTAAGAATAACAGGGAAAAGGATGTTGTGTTTACCTGGGAAGATGCATTGAACTTTGACGGAGATTCCGGCCCCTATGTTCAGTATACCTATGTAAGAGGCAGGAGCATATTGCAGAAGGCGGGATACGTACCGGATACGGCGGACCTGACTTTTCTTTCCACAGAGGATGAATTCCAGTTGGTCAAGCTTCTGGGAGCCTTCAAGGATTCGGTAAAGGAAGCAGTGGAAAGGTATGAGCCCTTTGTAGTTGTCCGCCATCTAACGGAGATAGCCAAGGCCTATAACAAATTTTACAACACCCATCCCATACTGAATGCTGACGAAAATGTCAAGAATGCAAGACTGCAGCTTACCAAAGCGGTCGGAATAGTTATCAAGACAGGCCTGAGCCTTGCGGGGATAGAAACACCCGATAACATGTAATGATTTGAACAAAACATATGAGTTATGATAATATTACTATATCCAAAAAAATCATATCATCAGTGAAAATGACCTTCACTGTTGAGAAAGGGGTCATATAATGGGACGCATGTTTGGAACAGACGGAGTAAGAGGGATTGCCAACAAAGAGTTGAGCCCTGCTTTAGCGTTCAATCTCGGAAGAATTGGTGCATATGTATTAACGGAAGAAACCCACAAAAAACCCAGAATTGCTGTAGGGAAGGATACCAGAATCTCCGGTGACATGCTTGAAGCCGCCCTCATTGCAGGTATATGCTCGATGGGAGCAGAAGCGGTGTCCCTGGGAGTTTTGCCTACGCCTGCAGTGGCATACCTTACGAGGCATATGGGCCTGGATGCGGGAGTCGTGATTTCGGCTTCGCACAATCCCTTTGAATATAACGGAATAAAGTTTTTCAACGGTGAAGGATATAAGCTGTCGGATCAATTGGAGGACAGGATAGAAAGCCTGATGCTGAATCCGGAAAACGGCATAGCATATCCCACAGGGGCGGATATAGGCAAGAAGGTTGAGGTAGATAACGCGGTACACGGATATGTTGATTTTCTCAAAAAGACCATAGATGTCAACCTGAGAGGGCTGAAGATAGCGGTTGATTGCGCAAACGGCGCATCATATATAGCGGCGCCTTCGGTACTTGCGGACCTTGGTGCCGAGATAGCTGTCATAAACAACAAACCCAACGGAAAGAACATAAACGTAAAATGCGGCTCAACACACCCTGAAGGCCTGCAGAAGCTGGTTGTGGAATCCGGAGCCCATATAGGGCTGGCCTTTGACGGGGATGCTGACAGGCTTATTGCAGTAGACAACAGAGGAAATATTGTTAACGGAGATCACATGCTTGCCATATTTGCCAGGCATTTAAAAGGAAAGGGCATGCTGAAGAAAGACACGGTAGTCGCTACTGTCATGAGCAACATGGGCCTTGATATAGCTTTGAAGCGGGAGAAGTGCAATCTTGTAAAGACTAAGGTAGGAGACAGGTATGTACTTGAGGAAATGGTTTCAATGGGTTACTCCATTGGCGGTGAGCAGTCCGGACATATAATATTCCTGGATCATAATACTACCGGAGACGGGCTTTTGACAGCCCTGCAGCTGCTGGCAGTTGTGAAGGAAACCGGCAAGAAGCTGTCCGACCTTGCTTCCTTTATGAAAGAACTGCCCCAGGTGCTGGTAAACGCGAAGGTGAAGAATGAGAACAAGGATAAGTATATGAAGGATGAAGCTATAGCAGGAATGATAACAGGACTGGAGAAAAAGCTCAAGGGCAGGGGAAGAGTGCTTATAAGGCCTTCCGGCACTGAGCCCTTGATTAGGGTTATGCTGGAGGGAGCTAACGAGACGGAAATAAAGGAAGATGCTGAGGCCCTGGCTAAGCTCATAGAGGAAAAGTTGAATTGAGGAATTGAGTGCCAGGCACCATACTTATCCACTTACGAATTGAGTGCCAGGCACCATACTTATCCACTTACAATATTTGAGAGGGGATTTTATATATGTGCGGCATCGTCGGTTATATAGGAGATAAAAACGCAGTGCCCATCTTGATGGAAGGGCTGCGCAAGCTTGAATACAGGGGCTATGATTCTGCCGGAGTGGCGGTATATACAAAGGAAAACATAGAGATAAGGAAATATAAAGGCAGGCTCTCCGTACTTGAAGAGCATCTGAAGAAGGAGACCTTGGACGGATGCCTGGGGATAGGGCATACAAGATGGGCAACCCACGGCGAACCCTCCGATGTGAATTCGCATCCCCATACCAATTGTTCCGGTGATATTGCAGTAGTTCACAACGGTATAATTGAGAATTACATGAGCATTAAGAGCATGCTTATTGAGAAGGGGTATACATTCAGGTCTGAGACTGACACAGAGGTGCTGGCGCACTATGTGGATTACTTCTATAAAGATGACCTGCTTGAGGCAGTAACGAAGGTTCTTGAAAAAATCAGGGGGTCCTATGCTTTTGCCGTGATAAGCAGAAGGGAGCCTGATAAAATAATATGCGTAAGGAAGGAAAATCCCCTGATAGTGGGAATAGGGAAGGGTGAAAATTTCATTGCCTCAGACATACCTGCAATACTGAACCATACAAGAAGGATATACCTTCTTAATGAAAACGAGCTTGCAGTAATTGAAAAGGACAGGATAAGCTTCTTTGATGAAAGCGGCAGGGAGGTCGGCAAGGAAGTATTCGAAGTGAATTGGGATGTTGCCGCAGCTGAAAAAGGCGGCTTTGAGCACTTTATGATAAAGGAGATACATGAGCAGCCCAAAGCCGTGAAGGATACCATGACCTCAAGAGTGCTGCCGGATTCCGCCGGAATAAAGCTGGATGACATAAAGCTTACGAAGGAGGAACTGCAGAATTTTAATAAAATTTTCATGGTTGCCTGCGGAACAGCTTATCATGCATGCATGGTGGGCAAATACGTAATAGAAAAGCTGGCAAGAATTCCTGTGGAAGTGGAAATAGCCTCGGAATTCAGATACAGGGATCCCATAGTGGATGAAAAAACCCTGACGATAATAGTGAGCCAATCGGGAGAAACCCTGGACACTCTGGCAGCTTTGAAGGAGGCCAGGAGAAAAGGCTCCAGGATACTCAGCATAGTCAATGTGGTAGGAAGCTCAATAGCCCGGGAATCCCATGACGTGTTATATACGTGGGCAGGGCCCGAGATTGCGGTTGCATCTACAAAAGCATACACAACCCAGCTTATAGCAATCTATATAATTGCACTGTACATGGCTAAGCTGAAGGGTACCCTGAAGGATGAGGAAATTGAATCAATAAAGGATGAAATGAGAAGGCTTCCCGGACTTGTTGAGGAAACTCTCAAATATAAATCAGCCATCCAGAAATTCGCGACTCATAATTCCAATGCCAGGGACATATTCTACCTGGGCAGGGGAATAGATTATGCCGTAGCCCTTGAAGGCTCCCTGAAGCTCAAGGAGATATCCTATATACACTCTGAGGCTTATGCAGCCGGAGAGCTGAAGCACGGCACCATAGCCCTTATAGAAAAGGGCACGATAGTTTTGGCAGTCCTCACCCAGGATGAGCTGTACGAGAAGATGGTGAGCAACGTAAAAGAAGTAAAGGCGCGAAGGGCCTTTGTATTCGCCTTAGCAAAGGAAGGCAGCACAGAGGTTGAGAAGGTGGCGGACTACACACTTTACATCCCAAAAGTCTCCGATATACTGGCTCCGGTAGTGGCAGTAATGCCCCTGCAGCTCTTAGCTTACTACATGGCGGTGGAAAAAGGCTGCGATGTGGATAAACCCAGGAACCTGGCAAAGAGCGTGACTGTGGAGTAGGAGGCTGTATAATTGAATATGATACCCTGTTATGCTACTATCGGCATGGCAGGGTATTTTTGCAGGGAGGAGTATAATGGCAGAATCTTCAAATCGCTTATTCCCTGGATAATATTTTATTTATTTCTTTGTTTTGCATAATTTCTTCAATAGAATTGATACCCAATTGCTTTAAGATTTTCATTACATTTAAATTATCAAAGGGAGTCAAAATAAATGAATCTTCTCCAAATTCGTTGACCAGCTTAGTTGCTTTATCCACATCGATGTTGGTTCTGGGGCCGCCTACACATCCGCCGGCACAGCCCATACCCTCAATAAAGTTGGCATTGATTTTTCTGCCGTCACGCAGATCATCCAGTACTCTCCTGCATTCTTTCACTCCGTCAACCTTTTTTGCTTTAAGCTTAATGACTCTTGTTGGTTCAAGCCTATTGACCACCGTTTTGACGGAAAAGCTTACGCCTCCGGTTCTGGCATATACTCTGCCTCCGAAGGATGCCTGATCTTTTTCATCTGCCGGAAGCTCTCCCGGATTAATATTTAACGCATTGAATATTTCTTTCAGTTCCCTGAAGTTCAAGACATAATCTATGGCTCCTTTTAAGTCAGGCTCTTTAATCTCGGCCTTTTTGGCAATACAGGGTGCAATAAATACAATCTTGGCATTATTATACAGGTTTTTCAGAATTCTGCCCGAAGCGATCATTGGTGACACGGAGGGTGACAGGTGCTTATAGATGTCGGGATAATTAGTTTTAATCATGTTGAACCATACCGGGCAGCAGCAGCTTGTCAGGAAAAAATCCTCTTCACTTTTTACAAGTTGGTTAAACTCAAAGGCTTCCTTTATGGTAAGTATATCGGCAAACATGGCTACTTCAATCATATCGGTGAAGCCAATCATCTTCAAGGCAGCCCGCAGCATACCCATAGTGACGTCTTCTCCGAACTGCCCGACTATCGCCGGTGCTGCACAAGCGAAGACAGGTGTTTTTTCGTCTTTCAGCAAATCAATAACCGGTATGAATTCAATCTTGTCAGCCAATGCCCCGAAATCACAATCAGGAGCACTGTATCCGCAGTTTAGACACTTATCATTGGATATTATCGGTTCACTTTTTCTGCTATACATATGAGTTTCGTACTTGCCTGCTTCTGTATGTTTGCATTTGCCGCATTCACAATCTAACTTTCCGCAATGTTCACAGGGGCTCTCAATCCTGGCAACCACAGGCCGGTCAATTTCCCTGAAACTTTTAATTATGTCCAGTTCATCAGTGAATGTGCCGTCTCCTTTAGGATCCAATCCCATCGCCACTCTTATATGATCCTTTATAAATGGCAATTCATAATCGCTGAAGCCGTATTTCCGCTTAATATAATCGGCCAGTGCGGTGAGATCATGGGCGGTCTTCAAGCCTCCGTTCCAGTATCTCTTTACAAGCTCGCTGAATATGTACATCCGCTTTTCATTAAAATTCACATACCTGTTTTCCATAAAATTTCTCCTCTGTTTATAGTTATTTGAAGTTATCACATTAATTAAGAACGCATATCACAACTTTTAAATACTAAAAAATATTTTTCCGATTGGAACAGCAAAATATTCGGTATTTGGTTATTTGCAGCAGGTTAAATTACCGTGTCGACACATGATGCCCTGATATGCTACTATTGGCATAGCAGGGTATTTATCGTCAGGCTTTGTAGCTGGAGTAATAGAGCCTTGAAACCGGCACTCAGAAAGGATGAAAATATGAAGAAGGTGAACCGGAAATGAGATATATTTGCTCAAAATGTGCTGCGACGGAAGAGGTTACAACAAAAAAAGCGAAGTGTGACTGCGGAGGCTTGTGGAAATTGGATTACAAACCTCCGAAGTTTGATATGTCTTTGGTGGATCATGA
>ENA-UPXM01000558-UPXM01000558.1-activated-sludge-metagenome-genome-assembly--contig:-NODE-558-length-53573-cov-31.522684_pt1 | contig 53573 bp, 54 predicted proteins | sample MGYA00238178_ERZ772708 | MGnify/ENA primary metagenome ERZ772708 (study PRJEB29002, sample SAMN05720212) | activated sludge metagenome | isolation source: anaerobic digester from wastewater...
AGAAGGCGCCGACGCCTGCGATGCACGCCGGGGCCACGGTGCATGCCGTGTTGCAGGCGTGGAACATGAGCCGCTGGCGCCGCGAACCGTTCGCCCTCAAACGCTTCAAAGGCGTTTTCGAGGAACAATGGAAGACACTCCAGGCCGACTCCCGGATCCCTTGGGACGGGGACGAAGATGCCGAGCGTGCGTCCGCGTGGCGGGCGCTCGAACATTACTTCACCGAAACGCCGATCCCGGCCGGCGAGCGACCCGAGGCGGTGGAAGTGGCGGTCAGTGCGGATCTGTCGAACCACGGACTGCCGACCCTGGTGGGCGTCATTGATCTGGTCCGCGCCGGCGGGCGGATCGTGGACTTCAAGCTGACCGGCAAGACGCCCGACCCGGAGCTGGTGGTGCATACGACCGAAACCCAACTGACCGCCTACAGCCTCCTTTACCGGGAGGCCACAGGCCGGTCCGAAAGCGGGCTGGAGTTGCATCACCTCGTCCGCACCAAGGCGCCGAAGTGCATCATCACAACCATGCCTCCGGCCCCGGAGTCATCGGTGACGCGCCTGTTCCGCGCCATCGAATCGTATCAGGCAGGTCTGGCCCGGCAGGACTTCGTGCCGTCGCCGGGCTTTGCCTGTGCCGGCTGCGAGGTCTTCAACGAATGCCGTTTATGGGGTTAACCCCATAATGCCGCCAATGGAAACCGTAAAGATCGGGGCCTTCCCCACCCGGGGCCGGCCCTTTCCGTTTTCCCCATGACGCATTCCGATACTGTAGAACCCCAGACCGCATCCGTCCGCACGCTGAAGATCGAGGCGGCGGGTGATTTTTGGCGCGGTCGGATCCAACCCAAAATCCGGCTCACGGGTCGCTGGCTTAAACAGGCCGGCTTTCCCCCCGGGGCCCGGGTGCAGGTCATCTGCGTGGCCCCGGGCGTCATCGAATTGCGTGCGACCGGTCTGGTCAACCCCCGACGTCAGGAACTTCCATGACCCCCCCGGAGTCACGGTCCTCCGCGTTTCCCCATCCGGCCGGGCGTGACCGTGCGCCCGGCACTTCATTCCGCAGAACAAGATCACTGTAAAACCATGAACCCACTCCCTCAACCCCAGTCCGACACCCTCACGCTGTATTACCGCGAAGGCACGTCTGACAAAGTCTATCAGGCCGCCATTGAACCGGCGGGCGATGGCCTATACGCGGTCACCTTCGCCTACGGTCGCCGTGGCGGCACATTGAACACGGGCCGAAAGACCAACCGCCCGGTCAGCTACGGCGAAGCAAAGTCCATCTTCGACCGGCTGGTGCGCGCGAAGCTGGCCAAGGGCTACACCCCCGGTGCGGACGGCACCCCCTACGTGGGCGGCAACGGCGACCAACAACCTTCAGGTTATCGGCCGCAGTTGCTCAATCCCATTGACGCAACCGAAGTGCAACGTCTGCTTCAGGACAACGTCCATGTCGCCCAGGAAAAATTCGATGGCCGCCGCCTGCTCCTGCGCAAGGCCGGTGCCGCGATTGACGGCATCAACCGCAAAGGTCTGGTGGTCGGCCTGCCGGAGCCGGTGTTCCAGGCGTTCCGCCGTTTCCCGGGCGATTGCGTGCTCGACGGCGAAAGCGTTGGCGATGTGTTCCACGCCTTCGACCTCCTGATACACGACGGCCAGGACATCCGCACTCGACAATACCAGAACCGGTTGACCGCCCTCATCAACCTGCTGGCGTCCGTTCAGCAGCGGGCGATCCGGTTCACCGAGACCGCCTTCACCCCGGAGCAAAAGATGCGGCTACACGCCAGGCTGCAAGTCGCCGGGAAGGAAGGCATCGTGTTCAAGCGATGGGACGCGCCCTACACGCCGGGTCGTCCGAACAGTGGCGGACCGCAGTTGAAGCACAAGTTCTACGCGACGTTGTCGGCGGTGGTCAGCCGGATCAACGCGCAGCGCAGCGTCGAAATCCGGTTGTGCGGCAAGGACGGCTGGCATCCGGCAGGCAACGTCACCATCCCGCCCAATCACCGCATCCCGGCCATCGGCTGCGTGATCGAAGTCCGCTACCTGTATGCCACCGACGCCGGCATCCTGTATCAACCGACGTATCTCGGCGAGCGTGCCGACGTGGAGCAGCACGAATGCGTGCGCGCCCAACTCAAGTTCAAGCCGGCCGCGGAGGAGGCGGAAGCGGCATGAGCGCGCCGAAGGTCCGACTCCTCAATCGAAAGAACGTCCGGCAGTTCGCCCTGGAGATGGCGAAGCACCGGGCTCATCGGTTCACCCGGGTCGGCGGCGACTTCCTCCTGAAGTGTGAAGGTCAACTCAAGGCTTTCATCCGGGCGGAAGTGCAACGCCACCCTTCCGTGGGCCGAACCCTCAAGTAATCAATCCCCCAACCCGCAGCCGGCCATGCCTCGCGGGTGTGGCCGGCTTCCTCATTCAACGAAAGGAAATACGATCATCATGCAACACACCCTTGAACTCCCGGCGGTCGCGATCAAGCACGCCCTGGCCGGTCTGTCCAAAGTCATCCGTAACAAATCCACGCTCCCCGTCCTGGGCTGCGTCCGCCTCGAAGCCGATGCCAACGGGGCGGCCCGCTTCCAAGCCACCGACCTCGACTCCTTCGTCACCGGCCAGGTGCAGGGCAGCCCGGGCGGGTTCCCGGCGTGCCTGGTCCCGTTCGACACCCTGAACCGGATCGCCAAGGGCGCAAAAAATCCGCTGCGTTTCGTGCAGGAAGACGGCAAGGTCAGCGTCCAGTCCTGCTTCGGCACCGCCACCGTGGCGCAAGCCCTGGCCACCCACCCGCTGGAGGAATGGCCCGCCGTGCCGACCGTGCCCGAGCCCGCCTCCACCGGCAATGCCGCGTTCAAACCGGCGCTGCGGGAAGCCCTGGAATGCGCCAGCGTGGATGCGTCCCGGTATGTGCTCAACGGCGTCTGTCTGGATCTGAGCGATCCCGAATGCCATGCCGTTGTCGCCACCGATGGCCGGCATTTGTTCGCCGCTAACACCTTCCACTTCGACCTGCCCCAATCGGTCATCATCCCCACGCGAAAGTTCCTCGGCTGGTCCGGGTTTGCGCAGGATGGAGACTGGCGCGTGGCCGTGGCGCTCAACCCGGAGGACGCGCCGGAATGGATCCGCCTGGCGTCCGACCACTGGACGTTCCTCACCAAAGCCATTCAGGGCAATTACCCCAACTGGCGGCAGGTCCTTCCGGGGGAAGGCCGGAAGACCACCACGGTGACGCTGAACGAGGCGGCGCGGGCGCTCCTGCTCGACGCGCTGCCCCGGTTGCCCGGTCGTGAGGACAACTACCAGCCCGTGGACCTGGTCGTGGCCAACGGTCAGTTCAGTTTGTCCGCCCGGGCCCAGGGCGATCCGGCCGCCAGTCAGGTGCCGGTGCCGGGCGCCACGGTCACCGGGGACGACACCCGGATCCGGCTCAACCGGAGCTTCGTCACCAAGGCACTGCGGTTCGGGTTCACGCGCTTCGAGATCGCCGATGAACTGAGTCCCATCCTGTTCACGGCCCCCGGCCGCAAGCTCGTGGCCATGCCCATCCGGCCCGAATCGGTCCCCTCACCCCAACCCACTCCTCAGCCCGCCGCTGAGGCCGCGACTCCGGCGCCACCGTCCGCCGGGACTCCGGAACCCATCCCGACGGTTGAAAGGAATACCATGCCTGCAGAAACCACCCTGACGCCGCCCCGCCGCGGCAACCTTCCGTCCAAGACTGAAGGCAACCACCATGGCCAGAACGGTTCGGCCCTGAGCGCCACCGTGACCCAGATCGAAACCGTGAAGACCGGTTTGCGGGATGTCATCCTCGAACTCAACGCCACCTTGGGCTTGCTCCGGGCGGCGGAGCGTGAGCAGAAGGCGTCCGCGAAGGAAGTCGAATCGGTGCGCGCCACGCTGCGCAGCCTGCGGAAGGTTGCCATTTGAAGGATCAGTCCGGGACCGGGTTCAACGCTTGGCTCCCGGACTTGACCCTTCCGGGAAAACAACCAACCATGCTGGTAATGATAAAACAAGTCGTGCAAGCTGGCTGGGAACTGGGCCAAGCCGTACTGCAAGCTGGCCAGGAACGGGCCCTGGCCTTGTTGAAAAAGTTCATCGAAACGACCGGTATGGTCGCTGTTCGGGTGCCCCTACAACAGGCGGCCAATGACCGTGAAGTCACCCTCGACGTTCCGGGGTATCGCCAGATTGACGATTACTCCTGCGGTGGCGTTGCCGCCGCCATGGTCGTGATGTTCTTGCGTCCGCAGATGAGCTTCGAACGCGCCTACGATGCCGTCGATCCAACCCAGCGATTCGGGGCGGGAACGACGCGCGTCATGCGGGCCTTGCGCTCGCTGGGCGTTGGGGTGTCCCGAAAGACGGACCTGACCTTTGCCGACATTTGCGCGGCAATTGACGCGGACCGGCCAATCATCGTTTGCGTGAAGACCGGAGACCGGGGCGTCGATCATTGGGTTGTCATCTACGGCTATGGCCGCCGGCCCAACCTGGTATTCGTCGCCGGGCAAGGACTCCCCTTTTTCGCCCGGCAGCGGACTGAGTGGCCTGAGTTCCGCAAGGTCTGGTCGCCCCGGGGCGAAGGTCTGATTTGCTGGAAAGCCAAAGCCCGCAAGCCCACGGCCCCGCGCCCGGGCAGAAAGCGGAGTTCCGGCAAGCGAGAAGCCAAAAAGAAAAAGTAAGCGTATTCTCACCAGGCACGTTCATCCCCAGACAGCCGCCTGCTGACGCGGGCGGTCACAACAGGCAATATGCGCAAAGGTGAATTCGTTACCTTCCGAAAACTGAACGCAGCGGCCGGGGCCGTGCAAAACGAACTGGCCCGTCTGGGACTGTGGGAGGACACCAGCCGCCTCCGGCGGACGGACGTCTTCTGGTGTCGTCTGCCCCAACTGGGAGCGGCGGATGCCCTCGGGTTCTGCTTCGATACCCCCACCTCCGGCCTGTGGCGTTGGTTCGGTTACCACGCCGGCAACATCTACATCCCGCAGTGGGTGTTGAGCCAGGGACCGTGGGGTCAGGATCGCGGTTCGCTCCGGGACGTGTTGCGCCATGAATACGCGCACGCGCTGGCCTGGCATTACCCGGCCCTGATCCGCCGCTCGCGCCCCTTCGTGGCGACGTTCGGCGGTGGCTACGATCATGGCCAGCCTATCCCGGGACCGGAGGCGGCGTTCGTTTCCGAATACGCCCGCACCCAACCGGCGGAAGACTTCGCCGAAACCTTCATGGTGTTCGTGCGGCGGGGAGGCCGGCGTCCGGCGCAACTGCGAAACGCGCAACTGCGCCGCAAGTGGGCGTTTATTCGGAAGGTGGTACAAACCATCGCCCAGGGCGGTGTCCGCCTGCCCGCTGGCCGTCCCCGTCCCGCCGCCCCGCGGTAAACCCGCGTCGCTCGACGCACCCTTCATTGCCCGCCGGCGCCGCCTCGTGTGGCGCCGGCGGCTTCGTATCAACCCTCAACCTGAAAGGACAACATGAAAGAAGAAACACCGATCAACCCCATCGTCATTCCCAACCTCAACCTGCCCTCCGGGGACCCGGCACCCACTCCCGCGCAACCGAAACCCGGCCGGCGCAAGTCGGGGAAAGCCACCGCCCGGCGTCGGGCCCCGGCCCCGAAGCCACCGGCCCTCCGCCTGGCCCGCAAGGTCCGGCGTCAGGCGCGGCGTCTGACGCAGCAGATCAAGGCCGGCATCACGGCGCGGCTCGCGCATCTCGACCCGGCCACGCTCAAAAAGGTCCTCATCGCCTGTGGCCTCGCCGCGGCGGTCGCCACCGCCATCTGCCTCCTGGTCAAGCTGTCGCCGCTCATCGTCGCGCTCCTCGCGTTGCTCGGCCTCGGGGCCGTGCTGCAGATGTGGGAGCGCCTCCGCGTCATCCGCATCCCCGTCTGATCCAAAGCGTATGCACCCACTCCTCCCAATCCTCACCCGCGAGGGTGTGCTCCTCAATGTGTCCGTCCGTTACTGGCGGGCGCACAAGAAGCTCCGGGCGGAAGACCTCGGACTGGCCCCGGACCAGGTTTCGGAGCGGCTCATCAGCCTCGGGCACAAGCGGCTGTTGCCCAAGGAAGCCACGGCGGCGCTGGCCCTGGTCGAAAGCCGGGCGCATGCCCTGGTGGAAGCCAACACGTTCCCGTTCCTGAACGGCCTCGCTCACTTCGTGCCCAACGCCAAGCTGGGCGAGGTGACCGCGAAGCTGAAGGCGCTGGAAACGGAGTTCTGGCGGGCCAAAAACCAGTTCATCGCCCAATACGGCCCGCTCCGCGACGCCGCGCTGGAAGAATGGCGCGTGCTGGCGGGCAACCTGGCCGACGACCCGGCCCGGGTGGTCGCCGCCATCGAGGCGGCCTTCCCGCCGGCGCCGACGCTCGAACGCAAGTTCGGGTTCGACACGCAACTGTTTCAGATCGCCGTGCCGGAGCGGCTCGGTCTGGACCTGCTGACCCTGGGCGATCAGGAACATCTGATCCAAGCCCGCCAGCAGGCCGCCCGGGAAGCGGCGGCGAAGATCCGGGAACAAACGCAGCGCTTCATTGCCGAGTGCGTGACCAGTCTGCGGCAGCAGACGGCCCAACTGTGCGACGACATGCTCCACAGCATCCGCACCGGCACCACGGGCGTGCATCAGAAAACGCTCAACCGCCTGATCCGGTTCATTGACCAGTTCAAGCAGATGAACTTCGTCGGGGACGCGGAGATGGAGCAACAACTGGAGACGGTGCGCCGGGAACTGCTGTCCCGCACGGCCGAGGACTATCGCCAGGGGGGATCATCCGCCCGGGCGACCCTCGAATCCGGGCTGGCCCGGCTGGCGGACACCGCCCGCGAGCTGGCTCGGCAAGATGCCACCGAACTGGTGCAACGCTTCGGCGGCCTGGGACGACGCAAGTTCCAGTTGGCCGCGTAACCTCAACCCACCAACCCCAAGCCAACCCCACCGGGCGGCCTGGTCTTCACCGACCGGGCCGCCCAGGTTGTTTCACCCCTAACCCCCAATCAAGAATCCCATGACCGATTACTACACCAACTTCAGTTTCCTGGTCGTGCTCGCCGACACCGCGCAGCATGACTACGCGCTCCACCGGTTCCTCCAGATGAGCGCCATTCGACAGGGCGAGGACATTCCGCCCGACTTCCCCGCCCAGCTCATCGAAGCCAGCGAGGATTGCTGCTTCGAAGCCGACGCCGACGGGCCCCATGCCATCTGGCTGCACTCCCATTCCGGCGGTGTGGACGGGGTCTGCGCCTTCGTCCAGCATCTCATCCAGAAGTTCAACCTTAACCCGGTGAGCTTCGAATGGTCGCATGACTGTTCCAAGTCGCGCACCGATGCCTACGGCGGCGGCGCCGCCTACATCACCGCCCAGGACATCCAGACCCTGAGCACGGCGGCATGGCTCCGACAACAAGCCGAACCCCAACCCGTCGAGTCCGCTTCATGACCACCATCACCGTCCACCGGCTCGACCTGCAGTTCGACGCCGACCAGATCACGCAGGGCCCGGCTGCCGCCCAGGTGGACCAGGCCCTCCAACTCATCAACCTCGCGTTGCAGCGCGAACCGTTCGGGCTTGGGGCCCAACTGTTCGTTCCCCGCGACGAGATTGAAATCGAAACCAGCCTTCAACCCTCAACCGATTGAACCATGCCCAAGTTCGTTTGTTCGTATGTCTACGACATCGCCTGCTACGCGGACTTTGTCGTCGAGGCCAAGACCAGGCCTGGCCGCCTGCGGCAGGAGGGAGCGCGAGGGCTGTGGCACAGGCGCGGGTGGCCGACTCACTCCGGCGCGGCCTGAGCGCCGCTAGATTCCTTTCACCGTTTGGCGGGACACCGGCATCTTCAACTGCTTGTGACATCCGTGTTGAACGGAAGTTCGAGAAGCTGAAAGTAGCATGCAAGCAGAAACACCATTGCGAGCTTCTTGTCCTCAGACGTGAGCGATTGGGCCGCGATGTCCAAAAACACTCCTCGCTTTGAACGCCCAAAACCAAGCCCGCTCTGCGTCTGCTCAGTCCAAGAGAAGTCACGCCGCTGAAGTTTAGCGAGTTCTCCAAACTGCGAGTCCACCACTGAAACGTCGCCTTCGCCGACGACAGGGCTTCGCCGAAGAACCTTGAGTGAAAGTGTCCACTGAGATGTTGCAGACTCAATCCGTGCAAGTTCAACCATAGATTCTGAAGGGCCTATGGATGCAAGCGCGATTGTTGTCCCGGAACTCCGCAACTCGCCAACAAGCGAAGGGTTACCCAACACGGCTTGGTCTGCTGGCAGGAGGTCACAAGCAAAGTCATGCAGCGCGCTTTCGCCGGTGACTAGGCGCTTTTTGAGACCTTTTCCCTTTATCGTGTATCTCACGATGGGCCGAGCTTCACTTCGATGGGAAACAGGGCCTGACAAGACCGTAGCGGGATACGAGAGCGTGAAATCCCGATAAATAGCTCCCGTGAACTCGCCCCACTGTCGGTCAGTTCGTTGCACAGGGAGCGGTTTGCCAAAAGATGAAATCATAGCTTCGCCACAAAACTTTGAACCGCAACATTGCACGACCAGCCAGACAGTCTGTGCTCAAATCCGGATCCTTGCAGTTCCTATGAGTGTAGGCACCTTCGGCACGCAAACAAACTTCGCCTACGCCCAGCGTGGCACAACCTTCTGCACCGAATCGCGCTGCTACAAACGTGCAGCCTGAAGTTTTGTTGATTCCCGTGCATGTGTTTATACGAGTCACTAGAGCACCTCCGATGGAGCCGCCTCCGTAAGCGCGGATAACAATGGGCACCGGCGTTGGAATCACGCCAAGCTGCACCTTTAGGTCCATTGTTCCTCGGAGGTCACTGGAAATGGTTACACGGTCTCCTTGTCCTCCCCCAGAGCAACACTCCCTGCACTTTTGCACTTGTGTTCTCCACTCAAACTTAAACTCCAGCCCGACTACGCCGGCGTCGTATTTCTGGACCGGAAGCGAAGCGGTGAACCGCTCGGCACAGCATTTGCCAATGCCCAATGTGGAAGCAAGACACAGACTGTGATTAACGACCCAGTCGGTTGCATCCGGTATAGAGAACAACCCAAGGTGGTCCACTCCGTTGACGGGATTCTGACGGACGAATCCGTATAAGTTTGGACCTTCATACGCCACAGCACCCAGCAGGGCTTCGGGTGACAGCCCGGTCGGATGGAAAGCTTCGTCTGAGAGGAGTGGGTCTCTATTTGGCCACCGCCCCGTGCTCGGGCTGTAGAGCCGATATTCGTAGAGCACGAAGTCGGTGGTGTTGTCCGTGCGCTTGGTCGAGAACCGGAACGGGTTCTCCAGCGCCATCGGGCCCGTCGCCCGGATCAGCTCGCCAAAGGGGCCATACTCGTAGCGGGCGCTTTCTGACCCATCCGACGCGGCGGACAGAGCCGCCACGTTCCCGTTCCCATCATACGCGCAGTAGTGCGTGCCCGGCCCGCTGGGGACAGCCGGCCCTACCGTCACCCACAGCAAGCCGCCCACACCCCCAGCCCCAGCCAGCGTCCCGCTGAGATCGAGGCCCCACACGTAGCTTCGCACCAAGGCGTTGTTGGTCGCATTGAGTTCGGCAAGGTGTCGCCAGCCGTCCGCAAGGAACTTCAAGTCTTCCGTCGCTACGTAACTGCCACTGCTACCATTGTAGGTCGTTTGCCGGACGCGCCGCCCTTTGCCGTCAAACTCCCAAACCACTTTGCGTTTGGAAGCCGTAGGCGCACCACTCAGGCTCTCCTGTTTGACCAACCGGTTCTCCGCATCCCAAGTGTAAACCCACCGCCCGTCATTGGTCAGGTTGCCGTCCAAGTCGTAGGAAAACACTTCGGGGGTCTTGGCTACATACGTCTGGCCCACCGCATTAGTCACAATATCGGGATTACCGCCGTTGTTGAGCACAGCGGTGTTGGTGATGGTCAACCACACCGGGTTGGCGGTGTTGGTCACGGCCAGTTCCCCTCGGAAGTAAGCCCCTTTGCGAGACGTGGCACTGAATGCGCCATTATCGCCCCACAACGTCACTGTAGCCGCATTGGACGCACTCCCAATCATATTCACATACCCCGGCACGCTCCGCCCCGCGATCTGGTTCAGGCTGTTGTTGGTGTAACCGGCATACCGCAGGTTCATCCCCAGCGCATCACCACCAGCGGCAGTAGATTTGCGATTACCGATGTCATCAAAGCCATACTCGAACTGCTGACCGGCCACGGGCGTATTGTCGCTCCAATATTTCTTGCCCGAAATCACCTGGCCAAGTTTGTCGTAGGTGTAAACCCAGCGCGAGGTGTCGGCGTTGGTCACGGCCGTGCGTTGGTTGGCTTCGTTGTACACATACCGACTACCAATCGCGCCCGCGCCGCTCGGCTCATTTGTGATGCTGGTGAGCCGGTTGAGCGCGTCGTATCGTTTCACCGTCGTCATGCGCGTTGCGCCACTGTGAGCGAACACCGAGTGAGCTGCCTATCTCTGCTCCAGCTTCTTTGACTGTACCTCAATTACGTGCTTGGCCCCGTCTGGATCCAACCAGAACACCTTGGCAGAAGAAACCTCTTCTTCGGTCATTCCCAACTTAGGCAAGTTGAAAGTTGTCGTTGTCGGCGTATTCTTCAGAACATACTTCGCTTGAATTACTATATTGCCGCCTTCGAATCTCGCCTTGGCGGAAATGTATGCTTCAGAAGAAGGATAGTTTGTTGGAACGGTCAAATGCATGTTAGGCCATTCTATTCGAGCGCGCGGTTGCAGACCGAAAAAGTCCTTAAGTGGCACATTGTAATTCATGTTAGAAGTTGGATTTTTACAACAACTAACGATCAAGATCGCAAAGACTGCGGCTATGCCCAAGACGAAACGGGAAAACAGTTCTTTGCTCATGGGAATGAAGTTTTTTTACCCTTCTTCAGGCAACACCCATTGAGCGCCCATTTGGCGAATCGGCGACAATTGTTACGAACCGGGAAAGAGCGCCATCCCGGATTTGGCGCTGCATCGAGACATGCCAGTATTTGGGGGCAAGTCGCACAAGAGCAGTCGGTCCCGGCGGCCGGTCCCCACTTGATCTTGCCAGATTTCTTTTGCTTCGTTTCCCATTGCCAGTACACGGGATAACGCGTTGTCTGCCCAGGATCGGGTCTTAGAACGATGTAGTTGAATCTCGGCCAAAATCCGACTGAGTTTGGCCCGTATTCCAACCACTCATGGCCTGCGTTAATTCCACTGCTTAGTGGTGATTTCGTGCGGTTGGCTACAACTCCGCAAACGAGACCGTACAGGTCAATCGTGTTCATGGGCTCGTTGTTGACCATTACATACGTTGCTTTACCGAGAGCCCTCAGCGCGTTGTCCGCCCGAATGGCAAAGTCCTCTTCGTCAAAATCTGCCGATTCCAAGCTTTGGAGGTCCTCTGCTTTGAACGAGAAATACTTGTTTCCCTCAAAGCCTTCCTCCCCAAAGGGATCGCGGCTTGGCCACCGCCCCTGCGGCGGGCTGTGATACCGATACCCGTAATAAACCAACCCGTTTTCTTCATCCACGAACTTCGTCGAGAAGCGGAATGGATTGGCTTCCGCCACCGCCCCCTTCCCCCGAATCGGCTCCCCAAAGGGGCCGTATTCATAGTTGGCGGTAACTGTGCCGTCCGCCGCACTGACCAGGACCACCACGTTCCCGTTGCCATCGTAGCCGGCAAAATGCGCGCCGCTGGCCGTGTCGCTCCCCCACAACAACCCGCCCACGCCCCCCGCGCCCTGCATCGTCCCGCTCAGGTCCAGCCCCCACACGAAGGATTGGAGAATGGAGGATTGCGCATCGAGCATCGCGATCAGATTCCACCCGTCATACACGAACCGCTGGTCCACGATCAGGTTGCCGTTGAAGGTCACGGTGTCCCACACCCGCTTCCGCATCCGCCGCCCCATCCCATCGTAATCGAACCGGAGGGACACCTGCGGACCCACAGCCGTGCGCGCTGCCATTGTCGCCAACCGGTTTTCTCCGTCCCACGTGTAGGTCCAGCGCCCGTCGCTCGTCAAGTTGCCATCGGCATCGTAACCGTAGCTCTCCGGCGTCTGCGGCACGAAGATGTTGCCGGTTACGGTCGTTTCGCCCGTGGCCGCCACGCTCACGCCCTGCCACACCGGCGTGCTGCTGTTCACCACCGTCAGTTCCCGGCGGAAGTACTCCGTGCGCCGATACGGGCTTTGGCTGTTGACCGTCACGGTCGCGCCAGCCAGGGCCACGCCCTTGGCCGACCGGTTGTTTCCGCTCTGTTTCATTCTCTCACCACGACCATACCAACTTCGTCTCTCTGCCGCGCTCACATCCCGGCGACCTCCCTCCGCCGGCGGCCACCAAACCACATCTAGTCCCCGACACCCCAACCGCAGCCTCACTTCACTCAATCCACCCCAGGAATACTACGTTACTCTTGACTGACCCCTTTCACGACCACCCGATGTTATCTTCTATGGACAGCGATGAATTGTGGCTTTGCCCGTCTTGTCATTGACGGCGACTAAATACTCCATATCCACCGACCACGGCTTCCACCTGAAACGCAAGAGCCATTCCTCCGAACCCGACGGTGTATTGGGGTCGTTCGTAAACAGCATATCGGTACACTTGGCCCCTCGGAGACTTGGCTCGCTGCTATTTACCAAATCACAAGCTATTTTCAGAACTTCATCCGGCGTCAAATTCGGGGTGGCTCCATTCGCGATATGGACACTGTAGCCCTGTTCTGCTTCAACTGGTGCGCCCAACCTATTTGCTTCAGGCAAACGACAGGCGCACAGCGTCGCAGCCAGAAATACCAAGCAAACCAAGAAGTTATTCATCATTGTTTTGGAGGGTATAACGTGCAGCGGTACCTGTAGGATCTGATGTTCTGTTCGGCATCCTCGATCTTTTGTTCGATCTTCTTTATGCAGTCCTCGTCCGTTCCGCATTCCGCCAGTGCTGCCTCGTAGCAGGCTTTCGACGCAGTGTGGGCAATTACTTCCTCCGCACATAGTTCGCCCATGTGCCTGTCTCTGACAGGAGTCACTCCGCAATCGCACTCCGGGCAACTGCTCTTCGCCAAGTGTATGCGTTCGTGTTCCCAGATGCACCGTTTCAAGATGTCCTTCACGCGTGGATTCGTTTCTGAATCCGCTCCCCACGTGCAGATATGCTTAATCCCGCCGCAACACACAATGGCGCCGTTCGGAACACGGCCATCACGCATTTGCCTGAACTTGGCGCAGGGATTAAGGCAATTCATCAATAGGCACGCACCGCGGGAAACCATTCCCAATAAGTCGATGCCATTGGCGGGTGTGTTGCTGACGAACGCGTAGAGATTCAACCCACCCTTTTCCTCGATGGGATCGCGGCTTGGCCAATCTGCGACGAAACGAGAATCAGAGCTCCGGCAGAATGGACGACGGCGATGTGTTGTAAGCGTGGAACGTCGGGGCGGGCGGGCTTTCCGGCGGCCGGGCTGGCGATTGCCGTGGCGTTGTAGTTGTATTGGCCTCGGTCTCATGTTTCCGCACCAGGCAAGATGTAGCAGCAGGCGCGCGTCCATTCCAGCCAAAAATCCAGCACCCCCGGTGGCCTTGCGGCCACGGCTCACGTCGGCCGAGGCCTAGCCCCGGCCCGTATCCTCCAGCCAACCGGCGCTGTCCTTAACTGACGCCCTTTCAACCTCCCAAACGGCACCACTTCGACTTCTTCGACCCCACCACCGGGGGTCACGATGTCCACAGTCTTTCCCAAAATCCCCCGCTTTTTTCGGTTGCATTTCCGGGCATCGTTCGTACATTCTGCTGCTCTTCCGTCCATAAAGGCCGGAAATAACGAATTTTTATTGTGACATACGCAGTCTTAGAAACGGGTGGTAAACAATACCGGGTGACCGCGGGCGACACGCTGGAAGTAGAACGCCTGGCGGTGGACGCCGGTCAGACGGCAACTTTTGACCGGGTGCTGTTTGTGAACAACGGAGGTCAGATCACCGTTGGCAACCCCACAGTAGCCAGCGCGTCCGTGCTCGCCGACGTGGTGGAGCACAAACGCGGGGAGAAGAAACTGATCTTCAAAAAGAAACGGCGCAAAGGTTACACCAAAACGATCGGGCACCGCCAGGAATTGACGGTGGTGCGGGTCAAAGAGATCAAGGCTTAACGAAAGGTTCGATATGGCACACAAGAAAGGTCAAGGCAGCATCCGCAACGGACGCGACAGCATCAGCAAACGGCTAGGGATCAAGGCGTTTGGCGGGGAATTTGTCACCGCCGGAAGCATCCTCGTCCGGCAGCGCGGATCGAAATTTGTTGCCGGCGACAATGTCGGCACCGGGCGCGATTGGACGCTCTTCGCGTTGAAGGACGGCCGGGTGCGTTTCGACAAGAACAGCAAGCGCATCAATGTCGTGACGGAAGCGGTGGCCGCGACGAACTAACGCGGTCCGCAGTTTTCACGGCGAGGCCGCGGGCCTCGCCTTTTCTTTTTCGGCCACGCGGCGGCTTCAGCCAATCGGAACGTCGTCTCGCAGCAGCCGGAAAAAACGATCACCCGCCCTCCATGTTTATTGATGAAATCAAGGTTTACGCCCGGGCCGGGCATGGCGGCCGGGGGTGCGTGGCTTTTCGTCGGGAGAAATACCGACCCAAGGGCGGTCCGGACGGCGGCAATGGCGGGCGTGGCGGCAATGTTATTTTGCGCGCGGATCATGATCTAAACAATCTGATCGCGCAGTATTATCAGCCCCGGTTGATTGCCGAAAACGGCGGGCACGGATTGGGCAAGGGCATGGACGGTCGCGCGGGCAAGGATTTGATCGTCAAAGTGCCGTGCGGCACGACGGTTTGGCAGGTGGGGGGTGAAGAAAGGGGAGCGGAGGAAGTCTGCGAGGAGTTGCCGGCGAGCAAGGGATTGCTTGGCACGCTCAGCCGTCCGGTAATCCGTTACGCCGGGAGCGTGCAGGCGTTGGAGTATGATTTGTCGGCGGACACCCCGTCCGCTTTGGCGGGCTCCCGCAAATCCCGGGGGATCTTGGTCACCGATCTTCTTGGGCACGGACAGGAATTTGTACTTTGTCGCGGTGGCCGGGGCGGATTGGGCAATCGCAACTTCGCCACCGCGGTCCGGCAAACGCCGCGCTTTGCCCAACCGGGCGAACCCGGGGAGGAAGGGGAATTTCTATTCGAGTTGCGGATCATGGCGGATGTGGGATTGGTGGGGTATCCCAACGCCGGCAAATCCACGCTGCTCACCGCGATTTCGCGCGCCCGCCCGAAGATTGCGCCTTATCCTTTCACCACGTTGCATCCGCAAATCGGGATTGTGGAGTATCCCGACTACCGGCGGCTGGTGGTTTGCGATGTGCCGGGATTGATCGCCGGCGCCCATCAAAACGTGGGGCTGGGCCACGCGTTCCTCCGGCACATCGAACGGTGTAAAATCCTGGTGCTCTTGCTCGACATGGCGGGCACGGATCATCGCGCGCCGTGGGATGATTACCATCAATTGCTCAAGGAACTCGAGCTTTACGATCCGGACCTGATGGCGCGGCCGCGGCTGGTGGTGGCCAACAAGTTGGATGAACCCGCCGCCGAAGAAAATCTGAAGAAATTCAAACGTCGCATCCGGAAAACGCCGGTCCTGTCCATCGCCGCCGCGTTTGGGGATGGTGTGGACCTTCTGAAACAACGGTTGCGCGAGGCGGTGGAAAAAGTGGAAGGCCAAGACTGAGCACTGATCGAACGGGCCCGCCCGGGCTTGGTTTAACAGCCGGACGTTTGAGCGCAACAATTCGGGGGGCAGCCGCCGAACGGTTGACGAACAGCCAGGTGGTCGGAGCCTGAAAAATGTCTGTTCTTCTGTCAGGAAGAATTCCCGCCAGCGAACACGCCAATCCCTCATTGGACAGCCAGTGCGGATCAAAAGAAAAGTGGAGATGAATCCGGAAAGGATCACCTCCGCTGCCGTTGTTTTTCCAATCGCCGCCTACCGATAATCCGCCCACTTGGGGTCCTGTTCGAAGGCCCAGCGGTGGTAATCTTTCTCTTTCAGTTTTTTTCCAGCGGCTTCGTCCACCACCACGGTGCAACAGGGATGAAACTGCAGGATGGTCGCCGTGATCATGCTGGTGACCGGGCCTTCCACGGCTTGCGCGATCACCGCAGCCTTGCTGGAGCCGGTAGCTAGCAGGAGGCAGCGCCGGGCTTCCATGATGGTGCCCACGCCCATGGTGATGGCCCGACGCGGCATTTTGTCTTCGCCCCCGAAGTATCCCGCATTTTGTTTGAGGGTGACCGGAGCGAGCGTCTTGACGCGGGTGCGGGAGCGCAAAGAGGAGAGCGGTTCATTGAAGCCGATGTGCCCGGTCTGGCCGATGCCCAGTAATTGCACGTCAATCCCGCCGCACTGCCGGATGGTGTCTTCGTAACGCTGGCATTCGGCGGCGAGATCCGGTGCCTGCCCGTGCGGCAGATGCGTGTTCCGGGGATCCAGGTTGACGTGCTGAAACAGATGGTGGCGCATGTAATGGTGATAGGAGTTCGGATCGCCGGGGGCGAGCCCGACGTATTCATCCAGGTTGAAGGTGCGGCACTGCGAGAAATCCAGTTGCGTCTCGCGGTGGATGCGTACCAGCTCGCAATACACCTGTTCCATGGTCGAGCCGGTGGCCAGCCCGAGCACGAGCGGCGGATGCGCCTGTAATTCACGGGCGATGATGCGGGCCACGAAGGCGGCGGCGGCTTCTTTGTTCGGTTGTATGATGACTTCCATGGCCGGGATTTAACCACGAACGATCGCCGACAATCACGCAAAAAACCAGCGGCCGCTCCCGCCTGTTGCCCGGGGGACGGCATAAAGACGTTGACGGTTGGTGGCAAACCGGGATTATGAACGCAACCACCGGGTGGTAATATCGAATCATGAAAAAGCTTTCACAACTTCGCCACGTCGCCTTGGACATGGATGGCACCATTTACAGCGGCGGCACGCTGTTTGAGTTCACGCGTCCGTTCCTAGCGCAACTGGACCGGCTGGGCGTTGGCTATACGTTCCTGACCAACAATTCCAGCAAGAGCTCGCGGGATTATCTCGCCCGGCTGGGGCGGTTGGGCATCGAGGCGGCGCCGCACCAACTTTACACGTCCACCCAGGCGGCCATCGAATTTTTCCGGGAACAACGCCCCGAGTTGAAACGGCTGTTTATCCTGGGCACGCCCAGCATGATTGAGGAGATGACCGAAGCGGGCTTTGTCTCCACCGCCGATCACGCCGATGACGAACCGGATGCCGCGCTCGTGGCGTTTGACACCGGGTTGAATTACGCCCGGTTGTGCCGCACCGCATGGTGGATTTCGCGCGGCAAACCGTTTATCGCCACGCATCCCGATTTCGTGTGCCCAACCGATGAACCGACCGTGCTGGTGGATTGCGGCGCGGTGTGCGCGGCTTTGCAGGCGGCGACGGGACGCGCTCCGGATGTGGTGTTGGGGAAACCGGATCCGTGCATGATCCGCGGCATTCTGCACCGGCACAATCTGCAACCGCATCAACTGGCCATGGTGGGGGACCGCCTCTACACCGACATGGCCATGGCTCAACGGGCCGGAGCGGTGGGCGTGCTCGTGTTGACCGGTGAAACCATCGCCGAGCAGGCGGCCGCGGCGAATCCAAAACCAGATGTAGTCCTGCCCAGCATCAAAGAACTGGGCGAACAATTGGAGGCGGTGCAAAAGCACGCATCGGCGGACCCCGCCCGCTAAAGTCTTTGCCCAAATCAAGCCGGGCTTGTGGCCGGCACTGACGGCGTGGTAGGCTGCGCGCATGGATGCCCCGCCCGATTGGGTCAGCCTGAACGACGACGCCTTGCTGGAGAAGCGCATCTCGCAGCTCGGATTGCAATTGGCGGACAGCAAATTGCAACCGCTGATTCAGCAGCTTTACGCGGAGCTTTCGCAAAAAAGACTGGTATTCCATCCCCCCTGCCACGTGGGCGATGAGTGGTTTGTTCCGGTCGGCGTGCCGGCGATTTTCATCCCGTTTTTTCTGGTTCACGACCGGTTGCGACAACTCGAACGGCGACTCATGCTCGAGGTGGAAGGAGACACGCCCGAGTGGTTCATGAAGTTAATCCGGCACGAGGCGGCGCACGCCTATGCCTACGCCTATCAGGTGTTCAGGAAACGCGCCTGGCAACGGGTATTCGGCCGCAGTTCCGCCGAGGGTACGCCCTCTTTTTACCGTCCGCGTCCTTACAGCCGCAGTTTTGTGGTGCATCTGGACGACTGGTACGCGCAGAGTCATCCGGACGAGGATTTCGCGGAAACATTTGCGGTATGGCTGACCCCGGACCTTGATTGGCGAACGCGTTACCGGCGTTGGAAGGCGCTGCATAAACTCGAGTATGTGGATGCCTTGATGCGTTCCCTGGCCGGCCAGCCGCCGCCCGCGTTGCCCGCTTACCGCGTCAAGGATCTGGATTGTCTGAACGTGAAGCTGCGGACGTACTACGCGCGCAAACGCAAACAGCACGAGGATGAATTCCCCGATTTTTACGACAACGATCTGCGGCAACTCTTTGCCGCGAGCGCCGATGTCGCCGGCCGGATCCGGGCGTCCGTGTATCTCAAGCGGCACCGCCGGCAGTTGCTGGAGGCGGTCTACCAGTGGACCAACGAGCGGAAATACCGGGTCCACACCTTGTTGGCGCGCTTGATTGACCGCTGCGACGAACTCGGCTTGTTCATCAAGGCGTACGACCCGCGCCAAAACTTCCAGGTCGCCGCCTACATCACGACGCTGATCATGAACCACCTGTTCACCGGGAAATTCAAACGCACCAAATAACCGCCGTGTCACGCTCCCTCAAGGTTCTCGCCCTCTTCGACGCCATTGCCCCAACCACGCTTGACCAGGACCTCAGCGCGGAGCTGAAAACCGTGGATTGGAAGACCGAGGCGCATGTGCTCGAGGCCCTCGCCCAACTGGGCGCCACCACCGAACACCTCGCCATCTTCGACAACCTCGATTTGCTGAACCAAAAGCTGCAGCAGTTCACGCCGGACGTGATTTTCAATCTTGCCGACCAATTCCGGAACAACCGCGCGTTTGACCAGAACATCGTTTCGTTCTTGGAAATGCACGGCCTGCCTTTCACCGGCTGCGGCGCCACCGGCCTCACGCTCTGCAAACACAAGGCGATCTCCAAGAAAATCCTCAGTTACCATCGCATTCACGTTCCCGAGTTCGCAGTGATTGCGCGCGGACGACGCGGGGTGCGGCCCCGCCGGCTCCAGTTCCCCATCCTCGTCAAACCGTTGAAGGAGGAGGCGTCTTATGGAATCGCCCAGGCGTCGTTTGTGGAAACCGACGAACAGTTCCGGGAGCGGGTGCAGTTTATTCACGAGAAATACGGCAACGATGTCATCGCCGAGGAATACATCGCCGGCCGCGAACTTTACGTCAGCATCCTGGGTAATCATCGGTTGCAGGTCTTTCCCATCCGCGAACTGGTCTTCCGGGAAGTGCCGCCGGACGAGCCCCGCATCGCCACCTACAAGGCCAAGTGGGACGACGAATACCGCAAACGCTGGGGCCTGCAAAACCAGTTTGCCGAAGGCCTGGACCCCGGTCTGACCCGCCGGCTTGTGGACACGTGCAAACGCATTTACCGGTTGCTCACGATTGATGGGTATGCGCGGCTTGACCTCCGCCTGACCCCGGCCAACGAGATTTATTTCATCGAAGCCAATCCGAATCCGATCCTCGCCGCCGACGAGGATTTTGCGCAGTCGGCGCTGCAAGCGGGGCTGGCGTATCCGCGGTTGATTGAGCAAATCATCCGGCTGGGCATGAACGCCGTGCGGGAGTAAGACCGCCCGAGCGGCGGATTGGGGTTTGCTCCCGCTGCGCGCCCCGCCTAGATTGGCGGTGGCGTTCCCGGGCCGGCAACGCGATATTTTCGAGCATGTCACAAGCCATCATGGACCCCGGCGAGGTGCGGCGCTTCGCCGAGGAATTGAAACGGTTCAACCTGGACCTCCAGAACCGGATCGCCGCCCTGCACGCGCGGTTTGCCGCGCTGGGCGACACCTGGCAGGATCAGGAACACGCGAAGTTCGCCGATGAATTCAGCCAGACGATGAAGGCGCTGCGGCGTTTCCTGGAAGTCTCCGAGCGGCACGCGCCCTACCTGTTGCGCAAGGCGCAGCGGATCGAGGATTATCTGCACCAGCGTTGACCCGCATGTCTTCCCGCGCCCAAGTTACTTCGCTCGAAGCGCTCGAAGCTTTCCGGGCCAGTCTGATCGTGTATATCACCCGCGCCCAACGCGTGCTGGACGAGGTCAGCGATGAAGTGACGCGCACGCGGTTGTGGGTGCAGGATGATCAGCGCGAGCATTGGGAGCGCGAGGTGCGGCGGCGTGCCCGGATTTATGAGGAGCGGCAGGGGGAATTGTTCAGCGCCCGGCTGTCGCCGCTGCACGGCGCCATCCAAAGCGAACAACTGGCTGCGCAGAAAGCCCGACGCGCCCTGGATGATGCCACCGACCGGTTGAACGCCGTCAAGCGCTGGGGCCGGCAATTTGAAAATCGTGTGGAGCCGCTGGCCCGGGAGGTGGATCGGTTGCGGGATTTTCTATCCGCTCACCTGGGGCGCGCGGCGCAATCTCTTCACGAAACCATTCGTCTGCTCCGCGATTACGCGGAACTGGCGCCCCCCGGCTCGGCTGCGGATCCATCGTCCGCTCCGTCGGCCGTCGAACCCGGCTCGCCGCCGCCGCGCAACCCTGTATCCCCCTCATGAGCTTGGCCGCCAGCAAAGCCCGCCTCGATGGATTGACCCGGGAGTTGTCTGCTCAATGGGCGGATGCGAAAGCGAGTTGGCGCGACGTCAAGAGCCTGGAGTTTGAGCGGCGGTTCATGGATGAGTTACTGACCCACGTGAACCGCGCCATCGGCAGCATCCATGAGTTGGAAAAAATTCTGACCAAGGTCCGGCATGAATGCGAATAAACTTCCGGGCGCGCGGGATACGCTGGCCATGCTGGAGCGGTTGCGGACGGCGCTGCGTTCCTTCGCCGAGCGCGAGGCCGGGCTGCGGCGCGAGCGGGCCAACGAATTGGCTTATTTACGCCGGCAATTTGAACAGATCCAGGCCGAGTGCGAAGCCCGGGAGAACGCCGCGCGGACGGCGGCTGAGACCGAGTTTGCGGCACGGCAACAAGCCTTCACCGCCGCACACGACCAGCGCGCAAACCGCATCCAGCGGGCTTACCAGAACACCAAACAACACCAGCTGGAGCGGATCTCCGCCGAGGATGGCCGGCGCAAATTTGAGCTGCAACGCGATCTGTTGCAAACCGAGCGCGATCGGGATGCCGCGCTGAAACAGGCCGATGCCGATTTTGCCGCGCTTACGGAAGCATTGGCGGTCGAGCATCAGCATTTGGCCGGTGTGGAACAGCGCGCCCAAACCGTTCTGCGCGGGTATCCCCGATTCCTTCGGTTGTTGACCGAACCGCCCACCGCCGCCGCTCCCGATCCCGCGTTGTCCCCCGCTCAACTGCTGGAAGACTTGCGCGGTACGCTGGCGGAAACGAATCAGGCGCTGGATCGTTTCGGTCGCCTGCCGGGACCGCTGCTCTTTCGTCTGCTGCCGTTGTGGGGATGGTGCGGATTGATCGTGTTGGCCGCCGTGGGCGGAGCTTTCATCCTGCCGCGGTTCGGGCGGGGTTCCGTTTCCATTGGTCTCCTCGGCGGAGGGGCTGTGACCGCGCTGGGGTTGGTGTTTCTGGCGCATCTGGCGGGAGGTCGGCAGGCCGGCCGTTCCGCCACCGCTGTGGCCACGGCGATAGGGCGGTCGCGACAACTGTATGATCGGTGCCGCGAACAATCCCTGGTGTGGCACGAACGGGAAACGGCGCGGTTGCGCGAGGAAGCCGCCCATCGCACCGCGCAATTACAGCAGCAATGGCAGCATAATCTCAATCAAACCGCCACCGCCCGCACCGAGGCCAGTCTGCAGGTGGACGCCCGGGCGAAACGAGTGTTGGAGCGGCACAAGACCCGAAGCCAGGCGCGGCAGGAATCGCTCAGGCACCGGCATGTGGATCAGCAAGCGCAAGCCGAACGGGTGACCGCCACCCAACGCCAGGCACGCGAGGCCGAGCAGGCGGCCAAAGAGCGGGCGATCGAAGCGAAACACGATCAGGCATGGCACACACTCGCGACCGAATGGCGGGAACAAGTACAACCCCTGAGCACCGCGTTGACCACGTTGCAGACCGACGCGGAACAACTGTTTCCACCTTGGACCGCGCCGGAGTGGACCGCTTGGACGGCCCCGGCCACCTTTGCGGAAGCGGCCCCGTTAGCGCGGCTGGTGGTGGATTTGCCCGTGTTCGCGGGTGCGTTGCCGCAGGACCCGCGGCTGGCCTGGCCTGGTCCGCCGCAATGGCAGTTGCCTTTGTTGCTCGCGTTGCCCGATCAGGCTTCGGTGCTGTTTGAAACCCGGCAAACCGGCCGCGACGCCGTGATTGCCGCGTTGAACAACATCATCCTCCGCCTGCTGTCCGTGGCGCCGCCGGGCCGGGTGCAGTTCACCATCCTGGATCCAGTGGAACTGGGACAGAGTTTCGCCGGCTTGATGCACTTGACGGATTTCGAGGAGCGCCTCATCAGCAGCCGCATCTGGACGCAGCCCGCGCAGATTGAGGAACAACTCGCGCGCCTGAACGAGCACATCGAAAAAGTCACCCAGATGTATCTGCGCAACGAATACGCCACGCTCGCCGAATACAACGCGCAGGCGGGACGCATTGCCGAGAAATATCATTTTCTCGTGGTGGCGGATTTCCCGGTGAACTTCAGCGAACTGGCGGCCAAGCGCCTGTTGAGCATCGCCGCCAGCGGCGCGCGCTGCGGCGTGTACACGCTCATTCATTGGGATCAACGCAAGCCGGCGCCGACTGAATTCGTGCCCGACGAACTTCGGCGCCACAGCCTTTGCCTGACCGCGCAGGGACCGGTATTCACGCTGGCCGGGGCGGGGTTGGACGGCGTCACTCTTCATCTCGATTCACCCCCGGACGCCGATCGGGCCACCGAATTTTTACAACAGGTGGGCCGGCAAAGCGTGGATTCGAACCGCGTGGAAATGCCCTTTGCCGAAATCGCACCCGCCGCGGACGAACTGTGGAGTGGCGAAACCACAGCGGAACTGCGCGTCCCAATCGGACGCACCGGGGCGACCAAACAGCAATTTCTCGCCCTGGGCAAGGGCACACGCCAACACGTGCTGGTGGCCGGCAAGACCGGTTCGGGCAAATCCACCCTGTTCCACGTGCTCATCACCAATCTCGCCCTGTGGTGTGATCCTCGGCAGATCGAGTTTTACCTCGTGGACTTCAAGAAAGGCGTGGAATTCAAATGCTACGCCACACACCGGCTACCGCATGCCCGCGTGGTGGCCATTGAGAGCGACCGCGAATTTGGTTTGAGCGTCTTGCAACGGGTGGACGAGGAACTGAAACGCCGCGGCGACCTCTTCCGCCGGCTCGAAGTGCAGGACCTGGCCGGCTACCGCAAGGCCGGCGACGGCCCTCCGTTGCCGCGCACGCTCCTGTTGATTGACGAATTCCAGGAGTTTTTCGTGGAGGACGATCGGATTGCGCAAAACGCCGCGTTGTTGCTCGATCGGATTGTCCGGCAAGGCCGCGCGTTTGGCATTCATGTGGTGCTCGGTTCGCAGACGTTGGGCGGCGCCTACACCCTGGCCCGCGCCACGCTGGGCCAAATGGTTGTGCGCATCGCCCTGCAGTGCAACGAAGCGGACGCGTATCTCATCATGGATGAAGGCAACGCCGCGCCGCGGTTGCTCTCGCGCCCGGGCGAGGCGATTTACAACGACACCGCCGGCACGCTCGAAGGCAACAGCCCGTTTCAAATCGTCTGGCTGCCGGATGAGGAGCGGGATCGCCGGCTGCGGGAGCTCCGTGCCCGGGCGGAGCAGCAGCCCGAACCTCCGTCCGTGCCGATGGTGTTCGAAGGCAACGCGCCGGCGCACGTTGAGGAAAACCTGTGGCTCCGCCGCTGCCTGGAAACGCCCGCGCCGGAATCCCCCTCGGCGCCGCGTGTCTGGTTGGGCGCCCCCAATTCGATCAAAGGTCCCACGGAAGCCGTGCTCCAGCCGCAAAGCGGCAACCATCTGTTACTGGTGGGGCAACGGGAGGAAGCCCTGCTGGCGTTGCTGGGCATTTCGGTTGTGTCGCTCGCCGCGCAATATCCGCCGCCGCGCGCGCGCTTTTTCATTTTCGACGCCTCGCCACCGGACAGCGTGCCCCGCCGGTTCTGGGAACAACTGATCCGTGCCATCCCCCACGCAACCACGCTGGTCACGCACGCCACGCTGGACCAAACCCTGACCGAACTGGGGACCGATCTGGACGCGCGCGTTGCCGCCGGTCATGCGGGCGACGCGCCCGCGACTTTCCTGCTCCTTCACGGGGTCCAGAAGTTCAAGAAGTTGCGGTTTGAGGAGGATTTCGGATTTTCGTTGGACGACCCGGCCAAGGCCGTGCCGGCGGGCGCGCTATTGAACCGGATTATCAGCGAAGGCGCGGGCGTGGGTTTCCACGTGCTCTGCGCCTGCGACACACTCAACAACGTGTATCGTTTCCTGAGCCGCAAGGCCTTGGGTGAATTTGAACTGCGCGTCCTCTTCCAGATGAGCGCCAATGATTCCGCGTCGTTGATTGATTCCCCCAAGGCCAACGACCTGGGACTGCACCGCGCCCTGTTTTATCACGAGTCAGAGGGACGCCTGGAAACCTTCCGGCCCTACGCGTTGCCCGGCGGCGACTGGCTGGAAACCGTCGCCCGCCATCTGGCGCCACGGGAGCGCTGAGTTGCTCGTTTCCGCAGCGCTTCCGTTTCCAAAGTTGCTGACGGTCCGGTTGTTGTTCCTCGGCGGCTCGGCGCAGCCTGTGCCCACCCAGCACCCGCCGCATATCCAGCCGATGTTTCACCCTGCTCGAAATATTCTGGTTCACGCTGGCCAACGTGGGGCCGGCCCTGCATTCCAAATCACTTTTCAGATACGCTCTGAAAGAATTTGGCCACAGCCTCGGCGCGCGTGTGAACGCCGAGCTTGTCGAACAGACTTTTCATGTGCGTGTGTACCGTCCACGAGCTGATGCCCAGCAAGGCGGCCAGGCTTTTATCCGTGTGCCCCTGGCGCAAGCCCATCAAGACCTCGCGCTCGCGGTTGGTCAGTCTCGGGAAAATCGTCTCCGGCGCTGTGCGCAGACCGAATAATGTCCGCATGTGATGGCGGATTTGCGACTCAACCAGTTCGCGGCCTGGTTTCCCGGCAGGCCACAGACCGGCGATTGGTTCGAGCAACTGCGTCGGAGAGCGCCGTCGGTAGTAATACCCGCCATCCACGCCCGTCACGGAATTCCAGGCATGTTCACTGTCCCGATAAACCCCGAAGGGAAAGCCCACCTGCTCCGGACATTCCCTGGCCAACCGCTCCTGGAGCAAGTCCCCGCCCGTCGCACACGGCGGATCACGAAATAACACCAGATCGGGACGGACGCGCTTAACGTCCTTCAGGAAAGCGGCGACAGAGGCGTGCGCGCCGACACACTCAACATCTGGCATTAAATTAAGCCACTCCAACATGCCCCAGCGAATGGAAACCTCCGGCTCGTAGAACATCAGTCGCGCGGATTGCTCGCTGGGCTTCCGAATCAACGCGGGTTGTACCAATGCTGTGAGAAGCGTGGCGTAGGTGCAGGTGAGCGGGTTCGGCAGCCAGAAAACCGCCAGCGTAAATTCACGGATAAATCGCGTCGTCGCCTCCTTCCAGCCCGATTCCGCAACGACGCGGCGGATGGTCTCCGCTTTCGTCATCGCGGCCTTTTGCTGATTCGTTCCCAGCGGAAAGAACGCATAACGCCAGCCATGCTCGATCCGGGCCGACCACTCGCCAGCAACTTTGGGGCGCAGTTCTGTCAGATATTTGCGGCGCACGACGGTCGCGACGCACTCAACTCCGGTTGCTGTAAGGGCAGGTTTCGGGTTGGAGGTATGTTTTGTTTTCCGCATCAATTTCAACCATTTGGCAGAGCAAATCCCCCACCTGCGGCCACCAGCATCCTCCGGAAGCGCAACCCGCGTCAAACCCAACTTTCGCCGCCAACCAGCAATTAGTTCGGTCATCGAAGCTCCGCTTGCGCACGTCCTTGTTTCGCAGAGATTAATGACGTCCGGCATGGAGTTTCTGTTAATGCCGGCCCCGGTCTTTTCTCCCCTAAACAGGCGATGTCCGGGTTTTGCAGCTTTATGCTAGTATTTCCGCCGCAAGGCCAAACGTACAACTACAACAACCACACAGAGATGAAAAAAAACCTAATCAGAATCATAATGGCATTCGCTGTGGGAACGAGTCTCTCGTCTTACGCCGATGTCACCGGGCAATGGGACTTCAACGGGAGTAACTTCACGGCTACGGTCGGCCAGGACATGGGGGACTTTGCCACGGATTACTTGGGGTACCCCACCCCCACCCCCACGACTTTCACCACCGCCACCATTGACGGGCAGACGGCGGTGGTCATGGCTTTTCCGGCTTGTACCATGAATGAAGGCTATCTGGTGTATCCGGGCGTGCCCTCGACCGAAGGCTATGTTTTAGCCAACCGCTACACGTTGATCATGGATATCATGTACCCGGCGGCAAGTTCCGGAAGCTATCGCGCATTGATTCAGATTAACGACCCGGAAAACCTTTCGGATGCGGAATTATTCGTTAACAGTGGCAACGGCATCGGCATCAGCACGATTTACGATGGATTGATTAAACCGGATGTCTGGCATCGCGTTGTGTTCGTCTTCGACTTGCGCCCGGATGCGGAGACGGGTTTGGTGAACCAATTCTTACGAAAATATATTGATGGCATTCTCGTGGGAGAACAGGATTTAGGAGCACCGGATGGTCGTTGGGCGTTGCGATATACGGCTTTGTTGTTCACCGATGAAGACGGCGAGACGGCGCCGGGCTTTGTCAACAGCATTCAATTTCGCGATGACGTGCTGACGGACACCCAGGTTTTCGCGCTGGGCAAAGCCAGCGCGGCGGGAATTCCCCAGGACATCCCCGTTTTCACCGATTTGGCCGTCACCCTCAATGCCACCAGTGCGTCTGACGTGGTGGGCATGAACGGAACCTACTTCACCAGTTACGTCGTGGGGAACGGTACGTACGCCTACCAATGGTATCGGGACGGCACCGCACTTCCTGATCAAACCCATGCCGACCTGCGAATCACAAACGTTCAAATCTCGGATTCCGGTAGCTACACCCTTGTGGTTAATAATGGACTCCAATGGGTCACCAGCGCGCCGCCTTCGGTGCTCACGGTCAACCCGGCTCCCGGTAGCATTGTGACGGGGCAGTGGGACTTTAACCAAGGCAACCTCGACGCCACGACCGGACAACCGCTGCAATACTTCAATGCCACAGTGGAACAGGACACTCATTTCGGGACGACCACCAGCTTTGGCATCAGCGATATTGCCGGCGAGCCGGCCAGCGTGATGTATTTCACCCCCAGCCTTTCCTCTTGGGGTGGCTATGTCATGACGCCTAACATTGGGGGTAACGGCGGAGGCACAAAGGCCAATCAATACACCTTGATCTTCGACCTGCTCAGCCCCAGCACCAGCGCCGGCTACCGTGCTCTTTTCCAAACCAATCCTGAAAACACGGACGACGCCGAAGCCTTTTTTAATGGCGCAAACGGTCTGGGTATTAGTCAAATCTATCAAGGCTTGCTTACTCCCGATGCGTGGCATCGCGTGGTGCTGGCATTTGATCTGACCCAACGGGAATTTGGCAAATACATTGATGGAGTCAGTGTCTTGACGGGCCCCATCGGCACGTCACCGTTAGGGGTGCATGACGCGCAATATCTTTCTACCAGTACCAACGTTTTGGACGGAGGCAGTGTGGATATGCGCTGGTCCCTCGGGCCCACCGTGTTGCTGCTGGCCGACGAGGATGGGGATTTGAAACCGATGTATATCAGCAGCATCCAGATTCGCAGCGGGCGCATGACGGATGCTGAAATCGCCGCCCTCGGCGGAGCGACCGCCAGCAAGATTCCGGGCGGGCTAAGCCTGAATGCCACCAAATCAGGCAATTCGATCATCATTGATTGGACCGGCGGCGCGCTGGAAAGTGCGCCAACGCTGACTGGCCCGTGGTCGGAAGTAGCCGGCGCCGCCTCTCAATACGTCATTGCCCATCCGACCGGCAACCAGTTCTTCCGCGTGCGCCAGTAGCTCGGGAAACAAATCATAAATAGGACAAGACGCCAACGGGCTTTGGTTGGCCCATCCAACCAAAGCCCGTGACTTTCCCCCCTGCCGCCCAGCTGAATGCCGGGTTGTGCGCCGCGTTACCGCACATCGCCGCATATCTGCTCTTGGTTGAGAACGGCGCATAAAATTCAGAGGGCTTTGAGCAGCCCATCCAACCGCCTGAAAAAAGGCCTGGCGGAACGGATGCACGAATTGCGCCTATGCTACCAAGGCGTATAAAGCGTTCACCCGCTGAGCTTTATTTGATTCCGGGATCAGGTGAACGCTTCCGCAAGCAGCGTGAGGCCGAATATTGCGCGGTGGATGATCCAACCGATTTTTGCAGCTTGGTTTATCTGTTTTGGCCGACAGCCGAGGCCCTCAGACTTGGTTTTTGCGATGAGCCCTGAAACCTCGTGTTCCTCGGCCAACCGATCCTACTTCGTTTGCAGGTAACGTTGGAGCGTTTGGCCGGCTTGCGTATCGCCTTGAGTCTGTGCGGATTGGAGCAAAGTGTGGATCGTAAGCGTAGCTCGCGCTGCGACCATCGCCTGATCCTTGCTCAGTCCTTGCACGGCCGACAAAGTCTGAATCGCCCAAAAGGCCTTGCTGTAATCCTTGGCTTGAAGCGCCGCAACTACTTGACCTGCCAGATCCTTCGCTTCGGGTTGTTTGGCGGTGGCAAAGGCCTTCTCAATTTCGCCGGCCAGTTCGGCCTCGGTAAAAGGCGTGGGCGGCGGGACCGTTCGATTGCACCCCAATCCCACTAGCAAAGCTAGCAAGAGGGCGATCCCGACCCCGTTCAGATGTGCCGTTCTCATGGGTTGTTGGTCGAGGAATGGTCGGTTCGTGATTTAATCCGCCGCCAGGTACTTCGGACGGATGCCCGTATAGTACCGGTAATCAATGCCGCCGCCGTTCAATTTGGTTAACCGAAACCGTGAGACATGGCCATCCACCCATACGATTTGACAGCGCCGGTTGTGGCGGAACCATTCGTTTTCGAAGGCGTAATTACCGTAGAGCGGCGCCAGGCTGCCGCCCTGCCGCCATTGAGACAGAATCAGCCCAACATTTGGCGGATCAATAAAGGTGCTTAAACTATCGTCGGGGCCTTCCATTTTATGCTCGGCCGCGTCATGGCAGAAAATTGTCTTGGTGGGATCCTGGTAGCTGGTCAGTTTCTTCCGGGGTGATTCTTCCCGGGGATTGTACGCCTTTACCAGATGCTGCTGCATTCCGTAACTGGCATCCCGCCACCAATCCGAGGGGAAGTTACGGCCCATCTCCCGCCATTCATCCACATACTTGGCCGATGGGCAGCGGAAGACGCGTTTATTCTTCCCGAAGTAATTGAGATAGCCCAACCCCCAATAAGCCAGACCATCCCTATCCGGATCCAAGAACACTTCGGAGTCCGGACGCAGGGTCCATTGACTGTCATTGGGAATCTCGCCATCGGATCGCACGTAGTAGGTTTCCCGGTTGTCCTCAGCGTACATGGAAGCCGCCAGAATCACCTGCTTCAAATTGTTCATGCATTGCGCGGCCCTCCCCCTGTCTTTGGCCTTGGCCAGCGCCGGCAACAACATGCCTGCCAGAATACTGATAATGGCAATAACGACCAGCAGCTCGATCAAGGTGAATCCGGTGTGGCGGGTGGTTTGTCCACGGTACTGCGCAACAGAATTGGAACCCCAAGAAGTCGGATGTGAGCAGGTTTTCATTTGGTCAATCCGAAGAAAGTTTAAGTTACAGGGAATAATCGTCAAGCAATAAAACGCGCCTGTTGTCCGCCAGCGTGACGTTGTCAATCCTGCTGCGGCTGGGACCATCACGGCGTTTTTGACGGCAACTTGCACGATGGCCCGCATCCATTGAGGCACTGTTGCCCAGGCGGCGTCTGATCGCGGGCCAACTGTGCGCCGCATTGAATTATCTGGACGAACAGAAGTTGAGCGACAAAATGCAGGCAAACCATGTTCATGAATCCAGAGGGTTTTCCAAAATATCACGTTAAGAACAACGGATTGTCCGGCGCCGGTCAGACATACAACTCCCTGGCCTTGGCCCGCCACCGAAAATTCAGCGACCGGCAGCAACCCGCAATTTCTAATCGCCTGTTAAAGACCACAGGTTTCGCCAAAGCCTGTTTGTTTCTTGGGCTGGCGGCCTGGGTTCTGGTTTCCTGCGGCAAAGCACCGGAGGAACCCGCGCCGGTTGCCGAGCTGCCCATAAATCCAACAGAAATCAAAGCCAAGGCCGAGGCGGGTGACGCGACGGCCCAACTTCAGTATGGCAAACTTTACGCCAACGGAGACGGGGTAAAGCGGGATTACAAGGTCGCGGCCAGTTACTACCGCCTCTCCGCGGATCAGGGTAACGCCGCAGCGCAAGTCGCGCTCGGTGAACTGTTTGAAGCTGGTCAGGGGGTCGAGCATGATTTTGCGGAAGCAGCCCGATGGTATCGCAAAGCGGCTGAGCAAGGTTATCCCCGGGGCGAGTATGCTCTGGCGTTGATGTATCTTATGGGCACGGGCGTACCCAAGGATGATGGCGAGGCCCTGAAGTGGTATCGGGCAGCGGCGGATCATGGTTATCCCTTGGCGCTGTTTCACCTCGGCGTGCGTTACAAGAATGGCCAGGGCGTCTCCCCCGATCCGGTTGAAGCCTTCAAGTGGCTGAGTCTGGCGGCTGATCGGGGGATTACGGAGGCCGGCGAAATCCGCCAGGAAGTCCAGAGCCGCATGACCCGGGCACAAGTCACCGAAGCCAAACGCCGCGCCGCAGAGTTCAGCGCGAAGTTGGCAGCCCCCGCCAAGTAAAAGGCGTGTCTGCCAACCGCCAACACGAACCAATCCATTTATCCACGCCGTTGCCGTGAAACGGTGGATGGTTGGATGCTCTGCCTCGGTATGGTGACAAAATCCGTCTTCAATGGCCTACACTTGATGCGCCCACGCCATCGCCAAACCGCGCCGCCAATCCAGGAATACCTGCACGCCCACACTTGGCAGGCTTAACGCGGCTTCGGATATACCGCAGTAAACCCAGTTGCCGCAAACGGCGGCGCGCTGGACCTTTCTGGCTGAGGAATCCGGACCGGCGCCAGCCGTGTCTGTTCTCTCACGGCACCTGGGTGATGCGTGAAACGATGACCTCGCGAGTTTTGCGTTCGATCGCGTAGAGTGTGCCGGGCTCGCTCGCATCCCAGGCAAACGCCTGTCCGGGCGCGCTGACCGGAATGGTCGCCTCCCAAGTCAGGATTCCACCCGCTGTTGGGGGCCGGGACAGCACATAGAGTTCGCGGGCATCGTGGCCGGTGACGAACAATTTACCTCCTGGTCCGAGAGCGCCCCCTGAGCTGCTGTATCCGGCAAAGCGTCTGATCAATTCCGGCGGGAAAGTCCAACGGGCAAGTGCCCGCCAAGCGGCGTCAAACCGCACCACCTGCGTCCGCGCGGGATCGCTCGTGGTGCGATAATGGGCAAAGCAGGCAAGCCAACCTTTGCCCTCGGGCACCACCCACGTCAACGAGCCCGGTGCCTCTTCGAAACGATGGCGCTCCACGTGGCGCATTGTCGCCGTGTCCCAGATTTCGAGCGAACTCTGGGCGGGCGTTTCGGGGAAATTGGAATGCGCCGCATAGAGCCGGCCCGCAACCACAATCCCGGCATTGAGGTGTTTGATCGGACCGCCCGCTTCCCCCTTCCAACCGCCAACCCGCGCGCCGGTGTCTTTGCGATACTGGCCGATGACTCGGTTGCCAATCGCATAGAAATGCTCCGCATCCACCGCCACGCCCTGGGTTGCCTCCTTCGCGGGGAAACGGCGTAGTTCCGTATGCACCCAGCGCGTTGCGCCTTCGCCCGCCACGCCCTTCGTGGGGGCGAAAATGGCGACCATCAGACCAAGACAGGCGGCATGTAAGAGGTGCTGCATCAGCAGAGAGGCGTGATTTGTCAGCATGGCGTTATGATTTTGCGGGGGGCGGGTTGGTTTTTCCCGTCGGGGCCGACGTGGCGGCCACCTGCCGTTCCAGTTCGGTCACCCGCCGCAACAGCTCGGGCAGTTGTTGCAGCGCGATCAACTGACGCTTGGTTTGCCGGTCCGGGCGCGCTGGCGACCCAAACCATTTCTCCCCGTCCGGAATGTTGTGCATCACCCCCGATTGCGCCGCCACCGCCACCCGATGCCCAATCTTCAAATGCCCCGCCACCCCCACCTGTCCCGCCAACACAACGTAATTACCCAACCGCGTGCTCCCCGACACCCCCACCTGCGCCACCACAAGGCAATGCTCCCCGATGTTCACGTTGTGCGCAATCTGCACCAAGTTGTCTATCTTCGTGCCCCGGCCGATCACCGTCGGCCCCAGCGCCCCGCGGTCCACCGTCACGTTGGCCCCAATCTCCACATCGTCCCGGATGAGCACATGTCCCACCTGCGGCACTTTGCGATGCACCCCGCCATCCTGTACGTAGCCAAATCCATCCGCCCCGATGACGCTGCCGGCATGAATCCGCACCCGGTTGCCCAGCACTGTGCGCGCATACAGCGTGACGTGCGGAAAGAGCAGACAATCCTCGCCCACCACACATTCCGGACCTACATACACCTGGGCCGACAACACCGTGCGCGGCCCGATCACCGCCGCCTCGCCCACCACACAGAGCGGCCCGATATGCGCGGAGGCATCCACGCGGGCGGTGGGGGCGATGACCGCCGAGGGATGTACCCCGGCGGGATGGGTCGGTTCGGGGAAAAACAACGGCAGCACCCGGGCAAAAGCCAACCGCGCGCTGGGCACGCGGATGAGCGTCTTCTGCGACGTCATCGGGCCGTCCACGAGAATGGCGGTGGCGGCGCTTTGTTCGGCGCGGGCGAAGAACCGTTCATTCTCGGCGAAGGTCAGGTCGCCGGGTTGGGCGCGGTCCGCCGGGGCGAACCGCTGCACGACCAGGGTGGCATCGCCGACGACTTCGCCGCCGACATGCCGGGCAATTTCCGCAACGGTGAAAGGCATAATGTCTTGGGGCGCCGCCGACCGGCGCCAAGGCGCGCCCACTATACCCCCCACAACCTATCGTTCAATCCCAAGTTTCCTGACGTGCCGGAAGCCAACGTGGCCATGGCTGAATAAAAGTTAGAGCCAAGGGAGCAACGAGCCTCCGCGCTTGTCATACCCCCGGCGTGGCGGGCAATCTGCGCTCGTGACCATTGAACTCATCAACACCGGTAGCGAACTGCTGCTGGGACGGACGCTCAACACGCATCTGCAATGGCTGGGACGCCGGTTTGCGGATATGGGTCATATCGTGTCGCGGCAAGTGTGTGTGCCGGATACCGGCCCGGCCATCGAACAGGCCGTGCGCGAATCGCTGACCCGCGCCGATCTGATGCTGGTCACCGGCGGTCTGGGCCCGACCTCGGATGATATCACCCGGGAATTGATCGCCCGGTTGCTCGCGCGTCCCCTGCGCGAAGACCCGGTCGTCCTCGAACAACTCCGTCAGTTTTTTGCCCAACGCAATCGCCCGATGCCGGAACGCAATCGAGTGCAGGCGCTCGTACCCGAGGGCGCCCTAGTTTTGGCGAATCCCTACGGCACCGCGCCCGGGCTGGCAATGGAGGTGCGTCCCAATCCCTTTCGCGAAAACGGCCAGGCCAGTTGGTTGATGCTATTGCCGGGGCCACCGCGGGAATTGCGCCCGATGTTTCAAGAAATCGTGGTGCCGCTCATCCGCCGGGTGTTGCCGGAGCCGGGCGAGTATGTCTGCCGCACGCTGCGCACCACCGGAGTGGGCGAATCAGCCTTGCAGGCGCGCATCGGTCCGCTGCTTCAACCCCTTGTGGCGCAAGGGTTGGACCTTGGCTATTGCGCACATTCGGGACGGGTGGATGTCCGGCTCGCTGTACAAACGGCAGCGGCGATTGACCTTGTTCGCACCGCCGAGATCGTCGTGCGCCGGGAACTCAGCGCGCATCTGTTTGCGGAGGGCGACGTGGAACTGGAATCCGTCATCATCCAGCGATTGACGGAACGGAAGGAGACTTTGGCGGTGGCGGAATCCTGCACCGGAGGTTGTCTGGCCCATCTCCTTACCAACGTGCCGGGCGCGTCAGCGGTATTTCTGGCGGGGCTGGTGACCTACAGCAACGCGGCCAAACAAAAATTTCTGGGGGTGCGGGCGACAACCCTGGCCGCGCACGGCGCGGTGAGCGAACCCGTGGCCCGTGCCATGGCCGAAGGCGTCCGCACGCGAAACCACGCCACGTACGGCCTGTCCGTAACCGGCATTGCCGGGCCCGGAGGCGGCACGGCCGACAAACCGGTGGGCACGGTGTTTCTGGCGCTGGCCGGTCCGTTTCCCACGGTGGTGGAACGCAATTATAATCCCACCGACCGGGAAACGTTCAAGCAAGTGACCGCGCAACAAGCGCTCGACCTGTTGCGGCGGCATTTGGTCAACGATCGGGCGTCATGAAAAAACCCGCGGCCCCAAACGTCCGCGGGTTTTGACAATTCCGGAGGGACGGCAACCGCCTACGCACCGTCGTCGCCGATGGCCTCGACGGGGCAGCCTTCCTTGGCTTCCTTACAGCGCGCTTCCTCGTCCGGATTCTCCGGTTGTTTGAAAACGAAGGAATACCCGCCGTCTTCGTTGCGTTTGAAATTATCGGGCGCCGTTTCGCGGCACAAATCGCAGTCAATGCATTGTTCGTCCACGTAATATTTACCCGGCGCGTTATCTGGATATTTATTTGAGATGTCAGCCATAAATGAATGCCTTTGTTGGGGTCATATAGGCAGGTTCTCCCCGGCTTGGCAAGCACCAATTGACAGCGGACCTTCGTTGGCCGGGCGCGCGCATTTTTTCGGTTCGGTTCCCGCTTGACTTGGAAACTGAAAACGAGACCCGCCGGGAACGGCGGCTTGTAGTTACGGGCCCACCCTGCGTCCGCTTTTGCAAAATTCGATTGCCCCTTTCTTCCAAATGCGGGCTGCGAGTTCATTCCTGGCCGTTCCGGTTTGGCTGGAGCCGGCCACGGCATCGAGCGTAAATTCGAGAGGAATCCTGCTTGCCTGACCGAGATTCGGGCGCATAATACCCACTCGTTGTCAAACTCCCGCACTCCAGAAAGCGGCGTGGCAGAGAACAATGGCATGGGTTGGTAGCTCAGTCGGTAGAGCAGCGGCCTTTTAAGCCGTTGGTCCCGGGTTCGAGTCCCGGCCAACCCACCATTTGTTCTCCAGACGGAAACCGTCAGCGCATTTGTGTAAAATCGTCGGGAGGTTTCTTCAACTGGTTGGATAAAGCCATACCGTCGCCAAGATTCTGTCGTTTTCTCAATCCAAGCAACCCCACGCTTTGTGAATCCACTGAACGAGTGCCGAATGTTTTGCGGAGGAGTGATGCTGGAGAAAGGGAAGTGAGCGAGCCCGCTCTCCCCCTTTCTGCCGTCCCGTTCCTCGTCCCTGGTTCGTCGCGGAACGGAGGATTCAGCGGCTTGATTTAATTTCTGATCCGGCTCAGGGTGCGGGGTGCCATGACACAAATCTTTGCGTCTCCCGTCCGTGAAGTGCGGAGGCTTGCCCTCGTCTTTGCCCTGGGTGGTCTGATTTACCCCGCGCTCGTTGGCGCGGCGTCTCCAGTGTGAGCCGACTTGCCGGAGGACATCACGCAAATGACATGTGTGCGCCGAGCAACCTAACCCGAAATGAGGGCGGGCGAGGGGTTAAAAACGCCTAAATCGTCACGACGAGGTGTGTCACTTTCGATTTCTTGCTGTCTCAACCCACTCCCCGACTAACGCGGGCAGGCGCTCAAGAATTTCCCGTCCAAAGAGGACTTCATCCACGTAGCCCATGTGGAGCATATCGACGACCCGGCAGAGATAAGACCGACCGCAATCCCACCAAGTGTAGCGCGCATCAAGAAATAGGTAATGCTTGATGTCGATGCCTGCATTCTCGCGCAATTCCTCAAGCTCCATGCCGTCCAAGAGGGTTTCATAAACACCGTCGGCAACGCGACTGCCGAAAGTTGTGGTGTAGTAGTATTCCTTGAGTTCCCATACTGCGATTGGGTTAATAGGGCTTGGGAAAGCGCCATCTACGCGCCGGGCAAGCGTCCGCACCGGCAAGCCGTCCCGTATCACAGTCGTGAGCGCACGCGGATCGTAACAGCAGTCTATTCCCGCTGCGTTTGCTTCGATCAGCATGTTAGCGATCCCAGTCAGAAATGCGGGCGCTTTCTTTTTGCCCTTCTGCTTGTTCATCGGTAGGGGACATTTTGGACGCAACTCCCGCCGAAGACGTTCAAATTCGAGCTTGGCCTGTTTCGCATCCATGAGGCGGGGTTCAACAAACGTGTTTAAGACCATTCCTCTGTGCTGAAAGTATGCAACCAACAGCTGACCGAAGTCGGTTGGCCGTCCATTGCTGTCAACAACGTGCTCCGCGTTAAGTTCCAATTCTTTGAAAGCTTGATTGATCTCAGCGATAGTAGGCACTTTGATTTCTCCTGCACCTCGGACGGTATAGCCGAGATGCTGGCTGAGCATCCGCACGTTCGCCCAAAAATGTTTGGACAGTTTTTGGAAACGATCGTCCGGTTTCACAAAATCTCCTTCTCAAATCGGCGAACAAAATCGCCCAACGTGATTCCCAACGCTTTACAAATATGTCTTAACTCGATTAAATCCAGCCGTCGCTCACCTGATTCGTATTTACTGACGAATGATTGAGGCAAATTAAGCCGCTCTGCCACTTCGGATTGCGTCAGAGCAGCTTCTGAGCGGACAGTCCGCAACAGAGCCGTCAGTTTTTCACTTTCTGTACTTCTCAAACTCTTGCCCATTTAGAGCCAGCTTAATCAGGCCCCAGAAAAAATCCCAAATCGGGATATTATGCTTGCGTTCCTTCCAGATTTGGTCTTGAATCTGGTGAGGCGTGCAACTGGCATTTTTTAACTCGTACGACCAAGAGAGCATTCAAGCTCCGGTTGGACAGCTGTTAAAGTGGATCGGAAACAAACAACGATTCGCTACGGAAATCGTCTCGTTTTTTCCTCAACGATTTGGCGTCTATTATGAACCTTTTCTTGGGAGCGGCGCTGTTCTTGCAACGCTCGCTCCCCCAAAAGCAGTTGGATCAGACAATTTCCCGTTTCTCGTTGAAATCTGGCAAACTCTTGTGTCCGCCCCTGACCTTCTCAAGGCTTGGTATGCCGAACGCTGGCAGGAAATGGCGATGAACGGCAAAAAAGAAACTTATGAACGCATCAAAGCGCGCTACAACGCCAAGCCAAATGGTGCTGATCTCTTGTTCTTGTGCCGAGCATGTTACGGCGGAGTTGTGAGATTTCGGAAGGCCGATGGCTACATGTCCACTCCGTGTGGTGTTCACGACCCAATCTCTCCCATTGCTTTCAATAAGCGAGTGGATGAATGGCATCGGCGGGTCAAAGACACGCAAATCAAGCTGGCGGATTACCGGGAAGTAATGGGTGAAGCATCAGCAGGCGATTTGGTTTACTGCGATCCACCGTATGCTTACAGCCAAACGATTCTCTACGGCGCTCAGTCATTTCGCCTTGGCGACTTGTGGGAAACAATTGCTGACTGCAAAAAGCGCGGCGTCTTTGTTGCATTGAGTATTGATGGTACAAAGCGGTCGGGAGATTTGTTCTGTGATCTCGAAGTTCCCGACGGCTTATTTGCCCGCGAGGTGATGGTTCACTGTGGGCGTTCAATGCTCCGCAGATTTCAATTGCCCGGCCGGACGTTGGAAACGGAACAGGTTTCAGATCGCCTGCTCTTGACGTACTAGCCTGTGCCTTCTTCTGACCGCCGATGCAAACAAAGATGTCAACAACATTGGGAACGGGCCGCGAGTCGTCCGAGATGAAGCTGGTGGGAAAACACCGCCTACGGATGAGCCGGCTTTCCGCTGTTGGACGACGAAGGCTGATGGCGCGTCGTTTCCGAATCCTGTGCGGCAACACCGCTCTGCGGAGTCCGGTCAATGCGGCTGCGACGAGCGTCTCTCAGTCGCTGACGGACATTCGAGTTTGAATGAGTCCGCCTGCATCATCTTTGTTCAAATCAGATAAACCCCGCCAGTTCTGGCAAGGTGCACCAGTTTTTAAGGCGTTCTTGTTTAGCTAAAAGCTGCGTCTTGCTCGGGTTCCGTCCTTGTCAAGGTGAACGGCTGTCCATGACTGACGCACCCCAAGCGACATCGCGTTGTAATGCGTATTCATACCAGTTCTAATTCGTAATTGCACTATTCTCCGCTGCGATAGCGTTTACCTGTTGGACCAACCAAGGATGAGAAACTAACCGCCGCACGCGCGCGGCACTCTCATCGAGAGGCCGCAACTCCTCCTCCAGCGCCTGTTCCAACGACTCCAGGGTGTGCCACAGTGTGTTGGCGATGCGGTCCTTGATGAGGTCGCCAAGGGCTTCCACCGGATTGAGTTCCGGACGGTAAGGGGGCAGCGCGATCAAGTGGATGCGGGCAGGCAACTCCGGGCTGCCCGCAGCCGGATGAAAACCGGCCTGATCCCAGAGGACCCCATGCTCCGCCTCCGGATCCCGGGCCGCCAAGTGCTCCAAGAATAAACGGCTCATCCCCAAGTTGACCTCGGGCAGACAGAGAAACTGAGCGGCATGGTCGCCATCCACCTCCAGCGCGCTGTAGAGATAAGCCCACTCATACTGGGTTTGATAGGGGGCCACGGGGCGCCGCCCCCGCAGACTCCAGCAGCGCCGCACCACCGGAATCAACCCGTAGCGATGTTCATCGGCCACCCAGATCCGCACCCGCCTGCCGCCACCAGCCACGTTCAAGCTTCGGAGCCGCTCGCAGAGCCCCTGCTGAAACGCGGCGGCCTGGGCCGCGTTCTTTTGCGCGTGAGCCTTGCGCGGCACCTTCAAGACTCCGCCCAATTTTCCCAGCCAGTAATACACCCCTTTCAAGCTGAGGGAGCGGCGGTGTTCGTGGCGTAGCCAGTGCTGAATCTCTTTGGCCCGCTTCCAGCGACCACGGCGCAAACCCGCCCGCAACTCTGCCAGAGCCTGGCCGTGCACTTGAGGCCGTCGCCCCCCGCCATGCTTGCGCGCCACGAGCCTCTCCACGCCGCCCGCCTTGAGGGCACTGACCCAGTTAAAAAACTGGCGACGGCTGATGCCGATCTGCTCGGCAATCTGCGCCGCACTGAATTGGCCCGTGGCCGCCAGACGCATGGCCAGGAGCCGTTGTTGGGTTTTGACGTCTTGACAACCCGGCAGCGCCGCCGCCACGGCTGGCGCCAGGTCGGGCCGGTTCAAATGAAATCGCTTCGGCATAACCCGACTTGCCATACCCCCCAATAAAATGCAACTACAAACAGGAAATGGTATCAATAGCTCCCCGAAACACAGCGCCACGAAAGTCATCGAGAGTTTCCGTCGCCTGTGGCATCGCCCGGTGAAACCCTGATTCCTCAGCCAGTTGTCGTCCCATAAAAACAACCGTTTGGGAGAGCGAAGTGGACGAGATCGCCTTCCCACTTTTTGCCGTCCCACTCCTCGTCTCTGACTCGTCGCGGAGCGGAGGATTCAGCGGCTTGATTTAATTTCTGATCCGGCTCAGGGTGCGGGGTGCCATGACACAAATCTTTGCGTCTCCCGTCCGTAAAGTGCGGAGGCTTGCCCTCGTTTTTGCCTTGGGTGGTCTGATTCATCCCGCGCCCGTTGGCGCAGCGTCTCCAGCGACAGTTTCTCCGATTGATGACTGCCAGTATGTTTCCGATGCGGCGGCCCAGGCGGTTTGGCGGCCGATGCGGGGAAGCGCCCCCGCGCAAGCCGCCACGCTGGAGGGACGCCGGGTTTTGCGCCTGCCCTGCCGCTTTCAAGATACCAATGTGGAACGGGCCTCGTGGGATCGCTCGCTTCAACTGGATCTCACGTCCTGTCGCGGCATCCAATTCGAGCTGCGGTGTCCGGACGCGTCGCCGATCGCTTATTTCAGCGTCTATTTTCAAAGCGGCGCGGGATGGTATCAGGCGGTGTTCCATCCGGAATCTTCCGACCAATGGATCCCCATCACCATAGACAAGGCCCACGTGCAACCCGAGGGCAACCCCGCGGGCTGGGGGCGCCTTGAAACCCTCCGGATCTCCGCGTGGCGGGGCGGCAACCGCGACACGGAATTCTTCGTGCGCGCGATCCGCCCGGCAGGCGTGCTGGGGGAGGACGTGCTCGTGGCTGTGCTTCGGGGGGACACCGCCGCGCAACAACGCCCGGAGGAAGCCCGCAGTTTCGAACAGGCGGCCGAAATCGTGGTGCGGCATTTCCGGGCGGTGGATATCGGGTGCGTCGTGCAAAGTGATGCAACGGTTGATCCGGACTGGCTGAACCGGGCGCGCTTGGTGGTGCTACCCTACAATCCGGTCCTGACTCCTGAAACCGAGGCGACGCTCCTGCGTTATCTGGACCAAGGCGGCAAGCTGCTGGCTTTTTATTTCCTGCCCGAGCGGTTGAACACCGCCCTGCATTTGAAAAGTATCCGGCACGTGAAGGCTTCACCTCCGGGGCAGTTCGCGATGATGCGTTTTAATCTGGACGCCTTGCCCGGCGCGCCCCGCGAAGTGCGGCAACGGTCGTGGAACATTTATTCCGTCGAACCGGTGGCGGGCGCGAGCCGGATGTTGGCGGAATGGCACGATGACGCAGGGCAACCCACCGGATACGCCGCCGTGCTGAGCTCAACCAACGGTCTGTTGATGACGCACATCTTGCTGGCGGACGATGCCGCCAATCAACAACGGCTGCTGTTGGCGATGGCCAGCGCGTTGTCGCCGGAGATCGGACGCCGGGCGGCCCAAGCGGCGATTGAACGCATTGGAACGATCGCCAGTTTCAAAAATTACGACGACGCCTCCCGGCAGATTGGCGGCTTGATCCGCAACCAAAAGGCGGCGGCCCAAGCCTTGGCTGCCGCGGACACCGGACGCGCCGCCGCCCTTAAATTGACCGCGCAAAACAACTTTGCGGAAGCCGCAGCTCAAGCCGCGCAAGCTCGGGCGAGTCTTTTGGAAGCGTATTGCCGTGTCCAGCAACCGGTGCCGGACGAATTCCGCGCTTTCTGGTGCCACAGCGCTTTCGGTGTACGGGGCACCTCCTGGGACGAAGCCATTCGACGGCTGGCGGACCAGGGGTTCAATGCCATTCTCCCCAACCTGCTCTGGGGCGGCGTGGCGTTTTACGAAAGCCAAGTGTTGCCGGTCGCGCCGGCGGTAGCCCAGCAAGGCGACCAGCTTCGCGAATGCCTGGTCGCCGCGCGCAAATACGGCGTGCAGGTGCATGTCTGGAAGGTCAATCACTATCTCGGCTCGGCGGCACCGCGGGAGTTCGTGGACCGCCTGCGCCAAGAAGGACGGTTGCAAGCCAGCTCACGCGGCGAGGAGAAACCGTGGTTGTGCCCCTCGCACCCCGCCAACCGTCAACTGGAAGTGGCCTCCATGCTGGAGGTGGCGCGCCAATACGACGTGGATGGCCTGCACTTCGATTACATCCGCTATCCGGACGGCGATCATTGTTACTGCGCCGGCTGTCGCGAACGTTTTCAACAAGCGCGGGGCGTGACCTTGTCCGCGTGGCCGCAGGCGGTGCTGCCCGGAGGAGCGCAGCGCGAGGCATGGCTGGACTGGCGGCGGGAGCACATCACCGCCATTGTCCAAGCGGTCAGCGAACAAGCCCGGGCCCTCAAACCCCGTCTCAAAATCTCCGCCGCCGTGTTCCGCAACTGGCCAGTGGACCGGGACACGGTGGGACAGGATTGGAAAGTGTGGTGCGACCGCGGTTATCTGGACTTTGTGTGTCCCATGAATTACACGCCAATCAATTCCCACTTCGAAAACCTGATATCGCAACAGAAGCAATGGGTCGGGCGCACGCCGTGTTACCCGGGAATCGGCTTCAGCGCGTGGTCACCTCCGGCCGGCGTAGATCGGGTCATTGAGCAAATCAATCTGACGCGTCAATATCAAACGGGCGGCTTTATCATTTTCAACTACGCCGAACGAGAAAGCCGCGACTTGCTGCCGAAACTTGGCTGGGGAATCACCGCGAAACGGTAGTTCCATCCCGGCACGGCCCGTCATCACAAACACCCGGAGTCAATCCTGCATTCGGGATTGTCATCTTTCGGGAAAGCTTCGCCGACTCATTAGAAACCAATCTCAGGCCATCCACTCAATTTCTCTTGAGAATTAGGTAACAACTTCTCCATAAGGCGGTTAGACAATTGCCGTCGTGGGAGGTCCGACCTAAAACCGACTCTTTGGCACCGTATGGTGGCGGCGGCGGAAAGGGCTCAGAAATATTCGGGCGGCAGACGCCAAGGAGGTGGGGGTGGGGAACCCCGCTGAAGAAACGTGCTGCCACCCGAACAAAGGCAATTTTATGGCCGTCTCACGTTTTGTCAACTGTTCTGTTTTACCCCGTTTTTCGGCCTGTCCACGAGCAGTTTCATCGAGCCGGACAGGGGGAAATTTGGGGCATCCCAGCAATAGACGGGTGGGGCAATTGACCGGCTGGGTGCCGCCTTTTCTCGGGACGAATTACGGCGGAGACACGGACAATCCAGCCAAACTGATCCTTCAATCCCGGCGATGCCTTGGAGGACGAATTCCCACGGCTCTGCAACCCGCGTGACCAGCAACAGCGTGACGCCGGCCTTTGCCACTATCCAAAAAAACGACCGGCGATTAAGCGAAGCAGCCTATGGCTTTGCCACATTTTGTGTCGCGAACTTGACTCGGTGCGTTTGCACATCCGATACGAGCACGCTTGTTCGAGAGTCCGGTTTTCCCGAGCTCGCGGGGTCCACCGGACGGCAATGCGAGCTTGCTTTGCATGCGAATCCATTTTACAACGCTGCACACTGTATGAATCTGAATAACGGGCTTTCTTTGGTTGCTCCGCGAATCGTGCCGGTGTTGGACGCGCAATTCCGTCCCGCCGTGCTGGCCAACCGGGCGTATCGCGAGCAAGTGGCACAATCCGGCAAGGCGCAACCGGTGACCTTGGCGCTCGAACAAACCGACGGTCCGATTTACCACTTTAAGACGGCGATCTTCGCCGAAGACACACCGCAGGCGGCGGCGAATTACGTTTATCTCGAACGCATCCTCAAGTTTCTCCTCTGGTCGCGCGGCGGCTGGCGGATTTATTTTGACGGCCCCGCGGCGCTGGCCGCCCAGCTCGCGGCGCATTACCGCAAGGATCCGACCGGACAGTTCGATTCCAATCTGGTCGGAGAAAAGATGTTCGACCGCGCCCTCGAACTGGTGAACACGAAAGACATTCCGGCGGAGCGCGCCCAGGCCAATCCGCTGGGCCGGCATCTGGAAGGCTGCCGGATCGGCTTCGACCTCGGCGGCAGCGACCGGAAAACCGCCGCAGTCGTGGATGGCCAGGTGGTCTTCAGCGAAGAGACGGTTTGGGATCCGTATTTTCATCCCGACCCGCAATATCACTACGATGGCATCATGGATTCGCTCCGGCAGGCGGCGGCGCATCTGCCGCGCGTGGACGCCATCGGTGGCAGCGCGGCGGGCGTTTACGTGAACAACCGGGTGAAGGTCGCCTCGCTGTTCCGCGGCGTGCCGCCGGACCTGTTTGAAAAGCGCGTCAAAAATCTGTTTCTCGAAATCAAACAGGCGTGGAACAACGTCCCGCTGGAAGTGGTCAACGACGGCGAAGTGACCGCGCTCGCCGGTTCGATGGCGCTGGAAAAGAACGGCGTCCTCGGCATTGCCCTGGGCACCAGCACTGCCGGGGGATGGGTCAACGGCGAGGGCAACATCACTTCGTGGATCAATGAACTGGCGTTTGTGCCGGTGGATTACCATCCTCACGCTGCGCGCGATGAGTGGTCCGGCGACTACGGCGTGGGCGCGCAGTATTTCTCCCAGCAGGCGGTGGGCCGGTTGCTCCCGGCGGCGGGTATTGACGCACCCGCGGACATGCCACTGCCGGAAAAGCTGAAATTGGTGCAGTCGCTCATGGAACAGGGCGACGCGCGGGCGCGGAAAATTTACGAAACCATTGGCGTCTATCTCGGCTATCAGATCGCGCACTTTGCGGATTTCTACGCGCTGCAAAACGTGCTGGTGCTGGGCCGCGTCACCAGCGGACAAGGCGGCACACTCATCGTCGAAGGCGCCAAGCACGTGCTGCAATCAGAGTTTCCCGAGTTGGCGGACCGGATCGCGATTCATGTGCCGGACGAAAAACAGAAACGCCACGGCCAGGCCATCGCGGCGGCCAGCCTGCCGGAAATCACCCGTTAATTCTTGAGTTATGAATCCCTACCTGAAATTCGTCACCGAGTGTCAACGCGTCGTCAACGACGCCAAGTCCATCCCGCTGGGCGGCCTCGCGCCGTTGCCCAAGCCGGCCCTGCCGCCCCACGCGCCCAAGGCCCTGTTTTTCGCGCCGCATCCGGACGATGAAACCATCGTCGGGGCGATGGCTTTGCGCATCATGCGCGAGGCCGGGCTTGAGTTGATCAACGTCGCCGTCACGCAGGGCAGCCGCAAGGATCGGCAGGCGGCGCGGTTGGCCGAGTTGCAGGAGGCCTGCCGGTTTATCGGTTACGGCCTGCAAACGACCGGCCCGTGCGGTTTGGAGAAGGTCACCACCGCGACCCGGCAGAACAATCCGCAACTTTGGGCGGAGATGGTCCAGGTGATTGTGGACATCCTGCAGAAGTATCAGCCGCGCGTGATTCTGTTCCCGCACGAACGCGATTGGAACGGAACGCACATCGGCGTGCATTACCTCGTGGTGGACGCGCTGCAACGGATGCCGGCGGACTTCGAATGCTTCACCATCGAAACGGAATTCTGGGGCGCGATGGATGATCCCAACCTCATGGCCGAGATCAGCGCCCAAGACGTGGCGGACCTGATCGCGGCGACGACCTTCCATGTGGGCGAAGTGCAGCGCAATCCTTATCACCTCTCCCTGCCCGCGTGGATGATGGATAATGTCCGCCGTGGCGCGGAGGTGTGCGGCGGCCAGGGCGGCGCGGCACCGGACTTCGGCTTTGCCGCGCTTTACCGGCTGCGCAAATGGTCGCAAGGCAAACTCGTGCGATTCTATGAAGGCGGCAAGCTGTTGCCGGCGGACGTGAGCGCGGGCACGCTGTTCGCGTGAAGTTGACATTCATGCGCGAAGCCATCCGCCTCTCCCTCCGGGAGATGCGGCGGAACGCCGGGGGCCCGTTTGGCGCCGTGGTGGTGCGAAACGGACGGGTGATCGGTCGCGGTTGGAATTGCGTCACCACGACCAACGACCCCACCGCCCACGCAGAAATCATGGCCCTGCGCGATGCCTGCCGCCGGCTGAAAACTTTTTCCCTCGAAGGCTGCGAACTCTACACCAGTTGCGAGCCATGTCCGATGTGCCTGGCGGCGATTTATTGGGCGCGGGTGGCCCGGGTGTATTTCGGGAACACCCGCCGAGACGCCGCCCGCATCGGCTTTGACGATGACCATCTCTACCGCGAAGTGGCCCGGCCCCGCGCGCAACGCCGGCTCCCGATGCGGCAACTGCTGCGCGAAGAAGCCCTGGCCGCCTTCACCGAATGGGAGCACAAACCCGACAAGGTTATTTACTGACCGACCATGCTTGAACACCGTCTCCTTCCCGCCGCCGACAAGAACTCCAAGCGCCTGCTCGTCATGATGCACGGTTTGGGCGACAGCCTGGCCGGTTATCTCTGGATGCCGGAGGTGCTGCGCCTGCCGTGGCTCAATTATGTGCTGCCCAACGCCCCGGACGATTACTACGGCGGCTACGCGTGGTTCGATATTTACGGCAATATCGCGCCCGGCGTGCATCGCAGTCGCGCCCTGGTTTTTGAATTGCTCGATCACCTGCGCGCCCAAGGCTGGCCCACCGAGCAAACCGTCATTGGCGGTTTTTCACAGGGCGGTTTGATGGCCTTGGAGGTCGGGCTGCGCTACCCCCACCGGTTCGCCGGCGTGATGAGCATCAGCGGGCTGGTATGCGAGCCGGACAAGCTGATTCAGGAACTTTCCCCCGTGGCGCGCGAGCAGCGCGTCCTGGCCACGCACGGGACGTTTGACGCCGTCCTGCCGTTTGCGGTGACCAAGCGTCAGATCCGGCATCTCATCAACGCCGGGGTCAACATCGCTTGGCACGAGTTTCCCAAAGAACACACCATCGCCGGCGAGGAAGAGATCCGCCTGATCCGCAATTTTATCACCGCGGGTTTCGGCGACGGTCATTCCGGGTAATGGCGGGGCGTCACACCCGTACCTCCCGGTGCGTGCCGGGCAGCCAGGTTTGTTGCGGCGGACCGACCGGCGTGGGGCGCCAGTCCATTGCCCGGTCCACCGCCCGGCGCATTTGGCCAAACCACCAGGCCGCGCGTTCCAAACGCAGTTGACGTCGGGAAGCCGGGCGCACCGGCGGTTCCGTGCCGAATCCAAGTTCCATTTGTGCGTTGGTCATATTGATACCTTTCATTTTTGCGCCCAGTTTAACTTCTGGGGTCGGACATCTACGGGGGCAGGCCAAAAATTTTTACGGCGCTTCAGAGGAAGGAAGTTGCGGTGCTGGAACCTGCCGGGCTTTCCATCTTGTTTGCGGGCGGGCCCTCGTGTTTAATGCCGCGCATGAAAAGCCGGCAAACCAGTGTCCAGCGTCGCACGAAGGAAACACGGATTTCTCTGCGGTTGAATCTTGATGGTCAGGGAAAGGCGCGCATCCAGACGGGTGTCCCTTTTTTCGATCACATGCTGACGTTGTTCGCCAAGCACGCCGTGATGGATCTGACCCTGCGTTGCCAGGGGGACCTCGCGGTGGACGCGCATCACACCGTCGAAGATTGCGGGCTGGTGTTGGGCCAGGCCTTTCGCGAGGCGTTGGGGGACAAGAAAGGCATCCGCCGCTACGGCGCGGGATTTCATCCGCGGAATCCGTTTACGGGCGAGGCGTATGTGCCCATGGACGAATGCCTGGCCCGGTGCGTGATTGATTTCAGCGGCCGGGCGTATCTGATCTGGCGGGTTGCCCAGGATTTCGCCTACGCCACGCTGACCCGGGCGCAAAAACGGCAGGATATGTCCTCGGCCTTCCGGTTCGGGCTGGCGCGGGAGTTTTTCCAGGCGTTCGCCAACGAAGCCCGGTGCAACCTGCATCTGGAACTGCTTTACGGGGATGAACCCCATCACATTGCCGAGGCGTTGTTCAAAGCCTTCGCCAAAGCGGTGGACGCCGCCTGCCAGCGGGATCCGCGTATTGCCGGCCAGTTGCCCAGCACCAAAGGCCGGCTGTAAACCGTTGAATAGCCGCCGCCAAGCGCCCGTCGAACCCATGAAGACCGAACGCGCCAGTTCCGCCTTGGCCGATGATGCCTTGGTCCGGGCGGCGCAGGCGGGCGACCTGCAGGCGTTTGAGGAATTGGTGGCCCGGCATCGCGACAAGATTTACGCCCGCGCGTACAGCATGATGCGGAACGAGGAAGACGCGATGGATCTTTCCCAGGAAGCGTGGATCAAAGGCTGGCAGCGCTTGAACCAGTTTCAAGGCGACTCCAGCTTCGCCACTTGGATGACCCGGATCGTCATCAACCTCTGCCTGGACGCCATTCGCCGGCAGAAACGGCAGCGCGCCGAATCCATCGAGGAAATGGATGAGGACTCGGGGGGCGTGGAGCGGCACATGCCGGTGGTGACGGTGAATCCCACGGAACGGCTGGAACGGGCGGAGTTGCGCGCGCGGATTGACGAGGCGATGGACAAGCTGTCGCCCGCCCATCGCACGGTCTTGATTTTGCACGAGTTTGAGAACATGGAATATAAATTGATCGCCCAGACAATGCGGTGCTCCATTGGCACGGTGATGTCGCGGCTGTTTTACGCCCGGCGCAAGCTGGCGGCGTTATTGGCGGATTTGAAACCAGCGAAACCATCATGATGGATTGGGAACAACAACTGAAGCTTCAGGCCTACCTCGACGACGAGTTGTCGGCGGCGGATCGCCGGCGGGTGGAAGCCTGGCTGGCGCGCGACAGCGAGGCGGTGGCCTTGCTGGCGGAGTTGCGCCGCACGCACATGGCCCTGGCCGTGGGCGAGCGTGATCATCAACTGCCCGAATCGCGGGAGTTTTACTGGTCGCAGATCGAGCGGGGCATCCGGTCGGCGGAACGAACGCCAACGGCGCCGGAACGATCGTCGTGGTGGGCGGCATGGCGGCGTTTGGTGATTCCCTTGGGGGCCATGGCCGCCGTGGTGCTGGCGGGGATTTTGACCGTGTCCCAGTTCAATCCGGCGCCGGGCCGGGAATCCGAAATGACCCTGGCCGATTCCGACGCGTTTACCTATCGGGATTATGCGGGCGGGATGACTCTGGTCTGGCTTTCCTACCCCGCCGAGAGCGAATCGAGCCTCTCCTCGCTGGTGGACACTTTGGATTAGTAATGAAACCGATAACCCTCTTCGCGTTCCGCCGGTGGTGGAGATGTCTCTGGCTGGCGGGTCTGTTGGTTTCCGTCGGGACCTTGCTCGCCGCGGATTTCAAATTTGAAGCGCAACTCATTTGGGCGACCAACGATCAGAAATCCCCCAATCCCAAGCACAAGCCGGTCGAAGCCGAGGTGCGCAAAAAATTGAGCGACCTGCCCCTCAAGTGGAAGAACTACTTCGAGGTCAACCGCAAAACTATGGAACTCGCGCGCGGCGGCAGCCAGAAGGTGGCGCTCAGCGAGAAATGCACCCTCGAAATCAAAGATGTGGATGGTGGGCGCGTCGAAGTCTCCCTGGTGGGCAAACGCGAACCGGTCTTGAAACGCACCCAGCCGTTGCCCAAAGACGAAATCCTGGTGTTGGGCGGAAACGCCCCCAACGCGACCGCGTGGCTGGTCACGTTGAAGCGCACCGAATAGCCCTCCGCTGAACTCTTCCGATCACGCATTGCATCGCTGAATGCGGTGCCGGTTTGGTCCCGCCGTTTGGGAGGAAATCTGTTCCGGCGCACGGCCGACTTTGTCGCTGCGCCACTTCCTTTCTCCTGATGCGGTGACGTAATTCGTCGAGGCGTGGGGTTGTCCTTGTTCCTTTGCGCACGCGCCGGCATAGTCGGCTTGTGTTGGGCAGATTGCGCCATTGGATCGTTTGCGGATTGCTGCTCGGCGTTGCCGGGGGTGGGCGGCTTTACGCGACACCCGCACCGGAGGCTGTCCATTCCACGCTCTTACTCGGCGGCCCGTTTGTGTGCCGGACCTGGCGCGTGGAGGAAAACCTGCCGCACAACACTGTCACCGCTCTCGCCCAAACACGCGATGGTTATCTCTGGGTGGGGACCGCCAATGGGTTGGCGCGATTTGACGGCGTTCAGTTTACACGGTTCGGGTTGCGGGATGGATTGCCCGGCCTGTTCATCAAGGCGTTGTTGGAAGACCGCGAAGGCGCGCTTTGGGTCGGCACCGTCAATGGATTGAGCCGCTATCAGAACGGCGTCTTCACCACTTGGCGGCCCCCCGAGGGGCTGGCCGGCAGCGTGATCCTGGCGTTGGATGAGGATGCGGAGGGAACGATTTGGATCGCCACCAATACCGGGCTCAGCCGGTGGCGCCGGGGCGTGTTTGAAACCGTGGACGACGACCGGATCGCCCGCCGGTATGTGCCCGCTGTGACCGCCGATCGTCACGGCGGCGTCTGGGTTACTGTCAGCGGCCAGGAACTCCTGCGCTGGGATGGAACGGACTTCGCGCCGTCCGCCAATCTGCCGCCTTCGGCATCCTCCAGCACCATGCGCATCCTCTGCGATCGCGAGGGACGGATTTGGGCGGGAACAACGGGAGTCCTCTGGTGCTTCGAGCGCGGGACGTGGAAAAGCTACGGTCTCATGGAAGGTTTGCCGCCGGTGCCCGTTTCCAGTTTGGGCGAAGATACAGATGGCCGGATTTGGGTCGGCACGAGCGGCGAGGGTTTGTTTTATCTCCAACACGGACGGTTTCACCGCATGTCCCCGGAAGAGGGGCTGTCCGACACGGCGATCATAACTCTGGCTTCGGATCGCGAGGGCAATGTGTGGGTGGGCACGCGCGCCGGGGGGCTGAACCGGCTCAAGGTGCGGTCGGTTTTTGTGTGGTGCCATCGGGAAGACGACATGGAAGTGCCGCCCATGTCCCTCGCGGAGGCGGGCGCGGGCAGTCTGTGGGTGGCCGCGCAAGGGCACGGGATTTATCGGCTCCGTCAGGCGGGAAACGAATGGTCGGTAGAAACCTTTCTGGCGGCGGCGCTACCTTACGGTCCGATTTTGACCACGCGCGACGGAAGTTTATGGTTGGGGGCAGCGACGCACTTGCAACAATGGCGGGAGGGCGTCCCGGTGACATCCGCCAATCGTCCGGAGTTGCGGGGCGATTCCGTGCGCTGCCTGTGCGAAGACCGGGAGGGGGGTCTGTGGGTGGCCACCCGCGATGGCCGGGTGCTGTTCCTCCGGGATGACGTCTTCACCGCGTTCACCAACGGCCTGCCGCGCGGCATGATGACGGCGCTGGTACAACAACAGGACGGTACCGTTTGGGTTGGCGCCTACGGCGGCGGGTTGGGCCGGCTCCAAAACGGCGTCGGCACCACCTTCGGTCGCGCGCAGGGATTGGCCAGCGATCTCATCCGGGATTTATACCTGGATTCCCGCGAACATCTTTGGATCGGCACCGAAGGCGGCGGGTTAAGTGGTTTCAAGGACGGTGTGCTCCGCAGTTTCCAATCCCAGCACGGCATTGGCGACGATACCGTGGTGCAAATCCTGGAGGATGACGCCGGAGACTTGTGGTTGGGGACTTATCGCGGGATTTACCGGATTCGCCGGGCGGACTTGGACGCCTTGTGGGCGGGCCGCACGACGCGAGTGCAGTCGCGGGCGTTCGATCAATCCGACGGGTTGCTCTCCGCGCAATGTGTTGCCGGTTTCAACGCCGCGTTGAAAACCCGCGACGGGCAACTGTTCTTTTCCACCGACCGGGAATTGGTGATGATTGACCCACGCCGGATCCACGAGAGCGCCGGGGTTCCCGCCGTCCAACTGGAGCGCCTGGTGGTGAACGGTCAATCGTGGTTGATCCAGGCGGCTTCGGAGAACCGGTCCCCGGCGGGAGGAAGCGAATGGCGGATCCCGCCCGGTCCGCAGCGGATCGAATTTCACTACACGGCCTTGTATTTTACCGCGCCGGAACGGGTGCGCTTCCGTTACCGGCTGGCGGGGTTGAACGCCGCGTGGACGGAGGTGGGCGCGCAGCGCGTGGTGCAATTCAGTTATCTCCCGCCCGGTCACTACCGGTTCGAAGTCGCCGCGCACACCGGCGACGGGCGTTGGAGCGAGCCCGGGCCGGGATTGCCCCTGCTCGTTCTGCCCCATTTCTGGGAGACGTGGTGGTTCCGCGTTTTATTGTGGCTGGCGGGCATGGGACTGGCGGCCGGCGCGGGCATCGCGGTCTGGCGGCGCCGCCATGCCCGGCGCCTGCAAGCCCTCGAACGCCAACGCGCCGTGGGACGCGAGCGGGCGCGCATCGCCCGAGACATGCATGACGAACTGGGCAGCCGCCTGACCAAGGCCGGCATGGTCGCGCGGGACTTGGAGTCCCCCGGCGCGGCGCGGCAACTGGAAACCCTGCGCCGCACCTTGGACGACATGACAGTCACGATGGACGAGTTGGTTTGGGCGGTGAACCCGCGGCATGACACGTTGGACGGTCTGGCCAATTACATGCTCCGCTTCACGCAGGAGTTCTTTGCCGGCACCCCGATGCGTTGTGAACTGAACATTCCCCCCGATCTGCCGGCGGCGCCATTGACCTCGGCCATCCGGCATAATCTGTTTCTGGCCTTCAAAGAAGCCCTGAACAACATCGCCAAACACGCCCGCGCCAGCACCCTCATCGTCCGCATGCAGTTCGTGGCCGGACAATTGCAAATCGAAGTGGAGGATGACGGCGCGGGCTTTGCGCCAGACCACCCGCCGTCGCGCGGACGCGGGCTGGAGAACATGAGCAACCGGTTGCGCACCATTGGCGGCCGTTGCGTCGTCGCGTCGCATCCGGGACAGGGCACCCGCGTCCGGTTTGAAATGCCCCTGCGGAACTGACCCCCATGTTTATGGGAATATCCCGTTGTCCCAAAACATGCTTTCTTGGAGCCCAGGCAATCCAAAATGCAGGAAACGATGAAAGCCATTGCCCCACCCCACCCTGACGGGCGCGCGAAAGCAGCGTCCCCCTTCCCGGCCACGATCCGGGTATCCATTGTTGAGGACGACGATTGGCTGCGGGACAATCTGGCCGCCGCGCTGGAGGCCGCCCCCGGATTATCCTGTCTCAGCCGGTTTGGAAGCGCCGAGGAAGCCTTGGCGGTTTTGCCGACCGCGCTCCCGGACGTGGTCTTGATGGACATCGGGCTGCCCAAAATGAACGGCGTCGAGTGCGTGCGCCGGCTCAAAACGCGGCATCCCTCGGTCCAGGTGCTCATGCTGACCGTTTATGGCGATAGCGACCGCGTATTTGCGGCCTTGCAAGCTGGCGCGGATGGTTACCTGCTGAAACGCGCGACGCGCGAGGAATTGATCGAAGCCATCCGGCAGGTGCATCGCGGTGAATCGCCGATGGATGGCCACATCGCCCGGCAGGTGGTGCAATTTTTTAACCGGCGGGGGACGGCCGCCTCGGCGGTGGAACAACTCGCCCCCCGGGAACGGGAGGTGCTCGAACACCTGGCCCGCGGGGAATCCTACAAGCGGATTGCCGACACGCTGGGCATCACCATTGACACGCTGCGCGGCTACATCAAAGCCGTTTACCGGAAATTGCACGTTCACTCCCGCGGCGAAGCGACGGCCAAATATGGCCGGTCATGACCCCCATGAATATGGGGCTGGCCAACTGGGGAGTGGAATAAGTAGAATCAGCGCGATGTTCGTTGGTTGATTGAATCATCAATTACGTCTTAACCAGTTGCGATCATTCGAACTATGAATACGCCTTCCGGCAGCCCAAAGGCATCCAGCCTTCCGTCACGCGCGCGGCGCGCTTTCATCTATGTTGCTCGTCAAGACGCGAGTGGATTTTTTTCTTTTCTTAGAAGCT
>ENA-UPXM01000561-UPXM01000561.1-activated-sludge-metagenome-genome-assembly--contig:-NODE-561-length-53223-cov-10.988376_pt1 | contig 53223 bp, 49 predicted proteins | sample MGYA00238178_ERZ772708 | MGnify/ENA primary metagenome ERZ772708 (study PRJEB29002, sample SAMN05720212) | activated sludge metagenome | isolation source: anaerobic digester from wastewater...
AAAGTTTTTGCATGGTTAGCATAATAATCCCAACTTTTAATGCGAGAACATATATTGATGGGCTAATTTCCTCTTTGCGAAAGCAATCGATAAAATCCGAAACAACAGTCGTTGATTCCTCTTCCACTGATGATTCCTCAGAAATAGCAACTCAACACGGAGTTCGCTTATTGAAAATTTCGAGAAATGGCTTCAATCATGGCCATACAAGAAACCTCGGGGCCCAGCATGTCAAAAAAGATATCCTGGTCTTCTTAACTCAAGATGCGTTACCAACAGATGATTATTGTTTGGAGAACCTCATCAAACCACTTGAAGACCCGCAGATTATCGCTTCTTTCGGCAGGCAGGTTCCGCGATCCGATGCCTCACCAACTGAAAAATTCACTCGTCTATTTAATTATCCTGAAACCCCGTCTATCAGGGGATTAGAAGATATCCCCAAATTAGGCATTAAAACCTTTTTCTTCAGCAACGTCTGCTCGGCAATAAAAACAAAAGAATTTAAGGAGTTAGGTGGATTTCCCGAAAACATTATTATGTTTGAGGACTTAATATTTGCAGCGAAAGCCATATTAAAGGGCTATAAGATTGCCTACGTACCCGAGGCAAAAGTGTGGCACTCCCACAATTTCTCCCTATTACAACAGTTTCACAGATACCAGGATGCTGGAATATCTTTACGACATAATGTCTGGATCTTTAAACATACGAAGGCAAATAGGGAAGGGCTGGAATTTATCAAAAAACAGCTATCTTATCTTTCCCGAAATCACGAGTTTCAATGGATTCCATATGCGATAGCTGAATCCATTTTCAAATTTGCCGGATTCTGGTTTGGGCTTCATGGCATAAGTTCAAGAAAAATAAGCGCAAGGCTTTCAACTAACTCTCATTATGCTTAAACAAAAAAGCTCGCAAAATTTAATAATCATCTGGTCAGATTTAATCTCGATCTACTTCGCCATAATCTTGGCATACGGGGTACGGGTCTGGTTCGGTGATATGTTTAGTATTATTCCATTAACCCACGGTATATCTGTATATTTCGAAAAATGGTGGTTCCCAATAACAATTATTTTGGTCTTAATTTACTATGGCAGCTATGGAATCATTATCACTGTTTGGGACGAACTTCTTATTCTTTTCAGAAGCCTGTTTGTATCGTTTTTGATCGTTTGGGTCATCCTTTCTCTCCAGAAGGAATCCGAAAGTGTTTCAAGAATAGTCATTACAATGATCTTCCTTTTTTTGCTGGTTTTCTTGCCACTGTCCCGTCTTGCAATGAAATATATTCTTTTTAAATCTATCGACTGGAGAAAACCGGCTTACCTATTTGAGAGGAGAAAAGGAGAAAGACAGAACGAATTGAGGGAAACGCTCAATAAAGAATGGTACTCCGGGTACAAGATTATTGGAAACATAGATAAAGATTCTTTACAAGTCCCAATCGACACATGTTTTGTGCCTATTGACTACACCGATGAGACAACCATACGAGCATTGAAACCTAATGTAAAAAACATGATCGTTGTCTCCGTACAGTCAGGGTTGTCATTCATGAATACCGAAGTCAAATCTTTTTTGAACAGGAATATGGTTCTAATCACAACTAATAATGGCCTTTTAGCAAAAAGAAATATGGTCTTCAAGCGGATTTTTGATATATCGTTGTCATTAATTGGTATCATCTTTCTTTCTCCATTTTTTATTGCAATCCCCTTCCTGATAAAATTTGACTCTAGCGGGCCTGTTTTGTTTTTTCACAAAAGATGCGGGTTAAACCTCTCGAACTTTAATATGATCAAGTATAGAACAATGTTTACGAACGGTGAAAGTATTATTGTAGATTACCTGAAGAGTAATCCTGCAGCAGCCATTGAACTGAAAGAAAGAAACAAAATATCAGAAGATCCAAGGATAACCAGGATTGGAAATCTTTTGCGAAAAACATCCCTCGACGAAATTCCACAGCTTTTTAATGTTGTTAAAGGTGAGATGTCGATTGTTGGTCCAAGGCCTGACACAAGAAGCGCACTGAGTGAATTCATGAAAGAATATGAGCCTATCTATAACAGAGTAAAACCAGGAATTACTGGATTATGGCAAGTAAGTGGAAGGAGCGACATAAAATATAAGGACAGGGTAAACCTCGATTATATGTATGTTCTAAATTGGTCACTCTGGCTGGATTTCATCATTATTTTAAAAACTGTTAAAGCGATTTTGTGCAGAAAGGGTGCGTATTAAAACAATGTCGCGTGATGTAAATCATTGTATCATCAGGAATGCTTTGATAGGGTTATAACGTGACTCAATTCAAAAAAACGTATAATTTCAAACGGCATTTTTCGCAGGATTTTCAGAAAAAGTATTCTCAAGCCACATTATCCTTTATAAAAAGTATTCATGAACCGATAATTTCTATAGAACATTTTGTTGACATAGTTTATTTAATAAGGAATAATAACGAAACAGGGGTAGGCATCAATTTTGAAAAAAAAGCTTGTAGACCAAGACATAATGTTGTAAAAAATAGTAGCTTACCGGGGGGTACATGGCCTTGGAGTTTTTAAAAAAATTTGACTTCAAAAAATCAAAAGAACTCATCGGTATTGACATTGGCGCTACATCCATAAAAGTCTGTGTTCTTAAAAATTCAAAAGATGGTTTCACAATAGACTGTATTGATCAGAAATCATATAGTGAAAGCCTGCTCAGTGACGGCTACATTATCGATAATAGTTTCATCGCAAATGAATTAAAAGAAATTATTACCAGAAACAACATTAAGACAAAAGAAGCTGCCTGTGCGTTGTCCAGCTATGCTGTTATCTCAAAAAAGGTTGCAATGCCTTTTCTTAAAGAAGAAGAACTCGAAAATAGCATAAGCGTTGAGGTTGAGAGCGTAATACCATTTCCGCTCAAGGACATTTATTACAGCTATTATGTGATTGGAGTTGCCGAAGAAAAACAGGATATGATGGATGTTCAAATTGTTGCAGCAAAAAAAGAAATCGTCGATGGATACATCAAGGCTTTTACAGATGCAGACCTGCATCTAAATCTGGTTGATGTGGATATATTCTGTTTAACAAACTTAATTGAAACAATATATGCGCCAAAGGATATTGCAATTGTAGTTGCGGATATCGGTGCTTCTGTTACAAATATTGCAATAATAAAAGGGGAACGCATTGAGTTCACCCGAGAAATTCTCGTTGGTGGACAATACCTTACAAATCAAATTGAAAAAGCATTACAGATAACTTACAAAGAAGCAGAGGAAAAGAAAATTTCAGGGAACGGTGAGATTTCGCATTTATATGAAGATTTCATCTACAACATATCTTCTGAGATAAGCAAAACCATAAATTTTTATACATCAACTAAGACAAGAGAAAGAATTGATAAGATTTATATAACCGGTGGTACAGCAATGCTTAAGGGATTAAAAGAAACAATCCAGGAAAACGCTCAAATAGATGTAGATTTTATTGATCCTTTTTTATTAGTCAATGATGATTCTGGCAAAATTGAGAACTACAGAAATTTCAGGGAGTCTATTGCTGTGGCATTATATCTATCTTCAAGGGCGGTTGACATATTGGTCCAATGATAAAAATAAATCTTTTACCAAAAAAACCAATCCGAAAAGCGTTTAAGTATGAAATTCATCTTTTTTTCTTGATTGTCATCCTTAATTTGCTCGCTATAGCTCTAATATACTCAATTAACGCTCGATCAATCTCAAATCTCAAATCAAATATTGAAAATGCAAAAAGAGAAATAGCGAGTCTGGATCCTATACATAAAGAGTATCTTGCCATGGAACAGGAAAAAAAGGAAATTCAGAGAAGGATTCAGGCAATCAATACAATCAAGCAGGGTAGGGCTCTTGCTGCGAGAACACTCTACGATCTGACACTGAATGTTAAAGAGAGTTTATGGCTCAAAACTTTTAAGAAAACAGAGAATAAATTTGAGCTTGAGGGACGTTCGGTTGAAAATGAGGCTATTTCAAGCTTTGTTGAAAGCTTATCAAAAGTACCTTATCTAAACGGTGTTGAGTTAAAAAGCGTTGAAGATTCGGCTGAAGGAGGACTAATCCTCAAGAAATTTATAATTCAGGGTAATATCTCGATATGACATTATCTACTGGTTTTAAGAGCATTGGTAACAAACTCACAAGAATGTCTAAGGGACAGAAACTTTTTATTGTTATTGGTTTAAACATAATACTCTTTGTTTTTCTTTTCTTCTTTCTTATCAATCCACTTATTGACACCAAAAAGAAATTGACCAACGACTACCAATTAGTTAAGAAAGATTTAGATAGAATGGTAGATATTAAAAACAATATAGAAAAGTATAGGAAAGAATATGCTCAAATGAAAGAGGTTCTGGGCGACACATTGCGGCAGTTACCAGAAACTAAAGATATACCCAATTTATTGAGAAATGTTTCTGCAATAGGCACAGAAACAAGGGTTAAGGTAACGTATTTTGAGCCTGGGGCCGTTCAGAATAAGGATTTTTATGGAGAGTTTCCTTTCAAATTTAAATTTGTAGGACCTTTTCATAATGTTGGATATTTTTTTGACGGAATTAGAAAGATGGAGAGAGTCATTGATATTAGGAATTTTTCTCTTGTAGCAAAAGGGGCTCCTCCGAAAATAATCCTAGAAGGCGATGGGGCGGCTAAATCATATGTATATTTGAAAGAACACCCCAAGCCACAACCTAAGGATGAGAAAAAAGATGTTAAGAGCGGACCACCACCAAAAAAGTAATTATAAAGTGAACTATATATCATTTATTTTAATTATTATTTGTATGTGCTACCCGTGTTCTTCATTTTGCCAAGAAACAAAAAAAGACAATACAGCGCCTCAAAAGTTTAACGTAGGTGATTTTGATTATACGTCAGAAAATAGGAGGGATCCTTTTGAACCTGTGTATCTGGAAAGGTTCAAAAAAAACAAGGAAGCAAACTCTCTCAAACGTGGTTATGAGTTAGAAGAGTTAAAACTGGTTGGAATACTAAAAACAGATAAAACAAGATTTGCAATGATGGAGGATATGCAAGGGAAGGGTATCATGTTTAAAAAAGGTGATAGTTTAAATAACAATTTGTGGGTGGCTGATGTCGTTGATGGAAGGGTAGTTCTGGCATACAGGCTAAAAAACGACATTAAGAGCATTAACATAGATATCCCTAAAAAATAGAGGGTGAGATATGTGTAAGAATATAACAACATTATTGATTTTGATATTAATAATACCAACACTGGCATTATCGCAGGTGAACAAAAAACCCGTTTCAAAAGTTTCATTCGATTTTATGGATGCTGACATTAGAAATGTCCTGCGAGTTTTAACAGATATATCTGGTAAGAATATTGTGATTTCTGATGATGTAAAGGGCAAAATTACGATAAAGCTTGATAATGTCACTTGGGACGAAGCAATGGATATTGTCATTAAGAATAACGACCTGGCAAAGGTCGAAGAGGAAAACATTATTCGAGTTGTCTCATCCAAAAAATTCCTGGATGAAAAAGATAAAGATAGAAAGGAAAGGCTTGAATTTCTAAAAGAAAAGGAAATGAAACAAAAGCTTGAAGAAGATTTTGTTCAGGAAACAGTCTTTCTGAATTATGTCGATGTATCAGAGGTTGAAAAGGTAATAAGGGGGGATGAATCAAGGAAAATAAAAGGGTTACTTTCTCCCAATGGAACAGCTACCCCTGTAAAATGGACAAATTCATTGATTATTAAAGATACGAGAGAAAACATTGATGAGGTAAAAAAGAGAATTAGAGAACATGATATAAAACCGTCCCAGGTTCAGATCGAAGCAAGAATTGTACAAGCGGGATCTGAATTTATTCGCGATTTAGGCGTTCAGTGGGGAGCCAGATATAAGAGCACTATAGGTGGCAAAGATGTTGAGTTGACGGGGGGCCGCACAGCTACCAGCAGCAGTGGTACATCCTCATCATATACTCCAACTGCCGGACAGGCTGGACAGAGACCTGATGGTTATAATTTTCCTTACAACGTTAATCTACCTGCGGCAGTTGGGCAAGGATCTGGAGGTGTTCTCGGTATTTTTATAGGATCAGCGGCAGATAGTCTAAATTTGGATGTTCAACTGAGTGCCCTTGAAAGTGATGGCAAGCTTAAAATTATCTCACATCCCAAAGTTGTAACATCAGACAATAAACCGGCAAAAATACACCAGGGCAAACAGATTCCATATCAAACTGTATCACAATCAGGCACCCAGACACAGTTTGCCGATGCTGTCCTCGGACTCGAAGTTACTCCCCAAGTCACAAAGGATGGCAACATAAGACTCAAAATAAAAGTTACTAAGGATTCTGCAGACTTCAATAATCTCACGGTATCAGGCCCAACTATTGATAAAAGGGAGGCAGTAACTGAAGTCATAATCAAAGATGGTGAAACTGCGGTTATTGGAGGAATATATGAGACACAGGATAATGTGACAGATTCAAGTGTTCCCTATCTTTCAAAGATACCACTTCTCGGCTGGATGTTCAAAAGAGACTACAAAAAGTTGCAAAAAACAGAGTTGGTCCTTTTTATTACGCCATTAATTCTTAAAAACCTTTATGCTGAGGGAGACAAGTAATGAAATCTAAAGCATATATACGAAATATTGTTTTCTTTATTTTAATGTTGTTGTCTATTCCATACTACGTCCATTCCTCACAATTGGTTACCGGTGAGATTACTTCTGCAATAATCCTTCAAGAACGGATACACTTGACAGTGGGCGACAAGGCGTTGACCAACCTCGGTTCCAAGGACAGTGTGATTAAAGGTGATATTTTCACAGTAACGGCACGCCAGGATGTTTATAAAGAAAAACCAATAGGGAAATGCGCGGTAACGAGTGTAGATGCAAAATCGAGCATCTGTGAAATTATATCATCAAACTGGGAGATTCCACGAGGAAGCAACGTTTCACTTCCGGCGATATACTTTTCAAATGAAAAACTTTATCCTGCAATTTACAAAATTCTTAGCAAATCAGTCGATCCATTTATGCCTTATGATAAATTAAAAATATCCATTTATGATATTTATGACAGTCAGAACAACGTCACGAAATTCTCTGAGAACGTTAAACAAGAAATTAAAGATGTTTTTGTACAGAAAAAACGAGTAAAACTTGTAGAGCCTCGTGCAATACAGAAAGATTTCCTCATATATCCTGAAGACATTAGAAATAGCTATGGATTGAGGACAGAGGTTATGGAAACCTTGGCAGTTGATGTTTTTATAATCGGATCATATGCAATAGAAAATGAAAATATAGCTTTTACTTTTTATAAATTTGACAAATATTTCAATGATGAAAAAATTTCATTTCAGGTACCTGTTGGTTCATTCGATGTCGCCAGTATCCAAGATGTGATCAGACCATATAAGCCAGTACCCAAAAAAGAATATCTACCGTGCACGGTTGCCCTTAAAGAATTTCATTATATGCCACCAAAGGATGAGAAAAGGTCTATTATCAATCATGAAGCAGGAAGAGATGTCTATAAAGCAATTGACCTCAACAAAACTAATTTCAATATTATAAGTCCGGTCGATTTTGTATTTAAATTGGATAATCAATCCATTAATTTTGCGGGGAAAACTGAAACCCCTGTTTTGCTGACAAAAGGCACTCACAATCTCTTTGCATCATTTCGACGAGGTTACTTTTTCAACTCCAAAGAGCCGAAACTCTATGTTTCAGATAAACATGTTGACAAGGAAGCTATTCTTTCAATTGAGAAAGATGCATCGATTTACATAGAAGTCATGTTGAACCCTTCCTTTGAAGGAGATAATATAGAGTTTAAAATCTACGATGTGACTGAGAAAAAATCCCAACTCTTGAAAACAATCATTAAGACAGAAGCTGCTAAGTCAATAGAATTTTTTAAGGATTAATGCCTTCTGAAAGGCTATCGAAATTCCTCTCCAGTTCAGGAATCGCATCACGAAGGAAATGCGATACTATTATTAAGTCAGGAAGAGTCAAAGTTAATAATAGTACCATATTAGAACCATTTTATAAGGTATTACCTTGCATTGACAATGTAACTGTCGATAATTATAAGGTAATACCGTATACTCAATTTATTTACTTAGCCTTAAATAAACCAATAAACTATATATCTGATCTTGTGAAGGAAAGAGATCGGCACGATGCAAGATCTTTGATTCCTGTAAAAACGTATTTGTTTCCGGTTGGGAGACTTGACTATAACTCAGAAGGTTTAATACTATTCACAAACGACGGTAATTTTGCACAGAAAATAACTCATCCCAAATATGGCGTTGATAAAGAATATCTGGTTAAGTTTAAAGGAATAATTGAAGATCATTTATTAAATAAAGTTCAGAAAGGTGTCTCCATTGAAGGATCACTCCATAAGATAAAAAAAATATCCTTCATAAAAACATCTCAAACTAATAGTTGGTATAACGTAATCCTTGATGTGGGTAAGAATAGAATGATAAGAAAAATTGGCTATTCAATTCATCATCCCGTTTTAAAGCTCAAACGAATTCGTATCGGTCCGGTTACATTGGGTGGTCTTAAACCTGGTGAATATCGATCACTCTCAAAAAAGGAAAGAGATTATTTCATTAATTTATCGGTTCCTGAAACACAAACAAAAATAGACAGAATTTAATTGTGGTCTGTTACAATCGATAGTTAACATAATATCTCTTATCGGTACTTATATTTTTTCAACCAAAAACATTTTGCTTGACGATCTTATTGATTTGATTTTTTGAAAAACTTTGTAGATTTTACAAACTTCGATCAAAGAGATAGCATTGAAATGGTTGTTTCTGTTTGATGTACTTTAGCACCCCTCTTGACTAGTTCAGCAAGGAACTTGGCGGGGTTAATGCAACCCTCGGGTGCTACGACGCCTTTGACTGTAACATCCCCGGCACCAATCATGAGGGCGGCAATTGAGGCAGGAAGGCCTGTACCTGGCGCCATTCTTCCGACAACGCAAGCTGTATATGTTGTCTGTTTCCCATCCTTTTCACCTTTTACTATAACTTTTAAACCTGAGGAAGCAGGTCCTTTATCCCTATTTTGTGGAATTGTCTCCCATAGTTTCAATGTTAGGTCATAAGGAACTACTTTTGTTCCATTTAATTCAATGTATTCCTTATTAAGAAGCCCTGTGGCTTTCTGTTCTTTTATTAGTTTGTCTACCCATAACGGCATGAGTCCGCCTTTTATTACCACTTTTTTAACACCTTGAATGTACTTCGGTATGGTTAATGGCTGAGGGTGGCCTACATAACTGACAACACATTCTCCGAGCGGTTCCAGAAACTTCTCTATTTCCTCGCCTGTACCTCCTTCCACGTATTCGAGCTTTCCATCTAGATACTGTGGTATTTTCCCCAGAATCATATGAAGGCTGTGATCCCAGGTTGCACCTGAAACCTCAGCAATACTTATTACCCAGTAGAGATAGATCTCATCAACGCGATCAAGTTTGTCAGCATACCACTTTACGAGCACATTGTTCGTGCCTGGGTCTGATCCCATGCCTGTTAAAACGATAATGTCTGCGTCTTTTGCAGCTTTATCAATATTAGAGGCAAATAGAATTTCCGTTGCCTCATAATCATCGCAAATATCAATATAATTTACTTTAGCTTCAACTGCTGCCTTGGCGACTGCCACTGCTGTTTTGTAAAAAGGACCAGCACAGTTGATCACAACATCCACCTTCTTGATTGCATCAACCATACTATTGTGGTTGTTCACATCAATTTTAGCAAGGGAAATTTTATCGCTTGTTTGCAGTTTCTGTTGTAATCTGTTTAAAGCTGTATTTTTATCACCGAGAATGACTGCCGCAATCTGTCTTTGTTTTATAAGATCTCTTGCAACACCCTGGCCCATACTGCCTGTACCGCCTACAACCAATACTCTCATTTATAACCCTCACTATTCGGAGCAATTACTTACTTAAATCAAAATCCCCTTCCAGAAGCTCTGTCAATACTCCGTGCAACTTGTTTGGATGATGGATAAAAGCATACCTGTTCCCAAACAGTTCTCTGGGTTTTTCGTCGATTAGCTCTATATTTTTTTGCTTTAATTCTTCCAATGCTTTTGACAAGTCATCAACTTTATATGATATTAGGAAAGCGCCCTCCCCTTTCTTTTCAATAAATTTTGCAACCTCACCGTCGGGAGATGTTGACTCCATAAACTCGACGGCTACTTCACCTATATAATATCGTGCAACTTTGATTTTTTCTGAATCTGCGATATATTCGCAATCCGGCACCAATCCAAAATCATCTCTATAAATCCTTTTTGTATCCTCAAGATCTTTTACCGCAAAGCAAATATGGTCAATTTTCTCTATTTTCATTCTGGTTCACCTCATGTCAATTTTTTCACTGACCTTGTGACCGGGTTGCCTATTGATCAACTATATTCTGAACAATCAAATCACCCAATTCTTTCGTTCCCATACCCATTTTTCCTGCATCCAGCGATCTTACATTGTTTTTAAGGGCTTTTTGGACGGCTATTTCAATTGAATCTGCAGCCGCTTGTTGATCAAGAAACTCCAGCATCATTGCTCCAGCAAGTATAGCCGCAAGGGGATTGATCATATTTTTTCCTGTATATTTTGGTGCAGATCCTCCCATTGGCTCGAACATTGAAACACCTTCAGGGTTTATATTTCCTCCAGCTGCAATACCAAGTCCGCCTTGAATAATCGCGCCAAGATCTGTGATGATGTCTCCGAACATATTGTCAGTTACAATAACATCAAACCATTCAGGATTCTTGACCATCCACATACATGTTGCATCTACATGCGCATAATCCGTAGATATATCCGGGTACTCTTTAGCAATTTCGTAGAATGTCCTTTCCCACAAGTCAAATGCATAAGTTAGTACGTTCGTCTTCCCACATAAAGTAAGCTTTTTTGATTTATTTCTTTTTTGAGTATACTGAAAAGCAAAACGAATACACCGCTCAACACCTTTTCTTGTATTGATTGACTCCTGAGTTGCAATTTCGTCTTTGGTTCCTTTTTTTAAAACACCCCCTGCTCCAGCGTATAACCCTTCTGTGTTTTCCCTGACCACAATGAAGTCGATATCCTTTGGCCCCTTATTTTTTAAAGGCGTGTCGACTCCCTCGTAAAGCTTGACCGGTCTCAAGTTGATATATTGATCAAGCTCAAAACGCAGACGAAGAAGAATGCCTTTTTCTAGGATACCAGGTTTAACTTCAGGATGACCGATTGCCCCGAGATAAATGGCATCATGTTGTCTTAATTCATTTATTATACTGTCTGGAAGCACTTCGCCAGTTTTTTTAAAACGTTCTCCACCAAGATCGTACCTGGTAAATTTTGTGTTGAATCCAAATTTATGGCTTGCAGCTTGGACAACTTTTACTCCTTCAGCCAGGACTTCTGGGCCTGTACCATCGCCAGGCAACAAAGCTACGCTATATTCATTTTTCATGATAGCCCCCATGTTTTTATTGGAACTCATTATTACAGTAGTTTTTTGTCTTCTTCAATGAAACGAAATTGCTTTAGCACCAATATCCTTTCGATACTGCATCCCATCGAATCGTATACATGAGACTGCATCGTAAACCTTTCTCGTAGCATCTCTGTAGGTTTGACCTATTGCCGTAATGCCGAGGACCCGTCCCCCTGCTGTGTAAAAATTATTTCCTGCCTTTTTTGTCCCTGCGTGGAAGACCATGACGTCCTTATCTCCCTTGAGGTCGTCCAGGCCGTTTATAACCATCCCCTTTTCAGCTTTCTCAGGATAACCTTTTGATGCGAGGACAACACATACAGATACCCCATCTTTCCACTGAATAGCCTCTGATTCATTTAATGTACCTTCTATGCATGACTGAAATATAGGTACAATATCGTTTTCCATTTTGAATAAGAGGGGCTGCGTTTCAGGGTCACCGAGACGGGCATTAAACTCTATTACATAGGGTTTTTTATCATCCATTAACATGAGCCCTCCGTATAGTACCCCTTTGTAATCTGTGCCTTCGTTTTTCATAGCATTAATAGTTCGTTTCATAATGCTAGTTTTGATCTCACCCTCCATTCCATCATCAATAAAAGGAATAGGCGTATAAGCCCCCATTCCACCTGTATTCGGTCCCTTATCATTATCGAGAAGCGGTTTATGGTCTTGTGAGGCGAGCATTGGGAGTATAGATTCACCATCAGTGAACACAATATACGATGCTTCTATTCCAGAAAGAAACTGTTCCACAATTACCCGTTCCCCTGCCTCACCATGAATTTTATTCACCATAACGTTTTTTAATACTTCCTTTCCCACATCATTATTTTTTATAACATAGGCACCTTTTCCCGCACACAATCCATCAGCTTTAATTACGTATGGAGCTCCAATTTCGTTCACATACCTATTGGCATCTTTGAAGTCACTAAAAATACGGAAAGAGCCAGTCGGTACATCGTATTTATCCATTAGTTCTTTTGCGAAAATTTTGCTTGCTTCAATCTGTGCGCCCTTTTTTCGCGGCCCAAAAATGGGAATATCGTGTTCCTCGAAATAATCCACAATGCCTATTGCAAGTGGATTCTCTGGGCCAACCACAACAAGGTCTATGTGCTCGCGCTTTGCAAACTTGACAAGTCCATCGAGATCTTGGAGGTTAATATCAACACAATCAGCAATCTCGGAAATTCCACCATTACCAGGAATACAAAAAATCGATTGCACTCCTTTTGATTGTGATATCTTCCATGCTATCGCGTGTTCCCTGCCCCCACCACCTATTATCAAAACTTTCATCATCCAATCCTCTCAAGACTTTATTTCTGACAGATAAGTATAAATAGCCTTGTCATAATCTGCAGTCAGATAAAAAACTTTCATGGCAAGGTAGAATCTTAGTTCCTCTGTTGTTTCACCATTATTTGTCTTTATGCTCTCAATGATATTGGGATAATCAGCAGGATCAACGATAACGGTCACAAACTTAAAGTTTTTCGCTGCTGCCCTGATCATAGAAGGACCACCGATATCAATGTTTTCAATTGCTTCTTCAAACTTGCAACCCTTACTGATGACTTCCTTAAAGGGATAAAGGTTCACTACAATCATATCGATATGTTTTATGTTGTGGGCTTTCATTGCAGCCTGATGATCAGCATTATCTCTGATGTTTAATATACCACCATGAACTTTAGGATGTAGGGTCTTAACTCTTCCATCCATGATTTCAGGGAAACCCGTATAAGAACTTACTTCAACAGGGTTTACCCCTATTCCGTCAAGGTATTTTTTGGTGCCACCCGTAGACAATACCTCTACATTAAACTCTTTGAGGCAGAGAGCTAATTCAGAAAGACCGGTTTTGTCAGACACACTTATGATAGCCCTTTGTATTTTCATTTCTTTCCCCCTTATAGACCTAATTCTTCATTTATCAGATAAACCGATATGTTAGTACCAATCGGCCTTCTCTGTATTATCGATGTAATCCTGCAGATTCTTGCTTCAACTTTACAATCGTGGCAATATCCAGTTTCAGCACATGGAAGGGGCATATTCAACCTTTTGGCGTTGAGTGGAGCAGCAATTCTTTTTATACGATCTAAAGCCGAGCTGATATCTGGTGTTATCTTATTATATCCTGCTATAATGATGACTTTTTTTGGTCCAAAAGTCATTGCATTAACTCGGTTACCGGAGCCATCAATGTTAACAATATCACCTTTCTCTGTGATTGCGTTTGCGCTCGACAAAAAAAGATCACACGTGAGTTGAGCTAGCCTTATTACATCAATATCTTCTTTCGTTAATCCTTGTTTCCAATGATCCAGAACCTCCACATCAATTTGTGCAAGATTCTCAAGGAGTCCTATCCCTCTTATGCTTAGTGATCCACCAATGCCAATCGTCATTCCAGGATAAACATGATACATGATAGACTCCAGGAGTGATGTTCTGTCAGTAAAAAAATGGGCATCAAAATAGTTAGACAAAAGAGCCTTTACGGTTCTTTCCATCATCCTTTCTTTGTGCCACTCTCGAAGATTTTCCATTAAATTTCCTAAAATGAAGATTTATAGTAATTTCTCGTTGGGCATTTTGTCAACACTAAATGTCTCATGATTTTCTATTTTTCATGAGCCTGCGGTAATATAATAAACCTCTGTACCCGAGTAATAATCTTTTATCAACCCTTTTTTTTGCATACTACGTAGTGTTTTTTTAATAACAGATGATTTCACGCCGGTTATCGCAACTATATCACGTAAAGTAAGGGCTCTTCTTTTTAAAATATCGAGAAGTGTTTCCACCCAGTCCTCATAATGTTTGTGGATACTACCATCTTTTTCAAATGGAGAAATGACTTCACATTTATCTCCAAAAAAACTTCTTATTTGTTCCAATTCCTCCCGTTCCATGCGGTCTGTATTACTTTCGCATGGTGGTCTCGTAACGGTGTTCAGATGAATCTTGTCTACGTTCAAATCATATAGTATGTCACGCATTTTTCTCAGATCTTCTGATGAGTCATTCATGCCTTTAATTAACATAATTTCCAACCAAATCAATCCTCTATAACATTTTCGAAATACCTTGATACCGTCTATTATCTCTATCAGGTTAATACCTGGCTGTGGCCTGTTGATGCGTTGGAACATTTGTTCAGATGCAGCATCGAGTGATGGCAATACAACATCAGCGTCCATAAGATCATCTCTCACCTCTTCAAAGCTTAACAGTGTGCTGTTTGTGATCACTGCTATGGGAGTGTCAATACTTTTTTTTATCTCCCTGATCATTGTTCCTAAATTCCTATTCAATGTTGGTTCGCCAGAGCCGGAAAATGTAACAAAATCGACTTTGTCAGCGGCATGCACAGCAGCAATCACCTCATTAACCACCTCTTTTTCTTCAAGAAATGCCCTTCTCGCTACATTCTTTTCTGTTGTCTTTCCTACCTGACAGTAAATACAATCAAAATTACAATATTTACGCGGAATTATATCCACACCTAATGAAAAACCAAGTCTTCTTGACGGCACAGGACCAAACACAAATTTACGCATATGAGAATATAAACGATTACCATGAGAATTGAAATAGAATTCACATCTGCGTTTATATTGACTTTTTTATTTTTATACGCTTATAATTATGCACGGGCGATTAGCTCAGATGGTTAGAGCGCTGGTCTCACATACCAGAGGTCGTTGGTTCGAATCCAATATCGCCCACCATTCAATCCTCAGGGGGTCCAATGTCAGGCCACAGTAAATGGAGTTCTATTAAACACAAGAAAGGTGCGGCTGATGCAAAAAGAGGAAAGATATTTACTAAACTCATCAGAGAAATAACAACTGCAGCTCGTATTGGCGGTGGAGATCCAGAATCCAACTCAAGACTCAGGGTCGCAATTTCCCAAGCGAAGGCTGAGAACATGCCCAAGGATAATATTGAAAAAGCTATCAAGAAAGGCACAAGTGTTGGAGAAGGTGGAGAAAATTACGAGGAGCACATCTATGAAGGCTATGGACCGGGAGGCGTTGCAATACTAATTCAGGCACTGACTGATAACAATAAAAGGACAACGGCTGATATCAGGCATATCCTTTCAAGGCTTAACGGTAACCTTGCTGAGCCAGGCAGTGTCTCGTGGATATTCAGCAAGAAAGGCTATATAACATTTGATAAAAAAACCGTTGACGAAGATAAAATTATGGAACACGCCCTTGAAGCCGGTGCTGAGGACATTACATCGGATGAAAACGAGATTGAAGTTATCACCGATCTTCAAAGTTTTGAAAAGGTCAGGAAGGCTTTTGAAAATGCTGGACTTAAATATGTACTAGCCGAAATGAGCATGATTCCTCAAACTTCTGTCAAATTGGAGGGCAAAAATGCCGAAACCATGTTGAAACTGATGGAGGCACTGGAAGACTCCGATGATGTACAGAGCGTATACGCTAATTTTGACATTCCGGCACAAGAATTGGAAAGACTAAGCCAATAACATGAGAGTTATTGGAATTGATCCTGGACTTTCCGCTACCGGCTACGGCATAATCGAGAGTAGCGGCCTCAATAAATACACAGGAATTGCTTATGGAAGTATAAAAACCTCTCGTAAAAAAGATATCCCGACTCGGCTTTTTGATATTTTTACAAACCTGGCAAATATTATAGAATCATACTCACCATCATACGGTGGCATTGAGACCATATTTGTAGGCAAAGACCCGAAAAATCATCTTCATATGGGAGAAGTCAGGGGCGTCATCTTTTTAGCTATGAAGATGAAAAATATATCTATTCGCGAATTCTCTCCTTTACAAGTAAAAAAATCAGTCACCGGCTATGGTGGAGCTCAAAAACCACAAGTATCGTTCATGGTCACCAGACTTCTTAATATAGATACTGTTATCGATGAACACACTGCTGATGCTCTGGCAATTGCCATGGCCGTTTTAAATCAACATGACCTAGAGCAGAGATACGTACACTATGATAGAATCACTTCACGGTAGACTTATCGAAAAAACAGTGGACGGCATCGTTGTTGACACTCATGGCGTGGGTTATGGGCTAAAAATACCCCTTACAACTTATTATTCTCTTCCGGAAAAGGGAGGTGATGTCACACTTTTTGTCCACACACATATAAAAGAAGACGCTGTTCAGCTTTTTGGTTTTCTAACAAAAGATGAGAAGGATATTTTTTTACGGTTTATTAAAATTAGAGGCGTTGGGCCTAAACTTTCTCTTAATATCCTGTCTTATTTGCCGGTGAAAGACCTATCATCCACACTGGCTGGAATAGATTTTAATACCCTTATCAGCATTCCAGGAGTTGGTAAGAAAATGGCTGAACGTATTCTTTTTGAGGTCAAAGGTATCATTGAAAAAGAAAATTCCAAAGAAACCAAAGATCTTGATTCTGAGTTTGCGAAACAAGCTCATTCTGCCCTTATCAACCTTGGGTTTCCATCAACACAGATAGATAAAGTCATTAAAGAAATTATGAAAGACGATAAATCATTACCCTTGGAAACTCTTATCAGGAAGTCATTAAAACTTCTTACAAAAATATGAAGAAAGAAATCTTAACTCCTCAAAAAACAGATTATGACATTGAAACACCCTATGAAAGGGATGTGCGACCCCGTAAGCTAACTGATTACATCGGTCAGGAAAAAGTCAAAGACGGGCTTAAAATATTTATCGAGGCGGCAAAGCATAGAGGTGATAACCTTGACCATATACTTCTTTATGGCCCCCCTGGTGTCGGCAAAACAACCCTTGCCTATGTAATTGCTCACGAGTTAAATGTTAGCATTAAAATTACGTCGGGCCCTATTCTGGAGAAAATTGGAGACCTTGCTGCTATCCTCACAAATCTTGAGGAAAGAGAAGTGCTGTTTATCGATGAAATACATCGGCTCAATCGATCTGTAGAAGAAATGCTCTACCCGGCTCTCGAAGAATATAAACTAGATATTCTCATCGGCCAAGGACCTGGAGCCAAGATATTAAGAATAGATATCCCAAGGTTCACGCTCATTGGCGCTACAACCAGGGCTGGCCTTCTAACATCTCCCTTGAGAAACCGTTTTGGGCTCACCATGCGTCTCGATTATTACAAAGATGATGAGATTGTGTATATTCTCGAACGGTCAGCCAAAATCATGGGCCTGACTATCAATAGAGAAGCGTCTTTAGAAGTTGCTCAAAGAACGCGGGGCACTCCAAGGATTGCAAATAGGATTTTAAGGAGAATCCGAGACTATGCACAGGTAAAATCCCATGAAATCATTGATCGTGCTTGTGTTTTAGAGGCTTTTGAACTCCTTGACGTAGATGATAAAGGCTTCGATTCAATGGATAGAAAACTTTTGGATACAATCATAGATAAATTTAGCGGAGGTCCTGTGGGAATCGATTCTCTGGCGGCAAGCCTGAGTGAAGACAAGGAAACGCTAGAAGACGTTTATGAGCCATATCTGATTCAAAAAGGTTATATCCAACGAACAACAAGAGGGAGAATGGCAACACCCCTGGCTTACGAATACTTGAAAAAGAATTCTAAACAACGGGAAGATACGCTTTTTTAAAGAGATATTTGTTTTGAGGTAGTCTTAAGAAAGTTTTATTCTTTTTACTTCTCCACTCTTTCCGGTAAAATCTATGTCCTTTCCGTTAAGAATGAGGGTTACTCCTCCTGCATTTCCAATCAAGAGGTCAAACCGTTCTTTTGCATGGAGAATGATCATCTCTTGGGCATTTAGCATGAATTCTTTTTTTTCATTGTCATCTATTACTACGCTTATCCAGGCTCGCTCTTTACAGGTAATCATCAGTTTTTTACCTTCATTGATAGACGGAACCGTCTGTTGTTCAGCCGTAATACTACTATCAGGATTGACCTGCGATTGAGATGAGAAACCCACTGTTGTTTCAATCTTCGAAACGGTTTCAGGAACATAATCCCTGTTCATCCTGTCGATCACATAAAAACCCACGAGAATTAAAGCAATCGCAGGATAAACAAATGCTTTACGGGGAAGATGCAAAAATGAAAATTTAGGCAGCTTTATTGCAAATTTCTGTTGGGGCTTGCTCTCAGACATTTTCTCTGGTGCGTCTTCTTCTTTTTCTTCTATTAATTCCGGCAGTATTTGATCAGAAAGGTTCAAAAAAGCTGCATATCTCTTAATATAACTCCTAACATACACCTCATGAGGCAACATTTTCAAATTTCCCGCCTCTATGGCTTCCACTAATGATTTCCTTAAACAAAGCACATCTGACACTTCACGCAGGTCAATTTTTTTTACTTCTCTTGCTGTTTTAAGGATTGATCCAATCTTGTTGTAGTCAACTGCCATCCTTTTCCTCTTGAAAATGTGTTATATCCTCTCACAGAAAAGAAACAATTTCAATGATATTCCTCAACAGGCAAAAATACTAATACATATATTATCGCCAATATATCAAAATTATAAAACTTATCATGTTATAAGAGAGTTTTTTGTTCTCACATTTATTAAAATTTGCAAATTAAATGCCATTGAAATTTCAAAACTTACAAAGCATGAACCTTGTATTTACTGAGTTATCCCTCATTCTACGTAAAGACTCATATGAGGAACGCGAATGGTTAAATCACATTCATATCCTTGACTTATTTGTGTCTCGTGTGTTACTAATGTGCCAAATGGCGCCTCAGAATGCCATCAACAGAAGAAAAATTGCGCAATAAATCCTTTAAAGGAAGCGTATATGTCAAAATATCCACACATATTTTCGCCAGGAAAGATAGGCTCGCTTGTAGCTAAGAATAGAATAAAATATGCTGCCACTGAAACCAATTTCCCGTTTGGAGATGGCTTTGTTAGTGACAAAGAAGTTGCATATATGAAGGCTCAAGCATTTGGTGGAGCAGGGATTGTAACAACGCAAGGGGCATACCCAGACCCAAAGGGTGAAGGTAAGGGTTTCAAAGGGATGATGGCTATTCATGACGACCGGTTTATACCTGGTCTTGCTCGAATAGCATCTGTTATCAAGCAGCACAATGCCCTTTCTTGTCTACAGATACTGCATTGTGGACGAGAGGGGGGCGTAGACCTTGATTATAGTATCATGGCATCTGTTGTTCCTCAAAGGCTCTCTTATTTTAAGGCACCAAAAGAAATTACCTTTGAACAAATACAGGACTCAATTAAAGAACATATCAACGCAGCACGTAGGGCCAAAGAAGCGGGCTTTGATATGCTTGAGGTTTCAGGTATTGTTGGATATCTCATTTCAACTTTCATATCGCGGTATACAAACAAACGTACTGATGAGTACGGTGGAGATATTAGGAGTCGTTGCCGTTTGATGATGGAGATTCTCAGAGGGATCAAGTCTGAGGTTGGAGACGCAATGCCAGTGGGAATAAGACTTTGTGGTTTGGAACTTTTAGATGATCGAGGGGGAAACACGTTTGAAGAAAGTCTTGAAAGTTTTAAACTGGCAGAAGAAGCTGGAGCAGATTATGTAAGTGTGACTATCGGTTGGCACGAGTCATCTACATCCGTTATTACTCGCGATGTTCCTATGGGGCACTGGCTTTATGTGGCAAAGGAAGTGAGAAAAGTTGTGAATATCCCAGTTATGATGGCCTTTCGTCAGTTTTTACCCCATATACCTGAAAAAGCCATAGCTGACGGTGAAATTGATTTCTGGGAAGCTTGCCGTCCCATGATTGCAGATCCTGATCTGCCCCGTAAAGTGCTCGATGGTAAGGAAGACGAAATCATCCCATGTATCGCCTGCAATGTTTGTTTTTCTAGGCTGTATTACCACCAGCCAATAATGTGTTCTGTCAGGCCAACCGTGGGTCATGAAGGTGAGCCAGAGTGGGGTTATTACGGGTTCAACAAGACGACTAATCCTAGAAAAGTTGTCATCATTGGCGGTGGTCCTGCAGGCTTACAGTGTGCCGCAGTTGCAGCCAAAAAGGGTCATCAGGTTTCCCTCTATGAAAAGAATACTGATCTTGGGGGTAGCGTGAATCTGGCATCACAGATTGATCACGGCGCCATTGAGCTTTTGCGACCTATCAAAACTCTTCAGAAAGAGTGTCAAGATGCTGGCGTGGTAATTGAAACTAATGTTTGCATGACTGAAGAAAAATTGACACATATAAGTCATGATATCCTTGTCATTGCAACAGGTGCAACAACACGTGAACTTCCTTTTATTTTTCCCGAAAACGTGTATTCGCCTGCCGATATTATTGCTCATGGAAAAAAGCCACCAAAAAACATTGTAATTATTGGTGGGAACGGCGTTGGTCTCGGTGTGGCTGTTTTTCTTTTGAGGCAAGGTGATTATGATATTACCATAGTTGAAGAGAGTGGTAAACTTGGTCGTGATGTGAATCCCTTTTATCTCTGGCAGTACGTTCGTCTCTTAAAAGAACGGGGAGCAAAAATCTTGATCAAAACAACATTGACAAATGTATCAGGAAATACGCTCCACTTAGATCTGAGAGGTGAAAGCAAACAGATTGAAGTTGATGGTTGTATCGTAGCCCTTCAAGATCCCCACAGATCATGGGTTTCCTTTGGTCATGAGTACGACAAAGAAATTTATTATATTGGTGATGCAAAACAACCTAGAAGACTGAACAATGCTATTCACGATGGTTATCGATTAGGAATGGTGATTTCATGATACCAATAATTGATGAATATATGTGCATTGGGTGTGGAAAATGCATCGAGGTATGCCCTCCTCAAGCCTTGATTCTAACTAACGAAAGGGCTCATCTCAGAGAAGAATTTTGCGAAGAATGTGGTTTCTGTGCACCTGAGTGCCCGGTAAATGCTATAATTATTCCATTTCCTCTCTCAACAGACTGATATCGCAGCATAAATATAACAACCTTAATACAGTCGATCTTCACTTTTATTGATGTTTTCAGATCATTTTTTTCTTTTATTTATACGTTGCGGATAAACTGAAAGGTTTTTATAGAATATGATGGAACAACGCGAGGTTTCAGGCACTATTTTTCATCGAACTCCCTTTCCTTCGGCTATATCCACATTATGAAGTAATCTTTACGTGTATTAAAAAAATAAATTTTTTTAGTCAATATTTTTTTCGTCCAAAGATCGTTCTTAATCGATTTCGTGAAAAAACGTACCGTGAATATTGTTAATAACTCTGGTATTTAGACAAAAATATTGTTAATATCTAACCAAATATCTATCTTGACCACAATCTTGTAAAAGGAGGAGTAATACCATGAACCTATTTACTGCCAGTGACATTTTGCAGTTTGCGATAAGAATCGAGGAAGATGGCGAGCAATTTTACCGTAGAGCGGCAAGCTTTACTGATAAAGCTGAAATAAACCATTTGTTTAATGAACTTGCAGACGAAGAAATCCGTCACAAGAAAGTATTTACTGATATGCTAGAAAAAATTACAGACATAAGGCCTCCTGAGACTTATCCTGGCGAATTTATGGACTACCTTCGTGACTATATCGATGGCAAAGTTGTTTTTTCAACAGACTTGAAAACAATGGCTGATGATATTAAAGATTCTGTTTCTGCCCTTAAATTTGCAATGGGGCGGGAACTTGAATCCATTGCTTATTATCATGAGGTTAAATCCTTTGTTCCTCAAAAACACTATTCACAAGTTGATGCTATTATTATGGAAGAAAGGAGACATTTTGCAAAACTTGCAGAGGTTCTCAAAAATCAAAAACAGAAAGATGCAAAATAACTCTTTTCTTCAACAATAAGAGAGATTTTCCTGGTTCAAAGCCGAAGCGGGGATTTGAACCCCGGACCTGCTCATTACGAGTGAGCTGCTCTACCCCTGAGCTACTTCGGCATTTCTGTGAAATAACAAATTGAATTACTATATTAGAGGAAATTCCAAAGAAAGGCAAGTAGAATGAAAAGGCCCAATGACACCATCAGCGCTATGTATAAAAAATGTAATTGATTTTTTAGGCCGTTGTGTTTTGTGAAGTTTTCTCTTTTTTCTTTTCGAGTTTTCGTTTCTCCTCATCTCTGATTTCTCTTCTCAGTAACTTGCCAACCTTTGATTTTGGCAACATATCTCTGAACTCTATATAACCGGGCACTTTGTAGGGGGCTAATCTGTCGCGGCACCATTTAATAAGCTCTGTACTCCCTATTCCCTTTGCATCCTCCTTAAGAACAACAATCGCCTTAATCCGCTCACCAACCTTTGAATCGGGCACACCAACAACACATGCACCAATTACTGTAGGATGATCCTGTAAAGCAGCTTCAACTTCCGAGGCCGAGACCCTATATGCCTTGTACTTAATGATATCCGCAGTTCGCTCAACAAACTCAAGTTCACCTGCTTCATTCCTCTTAACAAAATCCCCCATTCTATAGTAGGTCTCTCCATTGAGGTTAACATAAGAATAGGAAGTCTCTTCAGGTTTGTTCAGGTATTCTTTTATGGGATACGGTGAGGTCACAAGTAGTTCACCAAGTTCCCCAGGAGGTAATGGTTCCAACGTCTCTTTGTCAACTACAATTGATTTTCTTGTTTTCAGGGGCTTTCCAATGGTGGTAGGTGACGGATCCTTATCGATCGGGCTATATGTGACATGACCGATCTCAGTTGAACCATAAACCTGGTAAAGAGGAATGTTGTACCTGTCTTTCCACGACCTGAACACTTCAATTGGTAGCACATCGCCGCCACAGTAACAATAACGTAGTGAGCTCAGATCATACTGTTCAAGCCTATCATTTTCCAGGATCATTCTGTAAAGAGCGGGGACACCCAGCACCCAACGAACTTTGTATCTTTCAATGGCCGATAACACTGCATCAACCTCTGGAAGTGGCATCAAAACGACAGTATTACCGTAGTTAAAACCAAATGCGATAGTAAAGCCCTTTGCCATGATGTGAAAAAGAGGGTTAACCATGAGCACCACATCTTTACCCTCATCTATGAATCCCTCAATTACGTCTTCCATGATGTCATTAATGTATGACACTTCACCAATATGATTGCCAGGAACCCCCTTGGGAAATCCTGTTGTTCCACCGGTATACATTATATACGATAGATCCTTCCAAGGATCCAGATTGACTTCGGGTGGTTTTGGCCAACTTTGTTTGAGAATGTCGTTGAAGAAAAAAATGTCTTTGCCTTTTTCTACTGTTCCCATGGGAATCTTGTCCAACATATGACCCACCATTCTTTTCCACCAGGGAATAAGATCAACCAGGTTGGTGACTATCACTCGTTTCAGGCCAACTCTTTCCTTAACCTCCCTCACATAAACAAAGTTTGTATCAAGACATATGACAGTATCTATGCCCGCATCCTTCATCATATACTCAATCTCAAAAGCTGTGTAAATCGGAGAAACAGGAACAGTCACTGCCCCTATTCTGTTAATGGCATAGTTGGCAATCAACCACTGGGGGCAATTGGATATATACAGCATTACCTTGTCGCTTTTCCCTACCCCAAGGTTCGAAAGCCCTGTTGCGAACTTGTCAACCAACCTTTCCAAAGCACCATACGAAAATTTTTGTCCAAGGTATATAAGTGCAGTTTTACTTGAATATTTTTGACATATTTCATAAAAACGCGTGAAGGTTAATTGACTTTCAAAATTCTTCATAAATTTTCCCCTCAAACACCAAAATAAGCCGATTTTACATCTGGGTTATTAAGAAGTTCTTCTCCTGTCCCTTCTAAAACAGCAGAACCATTCTCAAGAATGTAACCATAGTCTATGATGGGGATAACTGGGCGAGCATACTGTTCTGTGACTATTATGGTGATACCTTTCGTATCGCGGATCTCTTTGGTTCCTTTCACCACAATGTCCATATAAGCAGGACTGAGACCCATGAGCGGCTCATCGAGAAGCAAAACCGTGGGATTCGCCATAAGCGCTCTACCAATGGCCAACATCTGTTGCTCCCCACCACTTAAAAATCCACCTTGTCTGTTGAGATGATCCTTGAGACGTGGAAATAGATTCAAAACATAATCGATATTATTTTTTGTATCCAGTCGGCTTGAGAGATAGGCACCAATTTTCAGGTTTTCCATGACAGAACTCTCAGGAAATATCCTTCGACGTTCTGGACATAACACTATTCCCTTTTTTGCCCTCAAGTGGGGTTTGAGATTGGTCACATCATCTCCATTGAGGAATAACCTTCCAAACACTGATATCCGTTCTCCCCCCCTCATCTCTTCTTTTTTCTTAATATCGAGGATTATACCTGAAAGCGCATACATGAGCGTGCTTTTGCCTGCACTATTGGAGCCAAAAATGCCGATAATCTTCGCATCAGGTGCATTAATACTAACGTTGTTCAGTGCAATCATGTTCTCATAAAAAACCATCATTTCGCGTGCTTCAAACATAGTATCTTACACCTCTTCACTTCCAAGATAGGCTTCTTTTACCTTCTTATTTTCAATGACAACGCTCGATTCACCTTCAGCAATTTTTTCTCCAAAATTGAGGGCCATGACCCTATCTGCTACTCTGAACAACTCACGCAGCCTATGTTCAATCATGATTAACGTGATTCCTTCTGATTTCATTTTCTCAATTAATGGGAGCATGCCTGCAATTTCGCTCATACTCAGACCTGAAAATACTTCGTCGCAGAAAATGATCTCCGGTCGCATAGCCATACACCGGGCTAGCTCAAGTCTTTTCTGGTATCCTGTAGGCAGGGTAGAGGCAAGTTTATAAGGAACCCTGGAATCTCGCTCAAATCCGATTTCCTCCAGAATATCGACCGCTACGGTATCCCTGTCCCCATGTTTTCCTCCACCTCGCCATCCCCCTGTCGTCTTAGCTCTAGGTGACCAAAGGGGGACTATGAGATTCTTATATGCCGGAAGGCTATAATATGGCCTCATGATCTGAAATGTGCGGCTAATACCTATATGCGCGATTTTGTGAGGTTGCCAACCGGTGATATCTTTTTCCTTGAATAGTACCCGGCCTGAATTGGGTTTAATAAAACCTGTTATGCAGTTAATCAGCGTTGTTTTCCCTGAACCGTTCGGCCCGATGATTCCATATACCTCTCCGCGGGTTATATCAAAACCCACATCTGCCAGTGCTTTTAGACCACCAAATGTTTTACTTATTCCTTGTACAGAAAGAATAATCTCTTCGCTCATACCTTCACCCACCTTTCAAATTGGTGGTATTTCCTCATCGCGTACACCATTATTCCCTCGCTCTTGAACACAATAAATCCTGTGAGAAGGGCACAATAAATGACTATTCTGAAAGTGCCAAAATTTCTGAGAACCTCCGAAAGGGGAACCAGTATGAAACTGCCAATAATTGCACCCAATAGAGTTCCACCCCCCCCGATAACCACTGATGCCATCGGTATTATCGAAAAGTCAAGCGCAAACATGGAAAGCCCTGACCACATGTACATATGTGACATGTAAGCCCCCCCAAAACATCCCATGAATGCCGCTATGCATACAGCAAATGCCTTCATCTTTGTGACGCTTATGCCAGACGCCTTAACTGCCTGGTCATTGTCCTTAACCCCCCTTATTACAAGACCCACATCCTGGTTGACAAAACGCCTCATCGCGTAAAGAAAGAAGAGGGTCATCAGTATGATAGCATAATGTTCAACATACTCATTCGGCAGGCTGTCAAGGCCTGTAATTCCATTTGTTCCTCCTAATATATCAAGAGCTTCAATGACCCTTGTTGCAAGAAGTGGATACATGAGGGTGACAATCGCAAAATACACCCCTCTAAGAGGAAGGCACGGCATCAGAAGAAACGTACAGATAAAAGCTCCACAGATCGTAGCCAGAGGTATGGAAAGATAGACAGGGAAGTGAAGATAAACGTTAAATATGGCAGACAAATATCCTCCGACCCCAACGAAAAAAGCCCCTCCGAGACATACTAACCCCACATAATTTGCAAGAAAATCGAAAGATAGGGCAAGCAAAGCATATACGCACATTATGTTAATTACTCTCTTCCAATATGGTGCAAGTTCAAGAATAACAGGAAGCAATATAACACCTATGATAAGGGCAAGTGGAGGACCCATAAGGTAGAGCATCTCTCGCCATGAGGAGATCGCATAAAGGCCTGATGCTCTGACTCTAACTCCCCTGTCAATCCTTTCCTTCCGCATTGTTTCCATAAATTATACCCTTTCCTCAAGCTCTTTCTGTTTACCAAATATTCCGGATGGTTTTATGAGCAGAGTAATGATTATTGCAAAAAGGGCTACCACCATCTGGTAGTGAGTGGAAAGAAAAGCTTCTGTAAGTATTTGCGCAAAACCTATGATGAAGGAAGCGAGTATCGTACCTCCCCAGCTGCCCAACCCTCCAATAACACACACAGCAATAGCAAAGATAAGAACGTTATATCCTACTTCCACTATTATATTTCCTAAAGGCAGAAGGAGGATTGCCGCAAAACCCGCAAGGCCAGAACCTATTGCAAGAGAGACTATGGCGGTCATGTCGGAGTCTATACCCAGCATCATGGCAGCTCTCTCATCCTGTGCTATCCCCCTCAGCGCAAGCCCTACCCTGTTAAAATGTGTAAACAGATAAAGGCATGCGAAGGTCACAATACCTATTCCAACAATAAGCAACCTTTGATAATCAACGCTTACTCCAAAAAGTTGAACACTGCCTGAAATAAAAGGAGGGAGGGTGAAGGTCCCCCCCCTTAACCCTCCCCACCTTAACCCCTCGAGGATCGCAAGACCAATTGCATAGGTGGCAATGATTTCTGAAATTTCCATCCCCCTCACTCTTATCAGGATAAATCTGTATATGAGCGCACCAATCACAGCAGTGACACATATAGCAATCGCAATTGCCAGAGGATATGGGAACCCCGTAAGCTTATTCAGCAGGATCCATGTGATATATCCTGTTGTGATATACAGGGCACCGTGGGCAAAATTAGGTACCCGGGCTATGCTGTATACCAGGGTAAAGCCAAGCGCCATAAGTGAGAGAATTATGCTGTTAATTATTCCATATATAATTATCTCCACGTTACCCTCGATCTCCTCTTTTACTATTTCATCCAAGGTGGAAGTAGAATTTTTCCCTCTGCCACTTTAGGTGGGAATATCTGTACCCTTTTACCGGCCTGCCACTGAATCATACCGGTGACAGCTCCCTCTTTTGGATCCCATGAGTGAATGATCTGGTGCGTTTTCTTATCAAACCTCATTCTGCCATATACACCCATAAAGTCCTGGCTTTCCAGCGCTGCAATAACGGCATCTGATTCAGTTGTTTTGGCTCTCTCTATAGCATCTTTCAACTGATATACTGCCATATAGCTTGATGAGGTACCGTATCCTTCTGGCTCAAGCCCCCATTTCTTTTTGTATGCTTCAACAAACTTCATGGTCCATGGAGTAATTTTTGCTGGAGCATTTCCACCGTTTACGAGGTTAACAATCATATATTCACCCTTTCCACCGGTTGCTTTCCAGAAACCAGGCTGTTCAGCAGCATTCATAAAACCCATAGGAAGGGATTTGAGCTTCATATTGCTCCACTGCTGAAGAAGAGCTGCGCTTTCCGGCATATCCATCCAAAGGAAGAGTATTTGAGCGCCTTTTTTGCCTGAATCGATAAGTCCCTGAGAATAGTCAGTAGTTCCAGTTGGATAAATCTTCATATCAACAACTTCCCATTTCTTTTCTGAAAGGGCTTTTTTCATATATTCTCCACCAGCTCTCGCATGTGCTACATCCTGTACCATGATGTAGGCTTTATTAAAACCTTTAGTCTTATGAAGGTCTTCAAGCAAGGCCATGAAATCACCCATCATTGGTGGAACCTCACTTGAATTCCGGAAACAATATTTATATTTGCCATAATTTTCTGCAATTCGTTTGCTATAGGCCGGAGTAAGAACTCCTGTAGTCAGAATGCTTATTTTTTTGTGTTTGCTTAGAAGGTCCATTGCCGCAAGAGCAGCCTCTGAACGCACAGGGCCTCCGACGATGAAATCTGCTTTCTTCTCAAGAATCAGCTTTTCCACTGCGAGCAGAGCATCTGCAACCGGAACGCCAGGCTCAAGATCTCTTGTATCAATAACTTCGATTTTTAACAGCCTTTTCTTTCCAGCAACGTTCACCCCGCCTGCAGTATTGATTTCATCGGCTGCCAGTTTTATCCCGCGCTCAGCGTCCCATCCATAAAGGAAAGCTGTTGCTAAGGGAGCACCTATAACAATAGGTTTCTCTTGTGCAAAGGTAGCTATTGGGGCGCAGAATAAAACAACAATAATTCCAATGGAAAAGTAAATCAACTTTTTCATAAACCCCCCTTTTTCAATTTCTTTGTTCTTTTCCTTTTATTTGCTATATAACCCCCGCCAACGCCAATAAAAAACAAATCAGCAATTACTATGCCACCCAAGAAAATGTTTATTTGTCATTTTATTCCAATATATTAGACAGTAGACCTTACAGAAAAGAAATAACTTATTGAACTAATCTTTTCATTTTTGAAAATTATTTTCAATCTTTGTCATAGGACACTGAAAAGTAACATAAACATATTGAATAAACGTATTTTCGAAATATAGTGTAAGTTATTTTCACAATTTCAAAATGTCAATAGACGCTGGCTGGTAGGTTTATTTATGGTTTTTTGATTGTAATTGGTTTCAAAATACGAATCTGTTTCTTAATAACTCTTTCTGGTACTTTGAGGATTTCACTTGCTTTTTTCATATCCCATCCGGTTTTTTCAAGGACCTGGAGAATGTGTTTCAGTCTTATTTCATCGAGGCTTTGCATGTTGTAATAACAGATATATGTGCAAGTGGAATACCATTACAGACTCTTAATAGTTTAAAATAGTTCACGATACATGGTGAAAACCTGTTAAGGCTTACAGTGTATGGGGAATGGATTATTCGGAATCAGGAGTTGAGGCAACTATGCCATATTCTTTCATTTTTTGCCTTAATGTAGGACGAGAAATACATAAAAAATCGCACGTCTTTCCAAGATGCCAATGTGTATGCTCCAGGACCCTTTTAATATGCTCTTTTTCCACTTCCTGCAAACTAGGCATGATAAAAATATCTTCTTTTTCTTTAAAATCCGCTTTGTCAACAAGAAGCGACAAGGACTCGTCCAGAATCAGCTCACCATGGGTATTAATGGCTGCACGGGTAAGAACATTCTCCAGCTCTCTTACATTACCTGGCCAGTCATATGCCATAATGCGGTCTGCAGCTTTTTCTTCAATGCCTTTGATATTCTGATGTAATTCTGTGTTGATTTTTTTCAGAAGATATTCAATCAGCAGGGGTATATCCGTCCTCCTCTCTCTCAATGGGGGAACTTTGATCGATGCCACGCTCAAGCGATAATAGAGATCTTCGCGAAAAACTCCATCTTTAACCATTTGCCATAGATCTCTATTTGTTGCCGCTATAACCCGTGCATTCGATTTTAGGCTTTTCTCCCCGCCTACTCGTTCAAATTCTTTTTCCTGTAGGAATCGCAAAATTTTTGCCTGAAGTTCAAAAGGAATCTCGCTCACTTCATCGAGAAATATGGTACCTTCACCTGCTAACTCGAACTTGCCTCTCTTTGTTGTTATGGCACCGGTAAATGAGCCTTTCTCATGTCCAAATAACTCACTTTCGAGAAGCGTTCCAACTATAGCTGAACAATTTATGGCGAGAATTGGCTGATACTTATCAGAACTGTGATAATGGATTGCCCTTGCAATTAATTCTTTTCCTGTACCAGTCTCGCCTTCAATCAACACAGTGACTCTGTTTTCAGATAAAATACCGATAGATTTGAATATTTCCTTCATGATCCTGCTTTTGCCGATTATTTTTCCTTTTTCGTAAGTCAGCGATGGATCGAGGGAAATTGCATCTCCGCTTTCCCTCGCTGTCCGTCCTACGGTAAAAACCCTTTCCACTGCCTGCTCAAGTTCTTCAATATCGATCGGTTTTGGAATGTATTCAAAAGCACCTCGTTTCATTGCTTTTATTGTGGTATCCATATCATGAAAGGCAGTAATAATTATGATATTCTTTCCGCGATGATTTTGTTGTAGTTCTTCAAGGATATCAAGACCATTTTTGTCCGGCAGCCTAACATCAAGTATAATAACATCTGGCTGCACCGACTGGTTCATTTCAAGGCCTTCTGTAGCGGTAAGTGCACTGTAAACATGGTACCCTTTTTCACTGAAAAACATATCAAGTGATTCAAGAAGAGACTGTTCATCGTCAATAATCAGAATTTTTTCTTTTCTCATTTTGTCTGCCTAACCGGGATAACGAGCAAACATTGGGTACCCTTTTGTTCTCTTGCTACTATGCTAACTGTGCCACCATGAGCTTCAAATACTTTTTTTGCATTTGAAAGTCCGAGACCGGTTCCCTTCTTCTTGTTGCTGAAGAAAGGATCAAAAACATAAGGCAGATCTTCTTCGCATATTCCCGGACCATTATCAGTTATCTCCACATATATCAGTCCGTTATTTGATTTTTCCATCTTCGATCGAATTTGTATTTCTCCTTCCAAAGACAAAGCTTCTACAGAATTAAGAAGCACATTGATAATTGCCTGTTCAAGCTTATCCCGATCAAGCATGGTCCATGGGATTCTCTTTGAGTACTTTTTTTTGACTGATATACCTTTTTCTTTTATTTTGACATCGACAATATCAAGGCACTTGTCGATTACGCTGTTGATCGATGTTGGTTCAAGGTATAAACGAAGTGGTTTTGCAAAATCGAGCATCTCAGCAAGTATTTTTTCAAGCCTTGAAATCTCTGAGGACATGATTTCCATGCGTCTTTTGTCGTTTCCATCAAATTCCACGTTTTTTAATAATATTTGAATATTCATTTTAACAGAGGATAACGGATTTCTGATTTCATGGGCGAGAGAGGTGGTAAGTTGTCCAATATGAGCAAGATTTTCAGACTCACGAATCTGTTTCTCCATCTCCATGCGTTTTGTAATATCTCTGCATATTCCCGCAATAGCTAATTTATCCTGGTACATGATGGTTTTTACTTTGTTCTCTGTGGGAAGGCTTGTTCCATCTTTGTTTAAACGGTAATAAGTATAGAGGTTTTGTGAATGACCTTTACTAATCATTCTATCATTATACAATCTCTTGACTAATCTCTTGACCTCCTCTGCAGATTCCTGGGAAATAAAATCTAAAAAAGACCTGCCAACGACTTCTCCTGGTTTATAACCGTGGATGTTGCAAAATGCCTTGTTTGCGAAGACGATGTTTCCGTCTTGAGTGACAAAATATCCATCATTTATTTCTTCAACCAATACACGGTATTTTGCCTCAGATTCAGTAAGCTCTCGTGTTCTATTTGCTACCTGATGCTCAAGCTTTAACGCATGGTCCTTAATCTCTCTTTCATGTAAAGATTGAAAATAATTGCTGTATCGCCTAATGGTATAAAAGAGACATGTGTTTAATTGTTCTATGGCTTTCGATAGACTGGGACCTTTTAATTCCTTTGTTAAGGCTGGAAGTAGAAGTACTCTATAAAGTTCATACGCATTTTGAACCTCTGAGAGTGAAAATCCACCTTCAAGCCTTGCTTTCGTAATCCATTCTATATGGCAGCCAATTTTTGAAAAGTCATTGTGTATCAGGACAGCATGGCTTGCATCATATGCACCTGCAACTGTGATGCGAAGTTCATCAAGGGGTCGTTCTCTGTATCTCTCGCTGGAACCAGAATGAAGACGCTCAATCCACTCTTCGATAATCTGGTCACGATATTTCCTTAAAATGTTTTCAAGATTCACGCATAGATTGTATCCCTATAGCTAAATTTGGTCAACTAATATCAAATTGTAAATTGCCTCCCACATCGTCAAGCCAGAGCCAAACACATTTTTTTAAGACTGATTATTCCGTCACTGTGCAGTGATGCTTACCCACCGAAGGCGTACTGTATGGAGAGGAAAAACTGCCGCTCAGGGGAAGGATACAAACCCACTTTGTTGGCAAAGGAGCTGTAAACACCGTACTCACTGTATCTTTTTCCAGTCAAATTTTTTATTGCAAAAAGAGTCATGAATTTTTCGGTACGCCAAACCACAGAAGCGTCATAAGTCGTGTAACCGGGTAATTTTGATTGCTGATTCTTCTGGTCGCTTATGGCGAAACAGTTGCTTCTCGTGACAGCCATGAGGTTAAATGTGAGCTTATCTAATGCTGTATAGGATAACTTGACGCCAAGTTTGTTGTTTGGCACAAGGGGAACATCATTTCTTCCAAATACTCCGCCATCGAAGATAGCTTTGACGTATGAATAGGTTACTGTAACAAGAAAAGGATCAAATGGCCGATAGAACACAGCTGTCTCTATTCCGGTCCGCTTCGTCCTGTCATAATTCATGTTAGCAAACAATATGGGATCATAATAGATTTCATTCTTATTTTTTGCCTGAAAAACCGTGACACTACCACCTGCAGTATTGAGAAGGTTATAACGCAAACCTATGTCTATTTCGTCTGTAATCTGGGGTTTAAGTGCACTGTTGACCTGTGTAGGTTGGCAGTATCCAAAAAAACAATACCCTGGGATAACAAATTCATCCGTTACCGGAAAGCGAAATCCCCGTCCGTAGCTACCAAAGATAGCCCCGTTTTTTCCGATTAGATAATTAATTGAAAACCGATAGGCTTCCTTGTCCTGGTGTGTTAACGCTGAAGATGTTAGGACAGGGTTAATCATATCACGGTGATCGATATCATATCGAGTTTTATGTCTTCTGTACCCTCCCTCAATCATTAGGTTGCTGAACGGATAGAATCGTTCATTTATGTAAAATGCATTGTCAGTTCTTTCAACATCAGTATCGGTATTTGATGGCCCGAGAAAGCTGTTTCCCGCGGCTTTCACAGTTGTAGAGTAATTGTAATAATCCCATCCAATTACAAAGCTACTCTTTCTTCCAAAGATCGGTTTATCTATTATAATCTTGGGCGTCAAGGCTATGGTGGAAAGATTACTCCTGCTTTCAGTAAAGCTTCCCGAACCGTAAAAGAAATAGGACGGTTGAAGTCTATTTCTAAACGATCCACCAATGGAAGCCTGTCCCACATTTCCAATTTTTGCATTAACCTCTGTATCAATAAAATTATCCTCTGTTCGAGCATGGTCAAATGGATGGGTTGAATCTTTTTGGTCGACGGAACCACTTCTAAGTTCATTAATATACAATGCCCCCGGCAAACCATACTTGTCTTTATGATGGCCAGCCTTAACGGCTATGTTCAGGTTCTGCAGAATGTCAAAAGAAAAATTACCAAATATATCTCTCGCATCAGAATAATTGTTATGTCTATACCCATCCGAATTGAGGGCAGACATGAGAGCAAAATAAGAGAACCCGCCCTCCCTGCCTGATATTGAGAGCTGTGAATTCAAATATTTGTCACTTCCGCCTGACACACCTGCAGTCGTCTTCAGTTTCCCTTCTCCTTTTTTCAGGATAATGTTCACGGCCCCCGCAGCTGCATTATCTCCAAAAAGTACGCTGGCAGGTCCCCGATAAATTTCAACACGCTCTATTGCATCGATCGGAATTTGTGACAAATCTGTTCCGGAGAGGTCGATACTGTTGACACGCCTGCCATCAACAAGAAAAAGCACATTCTGAGGCGCGGTTTCACCATAACCGCGAATATCAACCTGGGCACGCTTTGGATTGTTCAAAAGATTTGATGTGGTGACACCCGGCTCCATGTCAAAAATATCAATAAGCGTTCGTGCGCCTGCGGCTTTAAAATCTTCTTCGCTGATGATCGTGACATTTGTCGACGTTTCGATCAGCGGCATTTGAATCCGTGAAGCAGTTACAACAATATCTTGAAGTCGAAATGGGCCTTCCTGGGCCATAGACAAACCAAGACCTGCAAAAAAAATAACAATAAAAAATATAAAGGAAACTTTTTTCATGGGAGACCTCCTTATGCCTCGTAAGGACAATCGTTTGAAGTCTAACCCAAGGTTTCCTGGCTCAGGGTTACCGGCCCTCGCGCCTTCCCGTTCCAAATTCATCGGAACAGTGGCTTTAAAAACATGCGAGTCATTAACCCATTACAGTTGCGGGACAGCGGCAGGATTTCACTGCACTTCCCTTGTAGGTTAAACCCTTACTATCAAATCGTTGAAAACTATCACATTCTAAAAACGTTTGCAATGATTTTGAGAAGTTTTTGTAAACCCGACCCCGGGATGATATGTTATTGTATGTAGAGGGAAGAAAGTACAATGCATGAGGAATATATTAAAAATCTGTTTAATAATTGCAATGTTGGCAAGCTTCTGGGTATCGAAGTGTATGACCTCAAAGAAGGTCATGCGAAAGGCAAGCTGACAATTCGTAACGAGCATATTAATGTTTTTGGGACAGTTCACGGTGGTATACTATTCACTCTGGCCGACCATATAGGTGGTGCATGTGGAAACACGTTAGGAAAAAAATCTCTACTCATTGAATCAACAATGCAGTTCATGAAAGGCGTCTTAGCGGGAGAAACTCTGTTTGCAGAGGCAAAGCTGTGCTATGCAGGCAAAAGAATTGGCAGGATTGAGATAAAGGTATACAGAGAAAATGAAGAGATTGTGGCCATGATGCATATGGTCTTTTACATGAAAAGCGATGACCACAAAACAAAAACTCCTTAATATTTTTCAAACCCTTCTTGCATCATTTGGTCAACGAAACTGGTGGCCCGGTGAAACAGAGCTCGAAATAATAGTCGGAGCAATTCTCACTCAGAATACATCGTGGAAAAATGTCGAGAGGGCAATCAGCAACATGAAAGCCCATGGCGTGTTGAATGCAGATACCATTCAATCCATTCCTATTGAAAAATTAGAAGAAATCATCAAACCTTCTGGTTTTTATAAGCAAAAATCTGAAAGATTAAAAAGGGTTATCAGCATATTATTTAATGACAATCATAAATCCATAGAAAATTTGAGACTTTTTGATACTGAGTATTTGAGAACCCTGTTGCTTAATATTAATGGCATTGGCCCTGAAACTGCAGACAGCATATTACTTTATGCATTTAACAGACCGATATTCGTAGTAGATGCATACACAAAACGTTTTGTAAAAAATCACCAATTATACAATGGTAATAACAGATATGATAACGTACAGCAGTTTTTTATGGAGAACCTCCCACGCAATGAATACCTCTTTAATGAATTCCATGCGTTAATTGTATATTTATGTCAAAATTACTGCAAGAAGGTGCCAGAATGTTCTCACTGTCCTCTGAAATCAGAACTTAATATCTGAAAATTGTGCCTTGGGAGAATTTTTTTGACTTAAATCTCAATCAAACCATTATCGTATAAACGATTGGAGGCTTTTCGTTCTTAGGAAATTCGCGATATCGTGATAACTTCCTTTCCTGATACCTTCCGTATATTGCCTAGAAGAAATACAGTTTCTCCATATTTCTCCAGTAGGTTCATTATAGCCTCGCTTTCGTTCTGATTTACAACGAGGACAAATCCGATACCCATATTAAACGTTGAACACATTTCGTCAAATTGAACGTTGCCCATCTCTTGAATAAGTGGAAATATAGAGGGAATTCTGGCAGACGGCACATTCAGTTGTGCCCCAAGGCCTCTCGGGAGGATTCGTGATATATTCCCTGGAAGACCACCACCTGTAATGTGTGCCATTCCTTTTACTGTGTAACGTTCTAGAATTTGTTCAACCGATCTCACATAAATTCTTGTGGGCTTTAATAATTCTTCATAGAGAGGAATTTCCAGCCCTGTAACTATATCATGCAGTTTCAGTGAATGAACATCAAAAAGTACTTTTCTTACAAGTGAATATCCATTGCTATGCAGTCCATTTGAAGCAAGTCCTATAATTACATCCCCTTCACATATTGTCGTCCCATTTACAATTTTGTCTCTTTCAACAAAGCCTATCGCAAATCCAGCAAGATCGTATTCGCCATCTCGATAAAATGACGGCATTTCAGCAGTCTCTCCACCAATAAGTGCACAATCAGCCTGAGTACATCCATCACAGATCCCCATAATCACATCTTCATAAACTTTTTCTTCAATGTGACCAGTAGCAAAATAATCGAGGAAAAAGAATGGTTTTGCACCCATGGTAAGTATGTCATTGACAGACATTGCAACAAGATCAATGCCTACTGTATCATGTTTATTCGCATTAAAAGCTATTTTCAACTTTGTCCCTACACCATCGGTTGAGCTTACCATTAAAGGATTGTTGTAACCTTTTGGTATTTCTGTAACTGCTGCAAAACCGCCTATCGTGTTCAGGACAAAAGGATTAAAGGTGCTACATATGTTGTGTTTGATTCTGTTCAGGACGTCATCGGCTTTTTTAATATCTACCCCAGCATCCTTATAGGTGGTAATTGCCATGCGTTTAATCTAAAATGTTGGCTCACGAAAGTCAAGAATACAATAAAATATTACAATTAACACTACTTCACTATTTACATTTTCGGCTAAAAATGTTAATAAAAACCTCACGTGAATGCTTTAAGTAATACACCTTATATACCTTATAATTTGTGTGTTATTTCACGTTTTGAGGCTTTATCTTTCCAATCAATATTTGTTTGTGGTTTTATCTGCAAACGTTAATCATCTATAGGGAGACTCTTTATGGCGAAACCAATGGATCAATACAAATGGCACGAGCTTAACTTAGGCTGTGTCATAGAAGATGTTGGCAATGCACAAGAGTACAAAACGGGGGACTGGCGATCGCAAAAACCCGTTCATGATAACACAAAGTGCACTCGATGTGCCCTTTGCTGGCTCTTTTGCCCTGACTCAGCTGTCTTTGAAATTGAGGATGAATACTTCGATACCAACCTGGATTACTGCAAAGGTTGTGGCATCTGTGCAAAAGAGTGCCCGGCTGATGCCATCACCATGGTAGAGGAGGAAAGATGACGATGAAGAAAGGTATTGAAGTATCTATCGCTATAGCAGACGCAGCCAAGCTTGCACGTGTTGAAGTTATTGCAGCCTATCCCATCACTCCTCAAACCCATATTGTTGAGCACCTCTCTGAAATAGTTGCAAATGGAGAACTGGAAGCAAAATATATAAACGTTGAATCAGAACATTCCGCCATGTCCGCCTGTTGTGGTGCTTCTGCTACAGGGGCACGCACTTTTACATCGACAAGCGCACAAGGTTTGGAGCTGATGCACGAGATTCTCTTCATTGCCTCGGGAATGCGATTTCCAATTGTCATGGCCACTGTCAACCGTGCCCTTTCATCCCCCCTCTCAATCTGGGGTGATCAGTCCGATGTGATGGCAGCGAGAGATTCAGGCTGGATTATGCTATTTTGCGAAAATGGTCAAGAAGCTGTGGACTCGACCATAATGGCTTTTAAGATAGCAGAAGATAGAAGGGTCCTTCTCCCTGTAATGATCAACCTTGATGGTTTTTCACTTTCCCACGTCATAGAACCAATTTTGCTGCCTCCCCAGGAAGATGTTGATGCCTTTTTACCTTCCTATAATCCTGTCTACACCCTCCATCCAGATAAACCTGTTACTATGGGTGCTTATGGTATGCCGGAAATTTACACAGAAGCCAAGTTTGCTCAGGAAACGGCTTTAAGGAATTCCAAGGTTGTCATTGATGAAGTTTTGGAAGACTTTGGAAAAAAATTTGGCAGGTCTTATAAGGCAGTTGAGAAATATAATAATGATAAAACTGAATTCGCATTCATTGGTTTAGGCTCAATATGTGAGAATATTAAAACCTCTATTGACTATCTAAAGGACGAAGGAAAGGAAGCAGGCCTTGTACAGCTTCGTCTATTCCGACCATTTCCAAAAGACGATTTCCTGAAGGCTATTGAAGGGAAAAAGCGCCTTGCAATTATTGAAAGGGCAATGCCGGGCGGGGCCACTTACGGTCCCCTATTCAATGAAATTGCAGCCCTTGCTCATACCCATGGTCTTGACATAGCGCTTGAAAACTATATTTGTGGCCTTGGAGGTAGAGATGTACAACCAGAGGAGTTCATGGATGTTTTTACGTCTCCCCAATCGGGGAAAAATATCACTGTTTTAGGGGTGAGAGAATGAGATTGAAAAAAATATATTCATATACAGATCATCCAGAAGTTGAATATGCCGTGTCAGGACATCGTGCCTGTCAGGGCTGCGCAGAGATATTAGGACTTCGTTTGGCCCTGAAGGTTTTTGGTAAGGATACTATTATGACCATGGCCACTGGTTGTATGGAAATCATTTCTACCCCTTTTCCTCTAACCGACTGGACAATACCGTGGATTCACGTGGCCTTCGAGAATGCTGCTGCAGTCGCCTCCGGTGTTGAATCAGCATTAAAAATACTCATGGAAAAGGGCAAGATTCCAAAAAAAGACATTCATGTCATTGCAAGTGCCGGTGATGGCGGGACGAGTGATATAGGTTTGCAGGCATTGTCTGGAGCTCTGGAACGAGGTCACAAATTCACGTATATCTGCGTTGATAATGAAGCTTATATGAATACAGGCATACAAAGGTCATCTGCTACACCTTTCGGCGCCATGACGACCACCAGTCCTCCGGGCAAGAAAAGCATGGGTCAGGCCACGTGGAAGAAAAACATGCCTAAAATTGCAGCAGCCCATAATATCCCTTATGTTGCAACTGCTTGCCCCTCTTATCCTTTCGATCTCATGGAAAAGGCTAAGAAGGCTAAGAACACAAATGGTCCCTCGTACCTTCACATCCTTTCCGTCTGTCCGACCGGATGGAGAATACCAACAGAGGCTGCAATAGAATATGGGAGACTTGCAGTAAGAAGTGGTGCATTTCCTCTCTATGAGGTTGAAAACGGAAAGTACAGGATTACTCAAAAAACTGATCGCCTGATACCAATATCTGAGTATCTGAAAGGCCAGGGGAGATTCCGTCACCTTACTGACGATATTATTGAAAATATTCAGACACGTATAAGTGCAGAGTGGGAAGAACTGAAGTTTCTGTCGGGGATTAAGTAAGGCTGCGGAGTTAATTTTCAGAATTTCGAAAAATCGTCTACTTTAAGTTTGAACCCCGGATCTTTTCTCTCAGTATCCTCCTTTTTGATCTGAGACATCTTTATGCGTAATCTCACATCGTTCGGGCTGTCTGCATAAGCAACAGCCGTATTGTAATCAATTCTCCCAGCCATATACAGGTCAAATATGTGTTGGTCAAACGTTTGCATGCCCTCATTATAAGACTGGGCCATTGTATCTTTTAAAACACCAATTTCACCTTTTAAAATGAGGTCTTTGACCCTCGGCGTATCGAGAAGTATCTCAAAGGCTGCAACTCTTGTACCATCTATTGATGGGAGCAGACGTTGTGAAATTATAGCCCTAAGGTTGAGAGAGAGCTGCATATAAATCTGGAGGTGTCTCTCTATGGGGAAAAAATTGAGTATGCGCTCCATTGCTTGGTTTGCATTATTTGAGTGCAAGGTTGCCAACGCGAGGTGTCCGGTCTCAGCAAACGTGATGGCATCTTCCATGGTCTCTGCATCCCTGATTTCACCAATAAGAATTACATCTGGCGCCTGCCTCATTGTATTTTTAAGTGCATTGAGAAAGCTGTGGGTGTCAAAGCCCACTTCACGCTGAGTAATGACGCTCATTTTATGCTCATGAACAAATTCGATGGGGTCCTCAATGCTAATAATATGCCCACGTTGATTAAGATTTCTATAGTCTATCATTGCAGCAAGACTCGTCGATTTACCACTCCCAGTGGCACCAACAACGAGAACGAGACCTCTCTTTGTCATCACAATATCCTTCAAGATTTGCGGTAATCCAAGATCATCAATGGTTTTAATTTGTACCTTGATTTGACGGATAACCATCCCGACATAACCTCTCTGACGAAAGATATTGACTCTAAATCTACCTAGCTCTGGGTAATAGAGAGCCAGGTTCATTTCGAGAGTTTCTTCAAAAATTTTTCTCTGACGTTCGTTCATTGCCCGATACGCCATAGCCTCAGTATCATCAGGTTCCAATACATCCCCTGTATATGGATACACTACGCCCTCAATACGAAACATGGGTGGAACACCAACAGTTATATAAATATCCGACGCATCTTTCTCAACCATGTATTTTAAATACCAAGTTAGATCTTCCATTTTCTCACCTCTGAACCTTTGAGAGATAGAAAGATACCTCGTCTTTGCTTACAAGGTTTCTGTCAACAAGATCTTGAACTGAGGATTCCATAGTCTGCATTCCTATTCCTCTGCTGGTCTGCATTACAGAAGGAATCTGAAATATCTTATTTTCCCTAATCAGGTTTCTTACCGCTGGATTTGATATCATAATCTCAAAGGCAGCTACACGCCCTTTTCCATCTCTTTTTTTGAATAAGACCTGAGAAACGATGGCCTGTAACGACTCGGCAATCATTGAACGAACCTGGTTTTGCTGTTCTGCTGGAAAAACATCGACGATTCTATCTATCGTGTTTGGCGCACCGCTCGTATGAAGGGTTGCAAAAACGAGGTGGCCTGTTTCTGCGGCTGTAAGGGCAAGAGATATGGTTTCAAGATCTCTCATTTCACCTACAAGGATTACATCTGGGTCTTCACGAAGGGTGCTCCTTAATGCATTTGCAAAACTATGGGTATGGGGCCCCAATTCCCTTTGATTTACGAGACAGTTTTTTGATACATGAACAAATTCGATCGGATCTTCGATGGTGATTATGTGGCTCTTGAACTCATTGTTAATAAGATCGATCATCGCAGCAAGGGTAGTTGATTTTCCGGTACCAGTTGGACCCGTAACAAGTACCAGGCCTTTCTCAAGCCTTGATACTGCTTTCAACACATTTGGCAAACCAAGCTGTTCAAAGGAAGGAATTATACTTGGAATTGTCCTAAAAACTGCAGCATCACCCCTTTGCTGCTTGAAAACATTACATCGAAACCGACCATACCCTCCAAGATCGAAAGAAAAGTCAAGTTCAAGGTGCTCTTCATAAGTCTTTCTCTGAAAATCATTCAGGATTCCATAAATCATGTTATGTACATCTTCCCTGTCAAGATGTGGTAATTCGACCTTTCTCATCTCTCCGTTAATTCGTATAAACGGTTGTTCTCCAGAGCTGATGTGAAGGTCTGATCCTTTGTTTTCTACTGCAAAGATAAGAAGTTCTGATATATCCACGTTATCCCCCTAGTTTTCTAAGGCTTCTATTTCTTTTAATGTCGGCAAATCTCCGATATCCTTAAGCCCATATACCTCGAGGAATGTCTCTGTTGTTCTAAATACTATCGGTTTTCCAAAATCGTCCGTACGACCGGCAATTTCTATCAGCTTTCTCTCAAGAAGTTGTTTAATCATCCTTGTTGAATCGACCCCTCTGATCATATCAACCTCTCTTTTGGTAATGGGTTGTTTATATGCTATGAGTGAAAGCGCTTCAAGCATAGGCCTCGTTAAACCTATTTCTCTTTCTTTTACAAATTTTGAAACCCACTCACGAAAGATAATCTTCGTTCTCATCTGGTAACCGCCAGATACAATTACTATTTCAATAGCCCTGTCAGAATGACTATATTCCTCTATCAACTCTTCCAGTGCATGGAGAACTTCTTCACTGCTGTAAATTGCCAGTTTCTTGACAAGCATTTTCAGTTTCAAAGGCCTGGAGGAGGAGAAGAGTACTGCTTCGATAATGCGCTTTAATTCAATCATGCTAAAAAATCGATGACTCTTTTTTTAATTTTATTGTATTCTTCTGGATACTCATACCAGATTATGTCTTTTTCGCTGCGGAACCAGGTGAACTGCCGTTTTGCATAATGCCGCGTAAATTTTTTTATATCTTTTACCATATCGTCATAGGTAATGGAATCATGAACATACTGTAAAATCTCCCTGTATCCAATAGATGTAAAAGGCTTCAACCTTTCATCAAAACCCATAGCAAGAATGCCCCTTACCTCCTCAACCCACCCATTTTCAAGCATTTCTTCAACTCTTCTATCGATTCTTCTAAAAAGCTCGTATCTTGGTTTTGTTAAACCAATTTTTAATACCCTATAGCGAGGAACTCTAAAACCATGTGTTTTTGACCATGCAGACATTGAAAGTCCTGTTATTTGGAATACCTCCATAGCCCTAACCATTCTTCGTTTATCACGGAAGCTGATCTTTAAACCATATTCAGGATCAACTTTTTTGACTTTATCGTAAAAACTTAAAGGGTTATTATCATATTCCTCTTCTAATTTTTTTCTCAGCTTTTTGTCACTCTGGACCTTAAAGAGGCCATAGATCAGAGCACGGATATACAACCCAGTGCCACCAACAACAATGGGTATTTTCCCCCGTGTCCATATCTCAAAGATTGCCCGGTCTGCCATATTCATAAAAATGGCAGCATTAAATTCCTCGTAAGGCTCCATGATATCAATTAGATGATGTGGAACAATTCGTTGAGATTCATTTGCCTGTTTAGCAGTTCCAATGTTGAAATGTTTAAAAACCTGCATTGAATCAGCGTTAATGATTTCTCCATTAAATTCTTGAGCCATATTCATTGCAAGTTCTGACTTTCCTGTACAGGTGGGACCCACTATTGTCACTATTTTGCTTCCGTTTGCTAACATTGAAGCTATACAGTATAATAAGATACGCAATGTATTCAAGAACTATCAAGCTCTCCATCCTTCTCATTATCCTTCCGGCAATATTTGGTGTTGGATTTGGATATGCACTCGTTAATTACCTTGAAATCCCCGATGTCAAACAATTAGAAACATATAGGCCAAAATCTTCAACAAGGCTTTACGCTGATGATGGCACTTTATTTTCCGAACTCTTTGTAGAGAAACGAATTCCCATCCCTATCACAGAAATGCCAACACATTTGAGGAATGCATTCATAGCGATAGAAGATGTTAGATTCTACAAACACTTCGGTGTTGACGTACGAGGTATCGCCCGTGCCACTTATAGAAACATTATTCACGGTGGTATTACAGAAGGAGCCTCTACCATTACTCAGCAGCTCGCCAGAAATCTTTATCTAACTCACCATAAAAGCTTTAAAAGGAAGATTGAGGAGGCAGTTCTTGCTATTCAAATTGAGCGGTCCTACTCGAAAGATGAGATACTCAACATGTATCTCAACCTTATCTATCTTGGAGAAGGGGCACATGGCGTTGAAGCTGCAGCGTATACATACTTTCATAAAAAAGCTAAAGATCTATCCCTCCACGAATCAGCCATGCTCGCCGCTCTAACAAAATCACCATCCAGGCTGTCACCTTTTAAAAATCAGATGAAAGCACTAGAAAGAAGAAACATCGTTCTTAGAAAAATGTACCAGGCAGATTTCATATCAAAAAAAGTCTATGCACAGGCACTAAAAGAACCATTGAGCCTTGCGCCTTTCAGGGCTTATGAGAAAAAAACCGGATATTTTATTGAATATGTTAAACAAATCTTTGATGAATACGTAACTGACGTCCAGGAAATCTACACAACCGGTCTCAATATAAGAACTACAATCAACCTAAAAATGACAGGATTAGCCTATGATGCAATTGAGAAGGGCATCCAACAATACAGAGATAGACATCCGGCAACGAAAGAACTTCCTGAAGTCGCACTTATAGTAATTGAAGTAAAATCCGGTGACATAAAGGTCATGATCGGAGGTAGAAACTTTGCTGATTCGCCTTTTAATCGGGCTGTGCAGGCAAAGCGTCAACCAGGTTCATCTTTTAAACCCATTATTTATCTTGCTGCCCTTGAGAAGGGCCTTACACCTGACTATATGTTACGTGATGCCCCTATATCTTTTACCAACCCATGGACAAAACAGGTTTGGCAACCAAAGAATTACAAAAATGAGTATTATGGGAGTGTTACTGTCAGAAAGGCTCTCGAGCTTTCCCTAAACACAGCCACTGTAAGGCTTTTAGAAAAAGCTGGATTGGAAGATGTTATTAACATGGCAAAAAGGCTCCATATCAACAGTAATTTTGAGCCCAACCTTTCTCTTGCTCTGGGCACAACAGAAATCGCCCCTCTTGACCTTGCATGTGCATACGCTGCATTTGCCCGCGGAGGGGTTTATATCCCACCTATAGCAATCAAAAACATTTCCACGATCGAAGGCGAGGAAAAATACAATGAAGAAACGCAGGGAGAGATCGTTGTAGCGCCTGAAGTTGCGGCCTCCCTCGTAGATATTATGAAAGGTGTAATAAAAAACGGCACTGCACGGAGCGCCTCAAAAATGCCGTATTTTCTGGCTGGCAAAACAGGTACTACTGACGATTTTCGTGATGCTTGGTTCATAGGCTTTTCTCCTGAACTACTCTGCGCAGTCTGGATAGGCTATGACAAGAAAACAAACCTTGGGAGTAAAGAATCTGGGTCGATGGCAGCCCTACCCATTTGGATCGACTTTATGTCCAAAGCCCTACCCTCCTATCCCAATGAAGACTTCGTATTTTAAAACGTCGAAGCCAACCTGAACAGCGATTTCTTGTTGAATTTAGGTAGCCAATGCGCAAGGTATTTGGTACAATTTCCATTTTTATAGATCTCATGCAGGGAGGTAAACAAATGCCCTACCGAATAAGTCGTTTACTATTTATTGCACTTATAATCATCATCCTTTTTTCCCTATCCAAGATCATAGGCCTCTATGTTGACTGGCTTTTCTTTCATGAAGTAGGGTATGAGATAATGTTTACAAAGGTTATTTCTGCAAAGGTTCTTACGGGATTTGCCTTTGGAGCCATATTCTTTCTATTCGTTGCTGGCAATGTTTTTCTTGCATCAAGTACTAAAATTCCTGCAATTGACATTATGTTTATGGGACAAACGAGGATTCCCATAGACTTACGTAAATTTCAAAAGCTATTCAAGCTTTTTGGAAGTGGGATTGCTATTTTCGGTGGAATTTTGGTTGCTCTATGGGGCAGTACGCTTTGGGCAGTAATACTTGCGTTTTTTAACAAAATGAACGCGGGCAAGGTTGACCCAATTTTTAATAATGAAATTAGCTACTATATGTTCAGCCTTCCTCTCTTTGAGATATTGAACGGATTTTCCGGCTTAACCATTTTTTTGACAATTCTCATCATTGCAGGAAGCTATGCAGCGCGTGGAGGAATGCTTTTTGTGGGAAACAGAATATCACTTGCAAAAGGCGCTAAAAAACATCTCGCTGTTCTTATCTTTCTGTTCTTCCTTAAACTTGCATTCGGATTCTATTTACACAGGTTTGATCTTCTTTATTCTTCCCATCCTGTTCTCACTGGAGCTTCGTACGCTGATATCTATGGTCGTCTCATAGCGCTCCGTTTATTGGTACCACTGACCGTAGCAGGTGGTATTGTTTTTTGTTATGCCCTTTTAAAAGAAAAGTGGCAGGGCATGGCCTATCCGGTAATCGGTATTCTTTCCGTCTATATTCTTGGAGTTGCAATTTACCCAAACATTCTTCAAAGTTTTAAGGTTGCACCGAGTGAGCAGGCTATGGAGGAACCATACATCAAGAATCACATAACTATGACAAAGTATGGTTATAATCTTGAAAATGTTCAGGTAATACCATTTGATGTATCTTTCGATCTTACAAACAAGGATCTGGAAAAAAATAACCCAACAATAAGAAACATAAGGCTCTGGGATGAAACGCCTCTACTCAGGACCTATAGCCAGCTCCAACAGATTAGAACGTATTATCGATTCAGCGATATAGATACTGATCGTTACATCATAAATGGTGAGTACCGGCAGGTGATGCTTTCTCCCAGGGAACTGTCCTATAATGATCTTCCAAGCAAATCTTGGATCAATGAAAAATTTGTTTTTACTCATGGTAACGGTGTTGTTATGGGACCTGTTAGCAGAGTAACCCGGGAAGGGCTGCCAGAATTCTATATCAAAGATATTCCTCCTATATCGTCTTCCAGTCTTCAGGTAACAAATCCGGAATTGTATTATGGTGAACTCACCAGCGACTACGTCGTTGTAAATACCAGAATGCCAGAATTTAATTATCCTACCGCGGAAGGAAATGTGTACACATCATACAAAGGTTCTGGAGGTATTCTTCTCGATTCCATCTGGAGGAAGTTACTCTTTGCAGCCCACTTCAAAACGGTAAAAATAACCCTATCATCAGAAATAACACAGGAGAGTAAGATTCTTTATAATCGGAATGTTGTTTCAAGAATCCAAAAGATAGCTCCTTTTCTCATGCTTGATTCCGATCCTTATGTTGTAGCTGCAAAGGACGGAAAGCTTTACTGGATCATTGACGGCTACACTACCTCCGATAGACTGCCCTATTCGAAGCATCTGAAAAATTGGGTGAATTACATGAGAAATTCCGTGAAGGCAGTGGTGGATGCTTACAACGGACAAGTCACTTTCTACGTTAGCGATCCAGACGATGTAGTAATCAAGGTTTATTCCTCCATATTTTCTGGAGTCTTCAAACCGATGAATGAAATGGAAGACAATCTGAGAAAACATGTGAGATACCCCAGGGATTTTTTCAGGATTCAGACCACCATGTACGCCACCTATCACATGACGGACCCAAAAGTCTTTTACAACAGAGAAGACCTTTGGGAGGTACCGGTTCACAATGACAAGAGTATGGATGGTAACTATCTGATTATAAAACTTCCCAGAGAAACTAAGGAAGAGTTTGTCATTCTTGTACCTTACACACCTGCTAAGAGGGACAACCTAGCAGCATGGTTCGCAGCAAGATGCGACAATGAGCATTATGGGAAACTAATCGTCTTTACCTTCCCGAGAGACAGGCTCATCTTTGGTCCAAAGCAGATCGACGCAAGAATAGATCAAGATGCATACATATCCCAGCAGATTTCACTATGGAGTCAGAGAGGTTCATCAGTGATAAGGGGGAGGCTTATGATCATTCCTATAGAAAACTCCCTCCTTTACATCCAACCGCTATTTCTGGCAGCAGAAGACAAAGGAAGTCTACCAGAACTCAGAAGGGTTATTGTGGCATATGAGAATAATGTCATCATGGAGGAGACCCTTGAACAGGCACTCAATGCTATTTTCGGTGGAAGAAGAACTGCCCCCACATCTTCGTCGGCCATTTCTACTTCGACTCACAGGTTATCCATTCAAGATATTGCAAAAGAGGCAGAACAGGTTTTTGAGCACGCCAAGTCTCTGCAGAAACAGGGTGATTGGGCTGGATACGGGGAAAGTCTCAAGAAACTTGAACAATTATTAAAACAGATGGCAGGGAAATAACAGTGAAAATAGCTGGATAGTAAGAAAAAAAAAGAAACTGTGGCATTATCTCAGGATCCCGTGACAAAAAATGCAGATACTTTGGTGGAAAATTGAATGAATAGTCTCTATAATAATGGAACCTATCAAAACAAGGGGTGAGCTTATGAAAAGATTGTTCGTTGCTCTTGGTATCTTATTTGTAGTTTGCATGACTATAATCTCGGTATCATCGGCTCAAGATGAATCCCCGGTTATGGTTGGCCGTATATATCACATTGAGGGCCCTCTGCTCCGTTATATCGATGCAGAAAATGACTGGGTAGCTGCAGTCCCAGATGCACCGTTCGGTGCAGGAGATACACTTTACACAGGAAGTCAAGGACAGGCCGAATTTGTTGTTCCAAACGGAACCTGGATCAGGATTGGGGATAATACACAAATTCAGTTCATAGGTTTGGATTTGGATGTTTCTGAAGTCGATGTTGCCTCTGGCCTAGCAAGATTTTACAACAAGGACGATAACCTGGTGATTAAGTCCACGAGTCCCTTCGGTTATGTCCTTGTATACCCCGGTGGTGTCTTCGACTACTACGTTGGAGAAAACTCTGTAGAAATTGTACCTATCAAGGGTAGAATTACCTTCGTTCATACAACGACGAACACACGGTATGAACTATCCCCGGGAAACCCTTCAATATTGGCAGATCAAAATCAGGTGAGCTCAGGAGAGGGCGGAGTTGACCCTGGCTGGGATGAATGGAACAGAAGTCGGGAGAGTTTTTGGGCTTCAAGAGCAAATGTGACTGGCCCATCAGCTCAATATCTTCCACCTGCCCTTCGTCATGATGCATACGTTTTTGAGGAAAATGGTCGATGGGAAAGAATCCCTTATGAAGGGAGTCCCAGATGGCTCTGGCGACCAACGAGAGTACCCGTTGGCTGGGCTCCTTTCACCGTAGGTCGGTGGACAGAATGGTATGGAGACCAAACATGGATACCTGCCGAACCTTTCGGCTACACAACTCACCACTATGGTAATTGGATTTTTGTGAGAAACCACTGGTATTGGGCACCTCCTGTTGTGCGGGCAACCGTAGGATTGCCAATTCTAAACATTGGCCTTTTCTGGTATCCCGGTCGTGTCTCCTGGATCCATTACGGAACGCACATTGGATGGGTTCCCCTTGCCCCGCGAGAGACTTATTACTCACATTACCGATGGGGTGGCCCACATTTCGCTCGAGTCACCAACATAAATATAACTCAGATCAACATTCGTCCGCGAAATTACGCGTATGCACGACACGCAATCATCGTACCTCAGAATAACTTTTATACAGCCAATAATTATCGTGCGGTTCGTATAACTAATATCAATACTACGACAATCATCAACAACTATCGTGCTGCACCTATCGTGAACGATAAGGTAATTAAAAATTACTCTACTAATAGGCAAAGATTTAACTTTGCTAATGTTGAAGTGAGGGAAAAACCTCATAGAACTGTGCTGGAACGAATTAATACAAACCAAAAATTAGTTCAACAGGCAAGGAGGGAAAAAGGTTCTGTTTTACAGCAGCAAGCAAAAAGTATTCATGAAGGGAAAATAAGTCGTGAGGCAAGAATACAACAACCAAAGGCCACTAATTTTATTGTTCCCGCGAATGAAACAAACAAACCAAGATCAGAGATAAGGTTCCAACAACGTGAGTTTAGAAGGGCTGCCCGTGAAACTAAAGAAAGACCTGTTGAAACTGGTAAACCATCCTCTAAATCAATCAAACCTGTTACACCACCAGAGAAATCAGAAGAGTTACCAACGCCGCTGAAACCCAGGCCTGGACGACAGGTTCCACAGCCCGAAGCAATTGCTCCGGAAAAATCCGTAAGAACGACACCGAGGCCTGAACACATGAAACCTTCCATGGTTCCTTCTGTAGAGAAACCACAAGGTGAAGCAACAAAGGGCATTACACCAGAACGCGAAGACCTTGCACCGGTAAAACCTGTTACGAGACCAAAGATAGAGGCGCCAACTAAACCCGTTCAACAAATGAAACCTGAAGCCCCAGAAAGAAGGATTCCCAAAAGGGAAGGGGTTGTGCCGGCTAAACCAGAACCCAAAGTAGACAGTGAACCCCTCGACAAGCCCTCTTCTAAGCGGGGTCAAATTGTGCCTGCTAAACCTGACACTAAAATAGAAAGAGAGGCAGTTGAAAAACCCTCACCTAAAAAGGAGCGGGCTGCAACAACCAAAATCCGTCCAGCAGACAAACACAGAGGTGAAACTGACGAACAGGTTAAGCCGAGATAACCTTTTTTAAATAAAAAATTGAGGTAATTCTCTTCAATCATTAGTCACCTGTCAAGCTATCGTCTGTAAACCAATGAGTTCAAGCTAATAGGCTACAGCTGACTTCAATATTGTTTGAGACTATAAAACAAATATACTGCTTGGATAGAGAGAGGGTTTATTGAAAAATATTTTTTTGTTGTTGCTTTCATCCACAGTATTATTGTTTGTTCCTCATGTTTATGGAGCTGAGTGGTTATCAATTGGAAAAGACAGGCTAGGTAATGAATTGTTCTATGATCCAGACACTATAATAAAACTCCCGACAGGTGTTACGAAAATATGGATAAAGGGGATCTATTCTATGGAGGGGAAGAAAGAGAGGATTCAACGCAGGATTAAAAGCAAATTACCTGTCGAAAATTATGATAAACTAAATTATGTTCTGGAATTGCAGGAGATCAATTGTGCCAAAAGAGAGTACCGTGTCATGGCATACACAGACTATTCGTCTGATGGAGGAATTCTTAACAAATTTATTGTGGATCAACAGACATCTGTGGGATGGGAACCTATCCCTCCAGACTCAATGGGAGAGATAATAGACCGAATAATCTGCCCTCCCCCGTCATCATTGCAGAAAAAGAGGTAGCAAATATGCGGTTACGTTCTGCGTTGAACCTTGACACAATGAAAATCGCGTGTATACTTGTCCGTGTGGGTATCTTTGGTTCTAAAGGGGGTAACATGGTAAAACAAGGAATCAACAGATTATCACGGTCACACATTTGGTGACCTGTAGAAAGGAGAATTAACGGTAAGGAAATCAAAAAAATCATGGCTTTCACAAGCATGATGGATAGAAAACTTGAGCAGTTAATCAAAGTGATTATGAATACCACAGCTCCATGCAGAATTACAGGATTGAACCGTCAATTCTGCTCAAAAATCAAACCCCATTAAATTGTTCTATCCATTATGGTGGGAAACTATTGTTATGCTCAGAAAGCTTTCAATTTGGAGAATATCTGATTTCAATAAATTCTGACTCATGAAAAAACACTCTTGTAACACGTTAATAAATTTAGATCAATTTCCTACTGTTAAAGAACTTCAGCGAATGTCGATAGAGGAATTGGAAGCCCTTGTTGCAGTTGGCAAAAAAGAGCTGGAACATATGCAAAACCTAGTTGATTATTTCGAACAGGAGCTGAAAAATAAAATGAAGTAATATCTCCAAATATCCATTGCCAAAGTCAAGAGATAACCTGAGAGGCATCATCAATAGAATACATTTTGAGATGGTTAGAACGAAAGGAGAAGATAACAGGCGATACGATGACTTCAACAAATATAAAAATCCTCTTTGTCTGTTTTGCAAACAAAAGCAGAAGTCCCATGGCCAAAGCCCTTGCACAAAAGATGTCCTCCGGGAGACTCTATGTGGACAGTGCCGGTATCGATTCTGAAACATCTGGTGGCGCCAACTTCAGGGCGATCAGTGTGATGGGAGAATATGGGGTAGATCTCATGGGTCATCTCGCCAAGGGCATAAACAATATCCCTATCTCAGAGTTTGACCATGTAATTACTATGGATCATAATGTCTTCAACTCTATCATTCAAAAATATCCTGGAATAGTCGATCGGACAATACAATGGCAGATTGAAGATCCGTTTTACGGAACAGTCGATTCATACAGAGTCTGCGCTGAGGAAATTTTTAATAACCTTAAAATCCTGTTATCCAGACTTGGAATGTTCTGATCAAATATTCAACGAACCTTTAATGTCAATAACAGGGTTGAGTGTTGATAGTATTACACCTACGAATTCCCCTAACTTTTTCTAAAGAACCAACAACAAAAAGAAAATTCCCATGGACAGGTGCATTACGCAAAATACATGTGCTGGCTGTTTTTTGTAATTGCGTCATCTATGGGGAAAACATTGCAGGCTGCATATCCCGTATTATCAGTCAACTATGAGTAATGATACGAGTGTGTGAATCCATATCCCAGCACAGCCACGCAAAGAGGTATTTAACAACTATAAGATAAGCAACTCGTAAAAATAAAGAGGATAGAGGTGTATACCACCTCGATTAAAGGATACAGATAGCTGCCTCCAAGATGAAAATATGTGCTATACTCAAAATACGGTTACAATAAACTTCAAGGAGTTTTGACAATGAGTACCTTAGAAGAAGATGAGAAGAGCAAAGGAAACAAAGGAGCACAGTATAAGAGTTGGCTGTTCATCATCAGCTTCATGATATTCTTTTTTCTCATGGGACTTCTCGTAAAATGGTTTAGCGCTAACTCTCATAGTCCCCATTAGACATTATGTTCTCCTGATATATTTTTTTGTCATTCTTATTTCTTGAACTGTCTTATCTAAAGTGGAAAAAATAGGGGACAGTGATCGCAAACAATGTTCAGCCTCCGGCAAGTGGTTCCATATATGCCTCTACATGCACTGTATCGCCATCAGAAATCTTTTTCTGTAACCCTTCGGAAAAGGAAAAGTGACTTTGTCCATTGAGGTATACCTGTCGGAGATCATCACCCATTTCTCCTTTCTCAATGAATCGAAGATAAGGAGGAAACCTCTTGGAGACTATCTGTAAAACATCTTTTAATGTTGCCTGATCTTCGCTTAACTCTATTTCTAAGGGGGTTTCAAAGATATTTTTAATTTTAAGGTTTGATTCAATCTTTATCTTCACTTTCATCATTTAACCCAATTTTTTATTTAAATAGTTATTTATTATGAATATATGTTGTCAGGTGTGGTTAAATCAAGCCCTCCTAAATAGCTTTTGCGACATCCCTTCCATAATTTTGCTCATTCGGTTTCCAAGTGGAGACAGAAGGCAGATGGGATAGTAGATTCACTCTAGGA